>Ga0082335_1006573_pt1 | contig 14846 bp, 10 predicted proteins | sample Subgrocontami58m_FD_72375 | JGI IMG/M metagenome (GOLD analysis project Ga0082335, IMG submission 72375) | Subsurface groundwater microbial communities from S. Glens Falls, New York, USA - GMW37 contaminated, 5.8 m (SPADES assembly) (version 2) ...
AACGCCGACATGGGAATCGGCGAAGATCGTCCCGCGCTCATTGAGCGGACGTTGAACGAATTCGGCCGCATCGATGCATTCATCAGTAATGCAGGCATCGGTCCACGAGCCCGCGCCGATATTACCCGGACGTCGCTCGAATCCTTCGAGGAAGTCCTCAGGGTCAATCTTGAAGCGCCGTTCTTTCTCACGCAGCTCATCGTGAATTATTGGCTGAAGGAAAAACCGGTACCGCTTCTTCCCAATGGTTTCACCATTGTCTTCAATTCATCGGTGTCCGCTGATACTGCCTCCATAAACCGGGGCGAGTATTGCATTTCGAAGGCGGGCCTCGCAATGGTAAGCCAGCTCTGGGCTGTCCGCCTCGCGGATGAGAGGATTTGTGTGTATGAGCTTCGTCCGGGAATTATGGAAACGGATATGACGAGCGGCGTAAAGGCGAAATACGAAAAGATGTTCGCTGAGGGTTTTGTCCCTCAGAAGCGCTGGGGTCAGCCTGAAGATGTCGGGCGAGCTGTTGGTGCTCTGGTGATGGGCGAATTTCCATATTCAACAGGTGAAGTCATCCATATAGATGGTGGTTTTCATTTACGAAGGTTATGATCATGATTCCTCCTTCCGAAGGAAAGCTTCGTGTACGAGACCGCGTCATACCTCCAAATATGAAACTCCTGACGGAGTTTGATTTCATTGTTTTGATTTTGGAGTTCACCAAATATTGTCCGAAGGACTCCTTCGGAGAATCCCTACGGGATTCATCAGTTCTTTGCTCCGCAGGAGCAAAATATTTGTAATAGTGTTTCTCATTTCAGGCTCAGAACTCCGTTAGGAGTTCAAGCTTCATCCTCTTTTGGACAGGTGTGAATCATGATAGATATTCTTAACGACATAACACCCAAAGATCTCCTTCCGTCCATTCATAGGCTCTTTGAATTGTCAGGTCAGAAGATCAATCTGCTGCAGCGTTCATGGGATTCGGGGAAAGGGACTCCTGTGTTCACAGTGAAAGGGGAGTACACGTCACGAGGATGGACAGAGTGGACTCAGGGTTTTCAGTTCGGCTCCGCGTTGCTTCAATACGACGCAACAGGTGACGAATCGTTTCTGGAAATTGGTCGGAAAGCCACAGTCAATTATATGGCAACGCATGTGAGTCACGTGGGCGTGCACGACCACGGCTTCAACAACGTTAGTACGTACGGCAACCTGCTTCGGCTGATGCGCGAAGGTCGCATTCCTCACAATGAATGGGAGAAACATTTCTATGAACTTGCGCTGAAAATAAGCGGCGCTGTCCAGGCTGCACGCTGGACGGACCTCGGAAACGACTGCGGCTATATCTACTCTTTCAACGGACCCCATTCCCTGTTTGCTGATACAATGCGTTCATTGCGCTCGCTTGCTGTGGCACATCAGCTCGGTCACGTGTTAATGGGTGAGAAGGATTCAAAGATCTCGTTGCTGCACCGGCTGATCCGTCATGCGCAAACAACCGCGAAATACAATGTGTACTTCGGGGAAGGAAGGGATGCGTATGACATCCGAGGTCGCGTTGCCCACGAATCCATCTTTAACCTCAACGACGGAAGTTATCGGTGTCCAAGCACGCAGCAGGGCTACTCGCCGTTCTCCACATGGACGCGCGGGCTTGCGTGGATTCTGTGCGGCTACGCGGAGCAACTTGAGTTCCTGATTACTCTTCCCGACAAAGCACTGGAGCCGTTTGGCGGACAAGCGGCTGTCATCGCCGAATTTTTGAAGACTGCTCTTGCCGTTGCAGACTTTTATATAGAGCAAAGCCCGCGGGATGGCATTCCGTACTGGGATACCGGCGCGCCGGGACTCGCAAAGATGGGCAACTATCTCGACAGGCCGGCAGACCCATTCAACGAATTCGAGCCTGTGGACAGCTCGGCAGCTCTCATCGCAGCGCAAGGGCTGATCAGGCTGGGGAATTATCTTTCAATGCATGGCGGTGCGGGACGGGCAGAAAAGTACCGTCAGGCGGGCATTACCGTTGCGCATTATGTTTTTTCTGATCCATATCTTTCCATAAATCCGCAGCATCAGGGACTCATCTTGCACTCGGTGTATCATCGGCCTAATGGATGGGATTATGTTCCCGATGGGAAAAAGATTCCTTGCGGCGAGTCAACCATGTGGGGAGACTACCATGCACGCGAGCTTGCGCTGTTGATTCAGAGGATGGGAGAGGGAAAGCCCTATTATACATTCTTCTTGCAATAGACCCATACGAAGGTTCGATAGCGCTTCGCTTTTTTGGAAACTCCTGTGATTATCTCACCCTTAATTACTTATTTGATGTAGAGGAGGTATTTGAAATGTCACTTCTTCGTCCACTCATTCCGCTAGTACTCATTGCCGTTTTAGTTGCCACCGCGTTCAGCGACGGCGATCAGGAATTCAATGGCAAATGGACATTGCTTCCGCTCAAAAGCTCCGAAATCGATTTATTCAAGACCGCTTCGCTAGACATCAGGCAAGTTGGATCAACAATCACCATCTTGCACACGTGGGGGAGCGGCCGTTCCTTTACCGATACACTTGTGTTGAAGACAGGCGGTTCGGTCAATCGCATTCCGGTCGACAGCCGCGTATGGCCGTCCAACGTGTTCATGGGCATCTCGATGGACACAACGTCACGACAGGAAGTGTCGGCGCAATGGGAAAATAATGGAACTCTTTTGAAAGTGGAACGCCGCTACACAGTACTTGCGTCGCAGGGAAAGGAACAAATCACGAGCACCGACACGTATGCACTGACCGACGAGAAACAAACATTGACTGTTATTCTTGATCGCCCGACGAGGAGATCGGGTCCGCCGCTGAAGTATGTGTTCAAGCGTGCAGGAACAAAGGAGGCGTATGTAATGTCGCTTGCCGATACTTGGGAGGTTGAAGGCAAGCTGTCCGAGAACGTTTTCCTCCTAAGTCTGCAGGGGCTTGCCAACACCGACGCGCCGCGATTGTATTTTCTCTATCCTGAAACGTGGGATTTCCGATTCACGCCGGGAGTGCTCGATTTCTACAAGACGAAACTCAACTATACGTTCACCGAGCTGAAGTCTCTGGACCAGGCACTCAAGATATTCAAGCAGTACGCAAAAGGGTATGTCGTGTGGGATAAGAATGTCCGAACATCGCTGGATGTGGCATTCACAGTTGCAGGTCTTGAGAGGGGAGTTGTGGTAAGCGAGGATTTGATCCCGATGGTGGAAAAAGCAGGATTGAAAAAACTCGAGGATTTGCGCGGGAAGTTTACGGGTCAGACAGATGCACAGATTTTCCGGTGGGCGTACGATACCTACGGGATGAAGTGCAACAACGAGTACATCGTATGGATGGGAGGAGAATCGGGGAAAGTGATGAAGCCGGGCATTGCCGATTTTGCGATTGCCAAGCACACGTTCGTCACGGATCTTTCCACACTTCCTTCAGACACGATTGAATACAAACTTGTCAACGAAATCCTCGGTAAGCAGAAACCGTTCTCGATGGTTATGGGCTGGCATTCCTACGCAAAGGATAAAGAACGGGACTATGTGCGCCTGACTTCGCATTATGCGTTGCGCGTGGAGGGTCTTCACACGTTACCGAATCTGAGCTTCAGCAGTATGACTCCCCCTTCCCCGGGATTCAAGTTTAAGAACCACCACAATGTCGTTCGCGGAAAAGAGTACAAGCCGGAAAAGAAAGTGTACGTGACGTGCATTCAAAGCGACGGACTGGGTTTAGGGGCATGGACGAGGCCCGGTCGCGGTACCATGCCGTATGCATGGGAAGTCACGATCAACTGGGAATGGATGGCGCCGACGATGCTGGAGTATTATTACACGACTGCAACGGCAAACGATTTCTTCATCGGCGCGCTCTCTGGCCCCGGCTACATGTATCCGAAAGCGATCCCGCACAAACTCCTGCCCGGTGTGATTGCAAAGGCGGACGAATTGATGAAGAAGCTCGATATCAATGTGTTTGAGACGATGGACTACTCCGAGGGGGCGACAATCGAAGGGAACACCGAGCTGCCCAAGTACGTTGTCGATGCATACTACGAAGGAATGCCGGACGCTCTTGGATTCGTCAATGGCTATGTTCCGGCGTACACATTTACGTCAAGCAATGGCAGACCATTTGTTTCTTATGACTACTATCTTTCCGAAACACGTCCCGAGGCTGATGCTGTTATCGATCTAAAAGAGCTGGCATCCATCAACAAAGACCGTCCATACTTTTTGCTCGTCCACGTCCGGGAGTGGAGCGATATTGTAAGAGTGAAGGGAATCCTGGACAAGTTTGGACCGGAGCTTGAGGTTGTGCCGCTGGATGTGTTTCTGAAGATGGCAGGACAGAGTCCTACGTTCAAGGAGCGTTATCTTTACAAATGACAAATGTTGTCTTGCGCATCATTAGTTTGGTTTTTCTCTGATAAGGAGTTCCCGTTATGAGCATCATTTACCTCGTCGCCAGCGGCGACTTGCGTCTCTCGGCAAACCAGAATTGTGAGTCCGCCCAGGCGGAGATGGAACGCCGTCTTGTTGCAGCGGTCGAAACGCTCGGAGGTCGCGTACAGCGCGCACATCCTTATGATGAGAAAAAGAAACACGGTTTCATCGACAGCCAGAAATATGGGATAGAGGTGTTCCGCGACATCCCTGGAAAAGCGCCTGTGATTGTTGCTGAAGCGGTGTGGCAGTACAGCCATCATGTGCTTGCAGGTTTGATGGCGCACAGGGGACCGATTCTCACAGTTGCAAATTGGAGTGGGACGTGGCCCGGACTTGTCGGGATGTTGAATCTGAACGCCTCTCTCACAAAAGCAGGTGTTGCATACAGTACCTTATGGAGCGAGGATTTTACGGATTCATTTTTCCTTGATGGATTGAAACGATGGATGAAAAAAGGTTCGGTCAAGCATGACCTCTCGCATGTCACGGCCTACAAAAAGGCGAACGTCCTGCAGAGAGCTGAAGGAGAAGGACGGAAGTTCGCAAAAGAGTTCCGCAGGAGCCAACCCATCATGGGTGTCTTTGATGAAGGCTGCATGGGAATGTACAATGCAATTATTCCTGATGAGCTGTTGCATGAGGCCGGCGTCTTCAAAGAGCGGTTGAGTCAATCCACATTGTATGCGAAGATGCTTACAGTCCGCGACGAAGAAGCCCGTGCTGTGTATGACTGGCTTCTCGAGAAGGGAATGAAGTTTCAGCTCGGGAGCGACAGTACTACTGAACTCACGGAAGCACAGGTGTTGCAACAATGCAAGATGTATATCGCAGCGTTGCGGCTTGCGGACGAGTTCGGGTGCGCTGCAATTGGGATTCAGTATCAGCAAGGGCTTAAAGACCTCTCTGCCGCATCGGATCTTGCTGAAGGCTTGCTCAATAATGTCGAGCGGCCTCCCGTCTATCATGAGCAGACCGGCGAAGAACTATTTGCAGGCGAAGCCTTGCCGCACTTTAATGAAGTAGATGAATGTGCTGGGCTGGATGCATTGGTTACATACAGACTCTGGCGAAAATTAGGATTTGCCCCGGAGACCACATTGCATGATCTACGTTGGGGCAGACAGTACAGTGGCAACGCTATTGATGATTTCGTATGGGTGTTTGAAATCTCGGGAGCAGTTCCGCCGGCGCATTTTGTTGATGGATACCACAATGCAACAAGCGAGCGGCAGCCCCCGATGTACTTTCCCAGCGGGGGAGGCTCGATCAAAGGCGTCAGCCGTCCCGGGCACGTTGTGTGGAGCCGCGTGTATGTTGAGGATGGAAGACTGAAATACGACACCGGACTTGCTGAAGCAGTGGCTCTTCCCGAGGAAGAGACCAATGAACGTTGGCGTCTCACTACGCCTCAATGGCCCATCATGCACGCCGTGCTCAAAGGAATCACCCGCGATCAGATGATGGCGAAACATAAGTCCAACCATATTCAGGTGGCGTATGCACCTGACCGCGCCAATGCGCGACGTGCGCTCTTTGCAAAAGCCGCTACCATGCGCGAGCTTGGTCTCGATGTGTATTTTTGCGGAAAGGTTTAGCATGCAACAGGACTACGTCATTGGTGTTGATGTAGGAACAGGGAGTGCGCGGGCGGGCGTCTTCGACCTGCAGGGTAATATGCTCGCGCGCGCGCAGCATGAGATACAAATATGGCGCCCTCGCGACAATTTCGTCGAAGAATCATCTAACGATATCTGGAGTGCAACATGCCGCTCTGTACGACAGGCACTCGATGACGCGAACATTACTCCGGATCGGGTTGCGGGCATTTCGTACGATGCGACCTGTTCACTTGTCGCTTTAGATGCGCACGATCGACCGGTCACTGTCTCTCCCACCGGTAATCACGAACAGAATATCATCGTGTGGATGGATCATCGCGCTATCGAACAGGCGGCACGTATCAATGCATCCAAACATAGAGTACTCCGCTACGTTGGCGGCAAAATCTCACCTGAAATGGAGCCGCCAAAACTTCTCTGGATCAAAGAGAACCTCAAGGAAACGTGGAACTTCGCGACGAGGTTTCTTGATCTCGCCGACTTCATGACGTATCGGTCCACCGGTATTGACGTGCGAAGTCTCTGTACCACCGTGTGCAAGTGGACGTACCTTGGACATGAAGCGTCGTGGGACGCCGGATTTTTCGAAAAGTTCGGCATGGGAAGTCTCTTACGGCAGTCAAAGATCGGCTCGAAGATCTTACCAATGGGAACTTGCATTGGTACGCTCACTCACGTTTCCGCCGAGGAGTTGGGTCTTACCACAAACACGAAAGTGGCGGTGGGCATTATTGACGCACATGCCGGAGGGTTGGGTGTCATGGGAGTTGGATTCGATTCGGTGCCGCGAAGATCTTCTCTCGAACAGATCCTTGCGTTGATCGGAGGGACTTCTTCCTGCCATATGGCTGTATCGCGCGAGCCGCGATACATTTCAGGAATCTGGGGTCCATACTATAGCGCGATGATTCCCGGTATGTGGTTGACGGAAGGCGGGCAATCCGCGACGGGGTCACTCCTTGATTACATTATCAAGGAGAACAGCACCTATCCCATCATCAAAAAACATGCTTCAGAACGGCGCATCAGTGAGTACCAATATCTCAACGAAGTGGTTCAAGATCTAAAGAAGAGAGAGCGTAAAGGTCCTGAAATTACAAAGGAGATAAATATCCTTCCGTACTTCCACGGAAACCGTTCTCCGCGCGCCGATCCGACATTGCGGGGAATCATCAGTGGCTTCACTCTCGACGACAGTGTGGAAAGTGTCACGCTGCGATATTATGCCACGATACAATCCATCGCATACGGCACGCGCCACATCATCGAAGTGATGAATGCAAAAGGATATCGTATCAAGAGAATCCATGCATGCGGAGGCGGAACGAAGAATCCATTGTGGCTGCAAGAGCATGCCGATATCACAGGTTGTGAGATCGTTCTGCCGAAAGAAAGCGAAGCCGTTCTCCTGGGAAGTGCGATGCTCGCAGCGGTTGGCTCTGGGAAGTATCAAACGGTGATCGAAGCCGCGGTGAAGATGAGTTCGCCGGGCAACAGTTACGCGCCGCAGAAGAGGTTCGCTGCCTATCACAAAGAGAAGTATTCTGTCTTTAAGAAAATGTACGATCACTTTCAAGATTACCGTAGGAAGCTTGCTCGCTTCTAAATGAGACGCAGAATGAAACAATCCTTACCGTTTATTGTTCTCGCATTCTTTGGCATTTCATGTTCATCCACCAAGCATTCGGCGACCATGATCACCAACCCACCCGGTTCTCGACTCGTGAAGTGCAGCGTCGTCCTGCCGGTGAGTCTGTACGGGGAGTGGGATTCCGGGATGGTAGAGTCACCGTGCGTGTGGTACGACACCAACCGCAACAGGTACGGGATGGTTTACACCGGTTACGGCAGCACCGACTCAACAAAGCGCGGGTATAGGTATGTCACGAAGCCGCAGATCGGCCTCGCTTGGAGTGACGACTTACTCCATTGGGAAAAGGATTCCAGAAGTCCGGTTTTTACTGGAAGCGGAGTGCCCGGGTCCGCCGATGCCCAAGGAGCATCGGGTCCGTTTATCTGGTTCGAGAACGGAACCTACTACCTCTTTTATTTCGGCGTCACAGCAAGTGGATATGAGAAGGGTGCGAAGACGATGAACCTTGCCACGTCCACCGACCTCACCATCTGGAAACGGTATGAGCGGAATCCGATCATCGCGCCCGCGGGGAATGGCTGGCGGCGCGATGCGATCTGGCATCCGAATGTGGTGAAGGACAGAGATATGTACTATCTCTTCTTCAACGCATCCGGTGTCGTCAATGGATTGGAGGAAGAATTCATCGGCTATGCAACATCAAAGGACCTATTCCATTGGGAGGTCGATGATGTTCACTCGCCGCTTCTCGTCGGAAGCGCGAAGCCGGGAATGTGGGATGCATCCGGTCGGGCTGGAGATCCGAGCGTGTATAAAGTCGGGAGTATCTGGTATATGGCTTGGTACAGTTGGGACAAAAAGAATTCGGCTGACGGGCTGGCATGGACGACCGAAGAGCAGTTTCCGCTAGGTTGGCGCGTCTACGAACACAATCCGATTCTCCGAATTGGAGAGCCCGGATCCTACGACGCCCTGCACGCGGGAAAACCGTTCATTGTTAGAACGGACAATAAGTACTATCACTTCTATACCGCGGTAGCGCTCGATCAAACGCGGCAGATCGCCGTCGCCGTCTGGCCCGGACCGTGCATGTAGCTGGTTGCTGAAAAACTCTTCATCAATCATGAATCTCAAAAGGATTAGACACATGGACAATATTTGGAAGAAGGTTTCTATTGTATCGCTGATGATAGGCGTCTCAGTAGTTCTGGCATCATGCGGCAAGAATCAATCGAAGGACTCCAAAGAAGTAAACCGAAAGCTCAAGATCGGACTCCTCATGGAAACATACGATCTTGACCGCTGGCAACGAGACGAACAGTTGTTTACAGCGAAAGCGAACAGCATGGGTGCCGAAGTGCTTCGGGCAGTTGCGGACGGCGATCAGGACCGGCAAAACAAACAGGCAGATGCTTTCCTTACGCAGGGTGTAGATGCACTTGTTGTTATTCCGAAAAACCTCAACACTGCTGCCCGCATCATCAAGAGTGCCCATGAGAAAAATGTTCCTGTGGTTGCGTATGATCGTCTTATCCTCAATTGCGATCTGGATCTCTACGTCACGTTCGACAATGAAAAGGTGGGATACTTGCAGGCAAAAGGGATCCTCGACAAAATACCTTCTGGGAATTACATTTTGCTCGGCGGTGCTGCATCCGACAACAATGCCAGACTCCTTCGCAAAGGTCAGCTTAGAGCAATTGAAGAGCACGAAAAAAACACCGGCAAGAACATAACGATTCTTGCCGATCCTTTCATGGACAATTGGGATCGGGAAGAAGCCCGGCGGCGCATAAGCAGCCTTCTTACTAAGTTTCATGCCGAAGGCAAGCGCATTGACGCTATCGTCGCCTCGAACGATGCGACGGCAGGTGGTGCCATTGCGGCGCTGATGGCTGAAGGACTTCAAGGCAAGGTGGCAGTGTCGGGCCAGGATGCCGAGTTGACTGCTTGTCAGCGTATTGTTGAAGGCACGCAGACAATAACCGTGTACAAGCCTGTCAAAAAGATCGCTGAGGTCGCTGCAGAAGCGGCAGTGCGTCTTGCGCGCAAAGAGCAAGCCTCACAAATAATAGCGTCGCTTGGTTACGCACCAAATGCTCTTGACAATGGGGCGAGACAGGTTCCCTCGATTTTCCTGGAGCCAGTCTACGTTACGAAAGAGAACATGGTTTCAACGGTCGTAAGAGATGGCTGGCAGCCTCTCGACAAGGTATTTGCAAACATCCCCAAAGATCAATGGCCGAACCCGTAATGTCCATTCTTGAGGTACGTGACATCACCAAAGATTTTCCCGGTATTCGTGCATTGGATGGGGTGTCGTTCGATGTGCGCGAAGGTGAGATACATGCGCTCGTAGGAGAGAACGGTGCCGGCAAGTCAACACTCATCAAGATACTTGGCGGCGTCTATCCGGCGAATCAATACTCGGGAGAAATCCTCCTCAACGGTCACGTTGTCCGATTCCATTCCGTGCGTGATGCGGCGAAAGCGGGTATTGCGCTCATTCACCAGGAACAGATGCTCGTGAAGCATCTGACCGTGGCGGAGAATATTTTCCTTGGAGATGAGCCGACCCGGTTCGGATTCGTTGACTGGAACGGAATGATCAATTCTGCCCGTCAGCTCGCGGATGAATTCCATATTGATGTGGATGTACGAACCGAGCTCGCCCATCTCGGAATGGCAAAACAGCAAATTATCGAAATTGTCAAGGCTCTCAGAAAAACCAGCACCATTCTCATTCTCGATGAACCCACGTCTGCGCTTGCCAAGCATGAAGCGGAGCAGCTCTTTAGCATTCTTCGAAATCAAAAAGCTCGCGGCACGGCAATCGTCTACATATCACATAGACTTGAAGAAGTGTTCGGACTTGCGGACAGGATAACCGTATTGCGTGACGGAAAACTCGCCGGGTCAGGTCCGGTATCGGAGTGGACGCGGGAAACCCTGGTGAAAGCCATGGTCGGAAGGGAACTCCGGGAAGTGTATCCAGTAACGCGGTCTCACACAGGAGCCATTGCGCTCGAAGTTCAACACCTTTCAGTAGAGGATTCAGAGATAAAGGGAAGAAAAATTCTTGAAGACATTTCATTCTCTGTGTGCGAAGGTGAAGTATTGGGAATTGCCGGCTTGATGGGTGCGGGAAGAACAGAGATACTCTCAACACTGTTCGGAAAGCCTCCCGGCATTGTATGCGGGGGACAGATATGTATTGACGGGAATCCGGTGCAGATGTCGTCACCAGAAGATGCAATCAAGTACGGGCTTGCATTCATTCCGGAGGATCGGATGAACCTTGGACTCGTTCTTGACTTGTCCGTCGTGGGCAACCTTTCATTAGTGCACCTGAAGCAATTCTGCAAATTCGGCTTCATTGATAATATCGAAGAGTTTCAGAAGTGCAGCGGCATGTTTGGACGGTTGGGTATCCGATCTCACTCCATGGACATGCGTGTTGGTAGTTTATCCGGTGGTAACCAGCAGAAAGTCGTCTTCGGGAAATGGCTCCTGAGAAAGCCAAAGCTGCTGTTGCTGGATGAACCGACACGGGGGGTTGATATCGGTGCAAAGGTGGAGATCCACAATATCATTAATGACCTCAAGCGTGAAGGGGTTGCCATCATCATTGTCTCCAGCGAATTGCCGGAAGTATTGGAAATGTCCGATCGGATCATTGTGCTCAGAAGAGGAAGGGTGGCTGGAGAATTTCCACGGTCACAAGCCACGCAAGAAGGCATTATGGAGCTTGCAGCATGACGTTCACCCCGCAACGACGCCGGATCGATCTTCGCGTTCTTTCCATGGCACTGATCTTAATCGCTATGTGGGTTTTCTTCTGTGCTCAGGTGGGGGAATTTTACTTCAGCGGCGAGAGCATCGCAAAGCTGAGTCGTGACATGGCAACCTGGACCATCCTCGCGGGTGGTATGACGCTGGTTATTGTTTCGGGGAACATCGATCTCTCTGTCGGATCTCTCCTTGCCCTTGTCGCTGCCTCAGTGGCTGCCATGATAAATTCCGAATACGGTCTCGGTTGGTCGGCAACAATGGCGGTCCCTTTGGGTATTCTGATCGGCGGATGTCTCGGCTTCGGTCAGGGTGTTCTTACCGCGTACCTCAGGATCCCATCGTTCATTGTTACACTTGGCGGCTTGTTCGTTTTCCGCGGCATTACGCAAAAGGTGAGTGCATTCGATCCGCGTGTGCCCGATTCAAGCTGGGTGGTAACACTTGGCTTTGAGTATGTGCCGCAGACACACGCGTGGATTGTCGGGATAGCAGCCTGTATTTTTGCAATGGCAATGTTCCTTTATGGAAGAAAGAGAAAGCAACAGGCGGGTATAGCGGTTGATCCGGTTCACTATTTCCTGGTGAAGCTCATACTTCTCTGCCTTCTCATTCTGGGATTCATATCGAGGGTGAATCAATACAAAGGTATTCCAAACCAGACAGTAATCATGATTGCCGTGCTGCTGGTTCTGTACATAATTTCCCGGCGCACCAGCTTCGGAAGACATTTGTATGCAATTGGTGGAAACGTTGAAGCGGCAAGGCTCTCGGGCATCAAAGTGGAGAAGCATGTAGTCGCTGCTTTTACGATTATGGGTTTGACTGCCGGGGTTGCCGGAGTTGTGTGGATGGCGCAGAACCAGGGCTCCACAAAAAATGCCGGAGAATTCTATGAGTTATACGCAATTGCCGCTGCGGTCATCGGCGGAACGAGCCTCATGGGAGGCAGAGGGACAATCTTTGGGACATTCCTGGGCGGACTCGTTATGGCGACGGTGATACAGGGGATGGATTACACCAACCTTGAAAACTGGACGCAACTCGTCGTGCGCGGCGCAGTGCTCGTCATTGCCGTCGGGATCGATATTGCCACAAAGACACCACCCGATTGGCTGCGTGCCATTTTTGTGCGACGCTCCCCACGGAATTAATTCTACAGTTCTCCGAGTGCACCTTAATCTGCCAGGAAATATATAGTCTTTCGTAACATCAATCAGTAACTCATGTTACGCAAACGAAACTCCGGAGATAGTTCATGACTTGTTTAACATGCGATATGCTTCCATAATAATTCTCTCAGTGGTTTCAAAACTGATGCAACTATCAGTAATAGATACACTTTTTTTCAGCCCGGCATGAGCATACGGTTGATTTCCTTCGTGCAAATACGATTCGAGCATGATTCCGCTGATCTTAGTATTTCCCGCTTTGATTTGTTTGATGATATCCATGAAAATTGCGGGTTGTTTTGAGAAATCTTTGTTACTGTTTGCATGGCTGCAATCGATCATGACGATGTCGGGAAGTTTTCGTGCGCGAAGTTTTTCTTGCGCTCGTTCTACATGCGCTGCATCATAATTAGGGCCATCGCTTCCACCACGCAAAATAATGTGCCCATACTTGTTTCCTTTGGTCTTAATCTCAGCAATCCTTCCGTCCGCCGTAATTCCATTGAAAGAATGTGCCTCTTTCGCGTAGTTCACAGCCTCGATTGCAACATCAATATTTCCGTCGGTCCTATTTTTGAAGCCGACAGGAGTTGAAATACCTGAAGCAAGCTCTCGCGACCGGCGTGATTCTACTGAGCGCGCACCAATTGCACTCCACGCAATCAGATCCAAAATATATTGAGGCGTAAAAGGATCAACCAATTCTGTAGCGCATGGCATTCCTAATTTGTTGATGTCAAGAAGCAATTGTCTTGCGACCCTTAGACCTTTTGATGCATTTGATTTGCCGTCCAAATCCGGTTCATCGATAAGCCCTTTCCATCCAAGACCCGTGCGGGATTTTTCAAAATAGGCTCTTAGTATTATTAAGAATGTGTCCTCAACTTTTTGTGCAAGCGATTGTAGCTTTTGTGAATACTCCAAAGCTTCTTTCGGATCATGGATTGAGCACGGCCCGACAACAAGAATGATCTTGTTTGATGCACCAGTCATGATGTGTTGAATTTTCGTTCTCGTGTCAACGACTGTGTGTACGACACTGTCGTTGGTTGGCAATAATGCGAGAAGATCTTTAGGACTATAGATCGCGTCGTATCGCTCAATATTGCTATCAATATGGTTAATCAAAATTCTACTCATGTGTTGCTATTAAACGTTCCTTTTTATCATGAAATATTATACACATTCTTATGCTCAATATACACATGCATACGCTCCTGCTAACCTCAGCGCATGAGAGACGGGTGCCGGGCGTCCATGCTCGGCGGAAGAGCACGTCGCCTTGGAGGGGCCAAGCAACGGTAGCGATACATTGAACGCGGAGCGTGGCGACAGCCTGTGGATCAAGATTGATGGAGGAGGAGGCGAAATATGGGAAGGGACAACCTTCTATGATCTCGTCACTCTAAGGTGATACTACTGACGCGGCGAGACATTACGCAACATACAATTCACCCTGACGGAATCAGCACAGCGTAAATCATCGGTAAAAGAATTTGATCTTAATTTCCACTTTGCTATTATGAACCGTATGCGTTATCCACTAAAGAGGAACTTGTGTTAGCCACTACTTTCGCCGGCCGGACCTTATGTGCACATGTGGGGCTGTGCATCGCACACTGGATCACCTTCATCGTACTCTCAAGCGGGTGCAATAGCGATTCCACCACTCCACCTCCTAATGAAGGGATAGGAATTATCACTCTCGGCATTTCCCCCGTTCCGCGGCTCATCCCATCTCCAACAGGACAGGACTACATTGATGCAATTAACCTCTCATACAATACCGGAGCGCGTGGCCAGTTCGTTTCATACAGATGGAGTGACCTTGAACCGTCGTCGGGTGTGTACAGATTTGCCGACTTCTCCAGAACGCTGGAGTACCTCGGCAATGGCCGGGGATTCGGGATACTGCTTGGTCTCCAGGTCGTGAACACAAACGTAAAAGAGACTCCGTCTGACCTCTTGGCACTGCCTTTTGATTCGCTCAGAGTGAAGCAACGCTTTCACACTCTCATTGATTCTCTTGCACGATATCTCAATCCACATGTCCACTATCTTTCTATTGGCAATGAAGTGGATGTGTATTGTTCAGTCCATCCTGATCAGTGGAGTGCCTACAGGAACTTCTATGACGACGCCGTACGATATATTCATTCGACTGTTCCGGGGCTGAGGGTTGGGGTCACATCAACCGGACTTC
>Ga0082335_1005674_pt2 | contig 14844 bp, 16 predicted proteins | sample Subgrocontami58m_FD_72375 | JGI IMG/M metagenome (GOLD analysis project Ga0082335, IMG submission 72375) | Subsurface groundwater microbial communities from S. Glens Falls, New York, USA - GMW37 contaminated, 5.8 m (SPADES assembly) (version 2) ...
TGCGCAAGAGAAAAGCTTGAAACACGCTCACGCTCATCGTCCGATAGCATTGCCGCTAATGCATCTACTGAGTCAGGAAGCGGAACGAGGGAGATTTTCCAAATATGTATTTCATCTCGTGGCAGTATCACGTTACTCGCATTTGAAAATATCAAACAGAGCCTAACTTGATCAGTTCAAACTGTAATTTTGCAAAAGTCCAGATTCTCACTTTCAGATTGAGAATTGCTATATTGGGTGGAGCAAAAGGTCATGGGCATAGTGATGACCTGATCCCCAGGACCAATGCCCATCGCTGTCGGTACGCCGATGAATTGAGCAAACTCTTGCTCAAAGCGTTTCGTTTTGGGTCCGGTTGTGATCCAATCCGAACGCAAAGTGTCAAGAACTTCATCGAGTTCCTCTTGACCAATTAAGGGTGGAGAGAATGATAGAAAACTATTCCGCATAGTGACGCCTCGGCTGGCAAACCTTATGAATGATGCACCCTCTATACATGTGCATCTAGCTCCAGTCCATGTGCCGTGAGTTTCGTTGCGCTAATGTACTCATCCAACTTGTATTCAAGGATCATACGCTTGCCGCCATCTGGCGTTACAATTTCTTTAACCACACGTGACCTGAGGTGAAAATTAGCTCCAAGTAAAATGAGAGTATCTCGCCAAATACGAAAGGAGCGAGAACTCTAATGAGGAAGCACTATAAAGCAGAAGAGGTAGTGGCGATCTTGCATGAAGCCGAATCTAGCCCTGAATCGGTGACGGATTTTTGCCGACGCAAAGCGATTTCGGAGAAAACGTTTTATCGGTGTCAACCCTCACATCAACTGGCTCTTCCGCAACTTTCGTGATCGATGCCATCGGTGGGGGTGCTTTCGGCATTCGGATCAGACAAGAAATAGCTTTCTTGCCTTATTTTCTCGGCTTTTGGCCTCTGTTTGGCTTGTTAGCCGCGACCAATATAAAGGGGGATTCACGAAAGCTGCGGGAGAACCCAGCTTGCCGAGGGCGACCCGATCAGTATAGCCCGAGGAGTGACATGGTGGGTGTTAGCTACAACCGGGGGCTGGCTACTAGGAGTACTCCTAATTGTCATAGCCAGCTGGCTTAACTGGACGGATGGATCCTTTAATCTGGATTTGGCGTTTATCCTCATGGGGTTGGCAATTGGTGTGGGACAATGGCTGTTGCTACGGCGACGTTTACCCCGGGCGAGTTGTTGGATTGGAGCCAATGTTGTGGGCTGGGGTTTGTTAGGTCTGATAACAGCAGATAATACTTTGGGGCAATTCGGGCTATTTACTCTGGGCTTTTTTTTAGCCTGCATTACGGCAGCGATGTTAGCAGTACTAATGAATCAGGTTAAACCAACTCAACCGAATGGTATTTCTAGTTGTCGTTGACAGTGGAACTGGTGTCAGGACAATATCACCCTCTTTCATATTCTGGATTTCGCTCCTTAACTAGCGTTACAGGATATTCCGGTTCATCATCATCGTAGGCAGAGGCAAGTTCCTGGGCTGAAAAGTTAAGCCACGACACTCGTTCCATATCTGGTGACTGCATCACAGTGACAAGCAGTTTTGTATTGGCGGGAAGTTCTATCTCATCATCGAGCAAAACTCGTGTCCCGTCATAATGTGCGCGTAAAGTTATGCTTTCCATTAGCATGTACTCCTACAAGATTTTACCTTTTTTTGCCTCGCCATCAAAAGACTTTTGAGAAACACGAGAAGGAGTCCATTAAGACAAGTTTGTAGAGTCTCACACAAGACCCTATATCAGGCGATCTCTTTTTTTGGAACACGTCATTGAGCCTCTGCCCGAAGTCGTTCACTAAGAAAGACTTTGATCAGCGATTGATAAGGGACATCTCGTTGATTTGCCAACCGCTTGATCTCGTCTAACATAGACTGCGATAAACGAAGCGAGATCGTTTCAGTCGAGGGCTTGAGATTGGGAAAGACCACGCGCCGCTTTGCTTGACGCCAATCGAGATAATCAGTGGAATCATGCGTTTCCCAAAAGGCGCGCTCGGTAGCAGCATTTTTGAAGTTAGGAATTTTCTTCTTTAGGCTTCTCGACTGGAGAAGACTTTTCTTCTTGCTCATAGATTTTTCGTTCCTTTCGACTCATTTTCCGCGCGGAGATTACGCGAATTTTGTCGCCACGCACGGTGAAAGCGACGAAGAGTTGTCTCCATTTACTCGTCTGCCCCAACACATAATAGCGTTTTTCCTGTTGAGAATGTTTGACGTCATCCGTTAAGAACAAGGGCAGATTGAAAAATACTTCTTCGCACTCGCTGACGGTCACGTCTTGCTTGACTTTGCTTTTCTCGGAATTGCCACTATCCCATTCAAAGCCTTGCAGTGCCTTAAGGTCCAGAGCCATATCTGTATATTACAAAAATATACGCGATGCGTCAAGCGCGTCAGCGGCTTTAATTAGAAGGCAACTTGTCTTACCGCGCAACTTATATTACTCTGCTTCGTCCGCCCTCTCGCCGCCGACTGTAATCGCCTGATGCCCGCTTCAATCATTCCCATTGCCAGTTGCGGCAGTCGGAGGACAAGAACGATCAGATTACAATAGTCTGCATAGCTAAGTTCATAAACTGCGAGCGCGCTGAGACATTAAATCAGCGCCACTTAGAAATCAAAACGCGACCTCCGAGCAGGTCGCGTTTTGATTTTAGCGAAAAGTCGTCGCTTCGCGCTTTTTAGGCTTATAGGGCAGAGATTCCATCTCCAGTTGATCTTGCAACACTTCAAATTCCGGGTCCTTATGTAGAAGAGTCGCCATATGCCGCTTCGCGCACGCCGCGATCACCGTGTCCGCAAACGACACGCGATGCGCCGCTTTCCACTTGGCGGCGATCAAGATAGTCGGTTCGTCCAGTTCCCATATAACGGTCGCTCCCAGCCGCCTCAACAACGCATAGCGCACATCCGCTTCCGCCTGCCCGCGTTCTTGAATGGTGAGATAGCTTACCTCCAACAAAGAAACGGAAGCAATCAATGTCGGATAACGAGCAAGAATATGCTGGACTCGATCCGCGCCATCTTCGTCTTCAATAAACGTCATCAACGCAGAGGTGTCTAGCAAATAGAGCGGTTTATCGTTTTTCACGCTCTCGATCCTTGGCGCGAGCTGCTAGCAGTTTTTCGGTCAAGTGTTCCCCTCTGCCGCGCCCGCGCAGTGCACGGAGCGGATCCGCCGGAACAGGAATCAAGCGAATGGTTTGTCCGTCATCCAACCAGACGAGTGCATCGCCCTCGTTGATCTGATGCCGTTTGCGGATCGTGGATGGAATAACAGTTTGCCAGCGTTTGGTGATGGTCGTCGTCGTTTGCATAGATTGATTTTACAAGATAAAAATCAAAAACACAAGCGTACATGAGTTTTCGTCTTGCGCGCCTATCTGACCGAAAATTCTTGATCGTTTAGGGTAGGGGCACGTGTGGCAATAATCGTGCTGACTCTCTCACGTTGTTCTTTATCTAGTGTGACAAGAGGTAAATGTAGTTCTTGTGCCAGCGCCACATAGATGGCGTCTGCGCCTCGTAGCTTGTAGTCGGCAGCGAGCTGTGCCGCAGTGCGAGTTGCCGATTGATTTCCACCAAGCGCAATGTGGGGATACGCAAAATCGCCGCGAGAGCTTGATGAGCAATTTCCGGCTTCCCGATTCTGCGGGCAATGGCACCAGTAATCTTACTCAGCACCAGCACCGGCGACACCAACGGTTCTCCGGCAAGGGCGCGTTGCTCTAACCAAACGCGGCTAACGGCGTGACGGATGTCTAAGGCGGCTGACCTATATGCTGGCATCCACTACCACTGCCATCATCGCCGCCCTTCGTTTACCGCCTCCACTGTGCTTACACCTTTGGGCCAATAACGCCCGATCTCTTGCGCCACTTGATCTAAATCTGCCCAAATAATGTTGAGTGCTTTCGGGTCGGGCTTAGGGGTGGTGATTGGAATTAGGCGCGCAACGATTTGCCCGCGATAGGTAATATCAACCGTTTCGCCTTTTTCGTGGACGCGGTGCACAATTTTGCTGGCGCTGCTACCTAGCTCGCGGATGCCGATCACTTTGGGGTGCAAAACTTTTTTCATAGGCGTCTCCTGATATCCTGATATATGTCGGGGCATTATAGTATGGCGGGAGACTCGTATCGTTGCGTTTGCGGTGTCTCAATGAGAGGGTACATGGATCATTGAGTCGTCTTTGCCTACTGTGTAGTGCGTGACGGTTCAACGCTCTTTTATCTTGTCCTCAGCGCCGAATACCAAAGCCTAGCTGTTTCACTCGCCGCCGGAAGGCGGTTTCTTTTTCAGCAGGCACAACGAGGGTGGTCTCATTAGCGATGAAACAAATCTTGCGAAGCGCACTGTCGTTCACGATCAATTGAGCGAGCGCCGCGTCGGTAGTTTGAAATAGCACCGCAGAGCCTGCCTCTTTCAGCGCGCGGCTATTACGCTGAATGTCATCCAAAAATACTTGCACGGTTTGTGGGAGAGGGTGCGCGCTCTTGCTAATGAGGAAATCGTGGATCGCTTCGAGTGTCAAACCTGTTTCGAGCGCTGTCAGAATCTTTTCGCGCTGTAATTGATAGACGCCTTCACTGATAGATTCAGCTAACCGTTCGAGCAACAAACGCACGTTAGGAGTGAATTGCTCACGATGCATGATGGCAATTTCGTAGTTAGGCATCACCGTGAAAACAGGTTGGCTCTCGGGCTTTGCCGCTCCGACATAAGAGCCGGCGACACCGAGCAGGTACGCGCCGAGAGGGTTGATGCGGAAATACCGCAACCCAATATAGCGGCTGAAATAGTTCTCGTTGCTGACTCCACGAATGCTGCCCAACTCAAACTCTGCGTCGTTGGGGTGAGTGTAAGCCACATCCAGTGCACCCAACGTCGCGAGGTATTCCCACAAGCAGACGAGGATATATTGTGCTTGTAATGCTCGCCAACAATCCTCGCTGCCGAAGCCGTTCAAGTATCCATATTCAAAAGTGTCGCCCACATACAGGTGACTAAAGTCGCTGAGCTCTACCTCAAAGCTGCAACGCCAGGCGCGCACAGCACGAAGGAAGGATTCGATCTCAATCCATTCGCCGACCGGAGATTGCTTCAACGCTTCGAGAATTTTCTTTTTGCGTTCAGCCGGACGGCTGAGATTGCGTTTTGCTTTCTGAAATCCTTTGAGCGAGCGGATGCGCGTGAGTTCATCAAATTGATTCGCGTGTTGCCAATTTTCAAAGATGCTCTGCAAGCGCGCGACTTCGGGTTGCGACAACACCTTCTGTCCCTTAGGCGTGAGCGTCAACTTGCTCCCCGTTGCTTTAGCCAGTTTGTCCGCTTGCGCCATGACTAACCACCCAAAAGAGCGGATCGGTTCTTCAGCTGCGGCATTCTTTGATTGAAGATACTCGCCGTGAAGAAGACGCTCCTCGAGTTTATTGAGCGAAGCCGTCGTGGGGCGCGCCGCCGCATCGGTGATGGCGGCTTTCCCTTCGGCGATGAATCTCAACGTCGCCGCCAGATCATGTAGAACCGCCTCTTCGGTCTCGGCGACTAACAGTTCATCTGTCTGAGGAATCTCTTTTGATCCTGTGAGCAAAAACTTTTCGTGAGGCGGGGCAAGTGAGGTGAGTAATGGAATCACATCGGGCGGGATGCGATTGCCATAGATCAATACTTCGACGGGCAGATAGTCTCTTTTTCTATAACCTGAGATTAAATAATTACGTTTGCCTGTGTCCCATGGAAGTTTGCCGTACTGCGCACGAAAAGCGTCCTCGTCGAGGAGTCCGTCATTATCTAAAGCGGCGGAGATCGCTTTGATTGAGAGTTGATCGAATTTGCCCCACAATACCTTCAACTGCGCAGGTGAATGGACAGTCGAGACAATTACATCTATCAATTCGGCTTTGCGCGTGGGAAGTTCTTTGGCGCAATGAAGCGCGCGCGGTCGCAGATGTTCAACCGTTTGAGATTCAAGCGCTTCGCGCAAAGTGGCAGGAGGCTTCTCGTAGTTGTAGCGCATATCATTTTATCTTGTCGTCCAAATCCATTCCGCGCTCTGCCAACAGCGCCCGAAGTTTTTCAACGTCCTCACGGCGAACGCGTGCCAGAGATTTATTGATGGAAGGCACAAAAGGTTTAAGTACAGAAGCGATCTCGGGATCGTTCAGCAACTCTTTGAGTGTCGCCTCATCACGCACTTGCAGCAGACTCACCTCTTCCAGCGCGGCGTCGCCATAGTGTTTTGACCAGGCGCGGATGCGGTTGATCAATTTTTGCGGCACGGGTCCGCGATGGACGAGTTCCAAGCGTTGGATGATTTCGGCAGTGGCGAGTCCGGCGCGGGCGACACGCTGCGCTGAAGCCGCCGTGATCCGATACTGCTCATCGCTGACGTAATCGGCGAAAGCAGCGAGGTGACCGTGTAAATAAAAGTTGGGGCGGCGCGTAAGGAAACGAATCTCACCGGCGTCGTTGGCTTCTACAGAGTTGGCGGTGATCGTTGGTTGGCGCGTGACAATAGGCAAGATATTTTTGGCGCACAGTTTTTTCTCGATCTCGTTAATGGCTTGAGCGTCGGTCAACAAAGCGACTTCGGGCAATGGGCGTGAACGCACGAATGCGGTTGATTCTTTTTGTGTGGCATCCAGCAAGCTGGCATCGCCGTGCGCCAGTGAGACCGAGCGATGAATGACGATGCGCTGGTGTTGTGTTTGCCATTCATCAAGGGTGCGCGCCACATTGCCGGGCAAGTCGGCGCCTGTTTGCTCAACTAAAAACTTTTTGATCCGTTCTACACCCCAACTATTTTTCTGACCCCGATACACGGAAGCGCGAGTCAGTTGATATTCCACCGCGCGCTCGGCGCTGAGTCGTTCGGCAAAGAGATCGAGCATGACGAGCGTCGCATCGTTCACGGGATCGAGGGCGGTGATGTGCAGATTGGGCTGCACGATGACGCGCCCGCCTTCGGCGCGGATCTCCGGCTGAGGCGCGGCAGCCAGCAGCCACGCGCCGAGCGGCGTCACCTTGAAGGCCTCTGCTTCTGGAGTGATGCCGCCCTTCCAGCCCAGATCGATCAACCCCATCCAAAACAACGGTCCGCAGATCACGCCCCGAATGAAGTTCGCTTCGATTTTCTTCCAACCGTCGCTGTCGTCTTTCACTATGAAGTCGGCATTTAATGGGTTGTATTGAGGGTAATAGGGACTCGTCTCTGTATAGTAATACTGAGAAGGTGGCGGACGACGAAAAAGAAATTCGTAATCGTTGTCGTAGAGATCGTTGATGAGATGATCGAAAGTAATCCAACTACCCGTGAGGGCAGTGAGTCGCTGCAAGATAGTTTGTCGCGCCGTGGCGATTATTTTGTGACCGATGAGGAGCGGCTCGACTTTGTACGGGCGCACATCCTGCGGGAGTATTAAGAGTTCATTGAATAAAAGAGTCTCGCGCCATGTTTCGTAACAGCGCTTCACACGCTCGGCGGGCGATAGCGCAAAAAAACCGGCGTCATTCGCTTGCACGTCGGTTCGCGCATTAACTTTCAGTGCGCCGAGGGCGGCGAGGGTGAGGCGCAGAAAGCGCAAACGCGGGTGATCCACTTCGCCTTCACCCTTGTTGAGAGTGGCGCGGTTTAACAAAATGTTGTTCACATCGCGCAGGGTTGTTTTATGCGGTTCGTCTTTCAAGGTGAGTGCGAACGAATGATCGCGGACGAAGCTCCAATATAAATAGAGATCGCGTTGAAAGCTGCGGGCTGAGCTTTCTTGAGTTGAAGCGACCGTGATCGGTTTGGCTGGAGCCACTTCAAGCGGCGGCAGATCAGGCAGGTGCTGGCGAATCTCATCAGGAATGAAGACAGTATTGGAGTATTGAGTGAAGTCACGCTTGGGGGCGTTATCGGCGTTGAACGATTGGTAGGGCAGCGGCGGATCTTCGGCGGCGAAGAGCAGACCGCGCAACGTTAAACGCGCCAACACATCTTCAAAACGGTGTGACGCTTTGTCGCGTGGGTTAGCCGGTTGGCGATGACCATAGACATCTGGCTTTTTATCGTCCTCGATTAATTTTTTCCGCCGAAGTTCTTGGCGCAAGGTACGCACAGTGGTGATGCCGTTGCGCCGTAAAACAGATTCCATCAATGCCCGCTCGGCTTTAGAGAGATCGTTCCATTGTTTGAGAATGCGTTCGCGGTCGGGCAAAATCTTGAACAGTTCATTGACAACGATAGTCTTTTGCTTTGAGCCTTTGGGTAGCACGCTATGAAAAGAAGCGATGGCGTTGAGCGCTTGACTTGAATAAGAATTGAGTAGCGTGTTGAGGTCTTGAGTCATGAGGCGATTTTGGGCGTGTAACCTTTGTTCACTAAATCGGCGCGCAAGACTTCGACCCCTTCAGGGCGCAGGGCAATGAGGCGCGGGCTGAAGCGATAGAGAAGATGCTGCGCCAACGAGGTGCCAGCCAGCAATTCGTTCAAGGCGAAATCGTCGGCGAGTTCAAGCAAGGCGACGTTGGCATACAAATGGACTCCGCCAAAGTTTGCCCACCAAGCGCGGAGCGATTCGGAGAGAGACTTCGGCAAACGAGCGGCTGCCGCCTTTTCCAGCGCGGCGATCACTTTGTCGGCGTCCCAGCCGCCCTCAAACGCCCGTCGCGCACCCTCGGCGGCAACCCCGTAGATCAGAGTGTCGCCTTCACTGTGAATCGAATCGGTTAATAGGTTCAACAAGGTCAGCAGGTCGGGATCCGATTCGTCAAGGCGCATAACGATCTTGCCTTCGCGGGTGAAGGTGATCGCCGCGCCAGTGCGGGTGAGGCGTGGTGATTCGTATTTATCTGTTTGACGCATTAAATACGCGCCGAGTTCAGTCAGCCGAAAGGCAACCAGTTGATCTTTGCGATAGGCGAGTTCTGCCGCGCCGAACCAGCGCAAGAGGGTGAGCGCCGCTTTGAGCAATGGCGCGAAGAACGTGCGCCAATCTTCGACGTTGCTCAGGTTGAGGCGATGATCACTTGTTTGCAATTGCGTGGTGTTGCCCTGAATAGACCAGAGCGCGTGCAGGGTGTCCAAGGCGCGGCAGCGAGCGACGAGTGATTCAAAATCTACCCAGTGATCGGTGGGAGCGCGGCGCAAGAGGATGTTCAGCATCGGGCGCGCGGCAGTGAGCTGAGCGAGGAGCTGCGCTTGTGTTTGGTTGATCAACGTCAGTCCGCCCTGCGCGAGGTGGGCGGTTGACCCTTGCGCGCTTGCCAGATCAAATTCGCTCCAATCTTTTAGAGTCAGCCAAGCGTTCCACAAGGGAGCGAGGCGCGCGACCAAAGGTTGATTCATAAATTGGGCGAGGCCTTCATCTAACACTTGCAGTGGTTCGTTAGGGGTGACGGCGACCATGCCCAGTTTGGCGAGCAAGCGCAGCGCGAAGTCAAGGCGCGACTCGTCGGTGTTCAACGTGCGTGCCAAATTTTTTTGAGAGGCGTTATCCAAGAGAGGCAGCGTAGGCAGGAGCGTAAAAAAATGGGCGTAGAGGGAATTGCGCATGTTCGGATCGTTGGCGAGTCGATCTAGATCGTGATGCGAGATGCGCCAATGTTGCAAATAAGAATTCTTGGCGGCGAGCGGATGTAGTTCGGCTTTGCCCCGCGCGCGCAGTTCGGGATCGGATTTAATGGCAAAGAGCAAGCGCGTCGCTAATAAGGCAAACTCAAAGGGTGAGGCGGGCGAATCCGTCCGCAAATTCTTGGTGTCGGTCAGCGGGCGCAAGAACAACGGATCGGGCGGGAGTAAATAACTGATCTCGCGCGGGTAAATATAGCTCGCGCTGCCGCTGACCCAAAAAGTGATCAGCCCCGCCAAACGCAAGTCTTCTAAGACGCCGTCAAGGTCAACATCTTTCACGCCGGTCAGGCGAAACGCTTGCTGCAAATGATTGTGATACACGCCTTGATAAGTGATCAAGAATGGCATGAGACCCAAGACGAAACGTGCTTGCGGCGAAAGCGATTTAAGTATTGAAGTGATCTGTTCGCCCATGCTGGTGGCTAAAATTTCTAACACGCCCTCGCGCTTTGTTCCGGACAGCGCGATGTTGTGCCGTTGGGCGATGCCGCGCAGCTCTTGCACGGTGAGACGTTGATACAGCTCGCGAAAGGTTTGGCTGAGATTGATCGGTTGGGATGAAAGTTGGATGGAGGCGGTTTCAACGGGGATGCCGCCTTGCGCGGGGGAATGTCCGCCTAAGGGGATGCGACTCCTGTCCCCTAACACATCTTCAATAAAATCTTCAAAACCTTCTTCTTTAAAACCTTCGTCATCTTCGTCGAAATCTTCGTCTTCATCGAACTCGTCGTTGAGATCGGATGGTTCGTAAACTTTGTTGACGCGCGTAAACGTTTGCGGCTCGCGCGCCCAGGCTAATGCCAGTGTAGCGACGTGATCACACATCCGTCCGCGCATGGTATTGCAAGTGCAAGCGACTTGGAAGCCAAGTGCGCTACTCACAATCCGCATAGCGAATTGCCCGCGAGTGCCCGTATCCCATCTGCCAGTGATAGCGTTGTTCGAATAAACTGTGCGCTCGCTAGCTCTTCCTTGCGCCAAATAGTTGACGGCGCGTTTGTAAGTGGCGTTGCCGGATTGGGCGCGGATGAAGTCTTCTGTGATGTTGAGTAAATCAGTCATGAGGCGGGCGGCAGCAAGTGTGTGCGTGGTTTGGCGTGCATGGCTTCGGCGGCGATGGTGGCGGGTTTAAAATCGGCGACCTCGTGCGCGTAAAGAATGTCGTAGTGATAGCCCTGCTCGGTGAGGAATAGTTGGCGGTTGGCGGCGAATTCTTGATCGCGTGTGTCGCGCGTGACGATGGAATAGAAATGCGCCAGCAACCCGTTGCGTTTGGGGCGCAAGATGCGTCCGAGTCGCTGCGCTTCTTCTTGGCGCGAGCCAAACGTCCCCGAAAGTTGAATCAGCACATTGGCATCCGGCAAGTCAATAGCAAAGTTAGCAACTTTAGAAACAACCAGACGAGTGATCTCGCCATTACGAAACTGCGCGAAGAGTTTTTCGCGGTCAGCGACTTTGGTTTGTCCCATGATCAACGGCGCGTTGAAGTGCGCGGCGATCTTTTCGATCTGATCAATGTATTGCCCGATGATCAGCACGTTGTCGTTCTGATGTTTCTCCAACAGCTGATCTAACACGGTCATCTTGTCGGGGTTTTCGGCCGCGAAGCGATACTTCTGGCGATCATCGGTAAGGGCGTATTCCATTCGCAAGTCGTCGGGCAAGTTGATGCGAATCTCGTGGCACTCCGCCGTGGCAATCCAACCCTGCTTCTCTAACACCTTCCACGGCACATCATATTTTTTGGGACCGATTAAAGAGAAGACATCTTTCTCGTGTCCGTCTTCGCGCACCAGCGTGGCGGTGAGTCCGAGTCGGCGGCGCGCTTGGAGATCGGCGGTGATGCGGAAGACCGGCGCCGGGAGCAGATGCACTTCATCGTAGATGATCAAGCCCCACTCTTCACGATCAAATAAACCAAAATGCGGGTAGCCGCCCAACTTGCGTTGGCGATAAGTAATAATTTGATAGGTAGCGATGGTGACGGGGCGCACCTTTTTTTCGAGTCCACTGTATTCACCGATTTGATCTTCGGTCAAAGTTGTTTTGTCGAGCAGCTCGTGAATCCATTGGCGCACGGCAACCGTTGAGGGGCAGAGGATCAGGGTCGCAGTTTGCAGTGCCGCCATCGCCTGCATCCCGACCACAGTTTTGCCTGCGCCGCAGGGGAGGACGATCACACCACTGCCGCCGCTGGCGGCACCCCCAGCGTGAAAAACTTGCGCGGCTGAGGTCTGATAATCTCTTAAATTAAAAGCGTCACCGCCCAGAGTCGGATTCCGCAATTGAAATGGTAAGGCGCGCCCCTCGTTATAGCCTGCCTCATCTTGCGCGGGGTAACCGATGTTGACCAACGCCTGCTTGAGTTTGCCGCGATCGGCGAGATCGGCTTGCAGACGATTGGCGTTGGCTTGCGTTTTGATCAACGGTGATACAACTTTGTGCCGCGCAATCTCGGCGATGAGGGCGCGGTCTTCCGACTCTAAAACTAGACCGCCATCTTGCCGCGTCAGGCGGATGCGCCCGTAACGCGAAACCTGATCGGCGATCTCGACCCGCACGTTGGGCGGGAGATCATATTTGGAATATTGATCGAGTGAGGAGATGATCGCGTCAGCGGTGAGGCCGGCGGCAGCCGCGTTCCATAATGATAGCGGGGTGATGCGATAGGTGTGGAGATATTCCGGACTTTTTTCGAGTTCGGCGAAACGGGCTAAGGCATCACGGGCGTCTTCGTAGAGATCATTTTGAACTTCGAGGAGGACGGTGCGATCGGATTGAATGACCAGAGGGTTTTGAGGGTTGAAGGGCATACGGCTACTTTAGTGACCGAGAGTGATGCTTGGAATAATAATGCATAACTAAAGGTATGCCAATGGTTGACACACACCGTAAAAAAAGCCGCAGAGTTTGCACCCTGCAGATTACGGTCTCACTTCCACACATTGGGCAGCAAAATTTCATGTGATGCGCGGGACATTCTTCCCGTCTCCAACGGGACAATGTCCGATGACGATGGGACAACTTTCCCCGTAGACTAACACCATCACTCGTTAGGAAGGTTTTGGGCGCGGTCATCCAACTGACGCGCAAAGGAGAATAACATGAAGGCACTCAAATGGATCGGCATCGTCGTCGGCGGACTCGTCACCCTCATCGTGATCGTAGTGTTGGGCATGATGTGGAGCACCGACAATCGCTTCAGCAAAAAATATGACATCAAGGTGGAGTCTGTGGTCATCCCATCCGACAAAGCGAGTCTGGCTATCGGCAAGCACTGGGCTGAAATGCAGTGTCAGGAATGTCACGGCAATGACCTGGGCGGCGGACCGTTCTTCGGAGATGCGTCGCTTGGTTATGTGGACGCGCCAAACCTCACCGCGGGCAAAGGCGGCATCGGCGCAACGAACACCGACGCCGATTGGGTGCGCGCCATCCGTCACGGGATCAAGCGCGATGGCACATCGGTGTTCATCATGCCGTCCAGCGATTATTACTACCTCAGCGATGCAGATTTGGGTGGTCTCATTGCTTACATGAAATCTGTTCCGTCAGTGGATCGCCTAACTCGCCCGCAGGCATTATCGCCATTGGCTAAAGTGCTGTTTGCTCTCGGCGCGTTTGGTAACCTGCTTTATGCCGAGACGATTCAGCACGACGCGCGCCCGGCTAGTCCGGCAGTTGGGGTGACAGTGGACTATGGCAAGTATCTGACTAACTCTAATGGTTGCCCTGGTTGCCATGGACCCAAGCTCAACGGCGCTCAACCCGCCGAACCGGGCGCTCCATTCGCCGCCAATCTCACCCCGGGCGGCACTCTCAACACTTGGTCGGATGCTGATTTCTTCAAAGCGATGCGTCAAGGTGTTACGCCTACGGGTCGTCAACTCACCAAATTTATGCCGTGGAAGGGGCTGGGCAAGATGACGGACGATGAACTGAAAGCCATGTGGTTGTATTTGAAATCTCAACCGAAGATGGAGACGGCAACCAAGTAATGACAAAGACCTTCGGGGTTTCGAAAACCCCGAAGGTCTAAACGAAAGGAAAAATCTCATGAAAACCTTCACTTCTCTCAACGGCGCTCTGACGCTTACCGCATTGGCGTGGCTCAGCGAACTGTGGCGGACGTTGATTGACGCGACGCAAGGATTTTATTCTAAGGCAACCGAAGGCAGTTTGCTGTTGGCGTTCACTCTAGGCTACACAGCAATTTTGGCGGGCTGGGTCTATGCCATGCACGCCGCCACGCGCGGCAGCCGCGGCGGACTCGTTGCCGCGTTTGTTTTCAACGCACTCGTGTGGCTTGCTATTCCGGTCGGCACCGTTTTCTTTTATTGTCCCGGCGGCGTGTGTGCCAGCTTCACGCTCAACATCGCCAACGTGTTGAATCTAATTCTCGGTTTGCTGGCGGGCATATCGCTGGCGATGGTGTTGTGGCGGAAGTGATAAGCAAACCCTAAGGGTCTCCAAGACCCTTAGGGTTTTATTTCAGGAGACACACAATGTCCAACCAAACAACTCAGTTCCGCAGTGAGATCAAACTTCTGCTGCAAGCCGCGCTGTTGATCTTCATCTTCACCGTCGGCATCGGCATCCTCAACGGTCTCGACGTGATGGATTTTGATCGCAAACAGTTGATGTCTCACGTTCACACCGGCACGCTGGGCTGGATCACACTCGGCTTCATCGCCGCCTGCCTGTGGATTTTTTCTGAAGGGCAAACCGTCAGCGGCTGGCGAGCCGCCGCCCCGCGCTGGCTGGGGATCGCCTCCGCCGTCGCCATCGTGTTCTACTCTTACGCTTTTTACGTTGGCGATCTAGATTTGCGCTTGATCGGCGGAAGCCTGACGCTCGCCGCCATCGTGGGTTTCTATCTGTGGATCATCGTTCAGATGCGCGGCTCGGTTCTCAGCACGCCGCGCCTGGGCATGTTCGCTGCCGCCACCACATTAACCATCGGCGCGGTGGTGGGTGTGCTGCTTGGCATCTGGCTCAAGGGTGGACTGCAATCGCTGCCGAATAGTCTCTTCGTCACTCATCCAACGACAATGGTGGTAGGTTATCTGGTGTTAGCGGGGATGTCACTCAGCGAGTGGCGGCTTGACCCGGAGTCGGCGGCAACACCTGCGAGTAAGGCTGGGTGGGCGCAAGTCATCCTGCCGTTTGTCGGCGGGCTGGTGCTGAC
>Ga0082335_1006575_pt1 | contig 14840 bp, 14 predicted proteins | sample Subgrocontami58m_FD_72375 | JGI IMG/M metagenome (GOLD analysis project Ga0082335, IMG submission 72375) | Subsurface groundwater microbial communities from S. Glens Falls, New York, USA - GMW37 contaminated, 5.8 m (SPADES assembly) (version 2) ...
TCAAGAATTCTATTAATTCTCGGTTCTATATCGTACACCTTTTTATCAAAAGCTTTTTCAAAAAATTCTCTGACGGTTAAACCCATATCTTCTCTTGGGATAACTTGTTTCCCAGTCGCTATCGTTAAGTTGTCGTCCATAGTTATAGAACCCTCGTCAGGATGTAATTCTTTGGTAATTAGCCGGAAGATTGTGCTTTTGCCGGCGCCGTTCTGGCCCATAAGAGTTATCTTGGTTCCTTGGCGCACAGAAAAATCAGCTTCATCAAGGACAACTTTCTTGCCATATTCAAACGAAACTTTATTAAAGCGTAAGATGACTTTATCTGACATGTTATTTAGATGATTTTATGGAGTTGAGAATCTTCTCAACCCTCTTAATGCTATCCAGGTCATAGACGGAAACTGGTATAACTGTTGTGTTTATCTTCTTTAGTAAGGCGAGCTTCTTTTTAAGAACCTCAGGGCTTAAAATATCACTTTTAGAGAGAAAAAGATATTCTTTTTTCTTAAGCAGAGCTTTGTTATATTGCTCAAGCTCCTCACGTATAGTTTTGTAATCTCCAACCGGATCTTCTGATTCAGCCGAAATAAAGTGGAATAAAATCCCAGTGCGCTCAATATGTCTCAAAAATTTTATTCCCAAGCCTTTGCCAGTTGAAGATCCTTCAATGAGTCCAGGAATATCAGCGAGTATTAATTCATAATAAACACCAAGATTAGGTTCCAGGGTAGTGAAGGGGTAGTTAGCTACTTTGCTTTTGGCATTAGTTAATTCGTTCAACATACTGGACTTGCCTGCATTGGGGAGACCAACAAAACCAACATCGGCGATTAATTTAATCTCCAGATGGAGTTCAAAAGTTTCACCTGGTAAGCCAAATTGGAATTGCTTTGGTGAGGTGTTTCTCGGAGACCTGAAATGAAAATTACCTTTGCCTCCATGGCCGCCTTGTGCCAGAAGAACAGTCTCACCGATTTTGGTTATATCAACATCCTTTCCATTAGTGAGGTTATGTATGACTGTGCCTATCGGGACTTTTAATATCAGATTTTTACCATCCAGGCCGTCTCTAAACTGACTTCTGCCATCTCCGCCCCTTTGGGCCTCCAAATTTTTCTTAAAACGAAATTGTCTTAGGGCGCTAATATCGGAAACACCCTCGGCATAAACACTGCCTCCATTACCACCGCTCGCCCCAGTAGGGCCAAGGCTCATCATATTCTTATTAAAAGCCACAGCGCCTTGACCGCCGTTTCCAGCATGTATTCTAATTTTTACGTCATCTACTAACATAACTAGCCACAGCTTACACTAAAAAAGCCCAAAAGTGCTAGAAAGTAATGGAGGAGGCATTAAGAGCCTTCATGGTCTGAGAAATGTTTTCCCAAGCCTTGGATATAAAGGTGTATTGAAGATAAATAGTCAGGCACGTTAGAACTACTGCGGCAATCGCAATATATCTTTCTTTGGTCCCGCCGTGGCGGAAATATTTATAAGCATAAATAAGACCAAGGGGAGTCAAAAATAAACTTACCAAATAAACAACCAATTGGTCAGAGATGGAAGTCGATGGAGGTGGTTCTTTTCTTTTCTTGCCACAGTTAGGACAAAAATAAAAACTTTCTTGAACGGGTTGTTTACAGCGCTTACAAATCAGATCCATACTCAATTATTCTAACATTAAACATGGATAATTTTACCCACTAGGCTGGATTTTCTCACTTCGACTGTTTCTCCATCAAAAAGTTCTATATATTCTTTCTGATTATCTGCATAGCAGAAAACTGGACCTCTAATAATTCTTACCTTGATAATTCTATCTTCTTTTAAAACCATGTGGTCGGATTGCTCGGTAGAATTATTAAAAGCCAGGCCGATACCAATTTCGAAGGAGCTGCCGGTAATGGATCGATAATAACCTGTAGAGCCCAATGGGGTGGCAAATACGAGGCCATCTCCAATGATTTCATTGCTAACGTTTCCGTTGTCTACTTGGACAACGTAACGGACGGCGTGTCGCGCATTTTCGTTGTGAATTATAATGTCGTTCAGTCCGACTAAAATTTTCCCTTTAGCTGCAACCTCTAATTTAATATATTCTCTGGTTTTATATTCGCCTTTTACAAAATGTTCCAATATTTCTTCGTTTTCTTTGGTCTGATGAGCCAGTTTGGCAATGCGGCTATTGCGTAAATAAAGTTTAGGAACTCCTGGATATAAATGTTCCGCCTTCATCAGAGTTCCGTCTCCGCCGTGACTTATGACAACTTCAGGATTGGTTTCGTCAATCTCAAAGAAATCTTCATACTTTTGAAGTAACATAAGGGCTTTCTCTTTTTCCGATCCAACGATGGCTATTTTCATTTAAACGGATTTCTTAATTACTCGCATCAAACAAATATGTAGTCTAGTGTCTTTCTTTCTAAATCTCCAGCAACGACTTTTATCTTTACCTCGTCTCCAATCGTATATTTTTTCTTAGTTCTTTCTCCGATGAGAGAATAAGTCTCTTTATTGAAGACGTAGAAATCATCCTTCATATCTTTAAACTTCACCATGCCGCTGGATTTGGTCTTTGACTCTTCTACATAGACTCCCCAGTTGGTTATGCCGGAAATTACTCCAGTATAAATATTGCCAATGCGTTCCATCATATATTCAACCTGCTTATAAGAGACAGAAGATCTTTCGGCATCTGTGGCGTCACCCTCTCTGTCGGATAATTTTATAGCAGAGCTGCGATACTGTTCGACTTCATTGCTTGTCAGATGTCCACCTTTCAAATGCTTCTCTAAAACTCTATGAACCATCAAGTCGGCGTACCTTCTGATAGGGGAGGTGAAATGCGTGTAATTTTCCAAAGCCAGTCCGTAGTGGCCGATGTTGTCAGTGGAATATATTGCCTTAGTCATAGACCGCATAGCCACAGTCTTGATGAGAGACTCTTCTGGTTTGCCTTTAATCATTTTAAAGAGATTGTTTAGCTCTTGAGAAGAAACTTTAGCTCCCTTGGCTTCTATTTCATGACCCAACATTCTGATGAAAATTAAAAGCTCTTCCATGGATTTTTTCTTAGGCGTGTCGTGAATACGGTATATAGAAGCTCCTTTATTTATTCTTTTAACTTCATTGCTTAGATAAGTAGCTACTTCTTTATTAGCTAAGACCATAAATTCTTCCACGAGCTTGTGTATTTCGAGTCTAGGTTTCTCAACTATATCTATTGGCTTGCCCTTAGCGTCCAGTTTGAATTTAACTTCGTCTTTTTCAAAATCCAAAGCGCCGGTTTTCATTCTCTTTTCTTTGAATATCTTCGCCAGTCTGTTCAATGAATTTAGTTCTTCATAATATTCACCATTCTTTTCGTCCAGAACCTTCTGCGCTTCTTCATAGATAAATCTTTTATTAGAATTTATAATTGTCCTGCCAAACCAGACTTTTTGAATGTCTCCGTTTCCAGACACAGTTAAAACGGCAGCGAAAGTTAGTTTATCCTGATTTGGGTTGAGGCTGCAGATGTCATTTGATAAAATTTCAGGCAACATCGGAATAGTTCTGTCTACAAGATAGATAGACACTCCTCTATGGAGAGCTTCTTTATCAAGCTGGCTGCCTTCCTTTATGTAGTGCGAGACATCGGCTATATGGACTCCGATTTCAAATAAATTATCTGATATATTTTTGAAAGAAATAGCGTCGTCAAAATCTTTGGCGTCTTCCGGATCAATAGTGAAAGTAGTGATATTTCTGAAATCTCTTCTCTCGGCAATATCTTTAGCGGGTATCGGTTCAGATCTTTTCTTTAAAGCTTCAGCTTCTTTTTCAACTTTTGGCGGGAATTTAATCTGGAAACCGCGTTCAAGCACGATAGCTTCCATTTCTACGTTATTATCTCCTTTTTCACCCAGTATCTTCAGAACTGTGCCTTCTGGATTCTTTTTAGGATCGTCCCACTTCTTAATCTCTACTAAAACCTTTAGGTTATTTTGTAGCTTTTTAGATTCAGAGAAAGGAATAAAAATATCGCTATACATTTTACTGTCGTCTGTGACGACAAAACAGACAGTACTGCCTTTTCTTTTATCTACCGTGCCGACGAATTCGGTTTTAGCTCTATGTAGAACTTTTATGACTTCGCCGCTTAATTTTTCTCCCTCTGCTTGAGGGAATAAAGAAACCTCTACTTCGTCATAATTCAAGGCGGTATTCAAAAATTCCCGTTCTATTTTAATATCCTCGGCAAATTCAAGAGCCGTAACATAGCCCGTAGCTTTTGAGGTCAGGCCTATTATTCCTTTGATAACAGATTTTTTGTCTCCTGCTTGCGCAGGCAGGCCTGCTTTTGCAGGTAAGTCCTTTTTCATATAAAATCACTTCATTATATAGCTTCTTTAGAGGTCAGAATAGGGGAGAAGTATATATAATTTAATAATTTTTTAAATAGATCCATAAATACTTGGGAGCTCTAAGCCGAGCGCCCAAGCGGAAAAACCGTGAAGCTTGAATTTTTTAATGAGGCTGATTTTCTTTTTTACGCTTCTCGCATTTTCATACCAGATTATGTATTTATTGGCATGGCTCCAATATGAGAGATATGGCGCTTCTTCCTTTGTGCTGTAATGGGCAGTGACGTAATGTTTGCTGAAGGCATTATAAATGCCTTCGCGGCCTCCGGCGCCGATTTTCTCTCCGGTTGTGTCGTTCCAATGCCAGTAGTAGAGAGGAATGCCAAGAGATAATTTATCGGCTGGGATAAATTTCAGGCTGTATGAGAGTACTCGCTGCAACCATGAATATTCCACTACCGGACCTATTGAATTCGGATCGTCGTAAGACATCAGGCTTATAAAATCAGAGTTGGCGGAGAGCGTTTCGTAGTCATAGACACCAATTGTTTTCTGCCAGAGGTCGTTTGGGTAGTCTACTGGATTATCGGAAATTTTGGCTATCACAGCCACACTAAAAATCAAATTGTTTTGTTTCATAATGTTGTAGGCTTTTTTAACGAAGGCAGAAAATTTATCTCTATAAGAGAAATCCATCTCCTCAAAATCTATCTGCCACCCCAAATAGCCAAAATTTTTAGCTTCGGTTACAAGCACGTTGATAGCTTTGTCTTGTATGGATGTATCGTTTAATATTGCCTTGTATTCCGCTTCGCTGAATTTGCCGTTGGTGACGAGCGGCATAACTTTAATTTTGTGATTTTTAGCAAAGGCGAGTACTTTAGCGTCCACGTTGCCGTTAAGATTACCCGTACTATCCAGTGCGTATGATTGCGGGGCAATCACATCTATAGATCTGTGATGAGCAGATAAAGATTGAAAAGCCAGGTCGCCATCCCTGTAATAAAAGATTTTGGTGTATTTATAAGCGACTGTTTTTGTTGCAGCCCCAGCGGTAACCGGAACAATACTGCCAAGTAAAGCAATTATTACGAGACAGGGAATAAGTTTAATAAATTGTCTGATAGTTATTTTCAGTAGACTAAGATTTTTTACTGAACAGCTGTGAAGGTTCCAATTTAATGATTAAAAAGAGATAAATAATTTCAAGAAGGCCAGCTACATTAACAAAAAGAAATATCACAAACCACCACGGTTGTTTTCGTCTTGCTGAATGCCACAATGCAAGTCCTTTCCAGAAAATACTCCAAATTACTAGAATAAAAAACGTAGATCCAAAATCATGCATCCAAGTTGTGGCTCCAGCTCCCGCATAACTAAAATCAAAATCGTTCATCATCTATATAATACTACCATAATTGCGTATATTGTGCCCATCCGAATCTCTAAAAATGACCTAATTTTGTTCTTTGCTGTATATGTCATTTTTGATAACCCATTATTACAATTTTATTCGTGGGTGTTTTTTGTACCAGGACGCGCTCACAATAGCACCTGACACAACTTTCCCACTTTTAATCATTACCCGTTCACCACATACTTTTCCGTTTAAGTGGTCAATTTCATGTTGGAAAACCCTAGCTTCCCAGCCACGAACTACTCTAGCCACTCTCTTGTTATACTCATTTAGATAAACAACTTTTATAGAAACAGATCTTTCAACCCAGAATCTCACCCCATCACAACTCAAGCAGCCTTCCCATCCACCGATTTTATCTCTGGAATAACTTGTTATTTTAGGGTTAATTATTACAGTAGGAGGAACTGGTTTTAACTCTTTTTTCGGCTTATTTAGTTTTATTTCTATAACTGCAAGCTTTATTGGTAGCCCAATTTGGTTTGCGGCTAATCCGACTCCTACACCCTGAATTTCTTGAAACATCCTCTTAATCAGTTTCTTAAATGTAGGTTTGCTGATTTTACTTTGTGGTACAGGTTTAGCGGGTTTGTGCAGAACTGGATTACCCCACTGCGTGAAAACTGATTTACTTGGTTTTGTCTTATTAGATTTTTTTGGCATAGTTTATTATAAAACTTCTTTAGGAATTGAAACAGGTGGATAAATGACCACTTTCGGTCGTAGTTTATTTCAAAAATTCTTTAAAGCCGTCTTTTATTAGAAATTTTGAATTCATGTTACGAATGTATTTGCTGCCGGGCAAGGGATCGAACCTCGATTAATGGCTTCAAAGGCCACTGTCCTACCATTAGACGACCCGGCAATAACACAAGAATACTAATAAAAACGAGGCTTAAAAACAAATCCGCTGTTTACCATACAAAGATTCAATAATTTTTGCACAGTATACTATAATACTGATCAGTACTATAGTATACTAGCTTTTTATATTTCTATTTTTCTTGTCCTTTTAAGTTTTCGATGATGGCTATTTCCAACGGCACGATGGCAAAGGGGCTGTAGCGCATTTCACTGTAAGCCCTTATAAGAGATTTAATAAGGTTAATGGCGAAGGCGTCATCCTTGATAAGAGCGCCATGTTTTTTGAGGCGAGTTATTTCATCGGATGTAAGTTCTCTTTTAAAAACATCCTCCAGGCTCTCATCAAATTTTAGAGATAGAACTCGGCGGAGATAGTGAATTAAATCTTTGTTCAGTTGAACCAGATTATAGCCAGATTCGTTTATCTCATTTAAGTAATCCAAGGCGCCTCGCAGATCTTTTTCCAGAAAGAAACCCGCGAGTGTTGCAGTTCGTACAAATCCGACTTTACCCAAGAGACGTTCAACTGATTCAAGACTAGTTCCTTCGCCGATGGACACAACTTGTTCAAATAGGGACTCGGCATCGCGGAAACTTCCTTCAGAGGAAGCGGCGATCAATTCCAAGGCATCGTTATCTATATTTATTTTTTCTCCTATAACGATTTTGTTAAGTTTCTTTAAGATTTCCTGAACTGGAACTTTCCTGAAATTAAATCTTTGTGTGCGGGAAACAATAGTCGGCAAGAGTTTTTCCTGTTCCGTAGTAGCTAAAACGAAGATGGCATGAGCTGGAGGTTCTTCCAGAGTTTTCAAAAGCGCGTTAGAAGCTTCTTTGGTAAGCTGATGAGCTTCGTCAATAATAAAAACTTTATATTTATAAGAAGTAGGGGAGAGACGGATGCCCTCTTTAAGATCTCTCATTTCGTCTATGCCTCTATTAGATGCCGCATCAATCTCCACAACATCCAAAGCTCGGCCTTCGTCTATTTCTTTGCAGGCCCGGCATTCATTGCAAGGTTCGCCCTTATCATGAAACTTCTTATCTGTCTGTCTTTTTTCGCAGTTGGCTATTTTGGCGATGATTCTGGCAGCTGTTGTTTTCCCAGTGCCGCGGGGGCCGTAAAAAAGATAAGCGTGACTAAGTTTGTCGGCTGCGGCCGCGTTTCTGATAATTTCCACAAAGACTTCTTGACCGATTAGGTCGTCTAAGCCCTTCGGGCGGTATTTCCTGTAGATAGCTAGTGACATTTTGCTCTTCCATTATAGGAGCTAAAAGGGTAAAATGTAAATTAGAAATGCGTCGATATTTATTCATTTTTCTGAGTGTAGCCGCCGTTTCAGGTTCGGCTTTTTTATTGACTAAAGTGAACACCACTAGCCTTACGGCCCTGGTCTCCAAAGACGATGCCAAGGCCACTTCGGCTCAGACTGCATCTAATAATGGAGATAAAACTGACGCTACCACCAGATTCAAAAATCAGGACCAAGATATTGAGAAACAGCATAAATTAGCTAATCCGCCAGCTGTAATTAAGGGCGTTTATATGACGAGCTGGGTTGGGGGTTACGCAACAATAAGGGAAAAGATTTTGAATCTGGTTGATACGAGCGAACTTAATGCAATTGTTCTGGACGTTAAGGATTCTACAGGGATTATAGGTTACGAGGCCGATATACCTGATGCTAAAAAATATGGTACAGAAGAAAAACGCATTCCAAAGATCAATGCATTTATTAAAGAGTTGCATGATAAAAATATTTATGTAATTGGCAGGGTTGCCGTTTTTGAAGATCCGGCTCTCGCCAAGGCCAGACCGGATTTGGCTGTAAAGAATTCAAGTACAGGTAAAACTTGGAAAGATAAAAATAATTTGAGTTGGATGGACCCGACTAGTCAAGAAGTTTGGGATTATAATATCGCAATTGCTCAAGATGCGCTCTCCAGAGGCTTTGATGAAATTAATTTTGATTACATTAGATTTCCTACAGACGGCAATCTGGGAGTTTTAAGTTATCCTTTGTATAAAGGTAAAACTTTAAAAGCCGATGAGATAGAGAAATTCTTCGCTTATATGGATGAACATATGCACAAAGATCAGAAAGTAAAAATATCAGCTGATCTTTTTGGCCTCTCAACCGTGAATAAAGATGACTTAGGAATCGGACAAGTGATAGAAAGCGCTTTCGCTCATTTTGATTATATTGACCCAATGGTTTATCCATCGCATTACGCTACAGGATTCATTGGTTACAAGAGTCCTGCGAGCTATCCATATGAGGTAGTGAAGTATTCTTTGGACCACGCGATGGCGAGATTGCAGGCAGGTAATTATAGAGGACAACTTCGTCCATGGTTGCAGGATTTTAATTTAGTAGGAGTTAATTACTACGCCAAGGAAGTCAGGGCTCAAATACAAGCCACGTATGATGCAGGAGTAACCGATGGTTGGCTTATTTGGAATGCCGGCAATGTTTATACCACTGCCGCTTTTATAGCCAAATAAATTATGGATACAGTTTATGAACTCAAAATAAACGAGTTTCAAGGCCCATTAGGAAAACTTCTGGAGCTTATTGAAATCAGGCAGATGGAAGTGACCAGAGTTAGTTTGGCTGATGTTACCGCCGACTTTTTAAAATATTTGGGGACTCTTGAGAAAACTGATCCGAGAGTTATAGCAGACTTTATAAATGTGGCGGCTAAACTTATTTTAATAAAGTCTCATGCTCTTTTGCCCCAGTTAATGATTAGTGACGAAGAGGAAAAAGAGATTGTAGATTTAGAAACTCGGCTTAAAGTTTATAAGACGATGAAAGAGACGGAGCCTGGCATGAGAGCTATGTGGCTGAAGCATATTGCTTACTCCCGAGATTATTTAGCAGGCGTCCAGACAGGTTTCTATCTAACTCAAGTTGTCAGTCCGGAAGACCTTTTCATTAAAATACAAAAATTGAGTAACGAACTTGCCATTTTCCTGCCAAAACAAGAATCGGCAAAAATGAAACTGATGAGCCTGGAAGAGAAGATAAGCGAGCTTATGATTCGTGTGGACAAAGTCTTTAAAACGAGCTTTAATGAACTAACGAAGGATAAGGACAGATCTGAAATTGTCGTGTTCTTCCTTGCTCTTCTACATCTTCTGAAAGACAACTTGGTTCAAATCGACCAGAAGGATGGATTTTCAGATATAGAAATCGTGACAACGAAATCTAATGCCTCAATCTAATAATCTACAAGCCAAATTAGAAGCTTTGCTTTTCGTGTACGGAGAGCCTGTTAAATTAAAGACTCTGTCAGAAAAGCTGGAAGTTTCGCAAAATGAAACGGAAGCCGCCTTAATGAATCTGCGTTCAGAGTTACAAGATGAGAATAGAGGACTGGCAGTATTTTCCAATGACGACAAATACAGTCTTGTCACTAAACCAGAACTTTCCAAAATAGTTCAGAAAGTTGTTAAAGAAGAATTTGATTCCGAGTTAACTGCAGCGAGTCTGGAAACGCTGGCCATTATTTCTTACATGGGGCCATGCAGCAGGGCTGAGATTGATTACATTCGTGGAGTGAACTCAAGCTTTATTCTGAGAAATTTGTCTATCAGGGGGTTGGTTGATAGGAAACAAGATCCGAATAGAAGCAATGCTTTTATTTATAATGTCAGTTTTGATTTTTTGAAGCACATGGGAGTTTTGTCAGTAGATAGTTTGCCGGAACACGCCAAATACAGAGAATTGGTGAAATCTTTTTTAAAGAAAGAAAATGAAGTATCCCAAGCTTAATTCTAAAACTTTTTATATTTTTGGAACCTTAATGCTATTCACAGCGCTGGCAAGTTCTTATGTAGTTTTTTCGGCAAGCTCTAAAGAAATTAATCTTGCTAAAGATTTAAATAATTTTGCCGAAGCCAGTTTTGATGGAGGTAATAATATCGGCATAACGCCTCAAATAGATATCACCGCAACCGCTGCCGGAGCTTTCGGCTACGGCGGAAAACAAGCTTTTAGTTGGGAGACCACAAAAAGATGGCCTATTGCTTCCATTACTAAATTAATGACTGCGGTTGTTGTTTCTGAAAAAATGCAGGCAAATGATGTCGTGGAGATGACTTCCGATATGCTTGCCGCAGATGGAGATTCTGGTTTTGTAAAAGGACAGAAATATAAAGTAAGCGATTTAGAAAAGGCTATGTTGGTAATTTCTTCTAATGATGCCGCCTATGCTCTGGCTATCCATTACGGTCAGGCTGATTTCGTAGCCGCTATGAACCAAAAGGCAAGGGATTTAAGGATGACAAATACTCATTACGTTGATCCAGCTGGTCTTTCTGCGCAGAATCAATCAACCGTTAACGATTTGGTTATTTTATCTGGGTATGTACGTGGTTATCATCCGGATATCTTTAATGAGACTAAAAAAAATAGCGACACGATCGTTGAAAAAAGAACAGGCAAACGCAGGATTTTGGTTAATATTAATGAATTTGCAGGTAAGAAAGATTTTCTTGGCGGTAAGACTGGCACGACTCCGGAGGCTGGAGAAAATCTTTTATCGGTTTTTAATATAGCTGGCGAAGCCAAAACCATCATAGTTTTAGGAGATAAAAACAGATACACGGAAACACAAAAAATAATAAGTTCACTATGGCAATAGAGGCAGTTAGAGTTTTGGTTGTGGCTGTTGTGTCGTTTCTGACAGCGCTTTTAATAACTGCTCCGGTTTCCAAGCTTTTAATTAAGTTTAATTTTAATAAACAGATTAGGACTTCAGAGTCAGCTCCGATATTTTCTAAATTGCATGCCGGAAAAGCAGGTACGCCTACCATGGGCGGAGTCATTATTTGGATAACAGTTTTGGGATTGGCGGCAGTTTTTGGAATTTTAAATATTATTTTTGACGGATTCTTTCATAATTTTAATTTCATTAATCGTTCAGAAACTTTCTTGCCGCTGGCCGCTTTATTATTAGCTGCAGTTCTTGGTTTGATTGATGATATCTTGGGAGTTCTAAAAATTGGTCCGAAGGGAGGTGGATTAAGCATTAAAAATAAACTTTTAGTCTACACACTTATTTCTGCTGTTGGCGCTTGGTGGTTTTATGGGCCATTAAATTGGCACGTCATTGTGGTTCCCTTCCTTGGAGTTTTTGATATTGGTTGGTGGTATGTGCCGGTATTTATGTTCGTTATCGTTGCCAGTGCCTTCTCGGCCAACGAAACGGATGGACTTGACGGACTTCTTGGAGGAGTTTCTCTGTTCGCTTTTTCGGCGTTGACCGTAGTCGCTTTTGTATTGGGTAGATACGATTTGGCGATTATGGGAGGATCTATAGTCGGAGCACTTTTGGCCTTCCTCTGGTTTAATATTTATCCGGCTCGTTTCTTTATGGGGGACACTGGAAGTATGGCTCTCGGAATTACTATGGGAATGATGGCTATGTTAACAAACACAGTTTTTCTTCTGCCTTTATTTGCTTTCGTCATGGTCTTTGAATCACTTTCGGTTATAGTGCAGATGACAAGCAAAAAACTTTTCAAAAGAAAAATATTCCTTTCAACTCCCATTCATCACCATTTTGAAGCTATTGGTTGGCCGGAATCGCAGGTTACCATGAGGTTTTGGATTATTTCAGTTATTTTTACTGGCTTGGGACTCGCATTATTCTTTTTGGACAGAGTTATCTAGAGAATTGGTGTATAATTGTTATTAATGAGCCTCCTCATTAAAGGTGTTCAAATTATTGACGGCGAAGGCAAACAACCTTTTAAAGCTGACGTTTTTATTCAAAAGAATTTAATATCCGCTATAGGGGATTTGAAATACAAAAAAGCCGATGAGATTATAGATGGTTTAGGCAATTATCTGGTCCCGGGTTTTATTGATATAGATACTGATTCCGACCACTATCTCCATCTTTTCAGCAATCCAAAACAAAGCGATTTTACCGCCCAAGGAGTAACAACCATTATTGGTGGTCATTGTGGTACATCTTTGGCGCCTCTGCTTTATGGCACTCTGGAATCTATAGAAGGTTCGGTTGATGTGAATAAGGTCAATATTAATTGGCACACTATGGGAGAGTTTCTGGATAGTATGAAAAGAATCCCATTAGGAGTTAATTTTGGAACTCTCTCGGGCCACAGGACTATCAGAGATGCGATTACTAGAGGCGAACATAGAGATTTAACAGAGCAGGAGTTCAAGGTTTTTGAAAAAATTTTGGCGCAATCTATTAGGGAAGGTTCCTTCGGTTTTTCAACTGGCTTGGGGTATATTCACGGTCAATATGCCCCTGAAAAGGAAGTTAAAAGATTAGTTGGAGTTTTGTCTGGCACAGGAGCTGTTTACGCCACGCATTTAAGAAATCAAACAGACGGCATATTGAAAGCAATTGAAGAAACAGTTCGTGTAGCAAACTATAACGAAGTAAAGACTTTAATAAGCCACTTTAGACCTATTTTGGGATACGAAGAGCAATTCACTAAGGCACTTGAATATATTAAAGAGAATACGCCTTCTGGAAGATTTTATTTTGATATTTATCCTCACGACACGAGCATCTATCCTATTTATAAACTTTTGCCAATTTGGGCTCAATCTGACAATAAGGCAGAGATGTTGGAGAAACTCAATAATCCAGAGATGGCCAATAAGATAATGAATGAACTCAAACCATTCAGTGAGAAGATTAGTGAAATCCGAATAGCTGACGCGCCGAAAAACGGTTATATGTTGGGCAAATTAGTTCAAGAAGTCGCAAAGGATTTGGAGATGGAGATTCCTAAGGCCCTAGTCCATATTATGAAAACGACCAATCTTAAAGCTACAATTTTTTCTAAAGATATAAATTTAGAACTCTTGGAAAACTTGCTGGTTGATGATAGATCTTTCATTGCATCCAACGGCAATTCTCCGGCTCCAGGTGAATTTGTAAAACACGATAGGTCAATTAATACTTTCCCTAAATTTATAGATTTGGTTATAGATAAGGGGATTATGACTTTAGAGGAAGCAATACAAAAAATAACCTCAACTCCAGCTAAATACTTCGGTATTACCGACAGGGGAGTTATTAAAGAAGGAAAGGTTGCTGATATTGTAATTTTGGGACAAAACGATCATAAAGTTCGCGAAACTATTGTGGGTGGTCGTACTGGACGAGGAGAAATATTAATCCACAAATCGAAAAAATAGAAAGAATAAGGAATGAGAGGTAGGCAGATAGATTATCCGATGTTAATAACAGTTTTTCTGTTGACAGTATTCGGGTTGATGATGCTCGCTTCCGCGTCATCCGATTTAGGCAAGACAAAATTCGACAATTCTTATTATTACTTACAGCATCAAATCTATTATGGGTTAAGTTTGGGTATTGCAGGTTTTTTCGCTGGCCTGTATCTGCCGTTACGCTTGTATAAAAAATTTTCCGTTTTCTTATTATTGCTAAGCGTTATGAGTCTGATAATAGTTTTTACTCCTTTGGGATCATCGGCGGGAACTATCGCAGAAAGATGGATATCTATAGGACCAATTACACTACAGCCTTCAGAAATACTTAAACTTACTTTTATTTTTTATCTTGCGGCGTGGTTGTCTAGCGCCAAAAGCAAGAGGTCAGATAATCTAACCCAGGGATATCTGCCATTCATTGTTATTTGTGGAATTATTGCGCTTTTGTTGGTGTTAGAAAAATCAACAAGTTCCGTACTTATAATCATGAGCGGAGCATTAGCTGTTTATTTTTCAAGTGGCGCTAAATTGAGATATATATTAACAACGATTTTATTAGGCATATTGGGATTGGTATTGCTTATTGCCATCACTGAATACCGTTCAGACAGAATTAAAACTTTTTTTAATGGAGCGAGCGATTCTTCGGGATCTGGTTATCAAGTTAATATTTCACAAACTACTATAGGAGCTGGAGGTATCTGGGGAGTAGGTTACGGGAAATCAATCGCTAAAAGATATTTGCCGGAGCGCATTGGAGACTCAATATTTCCAATCATCTCGGAAGAATTTGGTTTTATTGGAAGTTTGAGTATCGTCGGCCTATTTTTCTTTATTATTTTCCGCGGCTTTCAGTTATCAAGAAAAGTCAGTGACCGTTTTAGTAAACTGGTCCTGATAGGTTTTGGCACGATTATCGGCGTTCAGGTTTTTCTGCACATCGGAAGCAATACCGGACTAATTCCGCTTACTGGAGTGCCACTG
>Ga0082335_1006576_pt1 | contig 14839 bp, 11 predicted proteins | sample Subgrocontami58m_FD_72375 | JGI IMG/M metagenome (GOLD analysis project Ga0082335, IMG submission 72375) | Subsurface groundwater microbial communities from S. Glens Falls, New York, USA - GMW37 contaminated, 5.8 m (SPADES assembly) (version 2) ...
GCCTGACTGCTTCTTCAAACAACTCATCTGTTTCCCCATCCTTCCCACCCCTTCCACCCCATCTGCCTATTGGCATCTCTGTCACCTCTGCAGTGTACTCAGGAGCAATACCTGTTGATTTGAGATATTTAATCAGATTATTTATCTCATCATCTCCTACCAAAACGCCCTGAATCCTGATCGGCTTTGAAGCATCAGGGGGTAAAAATAACATATCTCCCCGACCCAAAAGTTTTTCCGCCCCCGGCCCATCCAGAATAACCCTTGAATCAACCATAGATGAAACATTAAAAGCAATCCGGCAGGGGATATTGGCTTTAATAAGTCCGGTGATAACATCAACAGAAGGCCTCTGTGTTGCAACAACCAAATGTATTCCTGTTGCCCGGGCCAGTTGGGCAATGCGGGTGATGGCATCCTCAATCTCAACCGGCGCAAACATCATTAAATCTGCCAGCTCATCTACCACAATTATAATATAAGGCAGAGCCTGAAACCCTGACATTTCGTTATAGCCTACTATATTACGCACGCCAACAGACTGAAAAAGCTTATAGCGTCTTTCCATTTCCGCCATTGCCCATTTAAGCGCCGATAAAATTTTCTCAGGCTCCGTGATAACCGGAGTAAGTAGGTGAGGAACACCATTAAAGTTTGTCAGCTCCACCCTTTTGGGATCAATCAAAATAAGCTTTAATTCATCAGGGGAATTTCTAAAAAGAAGGGAGGCGATAAATGCATTAAGCATGACGGATTTTCCACTCCCTGTTGTTCCCGCAATCAAAACATGGGGCATTCTGTCTATATCCACAATCAAAGGCTTTGAGGCAGTATCCCTTCCCAGCGCAACTGCCAGTTTGGATTTATGTTTTCCCATCTCATCTGATGATAAAATCCCTTTCAATCCGACAACCTCCAAAGATCTGTTTGGTACCTCAATCCCCACCAGAGATTTTCCCGGTATGGGAGCTTCAATCCTGACTGTTCCTGTTGGCGTGGCAAGCGCTAAAGCTATATCATGCTGAAGATTGGCAATTTTGGCAATCTTTGTGCCGGATGCAATTGAAAGTGCATATTGAGTGACGGCAGGTCCACCATTAACCTCTGCCACCCTTGCCCCTACCCCAAAAGAATCCAAAGTTTTTTCAATAATTGCGGCATTCTTTTTAACATCTCCTCTTTCAGCAGGAGAACCGACCTTATCTGATAAAAGGTTAACCGGCGGATATTTCCAGACAGCCGATTTTCCTGCTATGTTTTGCACCAAAGTATCTGCGATCACCACTTCCTTTTGAGGAAGTTGGGCAGATTTTGCTACAGGCCTCTCGTCCACTCCCGAAACTTTAATCGGGATATGTTTTGCCTCAAAAGTCCTCTGTCTGTTAAAAAGAGGTTTAATAAGCTTTTTTAAAAATGCAAAAATTAAAACAAATATCTTAAAAATCTGCTGCAGGGAGGTATTAAAAAATACTACCATTCCTATTAAAAATACCAAAATCAAAAGCCCCGAAGCTCCCAAGCCGGTCACAAATGAGGAAAGCTGACTCCAAATCGTCTGACCCAAAAATCCTGCTTTATCAAACCTTACAGCAGCGGTGAGGGAACTCAGTGATAAAATAATTAAAATAAATCCCAGCAAAACATTGGTCTGGGCAAATCTCCATTTTGACCGTGTTAAAACCAATCCTGAAAGCAGGAAAAGTAAGGGTGAGGCAAATTTCATCCAGCCTAACATCCTGGTTAAAAATTCCCGCCAGAATAAAAGTGTTTGAGACTCTGTTGCCAAAGTGACAACGGAAAGTACACATAGGCTAAAAGCCACCAGAGCAGCAACCGCGGTAATAGTTTTTTGCCTAAGTTTTAATTTAGGGAGTTTATAAACAGATCTTCTTCTTGCCATATTTCACATTATACTACATTATACTATAAGTTAAACCTCTACAACTACCGGTAAAATTAGTGGTCTCCTTTCTGTTGCTTCATATAAAAATTTACCCAAAGATTCCTCAATCATTTTGCGGATAAAGTGCCAGTCAACAGTTTTATGCTTATGCTGCTCCAGCGTATTCTTAACAATTTCCTTTGCCTCATCCAATAATTTTTCCGCCATATCCTCAAATACAAACCCTCTGGATAAAATATCCGGATCGGCAGTTAATCTGCCGCTACGATGGTCAACCGATACCACCACAACCACCACACCTTCCTCGCTCATCTTCTGTCTATCCCGCAAAATCACATGCCCGACATCCCCTATCCCCAATCCATCAACATAAACATTCTGGACATCTATATTTCCTGCAATTTTGATTGAATCCCTTCTGATCTCTAAAATATTGCCTGCTTCAATATCCGGAATTTGTTCTTTTTTATAGCCCATATCCGTAATCATTTTTGAAAACATCCTCATATGCCTGAATGTTCCGCCTATCGGAAGCAAGAATTTTGGTTTAGCTAAATTAACCATCAATTTCAGCTCATCTTGAGCTGCATGACCGGAAACATGCAAATCGGAGGTAACGGCAGAATAAATGACATTTGCACCCAGTCTTGTCAGAGAATCTATTAAAAAATTCTGGGCAGATTCTGTCGAGGGAATCGGGTCTGCTGAAAATATGACACAATCCCCTTCTTTAAGCTTAACCTGTTTATGTTCCTCATTGGCAACCCGGGCCAGGGATGATTCTGCCTGACCTTGTGCACCGGCAATAAGTATCATCAGCTTATTTGGAGCATAAGCATCCAATGCATCCGGTGCAATAATAACGCCTGGAGGGATTTGTAAATACCCTAAGTCTCTGGAAACCTGAAAATTTTTCTCAAAAGATCTTCCCACAATCGCCACTTTCCTCCCCAGTCTGGCAGCAACATTGATAGCCTGTTGCATCCTTGAAACATTGGATGAGGTGGTAGTAATCAAAAGTTTGCCGGAAGTCTCCATTGCTGTCTTCTCAAAAGTCCCCTCTATGGATTTTTCCGATTTGTTAAACCCGGGCTTGTCAGACCTTAAACAATCAATAAGCAAAAGTAAAACCCCTTCCTCACCAAGTCTTGCCACCTCTCCAACATCAGTCACCTGTCCTGAAACAGGAGTCCAGTCAATTTTAAAATCAGCCTGATGAATAATGGTGCCAACAGGAGTTTTTATGACAATACCGGTGGAATCCGGAACTGAGTGGGAAACTTGATAAAAGCTTACTTTGAAAGGACCAAAATCTAACTTTTGATCTATTTTTACCTCAGTTATTTTATTTTTAGGCAAATTAGCTTCAATAAACTTATTCCTGATAAATCCGGCTGTCAGTCTTTGCGTATAAATAGGAGCCTGAAGCTCCGGCCAAATATAGGGAAGGCCTCCTATGTGATCTTCGTGTCCATGGGTTATCAAAATTGCTCTGATATTATTAATTTTATCTCTAAGATAGGAGATATCCGGAATAACCAAATCAACCCCTGGCATCCCTTCATCCGGAAATCCAACCCCGCAATCCACAATGATAATATCGTTGCCATATTCATATATATACATATTTTTGGTCACATCGCCAACTCCACCAAGTGGGATTAACTTTAAGACCTGAGTGTTATTTAATTGTGGAAAAAATTTTGGTTTAAATGATTTCATAATTACTGTCCAAGATATTCACCCAGATTCTCAATAGTTATCTTAAACGGTCCTACTCCTCCTTCTACCAGCTTTCTTGCCACTTTTCTGCAAATCCCCTGTAAAGTATGCTGCAAAGACCTAATCCCGGCATCAAAGCCTAAAGGCCGGATGATTTGCGGCCATAAAGACTGATCAATAATCAGCATCCTGCTTTCCAGACCTGCCTCCTCTGTTGCTTTGGGGAGAAGATATTCTTTTCCTATTATAAGCTTTTCTTCATCTGAATATGAAGGCATTAGAATTGGCTCTAATCTGTCTAAAACTGCTGTGGCTATACTAGTGGTGTTATTAGCAGTTGCTATAAATAAAACTTGTGATAAATCATAGGGAAAATCCAGATAATGATCCAAAAATGCCTGATTTTGGGCAGGATCCAAAAGCTCTACCAAAACCCCCATAATATCCACTCTATACTCCTGGGCCACTCTGTCTATTTCATCCAAAAGTATAACCGGATTTGCAACTTTGGCTGATTTTACAGCTTTGATTATAAGCCCCGGTTCGCAGTCTGCCCTGATTCTGGATTGGCCACGAAGCGTTGCCGGATCACCTAATCCTCCAAAGGGAATTCTCACAATTGGCCTGCCTAACGATTCTGCAATAGAGTAGGCAATTGATGTTTTACCGGTTCCAACCAGACCAATAAATGCCAAAATAGGTGCGTGGAAAGAGGATACGTCTGCTTTTTGTCTATGCAGGATTAAAACTGACAAATATTCTAAAATCCTACTCTTAACAGCCTTTAGGCCATAGTGGCCCTTGTCTAAAATCTCTCTTGCGCGGTTTATATCCAAAATATCTTGTGAATATTTATTAAAAGGTAAATCCAAACAGAAGTTTATGTAGGCAATTGTTTTCTCAAACTCTGCCCCGGTTCCCGGAAATTTTAAAAGGTTAATTAGTTTTTCAGATATGTCTTGAGGTAAGCTGGATTGAGCAATCTTAATTTTCAATTCTTCTATACTACCTTGGGCAGAATCCATGCTTCCTATTCTACCTCAAATCAGATAGTTTCCCAAGAGGAGATTTCATTAACTTGTTGATAAATTTCATGCAATAAAATCAAGATAATTTTGAGGGGTTAAAACCTGAAAATCTGCTTTAGGATAAGAAGAAACCCATTCCTCTGGTACAGTAGTTTTTTTCTTATGAGACCATTTGCACTCATATCCAAACAATTTTCCATCACGCTCTTCCACTAAATCTATCTCCTGCTGGCTATATGTCCGCCAAAAATATGAATTGCCATAAATTCCTTTATATGAGCGTTTCTTAAGCCTTTCAATCACTATAAAATTCTCCCACAGTTTTCCCACATCATCCCTCATATCAAGCCCGTTAAATTGAGCTATTATCCCATTACGTATTCCGTTATCCAAGAAGAAATATTTATTCTTACTGGTCACTTCGGAACGCAGGTTTCCACTATAACCATGGAGTGAAACAATCACAAAAGATTTTTCCAGTAAATCAAGATAACGGGCTACTGTTTTAACATCAATCCCCAGCTGGATTGACAATTCATTTAAAGAGACTTCGCTGCCTAACTGGAATGCCAATAATTTCAATAAATCCAGTAATATTTTTGATCCTTTAATTTTTTCCAACGACAATACGTCTTTTAATAAATAAGAGTTTACGATCTCTTCAAGAATACCTACTTTTTCTTGTTTAGTTTTGGCAGTTAATACTTCTGGATAAGAACCAAAGATGAGAAATTCCGCCAGTTTTTCCTTTAACTCATGCTTATTGTAAACCTCAAGCAACTCAAGTTGGGAAATGGGAAATAAGATTACAGTGGTCTTTCTGCCAGTTAATGGCTCTCCAATCTGGTGGGAAAGATCAAAAGATGATGACCCGGTAGCAATAACCTTAATATCTGGTATCTGGTCTACAATAATCTTTAAACCCATACCTATGTTAGGAATTTGCTGAGCTTCATCTATAGCTATCAATTCGTACCCTTGAGCATATTCTAGAATTTGGGAAAGATCATGCGATCCTAAAGTTTGCTGGATGCGAATATTATCCCCTGTATCCAGCTTATATTTTAATGAGGTTGTGTTTAAATAATTTTGCAGCAGGGTAGTTTTACCTACCCGCCTTGGTCCGTAAATTACCAGCACCTTTTGTGGTTTTAATAATTTTTCTATATCATAAATTCTAGGTATGAACATACAAATATAGTATCACATTTCCACAAATTTGTCAAAATTTATGGAGTACTAATCCTTAAATTATATCTTTTAGCTCTTCTATACTAGTTTGGGCAGAATCCATGTTTCCTATTTTACCTTAAACCTCATAGTTTCCCAAGGGGAAAGTTAAATGTTAGAATAAAGGGATGTCGGAAATAAGCAGTACATCCGAAATGAGTCTCTTCGCCAAAATTAGGAACAGGTTCCATACCTTAAAGGAAAATTCACAAAATAGTGATTCCCCTAATGATAATACTACGAATAATTCTAATTCTGAAATAGTAGAATCATCAGAAGTAAAAAAAGATTCACCAAAATCTGAGTATCATCATCAAGAAATAGCTCAGCTAGAAGAGCCCATGATTACTTTATTAGAACAATTAAAACCTAACTTTGACCATGGACTCTACTATCTGATAATTGGAGACGATACTAGTGGGCGTATTCCTACTCTAGTTATGCATCAAGTAGTAGATTATATTAGCGAGCACCAAAATTTACCAAAGGTACCTACTACTTTTGTCCAAAGTGGTAGAGTAATAGATAGGGGTAAGATAAAACTACAAGTTGAGAATTTAAAATCTAGATATAAACCTTTAAGAGAATCTCCAAAGGTTTTAATAGTAACTGAATATATATCGAGTGGGAGATCAATTAATAAATTGACAGATGCTCTTAATTTATCTGGTATTGATTTTGATATTGCTACCATCCAAACTTTCCCAGCCGACTATCAACAAGAGTTCCGTAGTAGTCTTAATCCGCAACAAAGAATTTACACAGGTTTTCCCGAGGGCATCCAATCTCCTATTAGTGGAGGAAATGTTGGATCCCCTAATATTCATGGCAAATACTATATAACAGGGCTTGAGGCTGCACGAGTAGGAGGTAACCCGGAAGTTTCCGTTATAAAATCCAACCCCTATGTAAGATTAAAAACTCAGCAAGCAAGAGAAGATGTAAAAACTCTTTCAGGGAAATTAATTAACCATTTATATCCGCAAGAGGTTGCTGCTTAACGGTCAAATCCGCCGCGGCCACCTCTAGATCCACCTCTGTCTCTACTTCCACCATATCCACCTGATCTGGAACTAGATGATCTTCCACTATATCCACTGCTTCTTCCGCCGCTTCCAAATCTGGGTCTGTCGCCATAGGAAGGTCTGCTTGGTCGGTCACCAAACGAAGGACGAGGTCTAAATCCTCCGCTGCCGGAGGGTCTGAAGCCACCACTACTAGAACGCGGTCTGCTTTCAGATTCAGGTTTAATATCTGCTCCAAAAAGCATTGATAAACCAACTTTTCCTTCAGGGGACACATCTGTAACTCTCACTTTAACTTCTTGTCCCTCAGAAACTACATCTTCTGGTTTCTCAACATGACCTGGAGCCATTTGAGAAATATGTACTAAGCCATCTTTCCCAGGTGTAATTTCCACAAATGCACCAAATGCAGCAAGACGCACAACTTTTCCTACAAATTCATCTCCCACATTAACTTTTTTAAACATTCCTTCAATCTCATCCATAGCTGATTTAACACTGTCTTGGCCCACTGCAGAAATTGTGACAGTTCCATCATCTTCAATATCAATTTGTGCTCCAGTTTTGGCAATAATTCCATTAATTGTTTTTCCACCTGTTCCAATTAAAAGTCCAATTTCTGAGGGTTCTATACGCATTGTTTCAATTCTAGGAGCATAGGCAGACAAAGGTCCGGCAGCTGGAATAACTTTACTCATTTGTTCTAAAATCTTAATTCTGGCTTCTTTACCCTGTTTCAGCGCCTCTTCAATAATCTCAAAGGTCAATCCGTCTAATTTAGTGTCCATTTGAATTGCAGTGATGCCATTTTTAGTACCGGCAATCTTAAAGTCCATCTCTCCATAAAAATCCTCAACCGCTCTCATATCTGTAATAACCTGGAATTTTTTTTCAGAAGAGAATAACCCCATGGCAATTCCGGCAACCGGTTCCAAAATAGGTACGCCTGCATTAAGTAATGCCATGGATGTACTACAGACAGCAGCTTGGGAAGTAGAAGCATTGGCTGCTAAAACTTCAGAAACAACTCTTATTGCATAAGGGAAAGTCGCTATATCAGGAAGAACAGGAAAAATTGCTTTTTCAGCTAAAGCCCCATGGCCTACATCTCGTCTATTTGGTGCACCTATTCTTTTAACCTCACCAACTGAGAAAGGATTAATACTCATGTTGTAATAATGCATAAATCTCCTTTTCCTCTCACCTTCCATACCATCCAAAGTTTGCTCTAGCGATGGCGCACCCAAGGTAGCAATAGATAAAACTTGAGTATCCCCTCTTTGAAAAAGTGCACTGCCATGTGTTCTGGGTAAAAGTCCAACTTCCATGCTTAAATTTCTTACTTCATCCATGGCTCTTCCGTCAACTCTTTTGCCTTTTTCTAAAACTTCTTTCTTAACTATTTCCTTTGCTACTTTGTCAAAAATCCCGGATATTATTTGGGGGGTTAGCTTTTCAGCATATTGAACTGCCAGCTCATCTTTAATTAAATCCCCTGTTGCTTCATGCCAGGGATGTTCGTTATCAAATAAAGCAGCTTCAATTCTTTCGTGAGTAATCTTTTTTACCTCTGTCATTAAAACTTCCTCTAATACTTCTTCTAAAGGAGATATATCCTGCTTTTTGCTGCCTGCCTCTTTAGTAAATTCTTCTATTAAAGCAATAATTTCTTGAGATTGTTTATGTGCCTCTTTAATTCCCTCAAAGACCACTCTTTCATCAATTTGCTTAGCTCCTGTTTCTATCATCGCTATTTTTTCGCTACCGCAAGCTACTACTAAATCCATATCAAGACTTGCTATTTGATCCATAGTTGGATTTACAACTAATTTTCCCTCTATTGCGCCAACCCTTACCCCGGCTAAAGGACCGTTCCATGGTACTGAAGAAATAGACAAAGCAGCTGAAGTAGCAATAAGTCCTAATACATCCGGATCATTGATTTGATCAAAAGATAAAACAGATATCATGACTTGTACTTCTGTCATTTTAAATTCTTTAGGGAAAAGTGGCCTGATAGAACGATCAATAAGTCTGCCTGTTAAAACAGCCTCATCAGTAGGTCTTGTTTCTCTTTTAATAAATTTAGATGAGGAGATTTTTCCTCCGGCATAATGTTTTTCAACATACTCAACAGAAAGAGGAAAATAGCCAATATCTTCTTTTAAAGGTTGGGTAGCGACTGTTGCCAAAACTACTGTTTCACCCCAAGTAGCCACCACAGAAGCATCTGACTGCAGTGCCAGCTTGCCTGTTTCTAATTTAAGTTTTCGACCATTAAGGTCAATTTCTTTGACAATTATTTTTGACATTAAATTTTTTGAGGATTTGGAAACTGTGGAAGAAATAATTAATTTTAATTATCTCTTTGCAATCCCCAAATCTCTCACTCAACCATTATAGCACAAATTACTTTGATAAACCTAACTTGTCTATCATTACAGTATAACGTTCTGCATCTTTCTTAAATAAATACTGCAAAAGTCTTCTTCTTTTGTTAACCATTGATAAAAGACCTCTTCTTGAGTGAATATCATGTGTATGTTCTTTTAAATGAGATGCTAAATTCTTAATCTGTTCAGTTAAAAGCGCAACTTGTACTTCAGGGGAACCTGTATCACCACTTTTGGTTTCAAACTCTTTAATTATTTTCTGCTTTATCTTTGGATCTAACGGCATCCTTTACTTTCCGGATCAACTTTGATGCCAAAGTTGTCCTTTAAAAAACTTTATGTGAATACTAACAGAAACTTGTAGAATATGCAAGTTTGAAAGTAGCTGATTAGCTTAGCTATGAATTATTCTGTTCAGTTAATCTTAAATCGAGTTCATTTTCTTCTGCTCTAACAGAAATCTTACTTTTTGAACTTATCCAAAAAGTGGCACGTTTCTTACCTCTGTATATTCCTAACCACCAGTTTTTTCCATCCATATCTTCCAGATGGATATTAACACCATCAATAACAATATCGTCTGCTTTGCCATTTCTAGTTCTAATCTCATTATATTTCTTCATGAGCTCATTATATCACCAAAAAATCCCTTCTTGGAAAACTGACGGATTAAGTGGAATTCTACAAATTTAATTTATTTTGGGGTCCAAGTACTGATTTTACAGCATAATAAGACATTATTGGTAGAAAAACTAAATTTATAAGTGCAAATCCTCGTGCTAAAGACAAATTATCCCCACTAACTCCCATTCCTATTAGCGACAACGCATAACCTGTGGCTCCATAAAAAAGTCCCACCCTCAACGGAATTTCCTTAATATAATCAGCCATGCTACGCAATTTATCTAAAAAAGTTGGAGGCTTAAAGGATAACGTCTTATCTACTATCTCCCTTGTTTCCTTATCTAACTTTAAATATTCATCTATCTTGTTTAATAATTGGTCTTGTTCACTGCTCATTTTAAAAATTATCCTAATGATGAGCCTTTGAAGATTTTGGGGGTCAGCCATTCCGGTTCCACTGTTTCAGAAATAACCCCTTCGCCGTAAGGCCTTTCCTCAGGAGAGGGTTGGGAGACCTGTTGAGCAACAGATTCATGATCGCCGGCATCAACAACAGATGAAACAACCGGAGGAACCATAAAATCAGGCGTGGTTTGTCCTTTTGGCATAGTGATCGCTTCTTTCGGAAGAAACGCAGACCAATCATATGCCGGCTGTTGCGGCTGGAGTTGGGCAACTCCTGGCATCACGCCCGGTTTTCTGCCTCCAACCCTCAAACAATTTGCCACAGCCATATATGTTTCTGCTGATGTTTTTTCATTTGTTAAATTGACCGTTGCCTCAAAAATTCCTGCCAATAAGTTGCTGGCAGTATCGCCGTCTAAATTAAATCCTAAATCCGTGATTAAATTTGTCATAACTTCAGAAACAGAAGGAGCACCCGTATCCAAAACATTGGTAACCCCAAAGCTGGTGTTAGCAATCTGGGTATCTATATTAACAATATGTGTTCCGGAAAAAACACTCTGGTTTTGTGAATAAGCATTTCCTAAAGCATTTAAATTAACAGCTCCTACTGCAAAAATTATATTAAAACCACTGCCTTGATAATGAGGGACAATCCTTGCAGGTTGAAAAGTTTGGCCCGCTAAAACATGGAAAACCAAGTTTAAATTATTATTTTCTGAATACCAATCTAATTTTTCTAAAGCAGGAACTGTATTATCCGATGCCGCCACTCCTTCCAAAGTTAAAGTTAAATTACCGCCTTCTGTGGAAGTAATATTCTTTTGAATATGATCTACTCCAAAAAGATGGGATTGGCCAACCACAATATTATCGTCACAAACCACGCTTACTTGTTTTCCGGCAGCTTCAAGTATCAAAAATAAAGCCAATCCTGCTGATAGTTTATCAATACTACTGCCTGCAGGTAAGACAATCAAAACATTTTTGGCAGTCGGTAGAAGAGTTTTTAATTCAGTAATTTGTGAATCGTATTTCATATAAAGTGGCAGATACGGTTGAATTCTATCCTATAAACCTGCAAGAGTCAAATTACTCTAAAACTTTCAACTACATCGTTAACTGCAAAATCAACCGGCGGATCAAAAAGCATGCCGCAATCATTACCTTTTTCTGCCTTATTAATCTCTTCTTTAACTTTTTTCAAAGATTTTAATTTAGTCTCACCAATAATTTCTCCGTCTCTGACAATCCTAACTTTACGTCCCTTGGCAATTTCCCCCTCAATTATTCTACATCCGGCAATTCTCTCTCCCTTACCGTAAGGAAACTCCGCAATGATATTAGCCTTTCCAAAAACCTCCTCCAGCTGCCCCACCTCAAGCAAAGTATTAACCACTTCCTCAATATCTTCCAAAAGTTCATATATAATATTGTAGGTCCTAATTAATACGTGTTCGTTTTCTGCAAGCTTTTGAGCAGTTGGTGCCACCTTGACATTAAAGCCAATAACAATTGCTCCCACTGTTGCTGCTAACTTAATGTTTTCTTCCCCGATGTCTCCAGTCCCTGAAAATATGTAGTCAATTACTTTTCTCTCTGCATTGAATTTTTCCAAAGATGTTTGAATTGCCTCCAGAGAGCCTTGTTTATCAGCCTTAATAATCACTTTAAGAGTTTTTTCATCCCCTGCTTTCAGCTTATCCACCAAAGATTGCACAGCTTCTGCCTCTGCAACCTCTGCCTCATTTCCCAAAAATGCTCCAACTTGTGGAACCGCTTCCAACCCTAAAATTTCCACAGGAGTTGAGGGCCCTGCCTGATCTAAAACTTTGCCATTAAAATCAAACATCCCTCTTATTTTTCCTTTAACTCCGCCGACTAAGATCTGATCACCTTTTTTCAAAGTCCCTTGTCTTATCAAAATTGTGGCAATCGGACCCTTAAATTTATCTAAATTAGCCTCAATTACTACCCCGGCTGGAGCTACTACAAAATCACCTTTCAACTCAGATAGTTCTGCTACCAGTAAAATGCTTTCCAAAAGCTTATCAACTCCTTCACCTGTTTTTGCAGACAAAGGTACAATAGGCACATCTCCTCCATACTCTTCTAATTTCACACCTTTATCAGATAACTGTTTTTTAATCTTTTCCAGCTGGACTTTAGTATTAATTCCTGGAAGATCAATCTTGTTAACAGCCACAATCAGGGGAACTTTGGCCTCATGAATGTGATTAATTGCCTCCAGCGTTTGAGGCATTATTCCATCATCAACTGCCACCACTAAAACAGCAATGTCAGCCACTTTGGCCCCACGGGAGCGCATTTTTTCAAAAGCTGCATGGCCAGGAGTATCGATAAAGGTTATTAATTTCCCATCATGTTCAACCTGATATGCTCCAATATGTTGGGTTATACCACCGTGTTCCTTGGAAGCAACAGAAGATTTACGGATAAAATCTAAAAGGGTAGTCTTACCATGATCAACATGGCCTAATATAGTGACTATTGGTGGTCGTGTCTGTTCTGCCATAATAATTTATGTGAAAAACTCTCATACTACTTACCGCCATCGGCGGGGTGTACTGGCTTTTCACTAGACTTTTCTGAATCAACTTTTTCTTCAACCTTTTTATCGTCATCTTGAGATTGCTTCGCTTCGCTCGCAATGACAGAATCATCAGGTGGCTCACCTTCACCCTTTTCGCTTATTTCCGGCTCTTCTGCACCCACTATATCAATCTTCCAACCAGTTAATTTGGCTGCCAGCCTAACATTTTGCCCGCCTTTGCCAATTGCTAAAGATAATTGTGATTGAGCAATAGTGACTGTGGCTACTTTGCCTTCTTCATCTAACCTTACCTGAATATCTTTGGCAGGAGACAGCGCAGCAGCAATAAATCTGGCCGGATCATCCGAATATGAAATAATATCAATTTTCTCCTCACCTAACTCACTCATCACGGCCTGAACCCTCACTCCTTTTTGTCCTACCATAGACCCTACCGGATCCACACCTTCCTGAGTGGATACAGCGGCAATCTTAGTCCTTGATCCGGCTTCTCTGGCAATCACCTTTACCTCAACAGCGCCTGATTGGATTTCCGGCACTTCCAGAGCAAAAAGGGCCTTCACCAAATTAGGATCAGATCTTGAAACTACTACTTCGGAACCTCTCCCCCCTTCCCTAATCTCTTTGACCAAAAACTTTAACCTTTGGTTTTGGCTGTAAACTTCGGTATGAACCTGTTCTGAAGGGGGAAGCACACCTTCAGCCCTGCCCAAATCTACAAAATAGGTATTACCTTCCTGTCTTTGGATGGCACCGGATATCATAGTTCCAACTTTATTTTCATACTCAGATAGAATTGCTCCCCGCTCAGCCTCATTTAAGCGTTGCATAATCACCTGTTTGGCAATTGAGGCTGCAATTCTGGCAAAACCCGGAGGGGTGACATTTTTCTTCTTATCAAAAATTTTTATCTCACCGGTTGAAGGATCTACATCTGATGTAAATTCTTCAAAATCTTCGGGAATAGGTTCATTTCGGAGCATTAAATCCTTTCTGTAGGCAGCTAGTGCCGCTGCTTTAATTGCTTCTGTCACCACGGAGGGATCCACCCCTTTTTCAGAGGCTATTTGATTTAATGCTGCTGCAAATTCGGTCCTAGCTTGTGCCATTTTAGTTGTATCCTTAAAAAAAGGTGGGACTAGCCCACCTTCCCAGTTAATTGGATTATTAACCAAGGCTTATTTTAATTCTTTATCAATTTGAAGTCAAGCTACTTCCCTGCAATAGTATAACCACCATCAACAATAATAGTTTGGCCTGTGATAAAACCGGCTCTGTCAGATGCCAGAAATAATATAACTTCTGCTATCTCTTCTGGGTTAGCCAACCGTTCCAACAGAGTATTATCAAAAAATTCCTTTCGCAAGCTCGGACTCCAAAGCTTTGCTGTTTCTGTTTCTACAGGGCCTGGAGCTACTGCATTTACAGTGATAAATGGGGCCAGTTCCTTAGCCAAAGTTTTTGTCAGGTTAATTACTGCTGCTTTTGAGGCAGCATATGGAATACTGGCTGTTCGTCCCATGTCCAAACCCCTGACAGATGCAACGTTTACAATCTTTCCATATTTTTGTGCAAGCATCACTTTTGCAACAGCCTGACAGAAGAAGAAAGTGCCTAGAAGATTTATGTTTAAAGTTCTCTCCCAATCTTCCCTGGTTAATTGCAAAAAAGGTTTAATCTCTGTAATGCCTGCACAATTAACTAAAGCATCTATTTTACCTAACTTTGTCACAATCCTATCTACTTCTGCTTTAACTTGCCTCTCATCTGTAACATCACAAACAATATATTCAGCACCTAATTCTTCTGCTAATTTTTTTATTTGATCGCTTCCTGTTTTTCCATGTAATATAACTTCTGCTCCATATCCTTTAGCAAGTTTTGCAGTTGCTACCCCAATTCCCCTGGATGAACCTGTGATCAGTATAACTTTT
>Ga0082335_1006577_pt1 | contig 14830 bp, 8 predicted proteins | sample Subgrocontami58m_FD_72375 | JGI IMG/M metagenome (GOLD analysis project Ga0082335, IMG submission 72375) | Subsurface groundwater microbial communities from S. Glens Falls, New York, USA - GMW37 contaminated, 5.8 m (SPADES assembly) (version 2) ...
GCCGGCCCATTGCGCTTCGCCGAGATCGACGCCGGTCGGATTGTGGCAGCAGGCGTGCAGCAGCACGATATCGCCGGCCGGCATGGACTTGAGCGCGCCCAGCATGCCGTCGAAGTCAACGCCACGGGTCTTGGCGTCGTAATAGGGGTAGGTATTGACCTTGAAGCCGGCGCTCTCGAACACCGCGCGATGGTTTTCCCAGCTTGGGTCGCTGATCCACAGCGTGGCATCGGGCGCGGTGCGGCGCAGGAAATCGGCGCCCACCCGGAGGCCGCCGGTGCCGCCCAGGGATTGCACCGTGACAATCCGGCCTTCCTTCAGCGCCGCGCTGTCGGCGCCAAAAACCAGGCTTTGCACCACCTTGTCATAGGCTGCAAGGCCGTCGATCGGGAGGTAGTTGCGCGCCGCCGGCTGCTCCACCAACTGACGCTCGGCGCGGCGCACGCATTCGAGCAGCGGCACTTTGCCGTCGTCGCCGGTGTAGACGCCGACGCCGAGATTGACTTTTTTCGGATTCTTATCGGCGTTGTAGGCCTCGGTTAGGCCCAGGATCGGGTCCCGCGGCGCCAATTGCACGCCGGCGAGCAGGGAAGGGGGGTGAGGGGCGTTCATTGTGCTAAACTTTCACGTTTTTGATCACGGCCCTGATTGTACCCCTTGATCGTCACTTTTCCCAACAGCCCGTTCAAGCTGCACCAGCAGTTCGAGCCCGCCGGAGATCAGCCCGAGGCCATCGCCAAGCTGGTCGAGGGCGTGGAGAACGGGCTTGCCTACCAGACCCTGCTCGGCGTGACCGGTTCGGGCAAGACCTACACCATGGCCCAGGTGATCGCGCGCCAGGGCCGGCCGGCTCTTGTCATCGCGCCGAACAAGACGCTGGCGGCGCAACTGTACTCGGAGATGCGCGAATTCTTCCCCGAGAACGCGGTCGAGTATTTCGTCTCCTACTACGATTACTACCAGCCCGAGGCCTACGTGCCCTCGCGCGACCTGTTCATCGAGAAGGACTCGAGCATCAACGAACACATCGAGCAGATGCGCCTGTCGGCGACCAAGTCGCTGCTGGAGCGCAAGGACACCATCATCGTCGCCACCGTGTCCTGCATCTACGGCATCGGCGATCCGGTCGACTATCACGGCATGATCCTGCATTTGCGCGAGCGCGAGCGGCTGTCGCAGCGCGACATCATCGCGCGCCTGACGGCGATGCAATACCAGCGCAACGAATTCGAATTCGCCCGCGGCACCTTCCGCGTGCGCGGCGACGTGCTCGACGTGTTTCCGGCGGAGAACTCCGAAACCGCGGTGCGCATCAGCCTGAACGACGACGAGGTCGAGGCCTTGGCGATCTTCGATCCGCTCACCGGCCGCATCCACCAGCGCGTGCCGCGCTTCACCGTCTATCCCTCCAGCCACTACGTCACACCGCGCGAGACCACGCTGCGCGCGATCGAGGCGATCAAGCTGGAACTGCGCGAGCGCATCGATTTTTTCGTCAAGGCTAACAAGCTGGTCGAGGCGCAGCGTATCGAGCAGCGCACCCGCTTCGACCTGGAAATGCTGAACGAAATGGGTTTCTGCAAGGGCATCGAGAACTACTCGCGCCACCTGTCGGGCCGCAAGGCAGGCGAGCCGCCGCCGACGCTGATCGACTACCTGCCGCACGACGCCTTGATGATCATCGACGAGAGTCACGTCACCGTCAGCCAGATCGGCGGCATGTACAAAGGTGACCGCTCGCGCAAGGAAAACCTGGTCGATTACGGCTTTCGCCTGCCTTCGGCGCTGGATAACCGGCCGCTGCGCTTTGACGAATTCGAGGGCATGATGAAGCAGACGTTTTTCGTCTCGGCGACGCCGGCCGAATACGAGCACAAGCGTTCGGGCCAGGTGGTGGAGCAGTTGGTGCGCCCGACCGGCCTGGTCGATCCAATGCTCGAAGTGCGCCCGGCCGCGACCCAGGTGGACGACCTCTTGTCCGAGATTAGCCTGAGGGCGGCGCAAAAGGAGCGGGTGCTGGTGACGACGCTCACCAAGAAAATGGCCGAGGACCTGACCGAATACCTGGCGGAGCATGGCATCAAGGTGCGCTACCTGCATTCGGAAATCGAGACGGTGGAGCGGGTCGAGATCATCCGCGACCTGCGCCTGGGGAAGTTCGACGTGCTGGTCGGCATCAACCTGCTGCGCGAGGGCCTGGACCTGCCCGAGGTGTCGCTGGTGGCCATCCTCGACGCCGACAAGGAAGGTTTCCTGCGCTCCGAGCGCTCGCTGATCCAGACCATAGGGCGCGCGGCGCGCCACATCAACGGCGCAGCTATCCTCTACGCCGATCGCGTCACCGATTCCATGCGGCGCGCCATCGGCGAAACCGAGCGCCGCCGCGCCAGGCAGATCGCCTACAACGAACAGCGCGGCATCACCCCGGTAGGCATTTCGAAGCGCGTCAAGGACATCATCGAGGGCTACTACGACCGCGACCAGGCGCGCTTCGAGCTGAAGGCGGCGCAGGACCAGGCGCGCTACGAGGTGATGAACGAGAAACAACTGGCGCGGGAGATCAAGCGCGTGGAGAAACAGATGTTCGACCATGCCAGGAACCTGGAATTCGAAAAAGCAGCCGCGGCGCGCGACCAGCTTGCCGCGCTGAGAAAATCCGTGTTCGGCGTGGTGACGGCGGACGGGGATATCAGGAAAGTCGGATGAGCAAGGTGCTTCGCGGTGTCGGCAAAGGATTGCCGCCCTGCGCAGTGAAGCAAGTCGCCTTGGGAAGCCGTATGCGTTGGTTGAATCGATGTGCTAATTGATCAGGGGAACAAGACCATGAATTTGCCGCCACCGGCGCCGCGCCGCCATGCGCACACGCGGAAAATAAGCTGTGAGGGCTATCGACGCGAGGATGGGTTGTGGGACATAGAGGCGCGGATCGTCGATACCAAGCCCTTTCCCTCGCGCGAGGCGCTTCGCGGCCTGCGCGAGCCCGGCGAGCCGGTGCATGACATGGCGCTGCGGCTGACCATCGACAACGACATGGTCGTGCGCGACATCGAGGTGGCGACGCTGTCGGCGCCATACCCGCCCTGTTTTGGCGTCGCGCCGGCGTTCAAAGGGCTGATCGGCAAGAAGATAGGCGCGGGCTGGCGGCGCGCGGTGCAGGAATGCGTGGGCGGGGTGAAAGGGTGCACCCATCTGCGCGAACTGCTGCTCCCGGCCGCCACGGTCGCGTTTCAGACGCTGGGCGACCGGCCCGATGACGGACAGCCGGTCGCGCCGCCCGCCCCCGATTACAAGACCGAGCGTCCGTATTTCGTCGACGGTTGCAAGGCCTGGGCCTCGGACGGAGAAATCGTGGCCACGCTGTATCCGCACTTCCATCGGAAAACCGGATCAGCGGACTTACCCGACTAAGCTGGAACGTACGATGCATTCAAGAGATTGACGCTGGAACAAGAGGTATACGCATGCAGTCATGTGGGAAAGCGCTCAATGAGTTAATGAAAATCCCGCGACTGCGTCCCGAGCCTGCCGAGCAAATCGCTGTGATCGGCAAGCCGTCTCGCGATCACGTGCACCACTTCGCCTTCGCGCTCTACCGATCCATACACCGCCATCAGTTGCGCACGCAGCAGCTCGCGCCGCTGCCGCTCGCCCAGGTCGCGCCAGACGATGACATTGACGCAGCCGGTCTCGTCCTCCAGCGTGACGAACACCACGCCGGAGGCGGTGTCGGGGCGCTGCCTGCCGATGACGATGCCGGCCGCGCGCACGCTGCTGCCGTGCGGCCGGCTGCGGACTTCGGTGGCGGCGGCGAGCCGCATGCGTTTCAGGCGCGAGCGCAGCAGCGCCAGCGGGTGCCGACCCAGGGTGAGTCCCAGGCTGCGGTAATCGGCGACGAGGCCGTCGCCTTCGCTCGGCGCGTGCAATGGCGGATCGGTTTCGTGGATCGGCGCTGCGCATAACAAGTGCTGCGCGGTGTCCACGCCTGCGATCCGCCAGTAGGCGAGCCGCCGGTGGCCGGCGATGCTCACGAGCGCGTCGCTCGCCGCAAGGCATTTGAGTTCGTGCCTATCGAGTTGCGCGCGGCGCATCAGTTCCTCGACCGAAGCGAAGCTGCCCTGCATGCGCGCGGCGACGATGCGCATGGCCGCAGCCTCGGACATGCCTTTCACCATGAGCAATCCGAGACGCACTGCGGGCGCGCCGTCCGCGCACGGCTCCAGCGCGCATTCCCAGTCGCTCGCGAGCACGTCCACCGGCAGCACCGCTACGCCGTGGCGGCGCGCATCCTGCACCAGTTGCGCCGGCGCATAGAAACCCATCGGCTGGCTGTTCAGGAGCGCAGCGAGGAATGCCGCCGGGTGATGGCGCTTGAGCCAGGCCGACACGTAGACCAGCAGCGCGAAGCTGGCCGAATGCGATTCGGGAAAACCGTATTCGCCGAAGCCGAGGATCTGCTGGTAAATGCGCTCGGCAAACTCGCGCGCATAGCCGCGCGCGCCCATGCCCTGGATCAGGCGCTGCTCGAAATGCTCCATGCCGCCCTTCCTTTTCCACGCCGCCATCGAGCGGCGCAAGCCATCGGCTTCGCCCGGGGTGAAGCCGGCGGCGACCACCGCGAGCTGCATCACCTGCTCCTGGAATATCGGTATTCCCAGGGTGCGCTCGAGCACACTCCTGACCGCGTCGCTGGGATAGCTCACCGGCTCCAGTCCTTGGCGGCGGCGCAAATAGGGATGTACCATGCCGCCCTGGATCGGGCCGGGGCGCACGATCGCGACCTCGATCACCAGGTCGTAGAAATTCTCGGGCCTGAGCCGCGGCAGCATCGACATCTGCGCCCGCGATTCGATCTGGAATACGCCCACGGTGTCGGCCTGCTGGATCATCGCGTAGACCTCGGGGTCTTCCGCGGGCACCTCGCTCATCGCGAAAGCCGCGCCCTGCTGCTCGCCGATCAGCGCGAGCGCGCGCTTGATGGCGGAGAGCATGCCCAGCGCCAGCACGTCCACTTTCAAGAGGCCGAGCGCATCGAGATCGTCCTTGTCCCATTGGATCACGCTGCGGGCTATCATGGCCGCGTTTTCGATCGGCACCAGGCGCGAGAGGAGGCCACGCGAAATGACGAAGCCGCCGACGTGCTGCGACAGATGGCGCGGAAAGCCGAGCAGCGCATCGACCAGCGCGAGCAGGCGGACTATGGTCGGGTTCTCCGGATCGAACCCGGCTTCGCAGAGGCGCTCGGGCAGGTTCTGGCGCCGGTCCCACCAGGATAGAGATTTCGCCAGCCGCTCGACCTGGGCGAGTTCCAGTCCGAGCGCCTTGCCGCAGTCGTGGATCGCGCTCTTCGGCCGGTAGCGGATCACCGTCGCCGCCAGCGCCGCGCGCTCGTGCCCGTACTTGGCGTAAATGTATTGGATCACCTCCTCGCGCCGCTGGTGTTCGAAATCGACGTCGATGTCGGGCGGCTCGTTCCTTTCGCGCGAAATGAAGCGCTCGAACAGCATGCTCATGCGCGCCGGATCGACCTCGGTGATGCCGAGCGCATAGCACACCGCCGAATTCGCGGCGGAACCGCGGCCCTGGCACAGGATGTTCCTCTCGCGCGCGAAGCTGACGATGTCGTGCACGGTGAGGAAGTAGGGCTCGTAGCCGAGCTCGGCGATGAGCGCGAGTTCGTGTTCGATCAGGGCGCGCACCGGCTGCGGCACGCCGGCAGGAAAGCGCCGCGCGAGGCCGGCTTCGGTGAGCGTGCGCAGGTGGCCCGTAGGCGTGGCGCCCGGCGGCACGATTTCTTCCGGGTATTCGTAGCGCAGGCAGTCTAAGGAAAACGTGCAGCGCGCGGCGATGCGCACGGTTTCTTCGATCAGTTCGGCGGGATACAGGTTCGCCAGCCGCAGGCGCAGCCGCAGATGGCGCTCGGCGTTCGGGTACAACTCATGGCCGCACTGCGCGATCGGCTTGCACAGGCGTATGGCGGTGAGCGTGTCCTGCAGCCTGCGCCGCGAGCGCACATGCATGTGCACGTCGCCCGCGGCCACCAGCGGCAGGCCACAGGCCGCGCCGAGTTCACGCAGCGAGGCGAGGCGCGCTTTGTCGTTCGCACCGCAGAGCAGTTCCGCGGCAATCCAGGCGCGTCCGGCGTAGCGCTCGGCGAGCCAGCGCGCCTGCGCCACATCGGGCGCCGCTCCCGGCACGAGCAGGGCCAGGCAGCCGGGCAGGCCCTGGTCCAGGTCTTTCGCATCCAGGATATAGCTGCCTTTCGCGCCCCTGCGCCGCCCGCGGGTGATCAGTTCGGAAAGATTGCCGTAGCCCTCGCGCTCGGTGGCGAGCAGCACCAGCTGCGGGCCGTCGGCGAGGCGGATTTCGCTGCCGATGACGAGCGGCAGGCCGCATTCTTTGGCGGCGGCGTGCGCGCGCACCACGCCTGCGAACGAACATTCGTCGGTGAGGGCGAGCGCGCTGTAGCCGAGCTGATGCGCCCGCGCGATGAGTTCCTCCGGGTGGGAAGCGCCGCGCAGAAAGCTGAAATTCGACAGGCAGTGCAGCTCCGCATAGGCGGGGAGGGCGGATTCCACAACGAAACTCAGGAAAAAATGCCGTGCAGATACCATGCGCCGGCGGGGCTGCGCTCGCGATAGACCCAGAGCAGCGCTTCGTTGGCGGCGCGGGCGATGAAATAATCGCGCGCCACATCGGCGCCGTCCCACCAACCGGACTCGATCCGCTCCGGCCCGGCCAGCAGTTTCAGCGGCCCGTCGCGGCAGGGGACGGAGGCGTTTTCTTCGAGCCCCTGCGGCCGCTCGAGCAGCCAGAATGGGCGCGGTTCGAAATCGAGGGCGAGTTGCTTTGCGCCGGGCTCGGCCGGGACTGAGGCGCGTTCCGGACGGTGGTCGGCGCGCAGGCCCATGCCGTGCACGGCGGCGGCGCCCAGGCGCGCGCGCAGGCGCTCGATCAGGCGCGGCCAATTGCCCTCTTCGCGCAATGCATCGGCAAAGAGGTTCTGATTGGAATGCGCTAGCGGCTCGATCGCCCGCACTTCCAGGCCGATGGCGCGCACCGGCACGGGCAGCGCCGTCTGCGGCAGCCGCTCGCGCAGCAGCAGTGCGAAGTGCGTGGCTTCGCGGCAGGCGGTGACCATGCCCAACTCGATCCGGGTGGCGGGCGCGGCGCGATGGGTGAGGCTGATCAGCACCTGCCGCGTGCCGGCGGCGCGCGCCGCGAGAAAGCCTTCGAGCTGCGCCAGCAGCCGCTTGGCCGCGAACAACAGGGCTTCGGCTTGCGTCGCTTCGGCGGGCAGTTCGATGGCGGCGTAAAACTTTTCCGGCAGCACGCAAAAACCGCGCGGGTCCGGCAGGCGGCCCAGGGCCTGGTCCAGGGTATCGAGCAGCCTCTGGCCGAAGCGCCGCGCAAGGCCGTCGCGCGGCAGCGCCAGCAGCTCGCCGATGCTGCGAATGCCGATGGACGACAGGGTTTCCTCGTCTTTGCTCTCCAGCACCGAGAGGGGCAAGGCGGAGAGTTCGCGCTCGAGCAGTGCGGCATCGGCTATCAGGCGCTGCCCGCCGGCGCGCGCGAACCAGGAGGCGGCACGCGGCGTGGGCGCGGCGGCGAGGCGTGCGCCGTAGCCCATGGCGGCGAGCCCCTGGCGCAGCCTGACCTCGATCTTCACCAGGCCGCCGAACAGCTTCAGGCTGCCTGAGACTTCCAGCAGCACCAAGTCGGGAAAAGCTAGCGCGACATTGGGCGTGCATTGCATCGCCCAGGCGGCGATGCCGAGCAGGGCTTCGGTTTCGGCCGCCGCATCGCGTTCGCGCAGGCGCAAACCCGGCGCGAGCGCCAGTGCTGCGGTGACCGGCATGCCCGCGCGCAGGCCGCGCGCAGCGGCCTTGGCGTCGCACACCAGGAGGTGCTGCCGCTCGGCGACCGCGCAGGGTTCAGGCGAGGGCAAGCCGCGCTGGAATGCTTCCAACGGCAACCGCGGCAGATGCAGGGCTATCCACAACATGGGCATTGGATCCAGGAGAAAGGCTGCTGCCTGCAGCGATCAGCGGCGCAGATAGCGCAGGCAGCAAAATCGGCCGGAAGAGCGGCGCTCCCCGGCGTTTGAAAATCGATAGCGCAAGCCCGCCGGCAGCGGTGGCGAGCGCGATGCGCAATACCGCAGGCGAGGGCTCGCGCGCGGCCTGGGTGGGACGAAACAGCACGGCGAGGCAACGGCCGTCCTCGGCCGCGAGTTGCAGACGCCGCAATTGGGGAAAACGGATATCGCGCGGCCAGACGAGCACGCCGCCGCAGGCGGCCGAGCGCAGCGCCTGCTCCGCCGCCCATAAACTATCGCCGTCCCTGGAGGTTTTGACGATGACCACACGCGCCAGGTCAATGCCGGCGGCGGCGAGCGCCGGTGCGTAGGGCAGATAGGGCGGAGCGATCCAAGCGACGAATTTGCCCTGCGCGGCCAGCTCGGCCAGCGCCGGGCCGAGTATGCGCAACTCGCCTATGCCCTCGTGCTGCGGCAGGATTTCGGTGAGCGCGCCGCGCGGCCAGCCGCCGCCCGGCAGTTCGGCATCGAGCGCGGCAAAACCGCTGGCGATACCCGGGCAGGCGCTGCGCGCGAGTTCGTTGCCGCGCCAGATGCCGGGATGCTGCTCGAGTCCGGCCGCGAGGCTGGGCATGATATCTCCAAAAACTGTATTTTTATACAGTATCCGGAAATTTGGCCGGTTTGTCTAGCTGGAATTTTCCTGAGCTGGACAAACCGGAAACAAGCAGAGTATCTCCGGCGGAGGAAAGACAAGTGAAGAAGATTGTCGTCAAGTCGAGGAGCGAGGCGTCTGGGTGCGCAAAGGCGAAATGTGGCCGGGTGGCCCGGAAAAATAACCGTACGCGTATCCCAACTGACGCCCGCGAATAGATAACGGGCGGGCGGTCGAGTTTAAGCCTGCACGCTGTTACGCGTTCCTTCCTGCGCGTAGTAATCTCCGCATGCTGTCTCGCGTCCGCGCACCACGCGCCGTCCGGCCAGCGGGCCGCGCGTCTCGGTGACCACCGTGTGCTGTCCCTCGACATGGTGTTCATCGTAAAAGTACACGATGACCCAGTCGTGCGTACGTTTGAGCTTATGTGCGGTGGCGGTGTTGGAGTACAAGGCGGTGAAATGCCAGTTGTCGCGCTGCGTGTGCAGCACTGGAAGCCACGCCTTGCCATCCGGATTGAAGCGCTTGGGCGCGATGGTCGGCAAGCTGCGCGCCTCGGCCTTCCGGCGATACTCGCGATCCACTTCCAGCAAGTTCGCCACCGATGGTTGGCTTGCCGGCGCGGCCGACGGCATCCGATCTCTCGGGCGCACCCGCTGAAGCATATTGGCGAGCGAGGCGCGCCACGCCGCCGCGCGCCGTGCTCCGACGCCGGGCACGCTTTCGAGGCGGCCATCGTGTGCTGCCGCTTCGAGCGCTTCCAGCGTATCGACGTGCAATGCTTCATGCGTGCGCAGGGCGAACCGCGGACCTATGCCCGGCACGCTCTGGAACAGTTGCTTCGGCTCCAGCGTCCCGCGCAGGCGTTCGAGTTGATTCCAGCGTCCGGTAATGAGGATTTCAGCGATTGCCGCGGCGATGCCTTTGCCGATATGCGGAAGCGCATCCAGCCCGGCGACACCCTCGGCATCGAAGGTCTCTCGAACCGGCCGCGTCAGATGGTCGATCGTATCCGCTGCCTTGCGATATGCCTCGACGCGAAACGGGTTCGCTCCCTGAGCTTCGAGCAGGGTGGCCGCTTCGCGCAACTTGTCCGAGATTTCCTGGTTTTCTTGCACGCTAATGGTCGAAGTGCGGGGGTATGAGCACCACCGGGCATGGCAGTTCCGCCAACTGCGCCGGGGTGAGATCCTCGATGCGCTCGGACCACAGCAGCACGCCGAAATGGCGGCTGCGCGCCGTGCGGATAACGCTCCCGGGCCTGCTATCCGGCAGGTAGAGGTAACTTGCGTTCGCGCGATCGGTGAGATGTTGCGCCGCCTGCTGCCGCAGGTCATTGAAGGTTCCCGTTCCGCTAACTGGAATGAGTACCGTCAGTTCACTCTCTGTAACGCCGGCGAGGATGCTGCCTATGGACAGGGCGCGCAGCGCCGTGGCGGAGCCGTCGAACACCACGGCTACGGGATGCGCAGCCAGCGCGGGGAAGCGTTGCGCCGGATCGAGGCGGCGCCTTGCGCCCGGCCATGCGTATTCCGAGCGGCCGAGCACCAGCAGGTCGGACGCGCCGGTCCGCGCCAGCACGCTACGCGGCACCTCGCCGCGCACAACATCCAGTGTCCAGGCGAAAGACAGGCGTTCGGCAGTCGCCGCCAGCAGGCGTCGCAATTGCTCCGCCTGTGCCCGCAGCGCGTGTTCGATGGAGGCCGGGGCCAGCGGGCGGGCGCGCGCCGAAGCGAAGCCGAATTCACGCGCAAACGGCAGCCCGGCGAAGCGCAGCAGCCGTTCGTCCTCGACGAACAGGCCGGCCAGTTCGGCGTTCAGACCGAGCGCGAGCCCGGCGGCTGCCTCGATCGCAGGCAGGACCGAAGAGGCCGTGTCCAGCGCCATGACGATGCGGCGGACCTTTGTCTTCTCAGCGCGCATTGCGTTTCCCGCGTGCGCGCGCAATCCGTCTGACCTGGCCGGGGCGCGGCTGCTCGCGATGCAGCGCGGCCAGATCGCGCAGCCGGGCCGCCACGCGCCCGTTGAGGCTGGGCGGCACCCCTCCGCCGGCGTCCTCGGGCAGGCCCGCGGGCAGGCCGGTCAGGAGTTCGATCGCCTCGTCCACGGTGCGCACCGTATAGACGCGGAATTTTCCCTCGGCCGCGGCGGCCACTACTTCATCGCGCAGCATCAGCTGATCCACGTTGGCGGCGGGAATCAGCACGCCGTGCTCGCCGCTCAAGCCGCGCGCCTGGCAGATGTCGAAGAAACCTTCAATCTTTTCGTTCACGGCGCCGATCGGTTGCACCTCGCCCAGTTGGTTGATCGAACCGGTGACCGCGTAGCCCTGCAGGATCGGAACATCGGCGAGCGAGGAGAGCAGGGCGCACAACTCGGCGAGCGAAGCGCTGTCGCCATCCACATGGCCGTAGGTCTGCTCGAATACCAGGCTCGCCGCGAGCGCATGCGGCAGGTTGCCGGAAAAGCGTGCCGCGAGAAACGCGGACAGGATCATCACGCCCTTGGAATGGATCGCGCCGCCGAGTTCGACTTCGCGCTGGATGTCGATCACCTGACCTTCACCCAGGCGGGTCGTGGCGGTGATGCGCACCGGTTCGGCGAAGGCGAAGTCGCCGAGGTCGAACACCGACAAGCCGTTCACCTGTCCGACCGCTGCGCCGGCGGTGTCGATCAACACCTTGCCGCGCAGGATCGCTTCCTGAACCTGGCCGCGCAGACGTCCGGCGCGGTGGCGCTGAGCCTCGATCGCCCCTTGAATGGCGGCGGCGCCGATGACGGCGCTGCCCGCCTGGCGCGCGCGGTAGTCGGCTTCGTGCAGCAATTCGACCATGCGCTCGACATTGGCGGTGATCTTGCGCGTGTCGCCGGCGGCGCGCGAACCGAAATCGACCACGCGCGCAACCGCCTCGCGCTCGAGCGGCAGCAGCTTGTCGCTGCGCGCCCGCGTGGCGATGAAGCGGGCGAACAGCAGGCTGGTGTCCGGAGTGCGCTCCAAGTGCTCCTCGAAGTCGGCGGCCACGCGGAACAGCCTGCCGAAATCCGGGTCGTAGGCCCGCAGCAGGTAGAACAGCAGCCGCTCGCCCACCAGCACCACCTTCAACTTGAGCGGGATCGGTTCGGGCTCGAGCGACAGGGTGCTCACCAACCCGTAGGCCTCGCCCAGGGATTCGATGCGGACTTGATGGCGCAGCAGGGCGCGTTTGAGCCCTTCCCAGGCGAAGGGCTGGGTCAGAAGCTTGATCGCGTCCAGCAGCAGGTAGCCGCCGTTGGCGCGGTGCAGCGCGCCGGCTTTGATCTGGGTGAAGTCGGTGACCAGGGTTCCCAGGCGCGAGATATGGTCGATGCGCCCGACCAGGTTTTGCAGGGTAGGGTGGTCCGCGTACACTACCGGCGAACCGTCCGGCGCCCCGTTGTCCACAAGCACGTTGACCTGATAGCGCCGCAGCGAAGGCTCCTCGTGCTGCATCAACTGCGCGATCGGGGAGGATTCCTCCTCGGATTTGCGGAAATCGTCGTCGTTTTCGATCACGTCCCGCTGCACCGCATCCAGGTACTCCACCACCAGCGGCCAGGTGCCGTAGCGCTGCTTCAACTCGTCCACCAGATGCCCGACGGCGAACAGGGTCATTTCGCGGTTCAACTCGCGGATGCGCTCGAGGCGCTCTTTGCGCCAGCGCATGGTGTCGCGAATCAGGCGCTCGAGTTTGGTTTGCAGCGCCTCGATCGCGCTCTTCAGGCGTTGCTGCTCCGCCTCGGGCAGTTTTGCGAACTCGTCCGCTCCCATCACTTCGCCGTTCTTGACCGGTGCGAAGGAAAAGCCGGCCGGCGTGCGCAGCAGGGCGACGCCCTGGCCCATGGACTCGTCCCCGAGGCTGGAGAACGCCTTTTCGTGCCGTTCCTTGAATTCCGCGTCGATACTGTCGACTTTGGAGCGGTATTCGTCGCCTTCGAATACCGCCGGGATGTTGCTGCGTAGCTCTTCCACCAGCCGCGCCATGTCGGAGCGCAAGCCTGCGCCGCGTCCGGGCGGGAGTTCGATCGCGATCGGCTGGTGCGGATGCGGGAAATTATTGACGTATACCCAGTCGGAAGGCCGCGGCGCGTCCTTGGCCCGCGCCTCTATCCGCTGGCGCACGAGCGTGTGCCGGCCGCATCCGGCGGGCCCCATCACGAACAGGTTATAGCCGTCGCGCTCGATGCCGACGGCGAGTTCGATCGCGTCGATGGCGCGGTCCTGGCCGGGGATGACGCCAATGTCTTCGAGCTGCTCGGTGGTAGCGAAGGTGAATTGCCCCGCGTCGCAACGGTGCGCCAGTTCGGCGACGGGCAGTGCCGACGGGGCGCTCATGCGGGCCTCCCTGCCGCGCAGGAACCGCGGCGAAGGGCGCAAATCGGGACTGCCGGCGGCAGGCCCAGGTGCTCGAAGCGGGTACGAATCGACATGGCTGACACTCGATTTGGATTGATGCGGAATACACTAACGCGGCGCGGTGCGTCCAGGTTTGACAACCATCAATCTATAAACGACGGCGGCCCGAACTAGAGCGCCAGAGGACCAAAATCACTGTTATTCGGGCTGGCAGGGGAGAGCAGGGCGTCCTTCCTGTTTGCGCTTTGAGCAGAGCGCCATTCGACTATCCTGATCCCTTGCTGTCCAAATAGTGCTTGACAAATATTATACAATTGTCTAAGTTATAAGTTAGACAGTATAAATTTCAAGGGGAAGATGCGTATTTTTTGTTTGGAATGCGTTTCAACCAGAATGAAATCAAGTAAAGATATTATTGAACAAACAGGCATTTCAAGGGCCACACTAAACAATTACATTAAGTTAGGAATACTGTCTAAGCCGATATTGAAGCAGCCGCAGCCGGAAGAAGGCGATGCCAAGTTGATGGGGTACTTTCCCGACGAGACCACAAGCCGGATAGAAGAAGTCCAGCGATTGAAAAAAGAGGGGGTAGCGATGGCGGAGATAGTTGCTCGCATAGGCATTGCTCGAGGAGGGCGCGAGCCCGCGGCGGTGTTGCCGGAGTTCACCGAGCCCGATGCCGCGCCCGCGGTGCTAGCGCACGAACCGGTGACCGACAACCGGCGCGCCCTGCGCCTGACGCTGGAGGATGTTCCCCACCCGGCCTACATGGTGAACTACAACTTCGAGTTGACCTGGTATAACGACGCTGCCCGCAAGCGTCTGCTTTTTGGCCTGGACACGCTGCCGGCGCACAGCGAAGCGCGCAACCTGTTCCTCCTGCTGCTCCAGGCGCCGGCTGAGCAATCCTCGTATTTCCGCTCGGAGCTGCTGCGCATCCACCTCACTCTGGCCAAGAACCGCCTGGCCAAGGGCAGCGTCCTCGGGCTGCTGCGCGGCCTGGACCAGGAATCGCTCGCGCTCGCGGAACGGCTTTACGACGAATCGGTCGTCACCGCCGAGCGCAAGGCGATCCTCGATTTTTCGGTGGAACTGACCGGCGAAGCCGGCGCGGTCGAAAACTGGCGCGTGTTTGCCTCGTTTTTCCGGGAAGGGATATTCGTCGTCTACGTCCCGGTGCAGCAATACAACTCGACGCTGCTGGATTTTCTGAGCCAAAGGGACGCCGTGATCCGCGACCTGATGCGCAAACGCCTGCCGGTCCTCACGCCGCTTGCGGTCCTGGTCGCGGACCTGCAGAACTCGGTGAAGATCTGCTCGGAGCTGCCGCCGGAGGAGTACTTCGATCTGATCAACGAGATCTGGACCACGATGGGCCCGATATTCAGGAAATACTACGGGACCTACGGCAAGCACGTGGGCGACGGCATGGTCTATTATTTTTTTCCGCAACCCGACAGCGACTACATTTTCAACGCGCTCGCGTGCGCGCAGGAACTGAAAGCGGAAGTCAGGAAAATCAGCAAGAAGTGGCAACTGCGCAAGAACTGGCTCAACGAACTGTATTTGAACACCGGGTTACACGAGGGCCAGGAGTGGCTGGGCACGTTTCAGACCGCAACCAGTGTGGAATTCGCCGTGCTGGGGGACACCATCAACCATGCTTCCCGCCTGAGCGAATTCGCGCGCTTCGGCACGATCTGGGCCACCAAGAACCTGTTGAGCAAACTGGCGCATCAAAAACGCGCCACCGTGGATTTCGGCA
>Ga0082335_1006580_pt1 | contig 14818 bp, 17 predicted proteins | sample Subgrocontami58m_FD_72375 | JGI IMG/M metagenome (GOLD analysis project Ga0082335, IMG submission 72375) | Subsurface groundwater microbial communities from S. Glens Falls, New York, USA - GMW37 contaminated, 5.8 m (SPADES assembly) (version 2) ...
CAGAGGTAAATACAGCACCCAGTACAGTGTGTTCCAGAGTAGTGTTTCAATGATGTTCATGGCGCACCTCGTTGATGTGTTCGGTGTAGCATTCTTTGCACAGGCTTGCTTCTTGTTTTCTCAAGCGTTTGTGACACAGGTTGCAGTGTCGTGTTTTCTTTGCGTTTTTGCTGTATTTCCATTTTGGTTTCTTTGGCATTTGTTCAGACTCCTGGCGCGCCAAAAATGTTGAGTCTGCCATCTACGTAGAGCATGACTAAGATTGGGCAGGTGAAGGCGCCCAGCCTGAGCACCTACACCCGCCCGTTGATTGATGGTGTGTGTTTTCTTGCAGTATTCTTATTGTTTTGTTTTGTATAAAAATTCTTGGTACAAAAATTGCACCTGCGAAAATATTATATATGACCACTACATTACGTCAGTTATTCAGAAATCAGTCAGTTGTGAATGCTACTGTTGGTCTGAACGTCGGGCGGTGGCGTTTCTTCATTCTCATTTCACTCGTCCTATTGTTCTTGCTTACAGATTTGAACATGCTAAAAAATGTTCAGTGCGCTTCACATTTTTGGCACCTCCTCAGCTGTTGCTTCGGAGGAATCTGAGCGGTGGCGTAATAAATTACTTTTGCCCTTCCCACTATTTCACAAAAAAACTGAAACTAACCACCATTAAACAAACTTTTACTTTGCCAAACTGCTGTTCTCAGACACTTGCTCAGCAAATACTTCAAAAACTTTTCTCAGTCCTTTCTGCATCAAACACGTACCCTTTTGGTAAATACTGTTCTTTCAACTTGCCTGCCAAGTATTTGTCTGCTAAGAAAAGTCCCATCTCAAAATTCTGCTTCCATTCCTTTTCAGGAAGCTGTAAAATCTTATCTTTCAAATCAGTTCTCGCAGAATCAGTTTGAGCATTTAACCTCCTCAAAACAGGCACAAGAGTCACAAAAACAGAAAGACTTGTAGCCAAACCAATAATATCTGCATTAGATTGATAGCCAGTTTCCCATGCAACATAGTGCCCTATTAGATTAGCTCCAAAAATCACAGGTAAACCCAGAACAAAAGACTCACCCCTTTGCACAATTGCTTGTTGAGTTATATAATCTTTAACACAATTTTCAGAAGCTTTTCTGATTCCTTTCAGAGGAACAATATTTTTATTAAGCGAGTAATTCCACAACAGCATCAAAAATGTATTGTGCGTTTTGTAAGGCTCAACAGGAGTCATGCTCTGCGCAGTCAAAGACCTTGGCTGTGCTTCATGACATTTTATTAAGTTTACAACAACATCACACAAGCATTCAGCAATATCTTTGCGAAAGTTCATAATAAGGAAAGATAACTAAGATTTAAAAAGCTAACAGATACCTTAACGCCATGTCACTGCTCCCTTTTGAGAAAGTTCACCGTGAGATTCTTGTAAAGTGCGAAGCAGAAACAGATCCTGCGCAAGGCTGTTACCCAGACAAACGATCAATACCTGATCTTATTCAGCAAGGCATTCTTGTGTTAAATAAACCTAAAGGACCATCAAGCCACCAATGCAGTGATTTTGTGCAAAACATTTTAGGACTTGACAAAGCAGGCCACGGAGGCACACTAGATCCAGCAGTCACCGGAGTGTTACCTACTGCACTTGGCAATGCAACAAGAATAGTACAAGCATTACTGCCAGCAGGCAAAGAATATGTTGGAATCATGCACTTACATAAAGACGTGTCAGAAGACCAAGTACGTGCAGGATGTCAACAGTTTGTTGGACGAATACTGCAAATGGTGCCTCGTAAAGCAGCAGTCAAACGTCAAGAACGCGAACGAAGCATTTACTATTTTGATATTCTTGAAATCATTGACAAGGATGTGCTGTTTGTTGCAGGAGTAGAAGCAGGCACTTACATCCGCAAACTCTGTCATGACATGGGGCAGATTATTGGCGGCGGAGGCCACATGGCAGAACTCATTAGAACAAAAGCAGGACCATTTAATCATAATAACTGGGTAACACTCCAAGAATTAGAAGATGCAGTGTGGTATTATAAACAAGAAGGGAAAGAAGAATTATTGCGCAAATATATCTTGCCTGTTGAAGTAGGTTGCCAGCATTTGGCGAAAATATGGGTGCTGGATAGCACTGTTGCAAGCCTTTGCAATGGGGCACCACTGCATTTACCAGGTATTGCAAAAATTGATTCAGGAATAGAGCCAGGAATGGTTGTGGCAATTATGAGTTTGAAAGGAGAATTAGTTGCATTGGCAATTGCAGCGCTTACAAGCGAGCAAATTATGTCTGAAAAAAAAGGAGTTGCTGCAAGACCGCATAAAGTATTTATGAAAGCAGGAATTTATAAAACAGAGCCAAGAACTGATAATAGATGGGAGTAGTTTTTAAGAAATCTTTCAAATACTGGAACAAGATTTTCTATTATTTTATGCTGAGTGTAATCTTGTGGAGCAATCCAGACATACATATCGTGATCTTTACTCAACTGAACAACTTCTGATTCTGTGCTGCATTCAAAGAATATTCTCACAATCTGCCACTGCTCACCGCACACAACAGGCCAGGACTCATTCACGAAAAAAGGAGCACCGATAGTGATGGACAAGCCTGTTTCTTCAAACACTTCTCGTATGATTGCGTTATCAAAGGGTTCGCCAGGTTTGATTCTTCCACCAGGCAGATCAAACTTACCAGCATGTGCTGAATCAGTGTAGGCTGATGATTCTCTAATGAGCAAAACTTTACCTTTATTCAGAATAAATGCTTTTGTTGCGACGAAGAGAGTAACTGCCACACCTAAAAAATAATTGTTCTACATAATAATCTTTCTCTTGATACCCCTGAAAATGTAAATTGTGTTACAGATTAGCGCTCTCAACCACACAGATTTATAAATCAAAACAAGCATAGTTATTCAAACACGCGTGTTATAACGCAAATTAAAAATCCTTTCCGGGCCCGTAGCTTAGTCTGGGGGAGCGATGGTCTTATATGGCAGCGCTTTCTTACAGCCGAAGAGCACCATTGGTCGGCGGTTCAAATCCGCCCGGGCTCATCACCTGAGCAAAGCGAATAAATACTACTGTTTTGGTTTGAACCAACGACCCTCGAAACCACAGTTGAGTTCGGTCGGCGGTTCTGCTCCCAGACTGTTGTCTGTGGCACATCCTCGACAGAGGTCTCGGATGAAATCCGCCCGGGCTCATTATTTAAATTGCTTCGCACCAACATAAATTACATTGCGGATTTGAACATGTGGTCACTGTGTTCCCATACCTTCTCGGCTGATGCCTCGCAAGAATTCGCCCGGGCTCATTATCTCAAATATTTGTCAAGAAAGTCCATCATTTTTCTTTTTACTTTGTGATCAACATAAACAGAACCTTTTGGGTGTATGAGCACTGGAATAGGTCTTGTGAGAGTGGTGAGATCAATGTATTCGCCGCCAAAATTAAAATTATAGGGCTTTTCTTTTGCATGAAAAACACATTGTGCAACACCCTCTTTATCAATAACTGTTTTTTCTGGCACAGGCAATTGGTTTGTGCGAATATAGATACAGTTCGTGGGTGGATTGTCAGAGGCTCGGTAAAGTATCATGCATTCAGGTTTGCAACGCAATAGACAACTGCCTTTTCCTTCGCAAAAAAAGTTTTCTTCATTTTCTTTCCAAGATACAAAAAGTAGATCTTCACGCGCGTACGCATTTTTGAAATTATCAAAATGCTTATCGCCAAAATCAATAATTGTTCCTTTGCCTGCTGAAGAACCAAGTTCAGATAATTTTTGTGCAATAAGTTCAAGGTTCGTTATCTTGCAAATATTTTCTCCTGAATTGTTCAAGCCCCATGCTTCAAGAACAGTGCTAAACTCAGCAAGACACTTTGCTTGAAAATCAGTACGTTCTGTCATGTTTCTTGTTTGTTTTAATAGTTTATAAATCTGCGGAAGACAGACAGCCTAAACCAAATTTTGAAAGCCTTCTCTTAATAATGCAATTTGTTCATTGTTCAGATTCAAAATAATTGTCTTTAACTGAAGCAAAAATTCTTCTGCCTTTAAAAGAAGATCTTGTGCTGATTCTTGGGTGAGTTCAAAACCAACATAGTATTGTTTATCTATTCGTTCTTTTTTCGCAAACACGATGACTTTGGAGAGTTCTGGCTGGTTGAACAAGTCTTGCAAGAGCATAATTGAGCCAGTATGGTTCTCACATTTTATTCCAGTTCTGAAAAGCAGTGCTTGAAGAGCATTGTACATGGTGTAATATGACATTGACACACTGTTTTCCCAGAGATTGTTCTGGAGTAACACTTGTGCAGATTTAAGACAGTTTTCTGATTTTTCCAAGTATGATCTGCAAATATCCTCTGAAGAACTCGCTAACTCTAGTTTTCCTTCTTTGTTGAGCTTAACCAAAAAGTTTTGTTTTTTTATAATATTCTTCAACTCCTCGCAGGACAACATGGTTTTTTATTATTTCCTTAATAAGAGGGTTTTCTTGGTCAAATAAACCTATTTTTACACTTATTTTTGAATTTTCTGATTCAAGAACTTCCTTCACTTTGCGGTCAGTTGTTTCAACATAAATATCAATATCGCTTTCTTTTTTTGCATTGAATTTAGCATAGCTGCCAAAAAGCAGAATTAATTGTGCATTGCATTTCTTTAGCACCTCATCAAGAATAACTGCCATAAATGGATATGCTAAGATTAGTTTTGTAAATTTGTACTGTTCTGCCCTATACATAAAAGTCTTTGCCAGAAGAGTTTTTTTAATACTGAAAACTTTGTTTTTTCCTTCAACAGAATAGTCAATAATGTTTTGTTTGAATAAGGCAGTTAGTCTCCTATGCGCTGTAGCAGGCGATTGATGAAGACTTTTTGCGAGTCCTCTGGCATGAGAAGGCGCGCTTGAAAGCGCCAACAAGAGTTCATAATCAATACTGTTTCTTTTCTGAGACATATGTTTCATAAATGAGACATTACTATTTAAATCTTTCGAAACATGAAAAAGAAAGACAAAAAAATTAAACTGCGACAGACAGGATTCCTGCGAGGAACGAGCAGGTCCCAAAAATGCGAAAGCGCGCTGAGCATTTTTGAGGATGTTCAAATTCTGTAACGCAACGTAGGAATATGAGACTAACAACACTATGCGACAGACAGGATTTGAACCTGCGAAGGCACTAAGCCACTGAGCTCTGAACCCAGCCCGTTAGGCCACTCCGGCACTGTCGCGAAGAAATTAAAAGAGGTTCGAGTGTTTTTAAAGGTATCTTGGATGAAAGGTTTGGTTCTGTATTGACTAAAATAATAGGAAAGCTTGGCGCTCTTGCCCATTTACTTCAGCTGAGAGAAAAATGCGTGCGGTAATTCCCAACGGGAAATAAGTGTCCGCACGCATTTTTCCTGAAAAAAATATTCAAGGGCGGCAAACACCAAAGCCAAACTATATTGTTCGCAAAATCAGTTTATGCTTTCAAAAAATTCTTCACGGTTCATTTTAAGATCTTGCTTCATAATCATGTGTGCTTTTTAGTAAATAATTTCAGTTGGCGCGGATCTTCTCTCATTTCTTGCAGATCTTGTTTTAACAATTCTTCAGGAATTGCGTATGTTCTTTCTGCTATATCAAAATAGAGGAGTCCTCTTGCTTGAAGAGATTTTGTGGTGTCAACAGCATTTTCAGTGTCATATTCTGTACATCTGCAAAAGCTTTCTTGCATTAATTCTTCAATTCCATCTTTAAGACCTTCCCTGCAAAGTCCTTCTTTTCCACTTGCTCCAAGCACAACACAGACTGCCAATTCAGGAAGAGAAAGAGATAGATAGCAGGAAGTATCAGTAATGCACTCTGCAAGTTCTTCAAGAAGTAAGAGTTTTGTTTTTATTTCATGTGTTTTCTCAAGTCTCTTAATTAACGTAAAATCTTTTTCTTTTGTTTCAGATTCTGTAAACAAAACTCCCGGAGATGAAATATAGTCTAATGAAATATCTCTCATATCTCCCAATACACTGTTGATTCTTGTTCTATGATCAATCTCTTTTTTTCCGTACTTTATTTTTCCCTTTGCATAAGTGAATCGCACAAGTTCTCTGGAGTTATTTCTGACATAGAAATCAAACGGCTGCGCTGTTGCTTCAGAAACATCAACTTTTGGTTGTTCCAACACATCCTCTTCTTCTACAGAACTATCTGGTCCCTCAGATTTTTCGTACAATAAATTAATTCTAGAAGGAAAATTCCTGCTTATTCCTTCACAGTCTAGCTCTTCAGTTTCAAAGAATAACTCTTGAAGAAGATCAGTCAGGCAAGTGTTTAGTGCACTTTTTGGTGTTCTTTTCAGAAGTCCTGCCTTCAGTGTTTTTTTGATAGCATCAATATATTCAACATACCAGTGCAGGTTTCCTTCAGCGCATTCTTGTTGAACAGCAACATCTCCGCTTAGTTTAATGAGGTATTCTTTCACGGCAAGGAGTATTGACTGCTATTTTTAAGCATTATGCTAAAGAGTTCTTATAGCGTGGTTAACACCAAAATCAGCACACCATAATCCTTACAAATCCTTTTTTCTTAACACAAATAGTGCAACGATGAATAATACTCCTGATACTGCAAATGCCCAGCCAAGACCATATGACTGACTTAATATGCCTGCAACAAAAGGTCCAAGTGCAGCACCAACACTTCTGACAGCAAACAGCACTGATGAGAGTTCACCAATTCGTGACTTTGGCATTGCCTTAGTCATACTGCCAAATAAAGCAGGAGTTGCTGCTGAAAAGCCAAGACCAAGCAAGAATGACGCGCCAAACCACAATAACACATTGCTCAAAAAAGACATAATAGCAAACAACACTGCACAAGAAATGATTGAGCAAAACAAAAGAGTGTATTTTTTTCGCACTCTTGCAAACCATGGTTCGGCAAGCACAGGAAGACTAAACATTGCTGAGATTAGTCCGACTTGCGCAAGTGAAGCACCTATCTTTACAAGAACAAGAGGAAGCATCATAGCAGTTACAGCAACGCCAAAAGTCCACAAAAACGCAACAAATGATAACCGAAATAGTTTTTTGTCAGAAAAAAAATCCTTGCATTCTGCAAACAATGATGTGAGATGCACATGCTTACCAAACTTGTCATGATCAGGAAGCCACCATGAAGCAATAAAGGCAACAAACGCGCACACAGAAACTGCATACAAAATATTCCAGCCAAGCAAGTACACAAGACCTGCACCAATTACGCCACCAATAACTGCAGAAAGACCTGACGCAAAGTCCCACGAACCAATAGCCTCAGCTTCCTTTCCTTTCACAGAATGATAACGAACATAAGACTCACCAGCAACCCAAAAAGAAGTCGCAACAATAGAATGATATGCTCTGAAAATAACAAAACCTGTTAATGAAGAGACAGCAAGCAAGAATGTGCTTAACGGCAAGTACAAAAACAGGATTGCACGAATCAGAGAACGCTTGTGCAGACTGTCTAATACTCCGCCAAGCACGAGCGCAGTCAGTATTGAAAACAAAGGAAGCAAACCCCACACAAACCCAACACTTGCGTATGAACCAAGACGTTCTTTGAGGAATAAAACAAGAAAAGGACCGCTAATACCCCAGCCAAGCCAGTACACAAAAGTAACTAAATTCATGAGTTTCAAAGAACGAGGAAGTGAGGTAAATGATGCGTGAGAAGCAACACGATAAACCTGAGAGGATTTCATGAAGAAGAAGTACAAGCCAACCTATATAATGATTTTGGAAGAAGAATAGAAAAACAAGACATTGCCTTCACAGATCTTTTCCTGACGCAAACCAATTTTTAAAACACAACATTTATAAATGCCAGATAGTATCTATAGTATAGGTTATTTTATGAGGTGATTTCTATCGCACAACTTGAACAGCAAGAAATGATTAAAACAGGCACGACAACAATAGGTATTGTGTGCAAAGACGGTATTGTGCTTGCAGCAGACAAAAGAGTCACAGCAGGCAATTTAATTGCAAACAGACGATTTCACAAAGTATTTCCTATCAATGAAAACATGGCAGTTACAGTTGCAGGATTAGTAAGTGATGCACAACTGATTTCAAAACTAATCAAAGCAGAATTAAAACTTAAAGACTTACAAACCAATAGAACAAGCACAGTTAAAGAAGCAGCAAACCTGCTTGCAGGAATGCTGTACAGCAACATACGCAAAATGAGCATGGTACAAAGCGTTGTAGGATTCTTACTAGGCGGAAAAGACGAAACAGGATTTCACTTATATGACTTAGGCATTGACGGCTCAACATCAGAACATGAAGACTTTGTCAGCGATGGCTCAGGAAGCGTATTTGCACTAGGAGTTTTAGAAACACTCTACAAAAAAGGCATAACACTAGATGAAGGAGTCAAGCTTGCAGTCAAAGCAGTTAATGCTGCAATACAGCGAGACAGCTGCTCAGGCAATGGCATTGATGTAGTAACCATCAGCGCCTCAGGAGCTCAGCAAGTGCTTGAGAAAGAAATCAACACACGACTTGAATTATAAATCAAAAAGGCATCCACTCTTAAAATAGTTGAATGCTAAGAGACAACATAATAGGTGATTAATTAAATGACAGAAATACTTAAAGAGCTTATAAAAATACTTCCAGAAAACAAGATAAGCCAGGCAGGCTTTGAAGCAGCAAACATAGTGCTGTATACCAAAGACAGAGAATTCTTTGCAAACAATGATGGGGTCATACGTGCCGCAGTAGAACAATTCAAAAAAAGAATAGAACTGCGCCCAGATCCTGCAATCTGCGTAGACGCAGAAACAGCAGAAAAAAAAATCAAACAAATACTTCCAGAAGACGCAGGAATTGGTCAGTGCATTTTTGACACACAACGAAGCATAGTATATATTGAAGCAGAAAAACCAGGACTAGCCATAGGAAAACAGGGAGCATTATTACGTGAGCTCAGAGAACAAATTTACTGGGTGCCTATTGTTAGAAGAATGCCTCCTATAAGAAGTGTGCTGCTGGAGAATATTCGCGCAGTGCTGTATGAGCATAGTGAGTATAGAAAAAAATTCTTAGACATAACAGGACACAGGATTTATGATGGCTGGCGCAGAGAAAAAAAAAATGAATGGGTAAGAGTCACCTACTTAGGTGGTGCAAGACAAGTAGGCAGAAGTTGTATTTTATTGCAAACTCCAGAAAGCAGAATACTCCTAGACTGTGGCATCAATGTAGCTGGCGAAGGAAGCGACCAATACCCCTACCTCGACTGTCCAGAATTTAATATTCAAGAACTTGATGCACTTATTATTAGCCACGCACATCTGGATCATAGTGGGCTTATACCTTACTTATTCAAGTACGGCTACAGAGGGCCCGTATACTGCACAGAACCAACGCGTGATGTCATGATTTTACTTTTGCTAGACTGTATCAAAATAGCTCGTGCAGAAAATAAAGAGCCTTTATTTGAGATTGATGATGTAAAAGAAATGGTCAAACACACAATCACACTTGATTATGGAGAAGTTAGTGATATAACGCCTGATATACGTCTCACACTATTTAATGCAGGACACATCTTAGGAAGCGCAGTTTGCCACTTGCATGTTGGTAATGGACTGCACAATTTAGTGTACACTGGAGACATTAAGTTTGGCAGAACACCATTGCTTGAGCCAGCACAGTGCATATTCCCACGAGTAGAAACACTCATGATAGAAAGCACTTATGGCGGAAAAATGAATGTTATGGCACCAGGAGCAGAACAAGACAATGTGCTTCAGGAAGTCATAAAACAAACAGTTGCCAGAGGAGGCAAGATACTAATGCCAGTGCTTGGTTCTGGACGCGCCCAAGACGTAATGGTAATAGTTGAAGAAATGGTGCGGCGCAAGGAAATTCCCGAACTGCCAGTATACATTGACGGTATGGTCTGGGACATAACTGCAATACACACAGCATATCCCGAATTTTTAAATAACAACATACGCAAATCAATATTTCACCGCGACGAAAACCCTTTCTTAAATCCAATATTCAAACATGTTGGCTCACAAAAAGAACGCATGCAAGTGGTTGAGTATGAAGGGCCATGCATTATTATGGCAACAAGCGGAATGATGGTTGGAGGACCATGCATTGAGTATTTTAGATTGCTTGCGGATAATCCAAAGAATACTCTTGTGTTTAGCTGTTATCAAGCAGAAGGAAGCTTAGGAAAGCGCATTCGTGAAGGAGAAAAAGAAGTCACACTACGCAATGGAGCAAAACCAGAAACAGTACAAGTTAATATGGATGTATGCAAGATAGACATTTCAGACCACTCAGACAGACGACAACTCATGAATTATGTATTCAGATGCAGTCCACGACCCAAAAAGATTATTGTAAACCATGGAGAAAACTCACGAGTGCTTGACTTTGCAAGCAGTATACACAAACAAGGAAGAATAGAAACAGTTGCGCCAAGGAATTTAGAGACGATTAGATTGAGGTAGAAAAGTGATTGCTGGGAAGAAAAAAGAAAAGAATTGCCGAGGAATGGCAAAATAAGAAAGATATAGTACAAACTTACCTTGATTATATGACCCCGAAAAAGTTAGTAATTGAATTAGTACCTTCAACAGTTTGGTATGCGAGTATTTACCAATATTGCAAAAAAAGCAATAAACTTCAAAAATTTCAAGAACTCAAGAATGAATTATTCAAAATAGAAGGCAGAAAATGCTGGATTTGTAAAAAAAAAATTTCAAATTAGAAGCACACGAATTCTGGATATATGATGATATCGGTCTTATACAAAAATTAGATACTATTCATCACTTGTGTGGGTTTTGTCATAAGATTAAACACGTTGGCTTATGGTTACATACATCCGATGGTGAAAATATGCTTAAAAAAGAAAGATTAACAAAAGAGGATATCACAAAGCATTTCTGCGAGGTAAATAAGTGCACTGAAATAGACTTTCAGAAGCATAAAGACGAAGCGTTCAAAATATGGAATGAACGAACCAAACACCAGTGGAAACAAGATTTCGGAAAATATCGCTATTTCATAGAAGAACCAAGAGAAGAAAAAAAACCATCAAACACCGATGATGTTGATTGGATATATGCCGAATCAAAAAAAGACTATCCGGCATCTACCGAAAATAGTGGAAAATGGTTAATTTTCGGATACCTTAAATATATCGATGAAGTTTGGAATAAAATATCTGTTGCAACTGAAGAAGGCAAACTGGGCAATCTTTCAAAATGCGGAACTGCAAAAAGAAATCCAAGCACTGCAGTGATATGTGTCTACACTTATGATTCAGAAGATAGAGCTGACGTTGCAAGAATAGCATGGGAATTATTCAAAATAGGCGTTGTTCAAAAACAGACAATGAATTATAAAACCGATAATGATACTACAACAAGAAAATATGCTCATAAAGGAGACAAAAAAATAAGTAAATATTCGATACGCATTTCTGATTTCAATACTAAAACAGAAGAAGAATTTTGCGATTTTTTTAAAGAAAAATACAAGCATTCTCAGTGCGATATTCAGAGAAAAATTTCCAGCTATGCGTAGTTGTTTTCCAATCCACCACCTATTCTTCCACAACCTTTAAATATAACTTCACATTATACATTGTAAAGAGATTAATTATATGGAAACTATTCAGAGAGCAAAACGCATTGGTGGCTCATTAATGATACGCATACCAAAGGATATTGTAGAACACGAGTCAATTCACGCAGGAGAAGCAGTTCAGTTAGAGATTAAAAAGGTGAGAAAGGACTGGTTTGGTTCAGTTCCCGATTTAAAGCCATGGAATAAAGAGGTAGATAGTGCTCGTTCAAAATACGAATAAGCTTATTCTTGACGCGTGTGCATGGATAGAGTATCTTTCAGGAACTGAAAAAGGGAAAAGAATACGAGATGAACTTACAAAACCACTTACTATGGTGCACACGACAGGAATGATAGTTGCAGAAGTTATTACAAAAAGGCTAAAAGAAGGAAAACCTACTGATACAGCTCTTTTAGCAATGAAGTCTATAGGCATCATTGTTCCCATGGATTTTAGTATCGGAGAGCAAACAGCGCACATTTATGTTCAACAAAGAGCACGCCAAAAGAAATTCGGGCTTGTTGATGCGCATGTTGTAGCAGTTGCAAAGGCTGTTGGCGCAAAAGTCATCACATGCGACTTGGACTTCTCAGGACTACCAAATGTGCTGATTGTTCAATAATATCTTTCGATACTAATTCAAAAAAGATTCTCAAAAAAAAGAAATAAAAAACAAAAACAACATAATTACTATTTATTAAAAAATAAAACGGAGGTGAATATATGCAAAAAATTAATGTAAAAAACGGCAAAGTCTGGGAACAGGCGACACTTCATTTGAAGTCAGCAATCACAGGCTTTGACAGGCACAACATAGCAAAACAAGTAGAGCTTGACATACTCAAGAAGCTTGTTAGCTAAAACTAAAAGATAGCTTTTTCTCCCGCTAAGTTTAAAAACAGGCCAGGTTAGCTCTTACACATGGTGTTATGTTTACTGGCAATTCCATTATTTCTTGTGCTAGGAATATTTAGCGCAAAATACCGCCAGCTTGCAAAAGATGCGCTTAAATGCATTGGAAGCACAGTCACACTCAAAAAATGCGAAAGTGGGTTGGATGATAGAATACGCGCAGAAATAACAGGCAGACTGCTTAGTTTTGCTCCAAGAACTGCCTCATTTGTTTATCGTAGCTACAAAATACTTTCATGGATTGTTCTATTGCTTTTCATCTGGAGCGCATATCAGACAGCAATAAGTGGCTACAATTACTACAACTATGGCTCTTGCAATGAACCCGCAGGAACAGGATTTTGCCTTCTTAATCCAAGCGGGGCAGGACAATCAGATATTGATACTCTTGCTCCAGAAAGCATTATCCAGCCAGACTTTAGTTCAGCAGATTTTATTCGTGGAAACCCAAATGCAACATTAAGCATTATTGAGTTTGGTTGTTATGCCTGCCCCTACACAAAAAAAGCAGAACCAATAGTGCAAGAAGTGCTTGATTATTACAAAGGAAAAGTAAATTTGCATTTCAAAACATTTCTCATACCAAGACATAACATGAGCTATTCAACAGCCCTTTCAGCGTATTGTGCAGCTGAACAAGGAGCATATGAATCATATCATAAAGAACTGTTCGCAAACCAAGAAAAACTCAACAATCAAACAATAGCAGATATAGCGCAAACATTAAACTTAAATCTTGACCAATTCAATGAATGTAGAAGCACTCAAAAGTATAAGTCAGAAATCGAAAATGCAACACTCATGGGCAAAGAAGCAGGAGTGTTAGGTACACCGACCTTTTTCATAAATGGGCACGTAATTGCAGGACCAAAGCCTTTTAAGACATTTAAAACAGTTATTAATGAGGCACTAAAAAATGTTCAGCCTTAATCCTTCAAAAATCAGAAAAGACTTTTCAATACTGCAAAAGCAGATTTATTTTGATAATGCATGTATGTCATTGAAACCAATTCAGGTTATTAACAAAATGAGCGAGTATTATTCTGAGTATACTGCTTGTGCAGGCAGAAGTATTCATTCATGGTCGCAAAAAGTGGAAGAAGAAGTTGTCAAGGCAAGAAAAAAAGTGGCTCACCTAATTAATTGCAGAGAAAAAGAAATAATATTCACACGCAACACAACTGAAGGTATAAACCTTGTTGCAAACTCATTTTTGCCAAATGACGAGGTTGTGATTAGTGATAAAGAACACAACTCAAATCTTATTCCATGGCTAAAGAAAAAAGTTAAGCTGATTGTCGTGCCTACCAATTCTGATGGAACATTTAATTTAGAAGCCTATGAAAAAACAATTAGTAAAAATACCAAGCTTGTTTCAATAACACACACCTCCAATATTGATGGTGTTGAAAATCCACTCAAAGAAATTGCACAAATTGCACACAATAATGGAGCACTATGTCTTGTTGATGGAGCGCAAGGAGTGCCTTCAAAACAAATAAGTGTGAAAAATCTGGGTATGGATTTACTTGCCTTTTCAGGGCACAAAATGCTTGGACCTACCGGCACAGGAGCATTATTTGGCAGACAAGAAGTGCTAGAAAAACTAGACCAGTTTATTGTCGGTGGAGAAACAGTCAAAGACTCAACATACACAGCTTATGTTCCAGATGAATTGCCAATGAAGTTTGAAGCAGGACTCCAAGATTATGCAGGAATACTAGGACTTGGAGAAGCATGCGAGTATATTGAACGCATCGGATTAAAAAAAATAGAAGAGCACGAACTAAAACTCAACAAAATAATAAGTGAAGGACTTGCAAGCGAAGAAAGGATAACCATATTAGGTCCTGAAGTCCAGAAACGAAGTGGAATATTTTCATTTATGCTGAAAGGTATTGACATGCATCACGTGGCAAAAATGCTTGACACACAACAAATCATGGTACGAAGCGGAGTACACTGTTGCCACAGCTGGTTTAACAGCAGAAAACTGCCAGGAAGTGTACGCGCATCAGTCTACATTTACAACACAGAAGAAGAAGCGCACACATTTGTGCAAGAAGTGAAAAAAATAGCCCGATTGTGAGAGAATAAGCGGTGTAATGTGCATAAAAAGATCACTCATGATTCTTTTTGAATATTTCGAGACATTAAACTGAGTCCGTGATTTTTGGTTGTTTGTTGTCGTGTTTTGTTTTTAAAGAGGTCAACCTGTGCTTCTGATGGAAGAGAAGAATGTTTTTCTTGTTGAAAAAGTGCAAAACC
>Ga0082335_1006581_pt1 | contig 14817 bp, 8 predicted proteins | sample Subgrocontami58m_FD_72375 | JGI IMG/M metagenome (GOLD analysis project Ga0082335, IMG submission 72375) | Subsurface groundwater microbial communities from S. Glens Falls, New York, USA - GMW37 contaminated, 5.8 m (SPADES assembly) (version 2) ...
GGGGCCCGCGGGGCGCCGCGGGGCCGGTTTGGAAGGGCCCCTGCGGGGGGACCGCCCCGCCGAGACGGTCCTTGCCCCGGCCGAGATCGATCAGCAGCAGCACGCTGTCTTCGCCGCGCAAGAGTTGCGGCGTCAGCGTCAGCCGAATGTCCGAGACGGCGGCGAACGCCGAGACGATGAGCGAGACCGGCGCGGTCATCCGCTTGGTCTGGCCGGCGTCGTCCCAGACCGTGCTCATGCTCATCGAGTCCTTGCCAACGGGAATCGTGATGCCGAGCGCGGGACAAAGCTCCATACCCACCGCCTGCACGGCGGCATAGAGATCGGCGCCGTCGCCCTCGACCGCCGGCGCCGCCATCCAGTTTGCGGAAAGATTCACTTTCCCGAGGTCGCCGATTTGCGCGGCGACAATGTTCGTGAGCGCCTCGCCCACCGCGAGCCGCGCCGACGCGGCGGCATGGTTCAGCGCGACCGGCGTGCGCTCGCCCATGGCCATGGCCTCGCCGGTGTGGACGTCGAATGACGTCGCGGTCACGCCGCAATCGGCCACGGGCACCTGCCAGGGTCCGACCATTTGATCGCGGGCAATCAGGCCGCCGACGGTGCGATCGCCGATGGAAATGAGAAACGTCTTGTCCGCCACGGTCGGGTGCGCGAGCACGCGGTGCACCGCCTCGGCGAGGGCATGCGCCGCCCCGCCGAGCGGGCGGAGATCGAGCGGGCGCTGCGGCCGCGACACGGACTTGGCGATCCGGTGCATCCGCGGCGGTTTGCCGAGCAGGACCTCCAGCGGCATGTCGATCGGCGTGTTGCGGAAATGCGGGTCCTCGACCACCAGCCGCTGCTCGGCCGTCGCCTCGCCGACGATGGCGTACGGCGCGCGTTCGCGCGCGCAGAGTTGGGCAAACGTGCCGATGCGGTCGGCCGGGATCGCGAGCACATAGCGCTCCTGCGACTCGTTGCACCACAGCTCGAGCGGCGTCATGCCCGGCTCGTCGTTGGGAATCTTCCGCAAATCGAAGCGTCCGCCGCGTCCGCCGTCGTGGACGAGTTCCGGCAGCGCGTTGGAGAGCCCGCCGGCGCCGACGTCGTGGATGAACGCGATCGGATTCCCGGCGCCGAGCGCCCAGCAGCGATCGATTACCTCCTGGCAGCGGCGCTGCATTTCCGCGTTGTCGCGCTGCACGCTGGCAAAATCGAGGTCCTCGCTGCCGGCGCCGCTGGCGATCGAACTTGCCGCGCCGCCGCCGAGCCCGATCAACATCGCCGGCCCGCCGAGCACCACGATCTTGTCGCCGGGCTTGATCGCGCCCTTTTTGATGTGATCCGCGCGGATGTTGCCCAACCCGCCGGCGAGCATGATCGGCTTGTGGTAGCCGCGCAGTTCCACCGCGGGCGGCCGGTAGCCCGGCTCGTTGGGCCCGGCTGCGACCTCCGCTTCGAACGTCCGGAAATATCCGCAGATCGCCGGTCGCCCGAATTCGTTGTTGAACGCCGCGCCGCCGAGCGGGCCCTCGATCATGATGTCGAGCGCGGATACGATCCGGTTCGGTTTGCCGTAATCCTGCTCCCAGGGCTGCACCGCGCCCGGGAGCCGGAGATTTGAAACGGTGAAACCCGTCAGCCCCGCCTTCGGCTTGGCGCCGCGGCCGGTGGCGCCTTCATCGCGAATTTCGCCGCCCGATCCGGTCGCCGCACCCGGAAACGGCGAGATCGCCGTCGGGTGATTGTGCGTCTCGACCTTGCAGAGCAGGTGGATGTCCTCCTCGTGCGCGGCGTATTCGCCGGTTCGGGGATCGACGTAGAACCGCCCGCCCCGCGAGCCCACCAGCACGGCGGCGTTGTCCTTGTAAGCGGAAAGGATCCCGTCGCTGTGCAGTTGATACGTGTGCTTGATCATCTGGAACAGCGAACGGTCGCGTCGCTGTCCGTCGATCTCCCAGGTGGCGTTGAAAATCTTGTGCCGGCAATGTTCGGAGTTGGCCTGCGCGAACATCATGAGTTCCACATCGTGCGGATCGCGGCCGAGCGTGGTGAAGGCCGTCACGAGATAATCGATCTCGTCCTCGGCGAGGGCGAGACCGAGCGTCAGGTTCGCGGACACCAGCGCGGCCCGCCCTTGGGCGAGGATCGGCACCGTGGTCATTTCGTGCGGCGAGCCGTGGCGAAACAACGCGGCGAGGCTTTCCACGTCGTTGAACACCGCCTGCGTCATCCGGTCGTGCAGCTTCGCCGCGCAGGCCGCCCGCTGCGGCGCGGTGAGCGTCGCACTGTTCAGGTCAACCGTGTACGCCACGGCCCGTTCGATGCGTCGGACCGCGTCGAGACCGCAAATCTGCGCGATGTCGGTGGCCTTCGAGGACCAGGGCGAAATCGTGCCCGGGCGGGGCGCGACGACCTGCAGCCAGCCCTCGATCGTGTCGGCGTGGCGGGCTGGGCCGTAGGTGAGGAGTTTTTCCAGGACCGTGCGGTGGCGCGGGGTGAGATCCTGCGACAAGTCGATGACGTGGACAAACTGCGCGGTGATCGCGCGCGGCTGCACGCCGGTCGCGTGCAGATCCTGCAGCAATTTCTGCAGGCGAAAGGGCGAAAGGGCAGGTGAGCCGCGCAGGATCAGCATGACGTGAAAACGAAACGCTCACCAACATCGCGGGCGCGGTCAAGGAAGGCGGCGCGGCCGTTGAATTTGGCTTAAGACGCTGAGGCGCGGAGAAAAGCCGTTGACCAATTTGACCCGGTCGACGAGATGAGCGGCTTTGCTAGATGACGAGGGAGCATCGAACCACCAGGAGCGAGGACGTGCCGGGCCATCACGGGTTCCGGCGCGCCGCCTCGGGCTGGCCGCTCGCTCCCCTGGCGCACCCATGAGCGACCGGATCACCCACGAGTGCGGAGTCGCGCTGGTCCGGCTCTTGAAGCCGCTGTCCTACTACCAGGAGAAATACGGCACGCCGCTGTGGGGGTTCACCAAGCTTTTCCTCTTGATGGAAAAGCAGCACAACCGCGGGCAGGACGGGGCGGGCGTCGCGTGCGTGAAACTCGACATGCCGGCCGGCGCGCCGTTCATGTTCCGCGAGCGGAACATCAAGTCGAACCCGCTGGACAAGATCTTCCGGTCGCTGCTCGGCCAGTACAACGACTTCGTCGCGCGCGGCGTGATTCACCCGGAGTTCACCGACACGGTGAAGACGAACTTCGATTTTGGCGGCGAACTGCTGCTGGGCCACCTGCGCTACGGCACGAGCGGCGGGTACAACATCTCCTCGTGCCATCCCTATTTCCGCCGCAGTCCGTGGCCCACGCGCAATCTCGCGCTCTGCGGCAACTTCAACCTCACCAACACCGACGAGCTGAACCGTTCGCTGATCGCGATGGGCCAGCACCCGATTTTTGCCACGGACACGCAGGCGATCCTCGAGAAAATCGGGTTCTTCCTCGATGAGGAACACGAGGACATCTACCGGTTCCTGCGCAAACGCGATCTGAGCGGCGACGAGCTCTCGCACCGGATCAGCGAAGAGCTCGATGTGACGCGGGTCATCACCCGCGCCTCGCAGAAGTGGGACGGCGGCTACGCGCTGGCGGGCCTGATTGGCAATGGCGACGCGTTCGTCGTCCGCGACCCCTCCGGGATCCGGCCGTGCTTCTATTTCCAGGACGACGAAGTCGTGGCCTTCGCCTCCGAGCGCGCGCCGCTGATGACGGTATTCGACCTCGCCGTCGAGCAGGTGCGCGAGGTCGAGCCGGGCCACGTCGTGGTGATCAAGAAGCGGGGCGACGTGACCTCCTCGCAGTTCACCGCGCCCTTGCCGCGGGCGTCGTGCTCCTTCGAGCGGATCTATTTTTCCCGCGGTAACGACATCGACATTTATCGTGAGCGGCAGGCGCTCGGCGGCCGGCTCGCTCCGCAGATCCTCGACGCGATCGACCACGACTGGGGCCACACGGTGTTCAGCTTCATTCCCAACACCTCGGAGACCGCCTTCTATGGGCTGATGTCGGCGCTGCGAACGATGCGACGCGACGAGGTCAAGGCGGCGATCATGAAGGCGTGCCAGGAGGGCAAGCTGACCGAGGACGTGCTCGACGAGCTCATCCTGCGCAACTGGCCGCGCGGGGAAAAGGTGGTGAGCAAGGATATCAAGATTCGGACGTTCATCGGCCAGGAGGACCTGCGGAATCAACTCGCCAGCCACGTCTACGACATCACCTACGGCTCGATCCAGCCGGGGAAGGACAACCTCGTGGTGATTGACGACTCGATTGTGCGCGGCACGACGCTGCGCCGGTCGATCCTCCGGATCCTGGCGCGACTCAATCCGAAGAAGATCGTGATCGTGTCGACCGCGCCGCAGATTCGTTACCCCGACTGCTACGGCATCGACATGTCGGAGCTCGGCAAATTCATCGCGTTCGAGGCAGCGGTGTCACTGCTCAAAGAGCGCGGTCAAACCAACTTGCTCGACGAGGTGTACGAACTTTGTCGCGACGAGGTGAAGAAGGGCGGTCCGCACAACCACGTGCGCCGGATCTACGAGCCGTTCCGGCCGGAGGAGATTTCGAAACGGATTGTCGACCTGGTCCGGCCGAAGCAGCTCGAGTGGAAAGGCGAGTTCGAGATCATCTTCCAGACGATCGAGAGCCTGCACGCCGCCGTGCCGAATCACCGCGGCGACTGGTATTTCACGGGCAAGTATCCGACGCCCGGGGGCTATCGCGTGGTGAATCAGGCCTACCTCAATTACTACGAGAAGCACGACGGGCGGAGCTACTGAGGAGGCACGAGCATGGCCGAGACGAAGACGCCCGAGCCTCCGCTTCCGCGGATTTTCAGCGTACGGAAGCTGAAGGTGGTCATGGATTCCGATCTGGCGAAGTTGTATGGGGTGCCGACGTCCCGCGTGAACGAAGCGGTTAAGCGGAACGCGAAACGGTTCCCTTCTGATTTTTCGTTCCTCCTTACGAGTGAAGAAGTTGCAAACTTAAGATCGCAAATTGCGATCTTAAGTTCCATCGCGGGAGATTCTCCAAGGTCGCAAATCGCGGTCTCGAAGACCGACGGTCACGGAAAGCACCGCAAATACGCCCCCCGCGTTTTTACCGAGCACGGTGCGCTGATGGCTGCCACCGTGCTTCGGAGCGAGCGTGCGGTACAAATGAGTCTGTATCTGATTCGCGCGTTCGTACAAATGCGCGAAGCGCTGCTCGCCAACGCCACCATCCTCAAACGCCTCGCGGAAATCGATCGCCGACTGATCGAACACGATTCGGTACTGCGCGAAATCGTTGATCGGCTGCAGCCGCTGCTCGATGCGCCGGCCGTTGACGAGACGGCGAAGCCGAAGATCGGCTATCACCAGGGCAACCGCTGACGCCGCGCAACGCGGTTTCATTTTCATGTCGCTCAGCTACGAACAGTCCGGCGTCCGCTACGATCAGCTCGATGCGTTCAAGCGCGCGTGCCAGCAGGCGGCGCGCACGACGGCGACCGCGCTGCAGGAGCATGGCTACACCGAGCCGGCCACGACGCGCGGCGAGAGCGCCTACCTGATCGAGGCCGCGGATCATTTCATCGCGCACGTCGAGGAGGGACTCGGGACCAAGAACCTGGTGGCGGACGCCGTCTACGCCGCGACCGGCAAATGTTTCTACCGCGAGATCGCGATCGATACGGTCGCGACAATCGTCAACGACCTGATCACGTGCGGTGCGCTGCCCATTTCGGTGGCGATGCACGCGGCGGTCGGCGATTCCGGCTGGTTTGCCGACGCCACCCGCACCCACGCGCTCGTGGCAGGCTTCGCCGAAGGCTGCCGGCTCGCCGGCGCAGTGTGGGGCGGCGGCGAAACGCCGACGCTGGGCGGCGTGGTCGAGCCGGAAGCGATCGTGCTCGCCGGCTCCGCGATCGGCAAAATCTCGTCCAAGCACCTGCGAATCATCGGTGATGTGCGCGACGGCGACGCGATTCTCTTCTTCGCGAGTTCCGGCGTGCAGACGAACGGGCTGTCGCTGTGCCGCCGGCTCGCGACGCAGCTGCCGCAGGAATACCTCACGCCGGTTGGTCACGGCGATCCGCGCAGCTTCGGCGAGGCGCTGCTCGCGCCGTCGGTGATCTACGTCGCGTTTGTCCGTGAGTGCCAGCGCCGGGGGCTGAAGCTGAACTATGTCGCGCACGTGACGGGCCACGGCTGGCGGAAGCTGATGCGACTGGAGGAGCCCTTTGTCTACGAGATCACCACGCCGCGACCGCCCCCGGCGCTGTTTGAATTCATGATCGAGGCCGGTCCGATTGAGCGGCGCGAAGCGTACGCCACGTTCAACATGGGCGTCGGTTTTGCGGCGTATGTTTCCGCCGAGAACGCGGCGGCCGCGCTCGCGGTGGCCAAGGCGACGGGCTACGACGCCTGGCTCGCCGGGCGGGTGCTGAAAAGTGGTTCGCGCAAGGCGGTCGTTGTCCCGGCGTTCGGGCTCACCTACGAAGGCGACACCCTGCAGGTGCGCTAGGCCGAACCGTCGGTGCACCTCCGCGCGCCGGGTTGGAGTTTGTCATCTATTAGATGACAAACTGGATTGTCATTTAGAGCTCATTGCAAAACCTGCTGGAGCGAACGCACGTCTTGGGTAGCGCGGTCAACCTGACCGCGTTTGGCTCACCGCGGAGGCTCGAGCACGGTCAGGTTGACCGTGCTACGGCCGCATTCGCCAGCGAGGTTTTGCAATGAGCTCTTAATGGATGACAATGGGTGCGCGTCGATCGATTGGAAGCAGCGAGGGATGGGCAACGGCAATTTCCGCACGGGTGCGAGCGCCGCGCCCTACCTTGACGGGCGAGGCTCGGGTCACGCAGTCTCGTCGCTCCTGATGCGCCCGATTGTTCAAATCTCGCTGGACCTCACGGATCGCGCGGAAGCGCTGGCGACCGCCGAACTCGCGCGTCGCGCGGGGGTCGACTGGCTCGAGGCGGGCACGCCGTTCATTCTCGCCGAGGGCTTGCACGGTGTGCGCGCGTTGCGCGAACAGTTTCCCGGCGTGCCGATTGTCGCCGACTTGAAGACGATGGACGGCGGCTACCTCGAGGCCGAGATGATGGCGAAGGCGGGCGCGACGCATGTGGTCGTGATGGCCCGCGCGCACGAGGAGACCTTGAAGTGCGTGGTCAAAGCCGGCCGCGACTACGGCGTGAAGGTGATGGGCGACAATCTGGGGTGTCCGGACATGGTCGCTGGCGCGAAGCTGGTCGAAGAGCTCGGCTGCGATTTCGTGATTCACCACATCGGGTACGATGAACGCCGCGGGATTGCGGCGGGCGGACGCCGGATGCCGAGTCCGCTCGATCAGCTCCGTGCGGTGGTGCAGGCGGTCAGCGTGCCGGTGCAGGCCGTGGGCGGGCTGACGCTCGAGCAGGCGGTGCGCACGCCGGAATATGGCGCGCCCCTGGTCGTGATCGGCGCGCCGCTCGCGGTGGACGCGGACGCGTTTCGCACCGCCGATGGCAATCTCGAAGGCACGCTCCGGATCATCTGTGAACGCGTGCACGGCTACGGCGATGTGGCGGTGGGCAAGGCACGCCGCGCGGAGGTGGTGCGATGAACGCGCCGGACGTTCGCGTTCGCAGTGCCGCCTTCAGCTGCCTGCAGCCAATGCCGATTGCGCGTAACGGCGGCCCTGCCAGCGCATGAAGAGCCCGGCCGTCGTCAATTTTTCGTCGGAGCCGCACAGCGTGGAGCTGCGCGAGTTCGCGCGGCCCGAGCCCGGGCCGGACGATGTGTTGCTGGCGGTCGAGGCGGTCGGCGTCTGCGGCAGCGATCTGCACCAATGGACCGGTTCGCACAGTTGGAAGGTGAACTATCCCGTGGTGCTTGGCCACGAGTTCGGCGGCCGAATCGCGCAGCTCGGCGCAAATGTGCGCGGCTGGAGCGAAGGCGATCGCGTCGTGAGTGAAACCGCGGCGGTGATCGATCCGAACAGCCCGCTCACGCGCGAAGGCTTGTACAACCTCGACCCGACGCGGCGCGGGTTCGGTTACGGCGTCGACGGCGCGATGACGCGCCATGTTCGCGTGCCGGCGCGCTGCCTGCATCGCGTGCCGGAAAAATTGCCGATGGAACACGCCGCGCTGACCGAGCCGTGTTGCGTCGCGTACAACGCCGTGATCCACAACGCGCGCGTTCACCCGGGCGATCGCGTCGTGGTGCTGGGGCCCGGCCCGATCGGAATTCTGTGCGCGGCGGTTGCGCGACTCGCCGGCGCGGAGGTCGCGCTCGTCGGGCTGGAACGCGATCGCACGCGGCTCAATGTGGCGCAGGCGTACGGTTGCGAAGTGATTGTCGGCGAGGCCACGGCGTGGGCGCGGGTACGCGACGGACTCGGCGCCGACGGCGTGATCGATGCGGCGGGCGCGTCCGCCGCGTTGAAGACCGCGCTCGAACTCGTCCGGCCCAACGGCTGGATCAGCAAGGTGGGCTGGGGGCCGCAGCCGCTGGGATTCTCGCTCGATCCGCTCGTGCAGAAGAATGTCACGCTGCAGGGCAGCTTCAGCCACCGCTGGCCGATTTGGGAGCGCGTGCTCGCCCTGCTGGCGGCGGGCACCCTCGATGTCCGCCCGATCCTGGGTGGCGTGTGGACGCTGGAACACTGGCACGAAGCGTTCGAGAAAATGCACGGCGGAGAAATCGTGAAGGCGGTGCTGAAACCCGCGTAACAACCACGCCTTTGACACAGAGGGCACACCGCGGCTCGACGCCGCAACCGAAGGGATTGCCAAGGCGGTTAACCGCGGATTACGCGGAGCACGCGGATATTCGGATTTTCGCCTGCCATTATCCGCGTGATCAGCGTCATCCGCGGTCAAAAAATCTGCGGTTTGAGAATCGTCGCAAACGTGAACGATTCGGAACGATGGGAACTATCCAATGAGACTATCCAACAAGGTCATCATCGTCACCGGCGGCACGAGCGGGATTGGTCGCGCGATTGCGGAGCGCGCCGTGGCGGAGGGTGCACGTGTGCTGGTGCACGGGATCGAGCGGCGCGATGGCGAGCAGGTCGTGGCCAAGCTCGGTCGCAGCAGCGCGCTGCATCTCGACGATCTGATCGATCCGGCGAGCCCGCCGCGGATCGCGGCAGCCGCGCTGAAGGCGTTCGGCCGGATCGACGGCGTCGTGAACAACGCGGCCATCGTGGCGCGCAGCAACCTCCAGTCGACCACGCCGGAGTTTTTCGACCGGATGATGGCGGTGAACCTGCGTGCGGCGCTCTTCCTCATCCAGGCGGCGCTGCCGCAGCTGAAGGCGAACCAGGGCTGCGTGTTGAACATCGGTTCGGTCAACGCGCACAGCGGCCAGGCGAACCTGCTCGACTACAGCCTTTCGAAGGGCGCCCTGCAGACGATGTCGCGCAATCTCGCGAACGCCCACGCCACGGATCGCGTGCGCGTGAATCATTTCAACGTCGGCTGGGTTATCACCGATCGCGAGTACGCGCATCAGATCGAACACGGCATGCCGGCCGACTGGCCGCAGAACGTGCCACCGCAATTCGCGCCCTGGGGCCGGCTGATCCTGCCCGAGGAAATCGCCACGGCGGCGGTGTACTGGCTCGGCGACGAGTCGCGTCCGATCAGCGGCGCCGTCGTCGACCTGGAGCAGTATTCGCTGATGGGGCGGAATCCGCCGAAGGGGCCGGAGCAAAAAACCTTGTAGCGAAACGCTCACCCGTTCCGCTACGACCCAATTGATCATGCCGAAGCTCGCCGCGATTCCCAAGGCCTACATGCGCGAGCTCGCGCGCGACGGCACGATGACGCTGCGACAGTGGATCGAGCTGGCGCTGCCGCTGGGACTCGACGGGCTGGAATACTACAGCGGATTCCTCGAGCTCGCGGAGCCGAAAAACTGGGCCGCGGCGCGCCGTGACGTCGAAAGCCATGGGCTGACCATCCCGATGCTCTGCTGCTCGCCGGACTTCGCGCACCCCGACGCCGACTTTCGCGCGCGGGAGATCGAAAAGGAAAAGACGTGGATCCGGATGTCGGGGGCGCTCGGCGCAAAGTACTGCCGCGTGCTCTCCGGCCAGCGCCGGCCCGAGCTGCCGGTGGACCGCGGGATCGAACTCGTCGCGCAAAGCATCGAGGCGTGTTTGCCGGAGGCGGAGAAATGCGGTGTCACGCTAATCCTCGAGAACCACTACAAGGACGATTTCTGGAGCTACCCGGAGTTCGCGCAGAAAATGGACGTTTTCTGCGCGCTGGTGGATCGCGTGCGGCACCCGCATTTCGGCGTGAACTACGATCCGAGCAACACGATCGTCGCGGGCGAGGATCCACTCGAGTTGTTGCGCCGCGTGAAAGACCGCGTGGTCACCATGCACGCGAGCGATCGCTACATCGCCGAGGGAACCGTCGAGGATCTGCGCCGCGAGGAAGGCGGGACGCAGGGCTACGTCAAACGGCTGCGTCACGGCACCATTGGCCGGGGCATGAACGACTACGATGCGATTTTCCGGGAGCTCCGCAGTGTCGGATTCGATGGCTGGATCAGCATCGAGGACGGCGTCGATGGCATGGAGCAGCTCCATGCGAGCGTCCGTTTTCTTCGCGGGAAATTCCGGCAGCACTGGGGCGGGTAGCGCTCATGCCCATGTAGGCGGGGTGCCCTCACCCCGCGAGACTTGGCGGAAGCATGCTGGCAGGTGCGGGGTGGGGGCACCCCGCCTACAAATCTTCGCACCGGCGTCCGCTACCCGCCGTAGCACTCGAGGTATTTCAGCCCCGTGCTCGTGTTGAAAAGCACGACGGTTTCCTCGGGTTGGACCTTCTTCTCCGCGAGCAGCTGCTTCAACGCCGCGTAGCACGCTGCTCCCTCGGGTGCGGGAAAGACGCCTTCCGCCGCGCCGACTTCCTTCGTGCAGGTGATCATGTCCTCGTCGTTGACCGCGACAGCGCCACCGTGCGAATTCCGCAGCGCGTCGAGCATGATGAAGTCGCCGATCGCCTTCGGCACGCGCAGGCCCGAGGCCTTGGTATGCGCATGGAGGTGCTCGGCGGCGAACTTCTCACCCTGCTCGAACGCGCGGACGATCGGCTGGCAGCCGCTCGCCTGCACCGTGAACATCCGCGGCCGCTTGCCCGCCGGAATCCACCCGAGTTGCTCCAGCTCGTCGAAAGCCTTCCACATGCCGATCAGCCCCGTGCCGCCGCCGGTGGGGTAGAGAATCACATCGGGCAATTTCCAGTCGAATTGCTCGGCCAGTTCGTAGCCGAGCGTCTTCTTGCCTTCCGCGCGGTACGGTTCCTTCAGCGTCGAAACGTCGAACCAGCCTTCCGCCGCCTTGCGCCTCGCGACCTCCGCGCCGCAGTCGGTGATGAGTCCGTTGATCAACGTCACGTGCGCGCCCATCTGCTCGCATTCGATCACGTTCGCGCGCGGCGTGTCGCGCGGCATGAAGATGTGCGCTTCCATGCCGGCCCGCGCCGCGTAGGCGGCGAGCGCGCCCGCCGCATTGCCGGCCGACGGCACCGCGAGTTTCTTCACGCCAAACTGTTTCGCCATCGAGACCGCGGCGGTCATGCCGCGGGCCTTGAAGCTGCCGGTGGGATTTTGCGCCTCGTCCTTGATGTAGAGTGAACGCATGCCGTGCTTCGCGCCGAGGCGCGGCGCGGCCAGCAGCGGCGTGAAGCCTTCACCGAGCGTCACGATGTTCGCCGCGTCGCGCACCGGCAGCACCTCGCGGTAACGCCACAGCGATTTTTCGCGTGTGCGCAGGGACTCCTTCGTCAGCGTCCGCGCGGCCGCGGCGAGATCGTAGTGGGCAAACAGCGGCTTGCTGCAGCACGAGCTGACATTCTGGAGAACATTCGCGTCGTGGCGCTGGCCACAAAGCGTGCAGGCGAGGTGAGTGAGGTGCACGGATCCGACTGTGTGAACGGATTTTCCCGAGGCGAGCACTTCGTGCGCCGTAGCGTTGTTCGCCTCCGCCGAGTTGCGGCGCCCAGGATGCGCAGGCTTGCACTGGAGAGAGAGGCTTGAAGGATGACGAGGTCCCCTGTCCAGCTGCGATGATTCGACCGACGTTACTCTTCGGAAGAAGTTTTGTTTTGCTCGCGATCGGCCTCGCGGCCGCTGGCTCGGCGTTCGCGGCCCGTAACGGAGTGGCTTGGGACGCCGTGGACTTGCCTGCGAGCGGCACAGTGGGCGAGGCCATCAATTTCACCGCGAAGGTCACGAACGCGGGAGACGCGCAGTGGAGCGTCGACTACTTCCTGGAGCTGCGCGATCCGACCGGAGCGCACCTGAATTATGTGTCGGTGGCGCACACGGCGCCGCGCGCCAGCCGCACCGTCGTCTTCGCGCTGAAACTGCCGGAGCGAGCCGGCAGCTACACGTACGAACTCGCGGCGCTGCAGCACGGCGGCAATTACTTCGGCGCGCCCCTGCCGCGGACGATTGTCGTCCGCCCACCGCCGCTCGACGTCAATCTCTCGGTCGACGACGCCACCATCGCCCTCGGTCATCAGACCATGGTGCGTTCGGTGGCGGGTCTCCGCGGCGAAGTCGCCACGCACGGTCTGGAGGCGCGCGCGCTGGATGGCGTGTGGCAGACGTGGGCGGCGTGGAGCGATGCGGGCGGCGAGGAACAAATCGCGTTCCCGCAGCCGAAGGAGCCCGGCGTTTACGAGTTTCGGGCGTATGCGGCGCGCGACGGCGACGCGGACCTGACGTTCAGCGATCCGGTGTTCGTCACCGTCGTCGGTGCGCCCGCGATCACCACGCAACCGATCAGCGCCGTCGGCAACATCGGCGAACCGATCGCCCTGGCCGTTGCAGCCGCGGGCCTGGAGCTTTCGTATCAGTGGCGGAAAGACGGCGTGGCCTTGGCGGGTGCCACCGACCGCCTGCTGCAACTCGGTCCGGCGCAACCCGGGCACAGCGGCACGTACTCGGTGATCGTTTCGAACTCGAGCGGCACAGCGGTGAGCCGGCCGGTGAACGTCGGGATCGCCCCGTTGATCCTTCCGGCCATCGGGGTCGACGTCTGGAGTTTTCCCGCCGCCGGTGGCACGCGTGCCGTGGCGCGCAACGCCGCGCAGGTCGGCGATGTCGCGAGCATCAGCTCGGTGGCGAATCTCACGGCCGACATTGGCTGGCGCCACAACCTGCTCGTCCGCCGACCCGCGATCACGCTGCACACCGCCCTGCCGCCGGCCGACGGGTCAGGTTTCACGTCGGCCGACGAGGCCTGGAACTTCGAGGGCTGGGGCTTGCCCCATGCCGACGGCAACAGTTACGACGCGCGCGTGACGGGCGGGCCGGCGGCCGATCTCGGGAACCGCGAACCGTTCGTGCATCCGCTGGCCGCCGGGGAGACGAATTCGCGGCGCGCGGCCGATCTGGTGCTCGATGCCCCGGGCACGTGGCTGGTGCGCGCGGCGGTGGTGAACGGTACCGGGCAGGTGATTGCCCTCTCCGCGCCAGTGTGGATTGAGGTCGCGGCCGCGCCGCTCGCCACGGACCCGGCCAACCTAAGTTATCCCTACGGCCGGACCGATCGATTCGTCGGCGTGTTCTGGAACGCGGGACAGGCGCATCGCTTGTGGTCGACCTGGCGGGCCGAATTCCAGGCGGCCTATCGCGCGACGTGGGCGGTGAACTGGAAACTGATGTGGCAGCCGTCGCCGTATTTTCGTGCGCATGACGGTGGCTGGCTGCGGCCGAATCCGGCGGCGGACAGCCCGTGGCAATCGTTCTGGTCCGCGCACCAGGTGTACGCGCTCGTGCCGAACGCCGATGAGCGGAGCCAGCTCACCCACGACCTGACTTCGCAGGCCTTCGCGGAAAAAGCCGCGGTGCGGTTGATGGACATCGGCGTCGATTTCGTCGCGGTCGACTACACCAACCAGTTTCTGGAGGACCGCGAAGACGTCCTCCCCGCGGTGAGCAACCTCGCGCTTGCCTTCCAGGCGGTCGCGCAGCGGTCGCAATCCGGCCAGCGGATCCAGCTGACCGCCGTGGTGCCGGCCAACGTGAACAGCGGCGACTGGGCCGGCAGCGGCGGATTTGGCCCGCGGGCCATTGGCCGTTTCAACGCGAAGCTGACGACGCTGTACAACCGGTTCGCGCGTTCCGAGGCCGCGTGGTTCCAGTTGGAGGACGACACCGGCACGCGGAAACCGCTGCTGCTTTTGTGGGTCGGCGCGAGCGGCGAGGAGGAACCGGATGGCAGCGTGAGTCGCGCGAAACTCGACCAGCTGCGCCTGGCGGACGGCCGGCGGATGACCGATGTGTTCACGATCCGCTGGGTCGGCGCTTTTCTTCCGGGCAACCAGCGGTTCCTGACGGGCGCAACGTATACCGTGAATACGTCCGAGGGCGTCGTCACGGGCAAGTACGCGAACGCCAAATTTTGGAGCTACCACGAGAATTTTCCAGCGGCGGCGGCGATCCTGCCGGGCGCATCCGGCCCGGCTCCAGCGGTCGAGGCGGTCACCGTCCAGCCGCTCGCGGCTGGTCGCGATCGCTTCGGCCGGGCGTGGAATGTCAACTGGCCCGCGGGCGAGAACTTTCACTACGAGTCACCCGCGGAGGGCACGGCCGTGCCGCTGGCGGCCTATGGCAGAATCTGGCGCGACGCGCTCGCGGCGGCCCGCGCGCTCAACCCGAAGTTCCTGCTCACCACGTGGGCCGAGTTCGGTTCCGAAAACGACGAGCCGCGACCGGAATTGTCGGTGACCGTGATGGACAACAACAAATTCGGCACGCACTTCGGCGACGCTTTCAAGGAGACGGTCCGGCGGTTCAAATACGGTGCGCCGACCGCGTG
>Ga0082335_1006583_pt1 | contig 14810 bp, 9 predicted proteins | sample Subgrocontami58m_FD_72375 | JGI IMG/M metagenome (GOLD analysis project Ga0082335, IMG submission 72375) | Subsurface groundwater microbial communities from S. Glens Falls, New York, USA - GMW37 contaminated, 5.8 m (SPADES assembly) (version 2) ...
GAACGGGTTGAGGACATGCGTGTTGTAGAAGCAGAATGCACCCGCCCCCAGCCACGCGACCGCGCCGGCCGCCGCGGTCAGCCGCCAGGCCCGCGTGAATCGGGGCCACAGTTGCGCGCGCCGGGCCCGCCACGACGTCTCGCGTCCGCGCACGAAGAACAGGTACGCGACGACGATCAGGAGCGCCGCAAAGCCCCACCCGTAGACCCGATACCAGAGCACCGGCCACAGGCCGTTCAGCCGGGCCGCGATCGGATTCTGCGCGGTCGCGCGCATCGCTCCCGAGGAGGAAGCCCTGCTCGAAGCGGGGTCTCAAACCACCTCGCGGCGTTTTCACGTTACGCTTGTGGGTCGACTGTTCGCTTGGCGGACAGGGAACCTTCTGCCTCGACTGTCCGGGCCTAACTCCTCGCCGCTTCTCGCATTCCTGAGATTCCCACATCGGAGGTGGCGAAGACGCTTGTCAAATCGGCGTTACAGTGCGGAAAATCCTAGCAGATCCCCTCTCCGAATTCACCGCTCGGAAGCCGAGAGAGAGAGAGCGTTACGCCACATCTATCATCCGTCGACGAGCGGGCATGATCCGCGCTACGACCCGGTCGAGAGAAACACGAAGGCCAGCCAGGAGCAGCCGGCATGGGATGCTCATGCAGTGGATGCAACGGAAACGCAGTACCTGATCCGTTCAACCTGATGGGAATGAAATTGCCCAGCGAAGCCCTGAGCTTTGCCCCGTCGAATCTCGACCCGGTGCTTGCCGAGGAATCCGCGTGGCCGGACGACTCGATGGCGTATGCCACCGGAATTCTGGAAGCAACCGCGTCCCCCGCCGAGTTCAGGGAGTCGTTTGCCGATGAAGGCGACGACCTCGGTCGCTTCCGCTCGGGGCTTCTCGGCGAAGTCCAGCAATTGCTCGACGAGCGCCCGGCGATGCACGGCGGTTGCAGCGCGGCCTCCGGGCGGCTCGTCGTAGTCAGCGCGACCGCCGCCTACGCCGCACGGGCCAGCGACGGCTTCATCAAGGCGGACGCAACGAGTGCTTCGTTCACCGTGACCTTGCCCAGCGCGTCCGATGCCGGGACCGGCAAGTTGATGACGATCAAGAAAAATCGACTCGTCGACCAACGTGGTGACCCTCGACGGCAACGGGTCCGACGGTAAGCGTACGCTTAAATTGGTGGGTCTTCCGGGTTTCGGGTGGGTAGCGGTCCGCGCCTCCAGGGCGCAGAGTGGATCCGGGTGCTGCAGAGTCTCCCCAGGGGCCGTCTTGGGCATCTAAAGGAGAAGGCTGGTCGCGGCCTGCCCCGAGTGCCTCCGTTTCCTCATTGGCCACGTGGATCCCAGCATTCATGCGGCTCTGCGGCCGCCGGGCACCCTAGAGCCCAGGTTTCTGACCCACACGAAAGCCTGTAGCGCCAAATTTGTGATGCGGCCAGGTCAACTCCTTGACTTCGTCCATGCACACGAATGAAGTGTAGTCTGACCCTGTGCGACGTGATGGTGAACGCTGGTGTTTCGCGTGCCCCCGGACGCCGGAGGAGGTGACGTCTATCTGCGCTGAAATGGGCGCTGGGGTCCTGCTTGACCGGCGGCGGGATCGAGGGCCGGTCCCGAGCGGCGCTGAGGCGCCGGAAGGATACGCCACGTTCAAGTCCCCCGGGATGTCCTCAGCTCGAGAATTGGTCTACTCCCTGCTTGCCTTTCTTGAGCACCCAATAGATCAAGCCCAGTACCGCGCTGATATCGCCCATCACGGCGACGTAGTGAATCAGGGGTGCGCAGAGGATGCCATAGCCACCCACGAGGTATCCTGCTCCTCCGAAGAACTGTGCCCACAAGCTAAACCCTTTTGCGGTTCGCTTGTCGGTCCTCTTTTCCGCGATCATGCAGACGATGCAAAGAACGGCGAAGAGAATTCCGGATCCAATTGTGAACCAGCATGCCGAGGTCAAGGGGCAGCCCATGAGGCCTCTCCCTTTCTTGCCCGGGTGATTCACGAACGGCTGCGACGCGCCGACGGTGGGCGAGGGGAGCCGGAAGCTTCCCGCCCGCCGAGGGGGACGGCCTCCTCGCAGGTTTGCTGCAGGACCGCCCTCCCATGAGCTTTCCGCGGCCGAAGCGTGTGTTCGGGACGAAGCGCTTGCCGTGCTCCCGGCCAGACTGGTACACGCTGGAACGGGTATTGCCAGCAGTTTTTCCGGAATCCACGTTCTGAGCGCAACTCTAATGCTACGCTTTGTTTAACGCAGCCTCCGGATCGTCCGTAGACGCCTCCGAACGTTCTTGCAAGCCCAACGCACGGTCCATTGTGCCTGCGGGATGGTCCGGCAAGCCTGACGGACGGTCCCCCGTGCCTGTGGGAATTGTCCGGCAAGCCTGACGGACGGTCCGTAGTGCCTGCGGATTGCCCGGCAAGCCTGACGAACGGTCCCCCGTGCCCGCCGGAATTGTCCGGCAAGCCTGACGGACGGTCCGTAGTGCCTGCGGATGGTCCGGCAAGCCTGACGGACGGTCCGTTGTGCCTGCGGGTCCGATGCCCTACTTGCGGCGCACCCGCGAACGGTTGGCGGAGACCTTCGGCGTCGAGGCGGAAGCCCTCGCGCTCGCCGGGACTCCCGCCGCGGAGATCGTGCGCTGGGCGACCGATCGGAACGCCGACCTGGTATGCCTGACCACGCACGGCCGCACCGGTCTTGCGCGCGCCTTCCTGGGCAGCGTCGCGGAGCAGGTATTGCGCACCGCCCCCTGCGCGGTGATGGTTCGGCGCATCGTGGGCGTGGGCGTGCCGGAGACCGTCGGTCATCCCGCGAAGTAGGGCGGCTCCGCACCCCGTCATTCCTCCGCGGGCGCCTTGACGTTGTCTCCGGAATTGCGGTCCACCAGTTTGTTGAGCGGGTCGATGCCGACCCGGGCGGGCCGGGCGGCGACGTGAAAGGTCAGCTCCGACCGGCCCTTCCGGACCCTGCGCTTTTCGACGAAGAGCGCCGCGTCCTGGTCGTCGAGCGCGCCTACGTCCATCCAGTCGTCGAAGTCGAGCTCGGTCTGATTGCCCTGGTCGTCGCTGCGGAATTTCTGGGCCTGCACCCCGATGGTCACGTCGTATCCGCCGGTCGGGCTTTTCTTCATCGACGCCGACTCGGTGCGATTGTCGTACAGGGTGATCGTCTCGAACAGGTCCTCCAGCAGGTACTGGAACTCGGGCGGAGTCTCCTCCCGCAGGTGGGCGATGAGTTCGGTGGAGGTCGTGTACGGCGGGCCCTGGAAGCGCACCGCCGCGACGTACTTCGCGAGCGCGCGGTTGACGCGTTCCTCGCCGATGAAGTCCTGGAGCGCGTACATCGCCAGCGTGCCTTTCTGGTAGTGGATGTACGCCTGGTTCTCGTTGTCGGCGAGCGGCAACTCCTTCTTGCGCTCGGTGACGCGCCCGGCGAGGTAGCCATCGAGCTCGAACTTGAGGTACCGCCGCATGCGCCCGGCGCCGTACTTCCGCTTCATCACCATCAGCGCCGCGTACTGGGCCATCGACTCGCTGGTCATCGTCGCGCCGCGCACGTTGGCCCCCACCACCTGGTGCGCCCACCACTGGTGCGCGATCTCGTGCACCGTCACGTAGTACGGGTAGTCGACGTCGTTCGGCTCGTCGTCCCGCACCCGCGCGATGAAGCCCACCCCCTCCGAGTACGGGATCGTGTTGGGGAAGGACTGGGCGAAGCTCTGGTAGCGCGGGAACTCGAGGATGCGCGCCTGATGGTGCTGGTACGGCCCGAAGCTCGCCGAGCAGTACGCCAGCGCGTCCTTCATGCCCGCCATCATCCGCTCGAGGTTCCAGGTGTGCGTCGGGTGATGGTAGATCTCCAGCTTCACGCCGTTCCACTCGTCGCGCTTCACCGCGTAACGCGCCGACAACACCGAGAAGAAGTTGAGGATCGGCTGGTCCATCACATAACGCCAGTGGGGCCGCCCGTCCTCCACCCACTCCTTCTCGAGCGTGCCGGGCGCCACCGCGATCTGCCCGGGCTCGGTGCTCACCGTCGCCGAGAACGTCACGAAGTCGGAGTCCTGGCGGATGTAGTTGTTCTGCCTTTGCGCCACGTCGTCGCGCGGCGCCATGCGCTCCTTCGGGGCCAGGCCGTACCGCTTGCGGTCGCTGTCCTGCGAGAGTTCGGCCTGCTCCAGGTAGCCGATGACCGGCAGGTTGGCTACCAGCTCGGGGACATGCATGTGCGGCAGACGGCGTGGCGACAGCCGGCCGGAGCCGGAGGGAGGGGCTTCGTAGCGAGATCCACGCCAGCCGCCGCCGGCGAAGGATAGGGCGGGTCGTTCACACGCGCCGGACGCCACTCGCTCACCGCCGACACCACCACGTTCTACCGGATGCGCGAGCACCCATCACGGTGCAGGCAAGCGTAGGGACCGCGGGAACGAGCATCCTCCAGCCGCTCCCGCGAGAGCCCGGCCGGCGAGCGGTTGAGGTAGTATCGGAAGGCTTCGCAACTCATCGAATGCCCTTCTCGATCGCGAGCCACGAAGGGACCACAATGAATCCTACGTCTCCGGGCTTGGCGAGATTGGTTTGCTTCACTTGAGATTTGGGGAACCACACCTCCTTCCCGCTCACAGCCACCAAGAGCGCCTTTTCGGTTGCGGCAACGAGCCGTACGTCTCGAAAGCTTTCCGCGATATGGGTCGACCGCTGAAGCCGTGGAGCGTATGAGCTTGCAGGGGGTTTCTTCTTCGGTCCGCTGCGCAGAGCCTTACCGAGCGCACCCTTGTCCCGATACTTTTTCCAAAGGTCTTCTGGCACTCGTGGCCTCCCGAATGCAGGGAGCGACCGGCGAGGGCCCTCGCCGAGCGGGCCGCCAGTCACTCCTTCACCTCAATTGATGCCCTTGTCGTTCAAGAGCCAGGCAGGTACCTCGAGAATCCCGACGTCCCCCGGCTTGCAGAGATTGACGCGTCTCACTTGGGAATTGGGCAGCCAGATTTTCTTGCCCCCTACAGCTACCAAAATGGCATTGTCGGTGAACGCAACGAGCCGAACGTCTGGGATTGTGATACTCCGGGACGGAGGGCGCCCCGTGGGAGGATCGACACGCCCGCCTCCGTCTCTCGCCCCTCTGACAAGCCGTACCCGATTTCGTGATCTCACGCCGTCGCCTCCCGCAGCTTGGCTAGCAAGTCTACCACCTCGCGGCCCTTCTCCGCCACGTCATCGCCTGCCCGCCCGCGACGGATCTCCTTCACCTTCGACGGACTCCTGCGTACCGGACCGCCCACCGCCACGGTTGCACCGGTGCCGGACCCGGCGCGTCCGATCCCGTCGCCGATCATGGACCCGCCGATGACGGCGGGACGGCCACCGGATCCTCCCCGGCCCCCCGCTGCCTCCGTTACCGCCGCCCGCGCCCATCCTGCCTCGGGCGCTGCCGGGCGAGGCGGCGACGACGCGAGGCAGCATGGACGCCATGCCATCGGCGAAGCGGTCGCCGCGGTCGGGAGCCGCCCAGTCCTGCGACGGAGGCTCCGGCCGTGCGAGTTCCGCCGCCGGCGGAGGCAACTCAGGGAGGGCCGGGTCGCACACGTTCCAGAGGACTTCCTCGCGGACCCATTCGTCCTCCGCGGCGATTTCCGGGCATCGAATTCCGGGGTGGGCGAAGAATAGTTGGAGGTATGGGGCACCTATGGAGCCGATCCCATGATCCTTGACCAGTCTCCGTGACATTGAACCCGCGCCCACTGCGTGGTACCGTGCGGTCGCCCGCCATCGGCCCACGAGGTAATCGTGCGCATGACGACCCTCAACGCACTGCCCAAACGGCTGCCCAAGGCCGGCGAGCTGGTTCACGTACGGTCGCGAAGATGGCTCGTCGAGGAAGTCGTCGAGTCCGGGGTTACCGGTCAGTCACCCGTCGTCCGCCTGGCTTGTGCCGACGACGACGCCCAGGGGCAATCCCTCGACGTCTACTGGGACTACGAGCTCGACCGCCGGATCCTCGATGAAGAGGGCTGGCAGGACCTCGCCGCCAAGGGCTTCGACGCTCCCCGCCGGTTCGCCGCCTTCCTCCACACGCTCCGCTGGAGCTGCGTCACGGCCACCGATCCGAATCTCTTCCAGGCCCCCTTCCGGGCCGGTATCAAGCTCGACGCCTACCAGATGGAGCCGCTCCGCAAGGCGCTCCGGCTTCCCCGCGTCAACCTCTTCATCGCCGACGACACGGGTCTCGGCAAGACGGTCGAGGCGGGCCTGATCGCGCGCGAGCTGCTCCTGCGCAAGAAGGCGAAGACCATCGTGGTCGCCACCCCGCCGTCCGTGCTCGAGCAGTGGAAAGGCGAGCTGGAAGACCGCTTCGGCCTCGTCTTCGAGATCCTCGACCGCGCCTACCTGACGAGGGTCCGCCGCGAACGGGGCTTCGGCGTGAATCCCTGGCGCACCCACAGCCGGTTCCTGGTTTCGCACAACCTTCTCATCGATCCGGCCTACACCGATCCCATGCGCGAGTGGCTCGGGCAGCTCCTCCCCGGCAGTCTCCTCATCCTCGACGAGGCGCACCACGCCGCGCCCGCGAGCGGAGGGCACTATGGAATCGAGACGAAGTTCACCCGGGCCGTGCGCGATCTGGCCGGTCGCTTCGAGCACCGCCTATTCCTCTCCGCGACGCCGCACAACGGCCACTCGAACAGCTTCTCCACGCTCCTGGAGCTCCTCGACCCGTATCGCTTCACCCGCGGATTTGCCGTGCGCGGCAAGAGTGCCCTCAAGGACGTCATGGTTCGCCGGCTCAAGGAGGACATCCGCGAGGTCCAAGGCGGATTCCCCAGGCGCCTCGTGGAGCGCGTCGTGATCGAGGGCCTGCCGAAAGACGCACCCGAGATCGAGCTGTCGCGCCTCCTCGACGAGTACCGCACCGCGCGTGAGGAGCGACTCGCCGGCACGACCCGCCGGGCGCAGGCCGCGGCGGGGCTGCTCGTCGTCGGCTTGCAACAGCGGCTCCTCTCCTCCACCGAAGCCTTCGCGCGCAGCCTGAAGGTCCACCGCGCCACCGTCGAGCGCCAGTGGGAGAAGGCAACCGGGATTCCCCCGGCGGTCGCGAGGACGATCGACGCGGAAGCGGAGATCTTCACCCACGCTCCGGATGCCGACGACGAGCGCGGGGAGTGGACGGCCGAGGAGCTCGAGGCCGAGGAGACGGCCCAGATCGAGGCCATCACCGCGACCGCCGAGGCGGAAGCACCGCAGAACGCCGCGACGCAGGCCCTCTGGCGCCGGGAACAGGCGCTCCTCGGTCGCATGCAGGATATCGCCGAAAAGACGCGGCATGTTCCCGACTCGAAGATGCGCCGTCTCATCGACTGGATCCGGGAGAACCTCTGCACGGGCCTCCCGCCATTCGGCATCAGGCCGAGGGGTGCGCCGCCGAAGTGGAACCACCGCCGCGTCCTGATCTTCACTGAGAATCGCGAGGGGACCAAGCGTTACATCAAGTCGATTCTCGAGCAGGCCATCGAAGGCACCGACCGCGCGGAAGAGCGCATCGAAGTGATCGACGGCCTGACCAGCGGCAGCCGGCGCAAGGAGATCCAGCGCCGGTTCAATACCGACCCCGCCCGGGACGCGCTGCGGATCCTGCTGGCCACCGACGCCGCCCGCGAGGGCCTCAATTTCCAGGCGCACTGTACGGACCTCTTCCATTTCGACCTGCCCTGGAACCCCGGCCGGATCGAGCAGCGCAACGGCCGCATCGACCGCAAGCTGCAGCCGGCCGCCGAGGTCCGCTGCCACTACTTCGTTCTGCCCCAGCGGGCCGAGGACCGGGTGCTCGAGGTCCTCGTCCGGAAGACGGAGACGATCAAGAAGGATCTCGGCAGCCTGTCGAAAGTGATCGATGACGACATCGAGCGCCGGCTGGCACAAGGCATCCGCCACCGCGACGCCGACCGACTGGCACGCGAGATCGAGCAGGCCGATCTCGATGCCGAGCGCAAGCGCGTTGCCGAGGAGGAGTTGGAATCCGCGCGCGAGCGCCGGCAGGACTTGAAGGCGCAGATTGCGCGGTGCCAGAGCCTGCTCGAGGATTCGCGCGCCTGGACGGGCTTCGCCACGGCGCCGTTCCGCGAGGCCCTATGCTGCTCTCTCGAGCTCCTGGGCGCAGAGCCGCTCGGCGAGACGACGGACTCGGAAGGCCGGCAGGTCTGGACCTTTCCGCCCCTCGACCGCAGGGCCGAGACGGACGCGAGCTGGGCCACGACCTTGGACACGCTCCGCGCGCCACGGAAGCAGAACCAGAGTCTTGCCGAGTGGCGCCGCGAAGCACCGATCCGGCCGGTGGTGTTCGAGGACGCCGGGGTGCTCACCGAAGACACGGTGCACCTGCACCTCGATCAGCGGGTCGCTCAGCGCCTGCTCGCCCGCTTCCGCTCGCAAGGCTTCATCCACCATGACCTCTCGCGCGCCTGTCTCGCGCAGGCCGCGGACTCGGTCCCGCGCGTGATCCTGCTGGGGCGGCTCTCGCTCTATGGCATAGGTGCCGAGCGGCTCCACGAAGAGCTGGTGCCGCTCGCCGCGCGCTGGGTCGAGCCGTCGCAGCGCCGCGGGCCGCTCCAGCCCTTCGCGCGCGAAGCCGAGGCGAAGACGCTCGACCTGCTCGAACGTTCGCTCGGGGATCAGGGTCGCCGCGGGCCCAACGAGACCATTCGACGCAAGCTCCTCGGCTCGGCCCCGCGCGACATCGCGGAACTCTTGCCGCGACTCGAGCCGCGCGCCGAGGAGCTGGCGGCGCTCGCCATCGAGAAGCTCCGCGTGCGCGGCAAGGTCGAGGAAAAGGACTTGCGCGAGGCCCTCGTGCGCCAGCGCCAGCGCGTTCTCGAGGGGCTCGAGAAGAACGACAAGGGAGAGCTCGAGGACGCGAAACGGCTGGACAAGGAGGAGCGCAAGCTGCGCCAGCAGCCGTTGTTCGAGGAGGACCGGTTGCGCCAGGCCGAAGCGAAGCGTCGGCTGGAGGAGGCCCGGCGCGAGCTGGACGAAGCGAAGCGGCAACTCGAACTGAATGTGCGCTCCTGGCGGACGCGGCTCGAGCAATTCGACCGCGATCTCGAGCGGGAACCGCGGCGGATTCGCGAGTTCTACGAGGTGCGGGCGAAGCGTGTCGAGCCCGTCGGCCTGGTCTACCTCTGGCCGGAAACGAGCTGATCGGCATGGCCAAGCTCGAACCCGAAGTCCTGGCGCACCTCGAGTGGATCGGGTTCGTCCGGCCTACGGGTCTGGTAGTATCTGCGCCCGCGTTGGCGCGCGCGGGGGCGATCCTCAACCGCCGGGATGCCGAAGGGCAGCGGCTCCTGAGCGCCTGCGTCGGCCGGCGCGAGTTCGACCCCAGGGAGGGTCCGGTTCCCTATCTTCCCGACTACCACGCCTTCGCGAAGTCGGTTCTCGATTGGACCTTCTCGCCCAAGGGCTACGCAGGCACGGCGGAGAGCCCGATGCCGCCCGAGCTGGAAGTGCCCCTGGCCGAGTACGGCGAGACGCTCCGTCCCGACTTCGCGGTGCGCGAACCCGATCCGCCCCCCGACCGCTTGCCGTGGCAACTTGTCGGGTGCATCCTCGAGCCCGGCGAAGACCTCGACCGCGTCGTCCGCGGCGCGGGCCAGCTCGAGGCCTCGGCCCACGGGCGACTGGAGCGGCTCCTGCGACAGACCGGTGTGCCGGCCGGCCTGCTCTGCAACGGCCGCGTCTTGCGCCTCCTCTCCGCGCCGCGGGGCGAAAGCTCAGGCTGGATCGACTTCCGCGTCGCCGACATGCTCCAGACCGCCGGCCGGCCGATCTGCACGGCCCTGCGCCTGCTCCTCGGGCAGCCGCGGCTCTTGAGTCTGCCCCGTTCCCAACGCCTGGCCGCGCTGCTCGAGGACAGCCGCAAGTTTCAGAACGAGGTCAGCGAGCGCCTGGCCGGGCAGGTGCTGCACGCGCTCTACGAGTTGCTGCGCGGGGTCCAGGCGGCCCACGACGCATCGGGCGGCCGGCTCCTGCGCCAGCCGCTCGCCGAGCATCCCGACGCGGTCTACCGGGCGCTCCTCACCGTGATCCTCCGACTCGTCTTTCTCCTCTATGCCGAGGAGCGGGACATGCTGCCCGAAGACGAGACCTTCCTCCGGTACTACTCGCTGGCCGGCCTGCACGAACGGCTGCGCGAAGACGCCGCGCTGTTTCCGGACACGATGGACCAGCGCTACGGCGCCTGGGCCCAACTCCTCGTCCTCTTCCGCATGGTCTTCGACGGGGCGGAAGGCAGCGCGATGCGGCTGCCGAAGCGGCACGGCGTGCTCTTCGACCCGGACCGGTTCCCCTTCCTCGAAGGGCGCGCCGCCGGTGGAGCGCTTGCGGCTGGGGAGCGCGTCGATGCGCCGTTGGTGCCCGACGGGACGATCTACCGCGCGCTCGAGAAGCTGCTCGTACTCGACGGCGAGCGGATCTCCTACCGCGCGCTCGACGTCGAGCAGATCGGCTCGGTCTACGAGACGATGATGGGGTTCCGGCTCGAGACGGCTACCGGCCGCTCGGTGGCGATCAAGTCCCAGAAGAAGCAGGGTGCGCCGACGGCGGTGGACCTCGAAGCGCTGCTCGGCGAGCCGCCGGAGCGGCGCGAGAAGTGGCTGCAGGACCGCGCCGACCGCAGCTTCCCGGACGGGGTCAAGAATGACCTGAGGGCGGCGGGGCGCCTCGAGGATCTGCATGCGGCGCTGCTGCCGGTGGTGGACCGGAACGCCACGCCCGACCTCGTGCCGCTGGGGGCGATGGTCCTGCAGCCGAGCGAGGAGCGGCGTCGTTCGGGCTCGCACTACACGCCGCGTACTTTGACCGAGCCGATCGTGCGCACGACGCTGGCGCCGATCCTCGCGCGCCTGCGCGGGCCGGAGAATCGCGCGCCCAGGCCGGAGCAGATCCTCGATCTCAAGGTCTGCGACCCGGCGATGGGCTCGGGGGCATTCCTGGTCGAAGCCTGCCGCCAGCTCGGCGACGCCCTGATCGAGGCGTGGAACGCTCACGGCGGCAAGCCCGCGATTCCGTCGGACGAGGACGAGGTGATCTTCGCGCGCCGGTTGGTGGCGCAACGCTGCCTCTATGGGGTGGACCGGAACCCCGTGGCGGTGGACCTCGCCAAAGTCTCGCTCTGGCTGGTGACGCTGGCGAAGGACCACGCGCTCACGTTTGTCGATCATGCGCTCCGGCACGGCGACTCGCTGGTCGGGCTGTCGCGCAAGCAGATCGAGGCCTTTCACTGGGAACCCGAGGCGCCGCGGTTCCAGGCCGGGTTCGAGACGATGCGCGTGCGCGAGCAGGTGGCGAAGGTCGCCGAGTTACGCCAGCGGATCCGCGCAGCGGCGGAGAACGTGTTGGACCGGGAGCTGCGAGAGTTGTGGGCGGCGGCACAGGTCGAGCTGGGGAAGGTGCGGCTCTGCGGCGATCTGGTGCTGGCGGCGTACTTCGCTGGGGAGAAGCCGAAGGACCAGGAGCGGCAACGGAGCGAATACGCGGGCGCGGTGGTTAGCGGTCAGGCCGAGCAACACCTTGGTAGGCTCGAAGGATGGCGACGCGCAGAGCAGCCGCTCGTGCCGTTTCACTGGGAGATCGAATTCACCGAGGTGTTCGCCCGCGAGAATCCGGGATTCGATGCGATCGTGGGGAATCCGCCATTCTTGGGAGGCAGGAAACTTACAGCACAGCTGGGTGTGGTCTACTCACAGTGGCTCCTTTCGAATCATGAAAACTCAAGTGGGGGCGCCGATCTGGTTGCCCACTTCTTTCGGCGCGCATTCCACTTCCTACGCGCCGGGGGTGCCTTTGGGCTCATCGCTACGAACACGATCGGCCAAGGGGATACGCGCGCGACCGGCCTGCGCTGGATCTGCAAGAACGGGGGAGAAGTTTTCGCTGGCCGGAAGCGCGTCAAGTGGCCCGGCGCGGCGGCGGTCGTGGTGAGCGTCCTCCATGTGATGAAGGGGACATTCCCGTTCCTCAAGCTGCTTGACAATCGCGAGGTCGGGACGATTACCGCGTTCCTGTTCCACAACGGCGGCCACGACGACCCGGCCCGGCTCGGGGCCAATGCGGGGAAGAGCTTCCAGGGCAGCATCGTCCTGGGCATGGGCTTTACCTTTGACGACACGGATAAGAAAGGGGTCGCCACTCCTCTCGAGGAGATGCGGCGGTTGATCGCGAGGGCCCCGCGCAGCGCCGAAGTGATCTTGCCGTACATTGGCGGCGAGGAGGTGAACACAAGTCCGACGCACGCGCACCATCGATACGTCATCAACTTTGGAGAGCGGAGCGAGGAAGAGTGCCGGCGGCGGTGGCCGGATCTCATGGCGATCGTCGAGGCGAAGGTGAAGCCGGAGCGCGCCGAGAAAGACGGGGAAAAATACTCGCGAATGGTCTACGAGTGGTGGAAGTTCTGGAACGCTCGCCAGGACCTTCACGCCGCGATCTCGGGGATCCAGCAGGTCTTGGTGGTGGCTCGCGTCGGCCAGCATGGCTCCTTCGCATTCCTTCCGCCGGGTACCGTCTTCTCGGAGCAACTCATCATCTTTCCCCTCCCCACCTACGCCGCCTTCTGCGCCCTCCAGTCCCGCCCCCACGAGCTCTGGGCGCGGTTCTTCGCATCATCGATGAAGGACGACCTCCGCTACACCCCCTCCGACTGTTTCGAGACCTTCCCCTTCCCCGAGAATTGGCAGTCCCATCCCGCGCTCGAGGCCGCCGGCAAGGCGTACTACGAGTCCCGTGCTGCGCTCATGGTCCGCAACGACGAGGGCCTCACCAAGACGTACAACCGCTTCCACGACCCCAACGAGAGCGACCCGGAGATCATGAAGGTGCGCGATCTCCACGCCGCCATGGACCGTGCCGTCCTCGACGCATACGGCTGGAACGACATCCAGACCGACTGCGGGTTCCTCCTCGACTACGAGATCGACTACGAGGAGTGGGGCGACAAGAAGAAACCCTATCGCTACCGCTGGCCGGACGCGGTCCGCGACGAGGTGCTGGCCCGGTTGCTCGAGCTGAACGCCCGGCGCGCGCAGGAGGAAACGCTCGCCGGGACCCGCGCAACGAAAAAGCCCGGCAAGAAGCCCGCGGCCAAGCGCAAGTCGAAATCCTCGAACACGGGAGACCTGTTCGCGTGATTCCTTGCGGCTGGGACATGGCGCCATGTCGCTGCGCCACGGCCCGTGACCGCCGGGGCCGGGCTCTGGGGCGATGGCCATGACGCAGCTGACCGACGCACCGAAGAGCTACCACATCACCCACGTGGACAACCTGCGCGGAATCGAATCGTGGAGAACGGCGGGCTGATGTCCGACCGCGAGATGCTCGCTCGGGGTGGCTCAGGGTGGCCCAGTGCGGCCGATCGGCATTTCGGGCCCTCAGCGGAGGCGCCTTCGGCGGGACAGTGCTACAAGTTGCCGTGCACACGCGCCGTCGTGAAACGACACGTGAAGGCCCTCTGGCGGCGCTGCCCGTCCAACGATGACGAGTAAGAAGCCGTTCAGGTCGTGCATCGACCGCAGCACGCACTCGCCAATGCTCGCAAAGTCTGTGGTCGACGGGTGGGGCATATCCTCGCGATGGGTGTGCCAATCCCCGATGTAGTGCATTCCCTCATGATGACGGTTGTTGATCTCGGCCTGTTCGGCCTTACGGTCCGGGATGAACGAGATGGATGTGCGGCGATCGTTGGCACGAAGACCAGTTGCCTCTTCGACGACGATCCACCGTTCCTTGAACCTGAATCGAGCGAACAATTGCCCCCCACCTTCCCGCTGAAACCACCTTATCTGTCTATGTCTGCGAAAGCAGGCCAATACCGAAGAGGTGAAGACAATCACCTGCCCGGAGTTGCCGACTCGATACTCGATCACTGCCGCACCGCTCCGCACTCCCGGCATGCTGCGGCTCTAGGCCAGCGTCGCTCCTCGATGAAGCCTCCGTACTCCCGGCCGGCCGCGATGGACTTCCACTCGCTTGTCCATTGCCCACCTGCGGCCCTAATCAATGCCCAGCGAGCGGCCCAAGTGCGTTCCGTGGATTCCCCTAGAGTACCCATGAGGCAGTCGAGCGCCAGTTCGGAAACGAGGGCGGAGACGTAGGAGATCTCCACTGGCCCGTACGGCTGAAATGACTCACCGCACGCCGGTGCCTGACGGGTCGGCGTGCCTTGAGGCCAATCGGTGACGCGAAGGAGCGGCTCGCCAAGGCTCGAAAAGCCACATTGGAGGCAACCGCCTGTCCCGAGTACCGCAAGCGCGTGGCCAGCGCAGGCATATGCCTCCGCCCACCCGTAAACGATCGGGGTACCGCGACCCTGCACGACATGCCATTCGTTGAGCGCGCTCTCTGCCCCCCAGTCGCCGATGGCACACACGATGAGGTCGGAACGACCGAGGATCTCGGGTTTCAATCGCAGGGCTTCGTCCCATCGTTCTTCAAACGGATCAACTTGCTTTACATGCGGCAACCTCGATCGGATGATCTTGGCGAGTGCCTTTGCCTTGGACTCGCCAACGGCGTCCATGCCGAGAGGATGCCGGCCTACGTTTGCTGCTTCGATACTTTCGGGATCGACCAGCGCAAGCGCGCCGACGCCCGTTTGTGCGAGCGCCAGCGCGACTGGAGCTCCTATCGACCCGCAGCCGAGCACGGCTATGGCGCTCAGATAAAAGGACCCACCTGCGCTCAGATAGAGGGACCCACCCGCGTTCAGCCATCCCCTGCTGTTCTCTCTTTCCAGGTAGTTCGTGGTGAGGGTGGGGGGGGTGCGAGT
>Ga0082335_1006584_pt1 | contig 14806 bp, 10 predicted proteins | sample Subgrocontami58m_FD_72375 | JGI IMG/M metagenome (GOLD analysis project Ga0082335, IMG submission 72375) | Subsurface groundwater microbial communities from S. Glens Falls, New York, USA - GMW37 contaminated, 5.8 m (SPADES assembly) (version 2) ...
CGACTTGCCGTAGGCCAGCCGCTTGATGCTGATCAGGTGGCGCGGCTGGATGTTGTCCGAGGTGATGTTGCCGGCGACCGGGCCGCAGCCGAGGCTCATGCTGGGGAAGAGGCCGGTGGTGAGCCCGATCGCGCCGTGCGTCGTGGGCGTGTTGACCATCACGCGATTGGAGGGGCAGGTCTGGGCGAAGGTCTGGATCTGCTGCTCGTCGGCGGTGTGGATCGCGCAGGAGTGTCCTTCGCCCTCGTAGTGGAGCACCTCGACGCAGCGCGCGAGCGCCGCCTCGAAGGACGGCTCCGCGTAGAACGCGAGCACGGGCATGAGCTTTTCCATGGAGAGCGGCCATTTCCGGCCGACGCCCTCGAGCTCGGCGAGGAGGACGCAGGTGGTGGGGGGGACGGCGATGCCGGCCATCTGGGCGATGCGGACTGCGCTCAGGCCGACGGCCCCTGGGTTCATGATTGCGCCGCTGCAGCAGACTGGATTGAGCTTCTGGATCTCTTCCGGCGAGGCGAAGTAGCCGCCCTGCTTGCGGAACTCGTCGATCACCTGCTGGCGCACGGATTGGAGGGTGACCACCGCCTGCTCGGAGGCGCAGACGGTGCCGTTATCGAAGGTGCCGCCGGCGATGATGTTGGCGACCGCCTCGGGGATGTTGGCGCTCTTGTCGATGTAGACGGGGACGTTGCCGGGGCCGACGCCGTAGGCCGGCTTGCCGGCGCTGTAGGCCGCGCGGACGAGGGCCGAACCGCCGGTGGCGAGGATCACCGCCACGTCGGGGTGCTTCATCAGTTCCTGGGTGACTTCGATCATGGGCATGGAGAGGGAGGAGACGGCGCCGGCGGGCGCGCCTGCGGCCGAGGCTGCACGCATGATGACCTCGACGGTGGCCTGGATGCACTTCACCGCGCGCGGGTGGGGACTGATCACCAGCGCGTTGCGGGTCTTGAGCGCGATGAGCGACTTGAAGAGAGCGGTCGAAGTCGGATTGGTGCAGGGGATGATGCCGCACACGACCCCGGACGGCTCGGCGATCTCGTAGACCCGGCGGGCCTCGTCGCGGACGACGATGCCGACCGTCTTCATGTCCTTGATCGCCTCCCAGAGGTCCTTGGTGTTGAACTGGTTTTTGACGGTCTTGCCGGGGATCGTGCCCATGCCGGTGTCCTCGACCGCGATGCGGGCGAGTTCGGCGGAGGCGGCGAAGCCCGCCTGGGCCACCGCGGCGCAGATGCGGTCGACCTGCTCCTGGTTGAGCGCGGCGAGGGCCGCCTGGGCGACCGCGGCCTGGCGCACGAGCGTGCGCATCTCTTGCATCGATTGCAGATCGCGATCCATCGGGTTCTCTCGCTAGTTGAGGTTCTGGGGAGGCGGATAGGGGAGCCTGCGCCGCCGCGCCGGCACCGGGGACGCGCCCTGCCGCTCGAGGAAGTCGAGCAGCGTCTCGAAGCGCGCGAGAGGATCGGGCTCCTCGAGGAGCCGTTGCTTGGCGGGGACGTCGAGCGGAAGCGCCGATGCCACGAGGTCGGCGAGGGCGCCCAGGGGCTCGATCTTGCGAAACGCTTCGATGAGTGCGTCTGCAGGGGCGCCCTGGCGATCGGTGAGGCGGAGGAAGAGTTCCACCAACCGCCGGCGCTTGACCTCCCGCGCCTGGGGGTCGAGGGGGGAGGAGGCGTCCTGGACCACTTCGTAGCCCGCGATCCGGTAGGGCTGGTCGCCGTTCTCCTGGAGGAAGCGGACGCGGGCGAGGCCGAGAAGGACGATGTTCCAGCGCCCGTTCGGCAGGCGCTCTTCGCGGGAAATCCGTCCCAGGCAGCCGACCGGGTGGATCGGCGGCCGCCCCTCGTAGTCGCTTTCCCAGCCGTCCCGGAGCAGGGCCATGGCGATCCTGCGCTCGCCGGCGATCGCGTCGGCGACCATCTCCCGGTAGCGCGGTTCGAAGATGTGGAGCGGGATCAGGGTGTGGGGAAAGAAGACCGCGTTGGGCAGGGGGAAAACCGGCACGGTCCCCTCGAGGGGAAACGAGACCGATTCGGACATGAGGCTCCCTCCCGCGCGCGACGTGGGGAACGCTAGCACCGGGTCTCGGTGCGTGTCAACGATCGAGGCGCGCGCGGTCGGCGGGCGGCGCGGTGGGTCGGCGGGTCGGCGTGAGACGGAAGGGCGCCGGGGAAGTCCACGCCCGCGATCAGCGGATCGGCTCGATGGTTCCCTCTACCCCCATCATGGTCATCATCTGGTACTCCACGTGGGATTTCGCGCCCAGGTGCGCCTTCAGGTCGCGCGCCAGGGTGCGCCCGATCTCATTCAGCTTGCGCACGTGCACGCTGGTGGGGTTGTCCGGGAGATCGCCAAACACGTGAACCCAATGTTTGAAGGCGGACTCCAGCTCGGGGGGCAGACGGAGCCTCTCGAGTACGACCATGACGGTCATGGAGTGATTGATCGGGTCGACGGTGAAGATCCCCGAACTGCGGAAACGCGCCAACACCCGAACGCGCTGGGGCTGCCCTTGCCCGATGCAGGTAGCATGCATGTTGCACCCCCTGGTGGGTACCTGATGCGAGGCTCGCGCGACATCTCTCCCAATAACTCTTCTCCCGGTGAAAGGCAAGGGGAAATGCATTTATGATGCATTCACTCCTGGCGCGCCATTCCGGGCTGGGGGACGGGCCGGCTCGATGATCTGCCTGATCACGGCGGGGAGCATGGGGCCGCGGTCGGCTGGGGCTGGGATGCGGTGGCGGCCTCGCGCGGGAATGCGTTCCCCCGGAACACGGAGCGTGGCAATCTCACGATGCAGAGATCTTGGGAGACGCGATGCTGGCACCCGAGCGCTTCGCGGACCTCTCCCTCCACGGCGTAGGCGAACATGCAATTGTGGCAGTCGGCGTTCCAGCAGAAGTCCTTGTAGAGCAGCTCGAAGGCGCCGGTCGTGAGCTCGAGGTGTTGGAGGACGCGGAGCACGGTGTTGTTGACGGGGACTTCGAAGTCGGCGCATTCTACATGAATGCGACACAGCCCGTCGAAGGGCTCGAGGTAGTCGAGGTAGTCGGGACCGGCATCCGCAGGCATGCCATCGTCCTTTGCTCGCGCGAACGCATAACATTTCGTATCCTATCCCGGCGAGTATGCTGGAGCAAGGGAAACGTTGCGCGGGTCCGGATGCGCGGCGAGAATGCGGCCGACGCGACCGATGCGGAGAATGAGAATGGCGCTGAAGGTGGGATTGCGGGCCCCGAATTTCGCGGCTCGGGCGACCGGCGGGCGCCAGATCGCTCTCTTCGACTGGAAGGGCAAGTCCCCGGTCGTGCTCTGGTTCTTTCCGCTCGCGTTCGGCCCGGTCTGTGCCGAAGAGCTGCCGATGCTCGAGCGGGCGCACGGCGATTTCGCGAGCGCAGCGATCCAGCTGGTGGCGCTGAGCGTGGACAGCGTCTTCGCCCAGAACGCGTTCGCCGCCTCGCTCGGTGGGCTTTCCTTCCCCTTGGTGGGCGATCTGGACCGCAGGGTCTGCTCGATGTACGGCGTGCTCCGTCCCGAGGGCTTCTGCGAACGGGCGACTTATGCGATCGACGCGGAGGGGATCATCCGCTGGGTCCGGGTCGACGACCTGGCCGCCGCACGCGATCCCAAGTCGATCCTCGAGGCGGTCCGCGCGGAGCTGGCCCCCAAGGCGAGCGGCGCGGCGTAGCGGCCTTCCGAAAAGAAAAGCAGGAAGGACGGCCTGTCGACTCGTCCTTCCTGCCGGGCTTCGGGCGGGGCGCATCCAGCTGCAACTGGCCTGCAAGGCCGGTTGCAGCTGGGTTATTCATGAATGGCGCAGCCGTTCGTGAATCATCCGGGCTAGCTGCCGCTGGCGTCCTCCATGTTGGCAAGGGTCACGCCGGTGTTGATCCGGTCCTTGTCCGACGCCTGCGAGGTCACCGGGGTGCCCTTGTCCAGCGCGTCGACGGATGCGTGGAAGAGGCGCGAGATCTTCTGGCCGAATACCGTGACCGCGGTGATGCAGGCGATGGCGACCAAGCTCACGATGATGATGTACTCGGTCATGCCCTGACCCTGCTGGGCGCGGAAGCGGCGGTCGGAAAGGCGGCTGAAGCGGGCTGCGTTCATCGGGTCCTCCTGGGTTTCTGGTTCTTGGGGCCGTTGCGTCTCAACTTCTGTGTCCGTCTTCGGTTGCGTTCGTTTTCTTGCGTCCTTCTGGTCGCTTGCACTGGGATAGTCGCAGCTCGTTGCGGGTTTCTTAGAGCGAATCCTGGAATCATCGTGAAACGGGATCTGCGCGCGCGCCCATGCGGCGGGAGGCGCGCACGGGTTCAGGATGCCCGCTCGCAGGGACCGGGGGCCTGCGCGTGGCGCGCAGGCGGAGGGTGTAGGACGGCACTCGAGCGGCGAGGGTGTGTGGCGCTCCCGCGTGCGGATCAGCACACGCGGTTCAGCCCGTTCAGGGCGGCCACGCGGTAGGCCTCCGCCATGGTCGGGTAATTGAAGGTCGTGTTGACGAAGTAGAGGAGCGAGTTGGCCCCGCCCTCCTGCGCCAGGATCGCCTGGCCGATGTGTACGATCTCCGCGGCCTCCTTGCCGAAGCAGTGGACGCCGAGCAGCTCGAGCGTTTCGCGGTGGAACAGGATCTTGAGCATCCCGACCGCCTGGCCGGTGATCTGGGCGCGCGCGAGGTGCTTGAACATCGCGTGGCCGACCTCGTAGGGGATCTTCTCGGCGGTGAGTTCGCGCTCGGTCTTGCCCACGCTCGAGATCTCCGGGCTGGTGTAGATCCCCGTGGGGATGTTCTGCGAGAGGCGGATGTCGCACTTGCCGTCGACGAAGTGGGTGGCCGCGAACCGCCCCTGGTCGTACGCCGCGCTCGCGAGCGAGGGAAAGCCCACGATGTCGCCGACCGCGTACACGTGCGGCTGCGCGGTCTGGTAGTTCTCGTTCACCCGGAGGTTGCCGCGCTGGTCGGGCACGATCCCGAGCGACTCGAGCCCGAGGCCGTCGGAGTTCCCGGTGCGGCCGTTGGCCCAGAGCAGGGCGTCGGTGCGGAGCCGCTTGCCGGACTTCAGGTTCACCCACACGCCGTCGGCCTCGCCTTCCACCGACTCGTACTCCTCGTTGTGCCGGATCAGCACCCCCTGGTCGCGCAGGTGGTAGGCGAGGGCGTCGACGATCTCGTCGTCGAGGAACTCGAGCAGCTTGGCCCGGCCGTTCACCAGGTTCACCTTGACCCCGAATTGTCGGAACATGGAAGCGTACTCGCAGCCGATCACCCCGGCGCCGAAGACGGTGATCGACTGGGGGGTGAAGGGCATACGCAGGATCGTATTGCTGTCGAAGACCCGCGGGTGGTTGAAGTCGACGTTCGCGGGCCGGTAGGGTCGCGAACCGGCGGCGATCACGAAGGCCTTGGCGGACAGGCGCTCGTGCGCCCCCTTCTCCATCTCCACTTCGACCGTGTGCGGGTCGATGAAGCGCGCCGAGCCCTGGTAGATCTTGACCTGGTTGCGCTCGTAAAAGCCGGTGCGCAGGTCGACCTGCCGGCGGATCACCGACTCCGCGGAGCGCAGCAGGTCCTGAAAAGAGGGGCGCGAGTCTCCCTTCACCTGGCGGAACAGCGGGCTCTGGCAAATCTCCATGAGGCTCTGCACGGCGTGACGCAGGGCCTTGCTGGGAATCGTGCCGGCGTGGGTGCAGTAGCCGCCGACCAGGGGCAGACGCTCGACGACCGCGACCGACTTCCCTTCCTTCACGGCCTTCATCGAGGCGCCTTCGCCGCCCGGGCCGGTGCCGATCACCACCATGTCGTACGGAAGCGTATCCATTCCCCTGCCCTCCGCGACTCCCGGTGAAGGAACCCCGCGCTGGGGCTCGACAGGAAGCAGGCGCGACCGCCGGACGCCCGCCGGGCCCGGGAACGGCGACGCTACTTCTTCGCGTCGTCGGGCTGCGACTCTTCTTTCTTGGGCTCCTCGGCCTTTCCCGCTTCGGCCTTCTTCTCCTCGGACTTCCCCTCTTCCTTCTTGGCCGGCTCCTGCTTCAGGAGGGTGGCGGGGTCGGGGGCGACGTCGCCTGCGGTGCCGGCGGGGAAAACCAGCAGGTAGGGGTTGCCCGTCGGCTGGGCGCAGACCCGACCTTCCTGTTCGGGGCCGAAGGCGAGCTCCCAGGAGCGGCCGTCCGCGGCCTCGACCCTCAGGGTGAATGCGACGGAGGGGAGGGTCGGGGGCGTGGCCGCGTCCGCGCCGAAGCGGACGTCGGAGCCGGAGAGCGCGGCGAGCACGCTGAGCAGCGCGTCGACGCGCACGGAGTCGGTCTCCTTCTCGCCCTCGGGCGTCTGGGCCGTCCACGGCCCGGTGGCCTTGCCCTCGGCGGTCTTGCGCGCGAGGACGAAGCCCTTTTCCGCGCGGCTGACCGAGATCTTCGCCATCTGGCCCGGTTCTGCGTCGATGACCTTGAGATCGAGGTAGCTTCCGAGCGGGGCTTCGACGAGGGCGGCGTCGCCGGCCGAGACCACCACCGGGGAGAAGTTCCCGGCCGGCACGTCCGGCTCCGTCAGCTTCGCGTAGCGTCCCTGGAGGGTCATGCTGTGGGCGCCGAGCGCGAGGGACCAGGTCTTTCCCTGTTTGGTGGTGACCTCGAAGACGGCCGCCGGCTGGTCCAGCCCGGTCGGGGTTGCCGCGTCGGCGTAATCCGCGGGCGACCAGTGGGCGAAACGCTGGAGCAGGGAATCGACCTTGTCGCCGCGCACCGCGGGCGCGGGTGTCACAGCCGGCTCGGCCAGGGTCCAGCCCTTCTGGGCAGCGTCGGGGGGGCGGGCGAAGGCGAGCGTGCCGCCGGCGACCTGCACGCGCACCCGGGCGACCTCTGCCTCCGTGAGGTCGAGGCCCTTCATGGTGAAGATCTCGCTGCCGTGCTTGAAGAGGTTGTCGAAGAGGTAGCGCTCGACTTTGAAGACCGGCCGGTCGGTCCCCTCGACGACGAGGAAGGCTTCGCCGCCCGGCTCGGGACGGCCTGCGACGAGGACGTGTCTGGTCCCGTCCTCCATCACCGCCTCGCAGCGGTAGGTGGGTGACTCGAGGCCCCAGTCCTTTTTCTTGGCGGGGTCGACGACGTCGGTGCACTTGAATGAATCGAGCGCGTTGAGCACGGTATTGGGCCCGTGGTCGGTGAGCGCGGCGAGCTTGCCGTCCGGAGGGACGAGCGCGCCGCCGACGGCGACTTCCCACTTGGTTTCGCTGGCGGCGGGCTGGCCGGCCTCGGCGGCGGGCTTCTCGATCTTCTTCTTTTCGAGGACGAGCTTCTTGTCGGGATACGTGAGCTCGACCTTGGCGATCTTCTCGCGGTCGAGGTCGATCACGATCTTGGAAAGCCACTCGGTGGACTCCGGCTGCTTGCCCTTCTCGTCGCCGAAGAAGCCGAGGGTGTTGCGGAAATTGGCGTCGACGGTGAAGACCGTGTCCTGGCCGGCGAGGCGGACGAATCCGCCCTTCCAGCCTTCGCCCTTGCCGAGGAGGAGGTGGACCCACGGGTCCTGGGAGTCCTTCTTGAAGAGGGAGATGTGGATGGCGGTTTCGTCGGTGAGTTCGAAGTCGGCGTGGACCCCGGCCTTGTCGGAGCGGAATTCCCCCTCCTTGTCGCGAAGTTCGGCGAGGAAGTCTTCGAGCTTCTTGCCGTCGCCGGGTCCGTCGAACCGGCTCTCGACCTTCCAGCCGACCGGCTCTCCCTTGGTGTCCCGGGTACGTGCCATCGACACGCCCGCGGCCGGGTCGGCGCCGCGGTAGAAGCGCACGCGCTCGACGTCGGCGACGCGGAAGTCCTCAGGGACGAGCCGGTGAACGACGTAGGTCTGGGAGATGTCCTCGTGGGTGGCGCGGCGGATCTTGACGACGAACCCGAGGGCGATCAGCATCGCCAGGGCGAAGGCCATCCCATAGAGCTTTTCCGGCTTCATGAATCCGAACTCCTCGTCAGGCGGCGTGGGAGACCGTGTAGGCTTCGCGGCCGCGGCGGCGGAAGAACGCGCCCGTGATGCCCACGCCGGCGATCAACAGATTGACCAGGCCCAAGTGGAGGAATTTCCACCAGCCGATCGCGCTCGGTTTCTCGACCACGCGCTCGATGCGCTTCTTGCCGCGCACCTCGACGATGTCGTTTCCCAAGGTGAGCGCATCGACCGCGTTGAGCGCAAAGTCGGCGTTGCCCGGCACGCTCAGCAGGAAGCTCTTATGGAACATCTGGCTGCAGCCGACCACGAGGAGTTGGCCCGGCTGGGAGGTGATCTCGGGCGACGGCATGTCTTCGGGCTGCGGGGGCGGGGCCGCTTCGCCCATCTCCGGCATGGGGGCCGGCCACTTCGGCCGCTGCTTGCCCGCCCAGGGGTCGGCGAACTGTCCGGTCAGAAGCACCGCGAGCGGGTAGGACTTCAGACCCTGGGACGGCACGCTGGTGTCGTTCTGCCCCAGCTTCTTCTCCGGCGCGAGGATCCAGGATCGCTCGCTGCTCGAGAAGAGCGTCACCCCCTTCAGGTTCTTTTCCTTCCAGGTCTTCTCGTCCGGGCGAAGCGCGGATCCCCACAGGTAGAAGATCTGGTCGACCCGCGCGCTGATCGCGTGGTTCGGGTTCATGGAGTTGGACGTCACCACCACGTGCATGGGCAGCTTGATGTCCATCCCGCCGCCCATGAGCTGCGCCATCGGGTTGTTCGGGTCGCTGATCATCAGCGTCTCGTGGTTCGCGTCCATGAGCACGCCGGGGTCGAGGGTGACGCCGTAATTCGCGAGCAGCTCGTCGATCTCCGGCTTCTCCTCCTGGCGGTCGGGGTAGAAGCCTTCGCCGCTGACGCGGTAGTTCCAGGTGAAGTTCTGCGCCGCGACCACGACCGACTTGCCGGCGCGAAGGGCGCGGGCGATCTCCCACCTCTGGCGCTCGTTGAAGCTCTTGGGCTCGAGGATCAGGAGCGTGTCGTACTCGTCCGGCAGCGGCTCCTGGGGAGTGAGCGAGACGCGGGCGACCTCGTACTTCTCGCTCTGGAGCAGCCGCTGGACGTCGGAGTAGGCGTCTTCCTGCTGGACCGGGCGGCCCATCTGGGCGTAGATGCGGGCCATGCGCGGGTCCATCTGCGACACCGGCGCGACCAGGGCGATCTTGGGGCGCTTCTCGCGCGTGAGCTTGTAGATGATGTTGGTGAGCAGGTATTCGAGCTGGTCCATCATCTGGGGCATCAAGCGCGGGATGATCTCCTCCTTCTGGTCCTTGTAGGCGATGCCGACGGCGGAATAGACCATCTGCGTCACGGTCTGGTCTTCGCGGAGCGCTCGGATCGGGAAGGGGCGCACGCCTTTGTCGAGCAACCGCTTCTCGAGCACGTCCTCCTTGCTTTTCTTCCCGTCCTTCTTCTTGTCCGGGTCGTCGAACATCTCCTCGTCGGAGGCGATCACGTTGGCCGCTTCCATGTGGATCGCGCGGTACTCGAGATTCCCGCCGCCGGAAATGCGCATTTCGTCGAGCTTGTCGGTGATCTCCCGCTCGAGGTTGCGCATCTCCGTGGGCATCTTGTCCGCAGGCGTGATGTAGAGCTTCACCTGCACCGGCACCTTGAGTTCCGCGAGGATCCGCCGGGTCGCGTCCGAGACGGTATAGATGCGGTCCTCGGTCAGGTCGAAGCGCCCCAGCGACTCGCCCCCGAGAACCCAGTTGCCCGCGAGGCCGAGCGCCACGATCAGGCCGGTCGCAGCCCAGCGGGTGAAGGACTCCTTGCCCACCCGCACGGGGATCCCCGCCAGGGCCGGCATCGGCTCGCCGGGGTGGCCCCGGCCTTCGAGGTACATCCAATTGAGCAGCAGGAAAACCACGGTCCAGCCGCCGAAGAAGACCACGTCGACGATTTCGACGACGCCGCGAGCGAACGGGTTGTAGTGCTCGGCGACGCCCAGGACCATAGAGACGAAGCGTCCCAGGCCGCTCCACCAGCCGTCGAGCGGCGCGGAGACGAACTCGGTGCCCGCGAGGTAGAGCCCGAAGCAGCCCATCACGGAGACGAGGAACGAGACGATCTGGTCCTTCGACAGGGCGGAGAAGAAGAGACCGAGCGACAGGTAGAACGCGCCGAGGGAGAAGGCGCCGAAGTACCCGGCAGCGGTCGGACCCCAATCGGGGTTCTTGCACAGGGTGGCGATCATGAGCGGGATCGTCAAGCTGCACGCCATCGCCACGGCCAGGAAGACGAGCGAGGCGACGAATTTCCCGAGCACGAGGTCCCCGACCCGCATCGGGAAGGTGAGCAGCATCTCCAGCGTGTTCTCCTTGCGCTCCTCCGCCCAGCTGCGCATGGTGATCGCGGGGAGCAGGACGCACAGGAAGAACGGCAACATGCCGAAGTAATCGCGCATGTCGGACGTCGGATTGAGGAAGTACGTCCAGATGTAGAAGAGGTTGCCCAGGAGGACGAACGCGATCAGGAAGATGAAGCCGATCGCGGACTGGAAATACGCCCCCAGTTCGCGGCGGGCGATGACGGCGACGTTCCTCACGGACGGCCTCCTTCATTGGCGGGGGTCGAGGTGGGTGCGGAAGGACCGCAGGAGCCGGACGCCGGCGCGCCGGCTTCGGTCGAGGCGGCCGCCGAGGCTGCGGGGGCCGCGGAAGCCGCAGGAGTCGGGGGCGCGGCTTCGTGGTGGGTCAGCGCCAGGAACGTCTCCTCCAGACTCAAGAGATCGTGCCCCAGCTCCTCGACCTTCCAGCGCCGGTCATGCACCAACTGGCCCACGCTGCGCCAGAGCTTGCGCCCGGGCACCGCGTCCACCTGGAACCGCACGTAGCCGTCGGTCTCGGATACGAAGGATACCTTCTGGACGTCCGGCAGCGAGCGCAACGCCGGTTCGGCTTCGGCGCGCGGCGCGGCGATCGAAACCTTCGTGCGTTCGGTCCCGCGCGCCCGGTCGCGCAGTTCGGCGACCGTCCCGTCCCCGACGATCATGCCGCGGCTGATGATCACGATCCGGTCCGCGATCTCCTCCGCCTCCTGCATGATGTGGGTCGAAAGGATCACCGTCTTCTCCTTCGCCAGCTTGCGCACGAGCTGCCGGATCTCGATGATCTGGTGCGGGTCGAGCCCGGACATCGGCTCGTCGAGGATCACCACCTCGGGGTCGTGGATCAGCGCCTGCGCCAGCCCGGTGCGCTGCTTGTAGCCCTTCGACAGCTCGCGGATGACCTTGCGGAACATCGGCCGCAGCGAACAGTGCTCGACCACCCACTCCATCCGCTCCCGCAACCGCGCGCCGGCCAAACCGCGCGCCCGGCCCACGAAGCTCAGGTAGTCCCGCACTTCCATGTCCATGTAGAGCGGCAGGATCTCCGGCAGGTATCCGACTCGCCGGCGCACCTCGAGTGGGTTCTCCAGGATGTCGATCCCGCACAGCTTCGCCGTCCCCGCGGTCGGGCGCAGATAGGTGGTGAGGATCTTCATCGTGGTCGACTTGCCCGCGCCGTTGGGGCCGAGCAATCCGACCACCTCGCCCTTGTCCACCTTGAAGCTGGCCGACTTCAAGGCCTGGACCGGGCCGTACGACATGCAGAGACTCTCTGCCTGGATCATGCGTGACTCCTTCGTTTCCGCACCGACGGCAAGGGTACGTTGGGGGGGGGCGGCCTGTTTGACTCGAGTCGCGTGCCGGGCTTGAAGTTGTTACATCTCCCGGCACGAATCGTCAACCAATTCCGCCAAGACGGCAGAGTGGACTGCAATTCCTGCAGCGGAGGCCTCGGCGCCACAGGCGTTGAATCGGCGGGGTCGCCGATCTGACCGGGGCATCGGCGCGTCGCTGGACGCGACCCGGTTCAAGAACGGCTTGCCGCCGAGCGGCCGAGCCCATCCACCAGTGCGGCCAGCACGCGCCGGGTGCCGGGGGCGAGGGGGCGGCGGGCGCAGGCTTCCTCGAGCGAAATCCAGACCGCCTCTACTTCGCCCGACGGCCGGGGCGCGGGAGTGTCGAGGACGAAGTGGACGTGGCACGCCACCACGAAGCCCTGGCGGCCCTCGTCCGTGCCGAGGTGGACGGCGAAGCTGGCGGCGGGCTCCCGCGCGGGGAGGTCGAGCCCGGTCTCTTCGGCCAACTCGCGCACCGCGGCGGCGTGCGGGTCTTCGCCCGGCTGGACCCGGCCGCCGGGGAAGGTCCAGTGGCCTTTCCACGGCTCGGTGAGACGGCGCGCGAGCAGGATCCGGCGGCCTGCCGGATCGTAGAGGCACACCGAGACCGCAGGCTGGAGATCGGTGCGCCGCGCGGGCGACTCGAGCACGGTGATCGCGCCTTCCCGGCGCGCCGGTCGCCAGCCGCGCTCGAGGTAGTAGGCGAGCACGCCGCAGCCGTCGTGGACGGCGACCGGCTCGGCGCGGCCCTCGAGTCGCTCGAGCAGTTGCTCGCCGATGCCGCGGCCGCGTTCCGAGGGGAGGAGGAACAGGGTCGACCATCCTCGCTGCGGGTCGCGCGCGAACACGCCCGCGATGCGGGTCGAGGCGAAGACCGGCGAAGGCACCAGGGCGGCGGCTTCCCCGACGGAGGCGAGGTGCTCCCGGTGGGCGGCGCGCGCGGCATCCCATTCCCGCGCCACCCGCTCGACGCCGTCGGGGTCGAAACCCAGGAGCCAGCCGTGGTCGCGCATCCGGATGGCGAAGCTTCCGCCGCGCCAGCGACCGTCGGCGGCCGCGCCGGCGAGGGCGCGGTGGATCTCCTCGGCTTCCTCGAGCGTGCCGCACGGGAAGGGAAAGGCGGTCTCCGCATCCGCGAGGACGAGCGCGTCGTGGAAGTGGAGCAGGGCGGCTAGGCCCGGCAAACGCCGGTAAAGCCATGCATGCACGGGGGAGTCGATGGAGGGCTTGCGAGCGCCGCGGTAGCGCGAGCGGCGGGCGGAGAGATCGACCTCGACGCGCACGAGCTCGTCGGGGCGCACGGTCGCCTTGGCGACCCGGCGCGGAGTGGTCCAGAGGCCGCCGGTGTCGGCGCGCGCGAAGCCGAACGCCGGGGTCCCCAGGCCGCCGGTGTCGACGCGCGCGGAGCCGAACCCCGGGGTCCCGACGTCGCCGGTGTCGGCGCGCGCGGAGACATTGCCGGCGGTCCCGGGCAGTAGTCCACCGTCCTGGGCGAAGACGAGCAGCCGGGCGGCGCGCGCGGAGCCGGCATCGGGGGCGGCGGCGAGGGCGGGATCAAGCACACTGTGGCACCAGCGCACGCGGAAGCGCCGCAGCACGAAGTCGACCAGCCGTTCGGCGACCGCCGCGCGCGACCCGGTCATGGGGATGGCTCCGCCCTCCGGTGTGACGAGCACGACCGGGTGCTCCATTTCCGTGAGGTCGGCCAGGTCGTTGGCGACGGTGAGGTTGAGCCGGTCGTTCTGGACCTGGCGCAGGGCGGTCGCGACCAGATCGGCGCGCGGGACGCCGGAGAGCAGCTTGAAGCCGACGAGGAACGTGCCGACCCCGCACCTTTCGCGGAGGGCGGCGAGCAGCTTGGGGTTCCTGCGCATGCGCACGACGATCTCGTCGGCGGCGGAGGAAATCTTGCCGTCGACCCGCACGGGGCTGTAGTCCGAAACCGCGGCCGCCATGAAGAGCAGGTCGGGTGGCGAGCCGGAGACGAGACCGTCGAGCTCGCGCGCAAGGTCGGCGAAGCTGGAGAAGGGGACGCTGCGGACGCCGGCTGGGACCGCATGGGGCGTGCGCAGGAGCTCGTCGCTGCCCAACACGGTGGTCTCGACGCCGCGGGCAGCGAGGGCGCGGGCGATGGCGGCTCCGAACCGGCCGCGGGAGAGGTTGGTCACGAAGCGCACGTCGTCGATCGGCTCGCGGGTGCCGCCGGCGGTGACCAGGGCGCGCAGTGGACGCTCGGATGGGTTCATGTCCGGCGAGCCTACCGGATCGCGGGCGCTCGCGGCAAGGCTCCTGGTGCGTGCGTGCGTGCGTGCGTGCGATCATACGACGAAGTTGCGGACGCGGTGGAGCGGGAGGCGGGCGATCGCGTTTCGCGCGCGCGTCCGCCCGCCGTCTGGGGCCGGCCCGAGCTATTTGGCGGTCCCCTTTCCCGCTTCCGGCTTCAGCATGTCTTTGAACTTCTTGCGCACCTTCTCGACCTTGGGCAGCGCGATGGCGCGGATGTAGTGCTCGTCCGGGTTGCGACACACGTAATCCTGATGATACGCCTCCGCCGGGTAAAAGGTCGTCAGCGGCTCGAGGGTGGTCACGATCGGCCGGTCGAAGGCCTTCGCATCGGCCAGGTCGGCGAGGAAGGCCTGGGCGACCTGCTTCTCCTCCTCCGAAGCGTAGAAGAGCGCCGAGCGGTATTGCGGCCCGTGGTCGTTTCCCTGCTGGTCCTTGGTCGTCGGGTCGTGCGTGGCGAAGTGGACTTCCAGCAACCGCTCGAGCGGGACTTTGCCGGGATCGTAGACGATCTTGACCGCCTCCGCGTGGCGGGTCGTGCCGGTGCAGACCGCCTCGTAGTTGGCCGTCGAGGCATCGCCTCCCGCGTACCCGCTCACCACGTCGATCACTCCGTCGATCTGGTCGAAGACCCCCTCGACGCACCAGAAGCAGCCGCCCGCGAGCACGACTTCGGCGCGTGACGCGGCCTGGGTCGCGGTCTCGGGGGCGGGCGCGCCGCCGGCGGCGAGCTTGGGCAGGTCGGCCGCGGCCACGAAGTTCAGCGACTCCGAATTCAGACAGAAGCGGCGGCCCGTCGGCTTGGGCCCGTCGTCGAAGACGTGCCCGAGATGGCCGTCGCAGCGCGCGCACAGGATCTCGGTGCGGACCATCCCGTGGCTC
>Ga0082335_1006585_pt1 | contig 14804 bp, 17 predicted proteins | sample Subgrocontami58m_FD_72375 | JGI IMG/M metagenome (GOLD analysis project Ga0082335, IMG submission 72375) | Subsurface groundwater microbial communities from S. Glens Falls, New York, USA - GMW37 contaminated, 5.8 m (SPADES assembly) (version 2) ...
CCCGGTCCCCGCCCCCCCCCCCCCCCACACGCCCCCCCCCCCGCGCGGGCCCGCCCCGGGGGCCGTGGCGCCGGGCCCGGGGACAGAAGGAAGCCCGGCGGGGAGCCGGTCGGAGATGCCGACGTCCTTCAGCTCGTTGAAGACCTGCTCGACGCGCGCGAGCGAGTCCTGGCGCCCCTGCAGATCGCCCAGCGACGAGCCCGCGTCCTGAAGGCGCGCCTGCAGCGACTCGTCGATCGACCGCGAGACGCGCTGGACGGCCACCCCGGTGCCGACCCGGCCGAAGCCGAACTGCGCCGGGGGCAGCGTCACCAGGTCGACCCGCTGCCGCGAGTAGCCGGGAGTGTTGGCGTTGGCGATGTTGTGCCCCACCGTCTGCAGCGCCGCCTGGTTGGCCAGGAGCGCCTGCGCGCCGACGTTGAGCGAGGTGAAGAGGCTCATGATGCCTTCCCGTTCATGCCACGTGGTCGATCATGGGCAGCCCGCCCCTCGGCGGGGCTTCCTTCCCGTCCGGGCCGTACGTCGGCTGTTTCTCGCCGCCGCGGGTGAGCAGCCGGAGCATGTCGCGCACGTAGTCGAGCGACACCTCGGTCAGCGACAGGTCGACCGCGTGCAGGTGCGCGACCTGCGCGGCCTTGGACTTGAGCCGGGCTCGCAGGGTGGCCAGGCGGCCGCGGCGCGGCTCCTCGGCCAGCCCGATGATCTCCCGCAGATCGAGGCGGTCCGGCGTGGTGCGCAGCCGCTCGGCCAGCGCCTCCACCGTGGCACGCCGGGCCGTCTCCAATTCGGTCCAGCGCACGGCGGCCACCTCCATCTCCGAGTTCGCCGCCTCGAGCAAGGGCAGGTTCATCTTCACCGATGCCGCCTGCTTGCGTCCGAGCACCCCCGCAACCTCTTCCTGTGCGGCGATGCACGCCTCGAGGATCCGCTCGAGACGATCGACCAGCCCTTCGGCCTTCGCTTCGGTGAGCACGCTCATGTTCCGTCCTCCGGGATCCGATCCGCGCAACGGTCGCGGTCACGCCTTCAGGTCGACCGCGGGCGCCGATGCCCGCGGCAGGTTCCGTTCCAGACTGCGGTAGAGGATCTCGCCGATGCCGAACCCGCCGCCGCGGCGGCTCGCGGCCTGGGCAAACTGCTCGTCGAGCAGCGGCCGGAACGCGCGCTCGCCCACGCCCCCCGAGAAGCGCTCGTCCGCATGCACCGTCTGACGCATGTTCGAGAGCATCAGCCCGAGAAAGACCGACTCGAAGTCCTGCGCCGCCTTGCGCAGCTTCGCCGCCTGGGCCGGGTCCGCCGGCCGACCGCGTCCGGCGCGGTCGGTCCTGCCGAGCCCCGCCGGACCCGCCGGCAGGAGTTCCGCCGCAGCCGCCGACCGAAGCTCTGCCAGGCCTGCCGGCAGGAGCCCCGCCGGACCCGCCGGACCCGCCGGCCGGAGCCCCGTCGCGAAGCCGGTCGGGCTCGCAGTCGCGCGCAACGCGTTCATGCCGCTACTCCACCACGAATTCGCCGTTGATCGCCCCCAATCGATGGAGCGTCTTCAGGTAGTCGATGACGTCTTCGGCCTTCACCTGGGCGCGCTCGAGCAACTCGACCACATCCTTGAGCGCCACCAGTTTGTTCGCCCCAGGGGGCGTCTTCGCGGCCGGGTCGGGCAGCCCGTCGACCACGAGGGCCACGGTCCCGCCCGCGCGCTTCACGATCGCCGGAGTCACCGTGACCCAGCCGCTGATGCCGTAGGTCTTCGAGCGCTCGTTGATCACCACGCGCGCCGGCGGCTCCAGCGGTCCGCTCGTAGGCACGACGCGCTCGAGCACCACATTCGAGAGAAAGCGGATCGGGTCGCTGCGGTAGACGGCCGGGATCCGCACCGGGACCTGGCCGGCGTTGAGCGCGATCGCCAGCGTCTCCAAACCCGCGACCGAGGGTCCGAGCTGGCCCGCGAGGAAGTTGTTCACCTCGGCGGCGATCTGGTCCGCCACATTGAAATCCGGCCGCTTGAGGATCAGCATCAGGTAATCGTCGCCGTCGGCGAAGATGGAAATGGCCTCGCCGGGCACGCCCGGATAGCGGAAGACGAACCGGTGGCGGATCGACTTCACCACGAGGCCGCCGCCCTGGACCATGCCCACCGTGGCGTTCGTCCCGCCGACGTAGACCGATCCCTGCGCCAGTACGTAGACCGTGGGGTCGTCGGCCTTCGAGCGCGGCCCGCGCATCGGGGCGGAGAGCAGCACCCCGCCCTGCACGGACTTGGCGTCCCCCACCGAGGAGATCGTCACGTCGATTCGCGTGCCCGCCTCCTGGAACGCCGGAATCTCCCCGGTCACCAGCACCGCGGCCACGTTCTTCGACTGGATGTCCTGCGCCGAAACGTGGATGTCGTCGATGCGCAACAGCGCGGTCGCCAGCGCGCTCCGGGCCAACGACTTCGGGCTGTCGCCGGTGCCATTGAGCCCGACCACCAGGCCGAACCCCTTGAGCGGGTTGTCGTCCGCCCCGCGCACCCGCACCAGGTCCTTGACCCGGGGCGCGCCCACCCGCGTCTGCGAGATGTCGGCTGTCGGCTGTGCCGACGCGGAGCCTGCGCCGATGACCAGCGCTGCGGAAACACCGAGAGCACGGAGGAGGGATCTCGAGGAGAGGGTCCGTTCTCGACGTTCCATGGGGAACCTTCCTTCCTCCGTGTTCCCGGTGCTTCCGACCGCGCGATCTTCGTCGTATGGGCGACGATCTTCCGAGGAATCGAACGCTCAACCGTTGGACCCATCCGTCCCTTCCGGATGATCCGTAGTTCCGTCGGTGGCGGAGGCTCCCGCGCCCGCCGGTTGCGGCACGCCGCGCTCCTATTAGAACGGCCAGACCGAGTCGAGGATCTTGCTCAGCCACCCGCGCTCCATCGTGTCGCCCACGGGTCCCTCGCCTTCCACCTTGAGTCCCAGGTTGGCCAGGCGTTCCGCCTTGATCGTGTTCTGCAGGCTCACGTCCTCGCTGCGTGCGACCCCGGTCAACGTCACCTTCTCCTCCTCCTCCCCCACCTTCTTCACGGTGCGGGCCTCGAGGACGAGCGTGCCGTTCGGGTTCACCTGCTTCACCTCCGCGGTGATCGTGTAGGTGATCGTGGTCGAGCGGTTGGCGCGCGCGCGGTTGTCGTTGCGGTAGCGCGAGTCGATATCGTCTTCGAGGGGCGTGGTGCGGTTGAACGCGTCCTTGAATTTCAGCCCGGTGTCGGTGGAGATCCGGATGAAGTCGCGAATGATGTCCTCCCAGCGCGTCCGGCGGTCGGTTTGCAGCTCACCCCGCACGGTCGCGAGCGTGCGGTCCTCGACCACGATGGTCACCAGGTCGTGGACCAACCAGCCCTTCTTGGGCGTTTCGCCGTAGAGGGACTTCTCTTCCCCTTCCTCCCACAGGAAGTCCGCCCGCGCGGGCAGCGCGGCGGCGAGCGCCAGCACTGCGGCGGCAAGCCCGATACGCATCATCGTTCCTCTCCCTGCACCAACTGCACCCGTCCGGGCCCGACGATCCGGGCCCGCATCACGGCGCCGTCCTTGGTCTTCACGCGGATCTCCCGGCCCTCGGGCCCGCCCTCCAGGGCCTTCCCCTCGAGCCGAACCGCAAAGCCCGGGCCCGGCACATCGATCCGCACCGGGTCCTGCGCGCGCACCACGAACTCGGCGCGCAGCGCGGCATCGCTCAGCACCTCGCCCGCGCGCAGCGCCCGATCGAGGCAGCGGCCCACCGGCCATGCGCCTGCCGGGAACCAATGCGCGCCGGGCATCACCTCGACGGTGCGGGTCTCCAGATCCGAAGCCGCCAGCACCCGTCGCGGGGGAAGATTGCGCCGCGCGGTCGCCGCTTCCGCCGTCAGGCGCACGAGCGCGCGCGCGCGGATCCCGCTCCCCTCCCCTGCGAGGTCGACCGCGACCAGCACGAACTCCCAGGCGTCGCCCCGCCGCTCGCCGGCCTTCACCAGAAGCGGGAGCCCGGCCTCGGGCGCGGGCTCCACCTCGAGCACCTCGACCTCGCAGCGCGCTCCCCGGCCGGCTTCCCCGGCCAGCGGCCCCCACCGGCGGATCGCCTCGGCCACGGCATCCGAACCCGGCACGGTCCGCGGGGCGACCCGCGACACCGCGACCGCGAGTGCGCCGGTCATCTCCACCTCGCGCAGCTCCGGCCGCGCGCGGCGCACCGCGGTGCGCACGTCCTCGCAGTCGAGCGTGCGGCACGCGCCCACCTCGGGCGAGCGCCCGACCACCAATGCGCCCAGCCCGGCCTCGGGGGTCTCCGCGACGTCGCGCAGCAGGACGAAGTCCGTCGCCACCTCCGCCTCCGCCCGCAAGCGCACTTCGAGCGCGGCGGGCCCACGGGCTCCCGCGGCGAGGAGAACGAGCAGGATCAGGAACGACTTCATCACCCGGCCCTACCGTCGCAGCTGGTTCACCGTCTGGAGCATCTCGTCCGCGGTGCGGATCGTCGAAGCATTGATCTCGAAGGCCCGCTGGGTCTGGATCATGTCCACCAACTCCTCGACCACCTGAACGTTCGAGGACTCGAGGAACCCCTGGCGCACGAACCCCAGCCCCTGCTCGCCCGGCCGCGCTTCGAGGGCCTGCCCCGAGGCGCCGGTCTCCTCGTACAGGTTCTGGCCGATCGAGCGCAAGCCCGCCGGATTGATGAAGCGGGCCAGCGTGATTTCGCCGATCGCCTGAGGCGTGTTCGGCTGCGTCGGATCGAAGCCCTCGACCAGACCGGAGACCGAGATGCTGACCCGGGTCACCCCTTGCGGGACCGTCAGGTCGTCCACGAGGAAGAAGCCGTCGGCGGTGACCACGTTCCCCGCGGAGTCGACCCGCAGGCTGCCGTCCCGCGTGTAGGCCGTGCTCCCGTTCACCGTGCGGATGCGGAGGAAGCCGTCCCCCTCGATCGCGATATCGAGGTCCTTCTCGGTCAGGTCGAGGCTTCCCTGGGCGAACAGCTTCTCGGTGGAGACCAGGCGCGTGCCCAGGCCGATCTGGATGCCGGTCGGGATCTGCCCCTGGCCGCCGCCCGAGTCGAAGCCCGGCTGCCGGATTTGCTGGTAGATCAGGTCCTGGAAGTTTGCGCGCGTCTTCTTGTATCCCGTGGAGTTCACGTTCGCGAGGTTGTTCGCGATCACATCGATCTGACTCTGCAGCGCGGTCATCCCCGACGCGGCGGTCGAGAGGGCACGGATCGCCATCGCTCACTCCTTCTGGGACCTGTCGTTCTCAGACCGGGACCGGCTACCGCGGAAGCCTGCCGAGGTCGTTCACCGCCCGCTCGAGCGTCTGGTCCTGGAAGCGGATCATCTGCGCGTTCGCCTCGTACGACCGCTGGGCCAGGATCATCCGGGTCATCTCCCCCACCGGATCGGCCGTGGAGGCCTCGAGCGACCCCTGGACCACGGTCGCCGTCGAGGGCTGGACCTCGTCCCGCCCGCGGTATTCGAAGAGCGTATCCCCGACCTTGGCCAGCGAGTCGAGGTCGGCGAAGTCTGCCCGCCCGAGCGCCGCCACCTCCGAACCTGCGATGCGGATGACGCCGCCGGCATCGATATCCGCCGCCGCGGGGTTCTCGAGGAGGATCTCCTTGCCGCCGTCGTCGAGCACCAGCCCGGCTCCGTCCGCGGTGCGCAGGAAGCCCTCCTGATCGACCGCGAAATTTCCGGCGCGGGTGTAGTAGGTGCGCCCATCGCGCTGGACCATGAAAAATCCGGGTCCGTCGAGCGCCACGTCGAGGTTTCGCCCGGTCTGCTCGATCGCCCCGGGAAGCTTGTCCCAGTAGGAACGGTCGACGAACAGCCCGCCGCCGATCCGGTCGAGCACGGAGTTGACCTGGTGCAGGTCTTGCAGATCTTCCGCGGTCTCGGCCTGGCGCGCGCGGAATGCGAGCAGTTCCTTGCGGAACCCCGCCGTCTGGAGGTTGGCGAGGTTGTGGGCGATCGAGTCGACCTGCGCGTTCTGCGCGATGCCGCCCGCCGCGGAAGACCAGAGGCCATACAGCATGCTACGCCTTGCTCCTGCTCCGGACCTCGCGCAGCCGAACGGGCTTCGGCGCGGTCCCGGCCGGGATCGCCTCCTCGAGGAATTGGAGCAGACGGCGGAGTTCCGCCTCTACCTCGAGGACTTTGCGCGGGTCGATCGGCTCTTTCGCCATGACCCGCTCGGAAGCAAATCGGATGCCACGGTGCCCTGCACCCGCAAAGAGGCTCGGCGAGGCCCGGGATCACGGATACAGGCGGGGTGTGGTCCCGGAGATTCAGGCGCCGGCGCGGCAGGATCTGCCGCAGGGCGGAGGGATCTGCCGGGCGGGCGCCCGAGATGGCCGCCCTGAAGAACGGATTCGCACCCCTGGGCCGACCCTTGTTTTCGCGGCCGGCCTTGACTCTGGCGGCGGATCGCCCTATCTTTGGGGTAGAGAATCGGCAGGAGAGCGGCGATGCGGGTGATCCTTCTTGTGGTGGTGCTGCTGGGAACTCCGTTGCTCGTGCGGGCCGAGGCAAGCGCAGAAGCACTCGGACGCGCACGCCGGCTGGCCGACGACCTGGGCAGCCGATACCTGGAAGAGCGGGAGGCCGCGAAGGCGGGGTTGATTGCCCTGGGCCAATCCGCGGAGCCGGTGCTGCAGGCGGCGTTGCGCCATTCCGACCCCCGGGTCCGCCAGGCGGTGGCCGAGGCGCTGGGCGCGATCGGGAGCAAGACCGCCGTGGAGACGTTGCTCGACCTGCTCGAGTCCGAAGCGGCCGGCGAGGTCCGTGAGCGGGCGAACCTCGCCCTGGTGGTCGCAGGCGAGCCGGCGCGCGAGGCGCTGGTGGCGCGGCTCGCGCACAAGCCAGGAGGGAGCGCGCCGCTGGAGCGCGCCATGGAGAACTTCGTCCGTTCCGATGTCGAGACGTGCCTGAGCAGCCTGATCACGGAGCGCTACAGCTACGGCTTCTACGGCGGCCAGTTCGCCGCCATCGAAGGGCTGGCCAGGCCCGCGGTGAACGTGTTGATGGCGATGTTCACCAAGCCGGCGTATCCGTTCCTCATGCCGGACCCGAAGCGTTGCCACATCATGCGGCAGCTCGCCGGCGAGGCGCTGGCCGACATGAAAGACCCCTCGATCATGCCCGAGCTGGAGGCGCTCTTCCATTCCAAGACGGCTGCCGCGGAGCTCGGTTTCGACCGGCAGGAGCTGGAAGACACCCTGGCGTACGTGATGTTCAAGCTCGGCCGGCCCGAGGCGATGCGCGATATGTCCTACCGGTTGGAGTCGTACCTGGAAGGGTCGCCGGATCGGACCGAGCTGCGGCCGCGACTGACGGGGCTGCTGGTGCGTATGGGCGAGTTCCAGCGGGCGGAAGCCTACTACCGGATGATCGCGGAAGACGATGGCAATCGCAGGGGAGACTGGGCCTACTACAATCTCGCCTGCCTGTACTCGATCCAGAAGAAGATTCCGGAGGCGCTGCGCCACCTGCAGAAGGCGGTGGACGCCGGTTTCACGGACGTCGACTGGATCAAGCAGGACGGGGATCTGCGCAACATCCGCAATCACCCGGGCTACCAGGCGATCGTCCAGGACCTGGAAGCGCGGGTGAAACGCTGAGCTCGGTTCCCCACCCAGCCGGAAGACGTCGATTCCGCCTGGGCGAGTCCGGCGCAGAGCGAGCCGCGCCGGGGAGGGGACCCGCTCGATGACCGTCCTGATCGTCGACAACTACGATTCCTTCACCTACAACCTGGTGCAGTTGGTCGGCGAGCTGGGGAAGCGGCCGGAAGTCCGCCGCAACGACCGGCTCGGCCCCCGTGCCGCGCTGCGGCTGCGGCCCTCGCACATCATCGTCTCCCCGGGCCCGTGCACGCCGCGCGAGAGCGGCAGCTCCTGCCGGGTGATCCGGGAGGCGCTGGGCCGGATCCCCGTGCTGGGGGTCTGTCTCGGCCACCAGTGCATCGCCCACACGCTGGGCGCGAAGGTGGTGCGCTGCGCCCGTCCGATCCACGGTAAGACCTCCCTGGTACGGCACGATGGGCGCGGGATCTACCGCGGACTGCGCAACCCGTTCCGCGCCGCCCGCTATCACTCGCTCGCGGTGGACCCGACGAGTCTGCCCCCGGAGCTGGCGCCGACCGCGTGGAGCGAGGACGGGGTGCTGATGGGACTGCGCCACGTCTCGGCGCCGCTCGAGGGTGTGCAGTTCCATCCGGAATCGTTCATGACCGAGCAAGGCGCGCGTCTGCTCAGGAACTTTTTCGCGATGTGAGCGCGCGTCCCTCACCCCCCCCGCACCCCCGGGCCCCGGCGGAATCCGGAATCTGCGCCATCACCGCGGTGCACCTTCGCGCCAGGTGAACACCCCACCCCGTAACGCGGGGCGAAATCCGGAGTCCGCGCCATTGCCGCGGTGCAGGGCCGCCGAAATGGAAGCGGGGCGCCCGGAATGGGCGCCCCGCGCGGATGTCTCGTGGAGGGTCCGGAGCTACTTGTAGAGCCGCATGAGGTTGATGAGCTTCTCGATCTCTTTGTGCACTTCGCGATTCTGTACCACGAGGAGCAGGCCGTTGGCCGCCATCGACACCGAGCAGCCCTCGATCCGCTCCCAGGTGTCGGTGCCGGTGTTGCCCTTGATCAGGTCGACGATGAAATCCGGATTTTCGAATTTCTCGGTTTCCGCCGGCTCGAACGCGGCCGACACGGTGCTCTCGTCCCCCTGCTGGAGCGAGATCTCCGGGCCGGGGAAGTCCTTGATCTTGAACATCAGGTCGCGCACGTCGTACATCTTCAGGTAGACTTCCTCCTCCACGGCCTTCCTCGGCATGACCAGGAGCGCGCCGTCGCGGTACTCGGCGGTCAGCCCGCGCTGGTGCAGGATCAGGCGCAGGGCGGTCTTGAGCGGGATGTCCTTGAGCGAAATGGTCACCCGAAGCTGCTCGGGCGTCATTTCCCGGAACACGCGCTGGTCGATGACGAAGTTGATGCCGGTCATCTGTTGCATGAAATCGATGACGTCCTGCATTTCGGCATCGGTGAAGTCCAGGGACGTCTTGGTGTTGAGCTTGCTGACGATCGAGAGGTAGGTGGAATCCTTGGAGAGGTCACCTTGCTCCCCGGCCCTTTCGGTCTGCGCCCAGATCGGCGCAATCCCGAGGACACCGGCGAAGAGCGCAATCCCGCACAACCACTTACGCATGGAGGTTCCTCCTGGTCCAATGGGGACGGAGACCACTGATCAGTATACGTGACCCGCCCGGGGGATCAAGTGCAATTGCCCCCGCGGGCGGGTACAATGCCCGGTCATGAATCATCCGATTCCGTTCGATGTCGTCGTGGTCGGGGCCGGCCACGCGGGCTGCGAGGCCGCCCTCGCGGCGGCGCGCATAGGCGCGCGCACCTTGCTGCTCACCATCAATCTGGATGCGATCGCCCAGATGTCCTGCAACCCGGCCATCGGCGGCCTGGCCAAGGGTCAGCTCGTACGCGAGATCGACGCGCTCGGCGGCGAGATGGGGCGGACCATCGACCGCACCGGAATCCACTTCCGGATGCTCAACACCAAGAAGGGGCCGGCCGTCCGCTCCCCACGCGCGCAGGCCGACAAGAAGGCTTACCAGTTCGAGATGAAGCGCGCGGTCGAGGCGCAGGAGAATCTCACGGTGCGCCAGGACATGGTCGAGGACATCGTGGTCGAAGGCGACCGCGTGCGCGGCATCCGCGGCCGCAGCGGCTTCACCTACCCGGCGCGCGCGGCGGTCGTCACCACCGGGACCTTCATGCGCGGGCTCCTCCATCAGGGGGAGCGCACGCAGGCCGGGGGACGCATGGGCGAGCCTGCGGCCGAGTCGATCTCCGGAAGCCTCGCCCGCCTCGGCTTCGAGCTCGGACGGCTCAAGACCGGCACGCCCCCGCGCGTCAACGGACGGACGATCGATTACTCCAAGGTCGGCGTTCAGCCGGGCGACCCGGAGCCCGTGCCGTTCTCGTTCCTGACGGAAAGGATCGACGCGCCCCAGCTCCATTGCTTCGTGACCTACACCAACCCGCGCACGCACGAGATCCTGCGCGCCAATCTGCACCGGGCTCCGATGTACACCGGCCAGATCCAATCGCGCGGCCCTCGCTACTGCCCGTCGATCGAGGACAAGGTGGTGAAGTTCGCCGACAAGGACCGGCACCAGGTCTTCCTCGAGCCCGAGGGGCGCCACACGCTCGAGGTCTACCTCAACGGCGTGTCCACCAGCACTCCCCCCGACGTGCAGGAGGAGATGGTCCACTCGCTCGAGGGCTTGGAGCACGCCGAGGTCATGCGCTACGGCTACGCGGTCGAATACGACTTCGTGACCCCCACCCAGCTGCGCAACACCCTCGAGACCAAGACGGTCGAAGGCCTGTTCCTCGCGGGCCAGATCAACGGCACCACCGGCTACGAGGAAGCGGCGGCGCTCGGCCTGATCGCGGGGATCAACGCCGCGCTCCGGGTCCGGGGCGCGCCGCCCCTGGTCCTCGGTCGCGATCAGGCCTACATCGGCGTGCTGGTGGACGACCTGGTGACCCTGGGAGTCACGGAGCCGTACCGGATGTTCACCTCGCGGGCGGAGTACCGCCTGCTCCTGCGCCACGACAACGCCGACCGGCGGCTCACACCGCTGGGCCGCTCGGTGGGGCTGGCGACCGCGGACCGGGCCGCGCGCCTCGAAGAGAAGGACCGGCGGATCCGCGAGACTTCCGAGCTCCTGGCCCGCACCTGGCGCGACGGCCAGAGCCTTTTGCAACTCCTGCGCCGGCCGGAACTCGATTTCGCCGCGATCGCGGCGATGGAGGGCGCGCCGGCCGCACTCCGCGTCCCCGCGGACGTCGCCGAGCAAGTCGAACTGGACGTCAAGTACCATGGCTACGTCGCCCGCCAGCAACAGGAAGTGGAACGGATGCGCGAACTCGAAGACCGCGCGATCCCGACCGATTTCGATTACCAGGCGATCCTGCACATCCGCTGCGAATCTCGCGAGAAGCTATCGCAGGTCCGCCCCGCGACCGTGGGCCAGGCAGCGCGCGTCTCCGGGGTCTCCCCCGCCGACATCTCCGTCCTCCTGGTCCACCTCAAGCGCCACGGTGCGAAGGCTCACTTGTAGAGCCGGAGCTGATTGAGCAGCCGCTCGACCTCCGCATGCACTGCGGCGTTCTGATTCACCAACAGCAACCCGCTCTTCGAGACCCCGATCGAAGCCGAAGCGACGGTCTCCCAGGTGGCGCCGCCGCAGTTCCGCTTCACCAGGTCGACGATCTGCGGGCCATCCCCCAGAAACTCCGAGGGCATGTCTCCTCCCCAGTATCAGCCGAATCCCTGGCCGGGGTTCCCGGTCTTGAGCGCCATCTCGGGCGCGGCGAAGTCGGGACGGCGGGTCAGGAGGTCGCGCACGTCGTAGGTCTTGAACGTGGTCACCTCGTCGATCACCCGCTGGGGCACGATCATCAGCGCGCCTTCGACTTCCTGAACCGCGAGTCCGCGCGGACGCAGGATATGCTTCAGCGCGAGCCGGAGGGGGATATCGCGCAAGTCGAGCGACACCCGCGGGGCGTCGGGACCGGAGTCGCGCGCCTCGGGATGCACCGCGATGGTCAGGCGCGTGACCTCGCGCAGCCGGTCGAGCACCAGGTCGAAAGGGGCCTCCTGGACCGTGAGCGTGACGCGGAGCGCGTCGAGCCGGCGATCGGGCTTGGGCTCGTCGGCCCGAACGGATGCGGCCAGGACGATCGCCGCGAGCGCGAGGCAATGGGTTTTCATCGGCTTTTCCTCCATCACGACCGAAGATGTGGAGCATGAATAGCGAACTTCGTGCCGCGCGCGGTCGCGTGACGCAAGTGGTTGGCCGGCAAAGCCCGGGCAGCGCGGAGTGTGGGCGCGTATCGGGTCAGATGTAAAACGATTGCGCGCTTCGTAAAGCGGCGGTGGGCGGGTCGCTGGGGCCTCGACCGTGGGATTCACATGGAGTGGCCCTTCAGCTTCATCACGTCATCGACCTCGAGCATCTCGCGCTGCGAATAGGGCTCGGCGTAATCGGCGCCGATGAGGTGGCCGTAGTGCCGGTTGTAATCGGCGATCCAGGAGAGCACGCGAGGCGGACTGAAGGCCCCACTCTTCGGGTCCTGGTGGGGCGGGAACTGGCTGGAGTAGCAGCGGATCGAGGCGAGCTTGCGCTCGAACTGGCGGCTGACGTCGACGCAAAAGCCGGGCGGCTGCGGCTCGTAGTGGGAATGGGCGTAGAGGATCTTGCGCGGCCGGAAGGGGTCGCCGAGGGCGGGTTTGATCTTGCGGAGCCCGGCGAAGAAGCAGGAATCGAACACCAGCTTGGGAGTCATCGAGTGATCGGGGTGGCGCTGCTCGTGACCGGGGACGACGACCAACTCCGGGCAGACGGCGCGCAGGAGCCGGATCATCCGGTGGCGCGCCGGCCAATCGTTGCGGATGTCGGCGTCGGCGAGGCCGAGATTGAAGCGCTTGCGAATGCCGAGGACCTTGGCGGCGGCAGCCGCCTCCCGGGCCCGGAGGGCGGCGCTGCCGCGGGTGCCTTTTTCACCCTTGGTCAAGTCGAGCACACCGACACGATAACCGTCGTCGACCAACCGGGCGATCAGACCGCCGCAGGTGATCTCGACGTCGTCGCGGTGCGCCGCGATCACCAGCGCGTCCATCCGCTCCAAGGGTCACCTCCTTCGGGCCAGGTCTTCCCGAGCCTCCGGAATCGCCCGATGATCGATTCGTTCGATTCTGTTCATCGAAAACTCCATGGGTGCATTTTGTACCCGGCGGACCGCGCGGCGTCCAGCGGCGCGAGCGACTCCCGCCAGCCCCGCTTCAAGCCCGCGCGACCGGCCGCGCCGCATCCTCGGTCGCGAACCGCCGCAGCCGCAGGACCAGGTCGCGGCCGCCGACCTCCCACAGGTCGTTGTGGTCCGCCCTGGGCACCAGGTGCAGCCACTTCGGCTCCCGCGCCGCCTCGTGGAGCCGCCGGGCGTGATGCGGCCCGATCAGGGTGTCCGCCTCGCCGTGGACCACCAGGACCGGGGCGGCGATCCGCGCCAGCTTCGCTTCGGTCTCGAACCGATGGCGCGCGAGCAGGTGAAGCACCGGGAAGGTCTCGCGCCCGATGGCCCGCAGGGAGCGGAACGTGGACTGCAGGATCACGCCCGCGCACGGGCGGTCGAGCGTCAGTTGCGCCGCCACCGCTCCGCCCAGCGACTCACCGTAGGCGAAGATCCGCCCGGGCTCCACGCCGGGCTCGGCGGCGAGCCGGTCGTACGCCGCGCGCGCGTCGCGGTAGAGCCCCTCCTCGCCGGGCTTGCCTTCGCTGCGGCCGTACCCCCGATAGTCGAAAATGCACGTCCGGATGCCCGCGGCTGCGAGCCGCTCGAGGATGTCGAGGCGGTGGGTGAGATTGCCCGCGTTCCCGTGGCAGAAGAGGAACGTAGCCACCGGAGCGGCCGGTTCGCGAAGCCAGGCATGCAGCCGGACCCCGTCCTCGGCGACCAGATCGACATCGCGCGGCCCCCCGGGGCGCGACGACGCAGCGTAGAGCCCCTCCGGGTGGCGCACCGGATAGTAGATCAGCTTCTCCTCGAACCACACGGCGGGCATCCTCGGGAATGGTCGCGAACGGGGGGTCGGACCCGCAGGGGCGAAGCCAAGCCCCGGGTCGAGCGACGGCTGCGACGCGGGGCCACGGGCGCGCATTTGCGGACCTCCCGGCCGGAAGCGGGAATTGCACCGCAATCGCTCCCCACGCGCAACCGAAACCCGCATGCCCGGGTGCCGAGTCCGCGCGCGCCCTCATTTCCATTGCGCCGTCCCCGGGTTTGCGGTGAAATTCGTCGATGCGACCATTCGCTGATCGGCTCGCCGCCGCGATTCGCGCCAAGCGGAGCGCCGCGTGCGTCGGGCTCGACCCCGATCCCGCCCTGATCCCGCGCGTTCTCTTCCGCGGGACCGGCCGGAGCGAACCGGCGCGCACGCTCGGGGCGATCGCGCGCTTCAACGCGGTGGTGCTCGACATCGCCGCCTCGCGGGTGCCGTGCGTGAAGCCACAGGTGGCGTTCTACGAGCGCTGGGGCCCGGCGGGCCTGGCGGTGTTTGCCGCGACGCTCAGCCGCGCGCGCGAGCTCGGGCTGCTCGCGATCGCCGACGTCAAGCGCGGCGACGTTCCGGGCACGGCCAAGGCGTACGCCGCCGCGTACTTCGCCGGGGACGGCCTGGGCTTCCCCTGCGACGCGGTCACGCTTTCACCCTACCTGGGCAGCGACAGCGTCGAGCCGTGGCTCGAAGCGGCCGCGAAGGCGGGCGGCGGGATGTTCTTCCTGGTGCGGACCTCGAATCCCGGCGCGCGCGAGTTGCAAGACCTGCGCTGCGGACGCTCCCGCTTCTACCTCGAGACCGCGCGGCTGGTGCGCTCCTGGTCGGAGCGACTGCGCGGCCGATGCGGGTACTCGGGCGTCGGCGCGGTGGTCGGCGCGACGTACCCCGCCGAGGCGCGCCTCCTGCGGAAGCGGCTTCCGCACTCTTTCTTCCTGCTCCCCGGCCTGGGGTCGCAGGGGGGGAAGGCCTCGGACCTCGCGCCGGTCTTCGACGAGCGGGGGCTGGGCGCCCTGGTCAGCGCCTCGCGCAGCGCGATCTTCCCCTGGCACTCGTCGCCGTACCGCGAGCGGTTCGGCGCCCCGCGCTGGGAGCGCGCCATCGAGGCGGCGATCGACGACATGAACGCGGCGATCGAGGCCGTCCGTCGGGCCCGCTGAACGCTTATGGACGCCGCCCT
>Ga0082335_1006588_pt1 | contig 14797 bp, 8 predicted proteins | sample Subgrocontami58m_FD_72375 | JGI IMG/M metagenome (GOLD analysis project Ga0082335, IMG submission 72375) | Subsurface groundwater microbial communities from S. Glens Falls, New York, USA - GMW37 contaminated, 5.8 m (SPADES assembly) (version 2) ...
GCAGTTTCCCGGTGTCGGCATCCGCGCAATAAAGCGCTCGCTCCGAGCAGCCGATCACCAGCCGCCGGCCCGCGAACCGAACCAGAATCGGCGAACCATATCCGGCGTTGTCGAGCGCGGCCCGCTCTCCCGCCAGCGGTTCGCTCCGCCAAAGGAGCTCACCGCTCTTCTTGTCAAAAGCTACAAGCAAGCCATCGCGTCCGCCGGGCGTGGCAAAGACGGCGCGATCGTCGACCAGCAGGCATTCGCTCAACCCCCACGTGATGTTTTCGCCACGGAAACGTTCGAGCAACTCGACGGCCCACTGTTCCCGCCCGCTCGCCGCGTCCAGGCACGCCAGCCGGCCGTGGGCGTTCTCGTGATAAACACGGCCACCGCTGAACGTCGCGGAAGCGCGCGCTCCCGGATACTGGTTCAACCACGCCGCGCCGTTCCGCGCGCGCCACAGCGGCTTTCCCTCGAGGCTGTAGGCGAGCACGAACAGCTCGGCTTCAAAATCGCCGGTGATCACCAGCCGGCCGCCGCTGATCACGGGCGCGGAAAACCCGCGGCCGGTGCCGCGGATCGACCAGAGCAGCTTGGGCCCGCCCTCCGGCCACGCCGGGAGCAGTCCGCGCTCGTCGTTCACTCCGTCGCGGCGCGGGCCCCGGAACTGCGGCCAGCCGGGTTCAGTCGACGCGATGAGCTCCGCGCCGGCGCCGAACGCCGCCCCCGTCGCTCCCACCCACAAAACCGCCGCGAATATCAACGGCCGCAGCCGGCTGGAAGATCTCGCCATGGTCTTCGCGCTCAACGCTCAACTCTAAACCAGACAAATCCAGAAGAGTGCCCGCGAATCACGCGAATTGACGCGAATTTCAGAGGAAAGGGACAGGACATGGTTTGCGCGGTGCGCTTTCACTTTTCAGTGGACCGAGTTCTCTCGCTGATCTCATTCGCGTTTATTCGCGTCCATTCGCGGGCTGCTCTTAAGAAACAGCGCCGTTCGTGTAGCGGCGAGCACCAGCGAGCCGAGAGTGTGCAAGACGACTCGCTGGCGCTCGTCGCTACAAACTGGGTTTCTTCCCATCACGGGCAAAAGTTCCTTTTGCGGTTGGGGCTGCATTGTTCCGGCTCAACTCTCAACTCGACCGCCCTCTCCTCACTCGCCGACGCACCACAGGTATTCCTGGCGCGGATCGCCCTTCTTGGCGTGCCGCAGATACAGGCGATTTCCACAGATGGCGGGTGAGGCGTACGCCTCGTCGCCCAGTTGGTTTTGCGCGATGAGCTTGCAGCGTTCCGGCGTCGCCTCGAAGACCGATGTCACCCCGCGCAAACTCGTCGCATAGATCCGATCGCCCACCATGACGGGCGAAGGGTAGAAGTCCTTGTCCACCTTTTCGCGCCACCGCTCCTCGCCCGTGTCGGCTTTCCAGCACACCGCCTGCCCGGCGTCCAGGACGGCAAAGACGTGGCCGCCGCGCACCAGCATCGACGGCACATAGAGCCGCAGGCCTTTCTGCCAGGCGACGCGGCCGGAACCGTCCGCCTCGATTGCGGCGACGTGATTCTTTGGATACCCGCCGCCGATGAACACCCGCCGGCCGTCGGTCGCCGGCGTCACGACGGTCTCCTCGGTCGAGCCCTCCGTCTCCCACAGCGTCTTACCGGTCAACGGATCCAGACTCGTGACGAGATTGCACCCCGCGACGATCATCTGCGCCCGCCCGGCAATCTCGGCCACCACGGGCGAAGAATAGTTGGGGATCTTCGGCCGCAGGTGCTGCCACCGGAGGCGGCCGGTCTCCCGGTCAAGCGCGGCCAGTTTCCCGCCGCCCTTGTGATCCGCCGTCACGAGCACGACGGATTGAAACACCACCGGCGAAGACCCGAAACCCTGGTGCGTCACGAATTCAGACACCTGCTGCTGCCATACGATCTTACCCGTGAGATCGAGCGCGGTCGTGTGGACGGCGTTGTGATTGAGAAAATTGACGTAGAGTCGCTCGCCATCGGACGCGACCGTCGACGACGCCTGCGACGTGTTCCGATGCCCGGCCGTGTCGAGGTTGCCCCGGTGCACGACGGTCTCCCACACCGGCTTGCCCGTCGCGCGGTCCAGGCAAAGGACCAGTTGCTCCTGCTTCGCCTGGTCGGCGGTCGTCAGGTACACCCGTTCGCCGACAATCGTCGGTGAACTGTGCCCCCTGCCCCGAATCGCCGCGCGCCAGAGGACATGCTGTGTTTCGCTCCACTGGGTGGGCACGGTCTGCGCCGCGGCCGCCTGACCGTCGCGCGTGGGTCCGCGCCAGCCCGGCCAGTCCGTGGCAGTGACCGCGGCGGCGACAAGTCGCCCCCCTGCCAGCATCGTAACGACCCAAAATGCGCGAGATATCTTCATGGAATTTGCGGCACCGGAACTTCCGGCGATCCAGCGCGCGGGCGCAAGCGCAACACGCGGCACGACCGGGGCGCATCCCACGTTCCTGCAGGGCTACTTTGTTCGAGAGTGGGGCGCGACCGCTGGGCGCGCCGTCCGTCCGAGAACGTGCGTGGCTCGCGGCGGGCCCAGCGGTCCCGCCCCACCTCCAAGAAACTGAGATGCATCCCCGCGACCGGGCAGCATCACTTCGGATTCGCGTTCGGGCGCCGCAACGCCCATGCCGTCCTTTGCCATCGCTGAACCGGCGCGGCGAAGCGGCATCCGGAGATCGGTGCGCCGTCCAGTCACCGGCGTAACCTCATGAAAACTCTGCTCTGCTTGTTCTGCGGCCTGTCCGTCACGGCGTTTGCCGCCGACCTCGTGCTCTCGGTCGAGGAGCCGAGCGGTGTCGCGCGGCCGAACTGGCCGGTCACGAGCGGTGTCCCGTTCGCAGCCGGCGCACTGCGCGATCCGAAGGCGGTGGAACTTCGCACCGTCGACGGCGCGATCCTTCCGCTCCAGACCGACGTGCTCGCGCGCTGGCCCGATGGCTCGGTCCGCTGGCTGCTGCTCGATTTTCAGACGAGCCTCGCGGCGAAACAGCAGAAGAAGTTCCGGCTTAGCGACCAAAAGCCGGCGTCCGCGCCCGTGAGCAAGCTGCGGGTCTCGACCGCCGGCGCGCGCACCACGATCGACACGGGACCGCTGCGGCTGGAGTTGAATCGCGAGGCGTTCGATCCCTTCGGCCAGGTCTGGCTCGACCGCAATGGCGACGGTCGGTTCGACGCCGCCGAGCGCGTCACGCGTGAAGGCGGCGGATTTTTCGTCCGCGACGCCGAGGGCAAACGCTTCGAGTCCCGGCTGGCGCCCGCGGAAATCACGCTCGAGGAGTCGGGTCCGCTGCGGGTCTGCGTCCGCGTCGCCGGCCGGCACGCCGCCGCCGACGGCACGTTGTTCAGCTACGTGCTGCGGCTGCACGCGTATCGTGGTCAGCCCTACGTGCGCTGCGCCTACACGTTCATCAACGATTATCCCGACGCGGTGATGGTGGGCATCAAGGAGCTGGGACTCACCGTCCGGCTGGCGGCCGGGGCCGCGACCGCCGCCACCGCGCAAATCGGCGGCGCACCGGCCGGTGCCGCCCGGTTGTTCCAGATCGACGAGGCCCATTACGATCTCGATGGCGGGGCCGCCGACGGCCGCGGCCGCGGATGGGCGCTGGTTTCCGCCGGCGAAGCGCGGCTCGCCGTGGGCTTGCGCGAATTCTGGCAGCAGTGGCCGAAGTCGATTCAGGCGCGCGACGGCGCCATCACGCTCGGACTCTGCCCGGAATTTTCCCCGGGGCGGTACGACGGCAAGACGCTGGCCGAGGAAAACAAGCTCTACTACGCGCTGCGGCGCGGCGTGCACACCTTCAAGATCGGCGTGGGGAAGACGCACGAATTCTGGGTCAACTTCGCCGCGCGGCCGGAAAAGCCCGAGGCGCTCGACGCGTTTTTCCGCGCGACCGAGGATCCGCTGCTTGCCACGTGCGAGCCGGCTTACGTCAGCTCGACGCAGACGGCCGGCGATCTGCCGCCGGCCGATCCGCAGAAGTATCTCGGCTATGACGCGTGGTTCGAGCGCAACCTCGCCGATCACCTGAAGCGGCGCGACCGCGAACGCGAATACGGCATGCTGAACTACGGCGACTGGTTCGGCGAACGGCAGGTCAATTGGGGCAACCTCGAGTACGATCTCCAGCGCGGGATGTTCCTGCAGTATCTCCGCACGGGCGACCGGCGCTTCTTCGAGCGCGGGGCGCAGGCAACGCGGCATCACATCGACGTGGACGTCGTCCACGCGACCAACGCGCACTTGAAGAACCCGTGGGGCCTGCCGCCCGTGGTTGGTGAAATCTGGCTGCACAGCCTGAACCACACCGGCGGCTATTTCATCAACGCGCCGCTGCCGGTCGATCGCACGTACCAGATGGGCCACAGCTCGAACTACGGCCACGTCTGGGTCTCCGGCGATCTCGACTATTACTTTCTTACCGGCGATCGCCGCGCGCGCGAGGTGGCGTTGTCCGTCGCCGACATGATGTCGTCGGCGATGACGCGGAAGGTCGGCACGCACATCCGCGATATTGGCTGGCCGACGATTCTCGTCCTTTCCGCCTACGAGGCGACGCTCGATCCGAAATACCTCGACGCCGCGAAGCGCAATTGGGAGTCGCTGAAGGCGGGTCTGGATCCGAAGCGCGGCTGGATCGTGAAACTGGCGAGCGACCATTGTCTGCACCCGGCCGGCAGCACGACCGAGCAGCGCAACACGATTTACAAGGACCAGCGCTGCCAGGGCAACGTGCCGTTCATGGAGGGGCTCACGCTCGGCGCGCTGGCGCGGTACCATCGCATCACCCACGATCCCGAGGTGCTGAAGGCGATCACGGTGGGCGTCGACCAGATGATCCGCGAGTGCTGGCTCGAGGACAAAAAGACGTTCCGCTACACCGCGTGTCCGCTGACCTCGCCCGCGTATGACGGGTTGATGCTCGGCGCGGAAGCGATCGCTTACGAGGCCAAGCTCACGGGCAATCCCGAGCACCAGCGGATTCTCCGCGAAGGCATGCAGTCCGCGATCGGCCGCGCGACCGGCGGCTTCGGCAAGAGCTTCGGGCAGATGACGTTTTTCGCGCCGTTCGCGCTGAGCGCGCTGGAGTAGGAACCAGCTCCGACTTGTAGGGCGGGGTCTCCCGACCCCGCCGCCAGGAACTTCGCGACTCCAATTTCGGCGGGGTCGGGAGACCCCGCCCTACAGCGTCCGTCACCCCCTCATTTCGCCGCGATCGCGTAGAGCTTCTTCTGCCCGGTGAGGTAGAGCACGCCGTTCGCCGCGACCGGGGTGCCGTGCGCCATGTCGGGCAGCGATTCGTTTTTCGCGATGAGCTTCTTCGCCCGGCCCGCCGCGAAGATGTGCACGGCGCCCTCGCCCACCTGCACGTAAACCTTGCCGTCGGCCACGAGCGGCGAACCCCAGATGTTCGACAGCAAATCGTGCGTCCAGAGCTTCTCGCCCGTTTTCGCATCGAGGCAGCTGAGGAAACCCGTGGTGTCCGCCGCGTACACGAGTCCGTCGTGCACCGCGACGGTCGAGATGCTGTCGTTGAACTCCTTTCCGCCCACCCGCCAAATCTCGGCGGTCTTCGTGACGTCGCCGCTTTGCCGGGCGTCGAGGCACCGCAACGCACCCGGGCCACTGCTGGCCTCCGGTTCGCCGATGGCGATGAACACCCGGTCGCCGGCAAACACCGGCGCCGCCACGAAGTTGAAACTCGTCTCCGGCGCGCCGTCCGCCGCGGGTTTCTCGTGCGCCTTGCCGTTGAATTTCCACCGCAGCCGGCCCGTCACCGGCTCATAGCTGTACAACCAGCCGTCACCGCCGGGAAAAATCACCTGCGGCTGGCCGGCCACGACGCCGTATCCGGGCGAGCCCCACTGGCCGGTGATGATTTTGGCCCCCGGCGCGTTGTCCTGCCAGACCACGTCGCCGGTTTGGCGATGCACGGCCACAAAGCTCGGCGCCGCGGGATTCTTCACGACGCCCGTCTTGTTGTCCGCGCCCTGGCCGGTGACGACGTAAACGAGATCGCCCACCACGACGGGCGACGAGGCCGAGGCCTGGTTCGGCGTCACGCCGAGTTTCGCCCGAAAATCCAGCGTCCACACCGCGGCCCCGTCGCTCGCGGCGCGGCACACGAGTTCGGCGCGATTGCTGACGTAGTACACGCGATCGCCCGCGAGGCACGGCGTCGAGCAAATGCCGATGCTGCTCTCGTCCTCGCTCGGGCTCGGCAGCTTCTCGTGCACCGCCCGCCAGAGCAGCGCGCCATCGCGCTCGGAAAAACACTTCAACACGCCGCGCTTCGCGTTCGATTTCGGATCGTCGTTGTCGGTGCCGATGAACACGCGGCCGCCGCCGATCACCGGCGCGCCAAAGGTCACTTTCCCGAGCTCGGCCGCCCACTTGACGTTCTTCTGCTCGCTCCACTCGATCGGCAGCCCGCGCTCGGCCGAGACCATGTTGCGGTCGGGCCGGCCGCCGAGCATCGGCCAGTCGGCGGCGAACAGCGGGCACGTCATTAGCGTCAGCAGCAACGCATGATAAAGGCTTGCCGCGGCCCGATGTAGGGCGGGGTCGCCGACCCCGCCGACGCTCACGAGCGGTTTTCGCGCGGCGGGGTCAGGCGACCCCGCCCTACATCCAGAATTGCGGCACCGCGGCGCGGAGGAACCCGTCACTTCCCGCCGATGCATACCAGGTGGCTGAAGGTCTTCACGTAAAGGTGATCGCCGTCGACGCAAGGCGTGCTGTGCGTGCCTTCGCCGATCGGGTTGCGGCCGAGCAGTTCGAACTTCTCGCCGGTCGCGAGCACGAGCATCTCGCCCTTCGACGTCGCGCAGTAAATCTTGCCGTCGATCATCACCGGCGAAGCGAAGAACTCCGCGCGCAGCCGCTCCGACCAGATCTCGCGGCCGGTCGCGGCCTCGATCGCCGAGGCAATGCCGGCGTCGCTGATCAAGTACACGCGTCCGTCGAGGGAGAGGGGCGTGGGGACGTACGGCGTCGCCTTCCGCAGCGTGTAGGCCACGTGCGTCTTGCTCACGTTGCCTTTGCCGCCCAGCTTGATCGCGGCGAGATAATTGCCGGCGCCTCCGCCCTGGCCGCAGCTGCCGATGGCGACATCGCCGGCGATGATCGGCGAGGCAACCACGCGAATCTTGTAGACCGGTGCCTCCCAGTTCGGCGTGCCGGTCTTCGGATCGAGGCTCGAGATGCCGTGCGACTGGCTGCTGAGGATCAGCTCGGGCGCGCCGCTCGCCGGCGTGTAGATGCACGGCGTGCCGTAGGCGGTGTATTCCGGACTCGGCTTGCGCGGCGTCTTCCAGACCGGTTCGCCGGTTTTCAGATTCAACGCCGTCACGAAACTGTCGCCGTCCTGATCGTTCGTCACAATCACGGTGTTGTCGTAGATGATCGGCGAGGCACCGTGGCCGTGCTGCGATTCGAACGGGCCGAGGTCGCGGCTCCAGAGTTCCTGGCCCCCGTGAGTGAAGCTGCGCACCCAGAAGTGCTCGCGCGAAACGAAGCAGGCGATCACGCGCTCGGCGTCGACGACCGGCGAGCCGTTGGCGAAGCTCGCGTTGCGGTTGGCCGGCCGGTGGGTCGGCAACTCGTAGGTTTTTCGCCAGAGTTCCCTGCCCGTGCGCTTGTCGAGGCAGAGGAAAACCCGCTCGCGACCCGCGTCGACCGCACTCGAAACGAAGAGCTTGTCGCCCCAGATGACCGGCTGCGAGTGCCCCTGCCCGTCGATGGCGATCCGCCAGCGGAAATCCGCCTCCGTCCAGGTGATGGGAACGCCTTTCGCATGGCTGATGCCCGTGCCGTTGGGACCGCGGAAGCGCGTCCACTCCTGCGCCGAGGCGGCATCTGCCAGCGCGAGCGCGGTGGCGCAGGTGCCGAGCAAGAGGAGGTTTCGGGGCGAACGGATGAAAAGCGTGGGGAGACGCATGGGGAGCGGGCCGCCACGCCAAAGGATTTCCGGTGCGGCGGCAAGGGTTTGTCGGGGCGTCAATTCGGCAACGACGGGCAGTCTCGATGTAGGGCGGGGTCTCCGCACCCCGCCCCTCTCGCATCGGACAACGCGGCGGGGTCGGGTGACCCCGCCCTACAGTCAGGCACATGCGAAGCGGGAAATCTCCGCGCTCTTCGCGGCCTCCGGCAAGGGGACTGAACCGCGGACACGGCTCGACATCGCGCGGTGGCTGCCTCTGTCTCGCACCCCTCCCCCATGCCCCGCGGCATTCTTGTTTTCGCTGCTCTGGTCGGCGCCGCATCGCAACTCGCCGCCGCCACCTTTGTCGACCCCAAGCCGCCGCACGTGGCCGAGTTGAAGCCGATGGCACCGCCCGCGCCGGCGACGAATCCCGACACCACCTTCCATGCGGCGCCGCGACCGCTGCCGCAGGATGCCGTGACGAGCGACTGGCCGTCGTTTCTCGGGCCGACCCACAACATGGTTTCGCCGGAAACGCGGCTGCGGCGCGAGTTTCCCGCCGCCGGCCTCGCGCCGGTTTGGGAAATGAAGAAGGGTGAAGGCTTCTCCGCCCCCGCGATCCTGGGCCAGCGGCTGGTCCTCTTCCATCGCGTTGGCGAAAACGAGGTGGTCGACTGTCTCCATCCGGCCGATGGCCGACGGTATTGGCGATTCAGTTACGCGACGCCCTACCAGGATCGTTACGGGTTCAATCCGGGACCGCGGGCGAGTGCGGCCATCGCCGGCGGCGCGGTGTTCACCTACGGCGTGGCCGGCACGCTGCACTGCCTCGATCTCGAGACCGGGCAGGTCCGCTGGCGGCGCGAGCTGTTGAGCGAGTTTGGCCTCGAGCAGAACTTTTTCGGCGTCGGCTCCAGTCCGCTGGTCGAGGGCGACAAGGTGATCATCAACGTCGGCGCGCCGGCCGGTCCCTGCGTGGCGGCCTTCGATTCGAAAACCGGCCGGATGCTCTGGGGCGCGGGCCGCACATGGGGACCAAGCTACGCGTCGCCGATCCCCGGGACGGTCCGCGGCAAACGCCGCGTCTTCGTGTTTGCCGGGGGCGAGAGCAAGCCGCCGACCGGAGGGCTGCTTTGCCTCGATCCGGCAAACGGCGCGGTCGATTTCACTTTCCCGTGGCGCGGCGACCGCTACGAGTCGGTGAATGCGGCTTCACCGGTCGTGATCGGCGACAGCGTGTTCATCGCGGAATGCTACGGTGCCGGCGGTGCACTGGTCGACATCCGGCCGGACATGACGGCGCGGCAGCGCTGGGCGAATCCAACGTTCGGCATGCATTTCATGACCGCAGTGCCGGGCGGCGATTACCTGTACGGCATCAACGGTCACGGCCCGAGCGACGCCGATTTCGTCTGCGTGGAAGTGAAGACCGGCCGCGAGGTCTGGCGGACGCAGCCGATCTGGCAGGAAAAAGTCACCGGCAAGCGCGGCACGCAGGCCATGAATGTCGGCACGTTTCGTTGCTCGCTGCTGCCGGTCGACGGCCGCACGCTGTGCCTCGGCGAATTCGGTCATCTGCTCTGGCTGGACCTGCAGCCGGCCGGCTATCGCGAGCTGGCGCGCACGTGGTTGTTTGCCGCCACGGAAACCTGGACGCCACCGGTGCTCAGCCGCGGCCTCCTCTACGTTTGCCAAAACTCCCGCGGCGCACTCCACGACGAACCGCCACGATTGCTCTGTTACGATTTGCGCGCGGGCGATTGAGCCGCGCAGACTGGATTCTTGAACAGCCAGGCCCCTTGCGTGCAGATGAAGTTTTCGACGCTCGATCTTCACCACGGATTGCTTGGCGCGGCGAGGCCGCAACCAAACCCCAATCCCCAATCCTTTGAACAAAAGGCAACGAAGGGAACGAAGGCCCCGGAGCCTTCGTTCCCTTTGTTGCCTTCTGTAAAATTCTGCCGCTTGAACATGCTCGCAGGAAAACAACATGTTCAGGGATAGTGAACGGATGGGCATGGATAAGACCTGCATTGAATCCGTGCACATCGGTGAAATCCGTGGTTGTTGGTCCGCAGCGATGCTTCTCCCGGCCGCGCTTTCTATTCCGTACTTTGCCGCACCCTCGCCTTCCACCCTCATGAACTCCTCCCCTCTCACCCGGCGCCGTTTCCTCCAGGGCGCATCACTCGGTCTCGCCGGATGCGTCGTCCCGCGCTCCGCCTTCGGCGCGAAGCCGGCCACCCCGGCGTGGACGATTGGCTGCCTGAACCGCCCGTGGGTCAAATGGAGCGCCGACGAGATGCTCGATGGGATTCGGTCCGCGGGCTATCGGACCATCGGCCTGCAGACGGCGACGCCGTCGGACAAATGGGTCGGCAACAGCTCGCGCGACTACCTCGCGGCCTTGAAGGAGAAAGTCGGCTCGCGCGGGCTGGTCGCGATCGAGGGACGCCTCACCACGAAAGATACCGCGCCGTTCGAAAGCGCGACGGCCGACATCCGCCAGCAGGTCGACAATGCGAAGTTCCTCGGAGTCACCACCCTGATCAACACCGGCACCGCGAAGCCCGGGCTCTACGAACCTTGGTATCGGCTGATGAACTACGCCGCCGGCTACGCGGCCGATGCAGGGATTCGCCTCGTGACCAAGCCCCACGGCGGCGTGGTCGGCACGTCGGAGGATCTCCTCCGCTGCCTCGAGAAGATCAATCATCGCAACCTCGGAATCTGGTACGACGCCGGCAATGTCATCCACTACACCGGCAAGGATCCACTCGAGGAACTGGAGCCGATCCTCGCGCATGTGACCGCGTTCACGGCGAAGGATTGTCCCGCCAAGGGCGGCGAGGTGATGATCCAATTTGGCCAGGGCAAGGTCGATTTCAGCGCGATCTTCCGGCGGCTGAAAAAGGCGGGGTTCAAGGGCCCGATCATGGTGGAATCGTGCGCCGTCGGATCTTCCGCCGCCGAGACGACCGCCAACGCGCGGGCAAACCGGGAATTCCTGGAGCGCGTGCTCGAGAGCCTTCCCGCGTGAAGCGCGACGTTGGCGTTCTGGTGGAAGCTCCGCTCGCCCGGCCAAGGGGGAACACGGCGATGCTTTGGCTGGCGATCCTCGGCGCGAGCTGCGCGTTTGGCGCCGCCGCCACGGAGCTCGGCAACGTGGCGGAATGGCCGGAGTTTCGCGGACCGACCGGCCAGGGCCATGCCACCGCCACGAATCTCCCGCTCGAGTGGTCCCCGACGAAGAATGTTGTGTGGAAACAAGCGGTGCCCGGTCGCGGCTGGTCCTCGCCCGTCGTCAGCCGGGGGCGAATCTTCCTGACGACCGGAGTCGCGGCGGACGGCGCCCCACCTTCGCTCCGCGTCTTCGCATTCGACGGTGCGTCCGGCCAGCCCGCGTGGTCGACCGAGGTGTTCGCGCCGGGCGAGACGACCGCGCAGCCCGTCCACCCGAAGAACTCGCCGGCGAGCCCGACACCCGTGATCGAGGGCGACCGCGTGTATGTACATTTTGGACACCACGGCAGCGCGTGCCTCGATCGCGAAGGGAAACTCATCTGGCGCAACAACCGGCTGCGTTACGATCCGGTGCACGGTACCGGCGGCTCACCCATCATCGTCGACGACCTGTTTGTCTATGACGCTGACGGCGCCGACGTGGCGTGCGTCTATGCGCTCGACAAGCGCACCGGCGAAGTCGTCTGGAAATTCCCGCGCGCGGCCCTGGCGCGGCAGACCTTCTCGTTCTGCACCCCCCTCCTCATCGAGGTGAACGGCCAGCGGCAGATTATCAGTCCCGGCAGCGGCGCGGTGTCGGCGCTCGACCCGCGCGACGGACGCGAGCGGTGGCGCGTCCGTTACGGCCAGGGTTATTCGGTCGTGCCGCGGCCGGTGTTTGGCCACGGGCTGCTGTTCATCGCCACCGGATTCAATCGCGCGGACCTGCTCGCCCTCCGCGCGGACGGCGAAGGCGATGTCACTGACACCCACGTCGCCTGGCGAACCACGAAAGGTGCGCCGCTCACGCCCTCGACGGTGCTGGTCGGCGACGAGCTTTACGCCGTGAACGACGCCGGGCTGGCAAGCTGCTTCGACGCGAAGACGGGCGCGGTGCACTGGCAGGAGCGGCTCGAAGGCAATTATTCCGCGTCCCCGCTGGCGGCCGGGGGCCGGATCTACTTTCAGAACGAGACCGGCACCGGCACGGTGGTGGCGGCCGACAAGAAATTCGCCAAGCTCGCGACGAACTCGCTCGGCGAGCGTTCGCTGGCGTCGTACGCGGTCGTCGATCATTCCTTTTTGATCCGCACTGAGAAACACCTGTATCGAATAGGAATCCCCACCGATGCCACCGGACGCTGACCTCGCGAATCGCCAATCTGGAGGGACGACTTCCCGTCTTTGCCCGGCGGGCTACGACGCGGCGAGAGGCAAGTGGCGCACAACCAAGTTTGTCGTCACGTTCTCGCGTAGCGCGGTCAACCTGACCGCGCCTTCATCGACCGAGTATTCCACCAAAATGCGCGGTCAGATTGACCGCGCTACGGCTCCCGCTAGCGGCCGACACTCGCCATGTCCACCGCCTGACTTGGCGCCGTTCGTCGCTGACCCCGGCCCGGCCTCAGCGAGGCCGGCTACGGGAACAGCCAGGAAATTCGCTGTCCTGTTTGGCGGTCTGGCCATTGCCACATTCGCGTTCGGCGCAGTACCGCACGCCGCATCCTGGCCGCAATTCCGCGGTGCGCTCGGCGCGGGCCTCGCCGCCGACGCGCACCCGCCGGAGAAAATCGGACCGAACGACAACGTGCTCTGGCGCGTCGCGGTGCCTTGGTCGCCCTCGTCGCCGTGCGTGTGGGGCGACCGGATTTTCCTGACCACGTTCAACGAAGGAAAACTCGAAGTGCGCTGCCATGATGCGGCCGATGGCCGCGTGCGGTGGAGCCGGCAGCTTGAGCCGCCCGGGCTCGAGGAGCATCATCGCTCCGACGGCAGCCCGGCGGCCTCGACCCCGGCGACCGAAGGCCGGCGGGTCGTGAGCTACTTCGGGTCGTTCGGGCTGATTTGTCACGATTTCGACGGCAAAGAGATTTGGCGCTACCCGATGCCGGTCGCGGAGAGCGGCGGGAAATTCGGCACCGGCACCTCGCCCATCATCGTGGGGCGGCTGGTGATTCTGAACCGCGACCAGTACCAGTATTCCTCGCTGCTCGCGGTCGACCTCGCGACGGGCCAGAAGGCCTGGGAAACGCCGCGGCCCGACGCGTCCGGCAGCTTCGGCACGCCGGCGCTCTGGCACAACGACGGCGTGGACGAGATCGTGCTCGCCGGCTCCGCGCGGCTGAAAGGCTATGCGCTAACGGACGGCACGGAACGCTGGGCGATCGACGGCATCACGGGCGTCGTGTGCACGACTCCGGTGACGGCCGGGGGCATGCTCTATTTTGCCGCGTGGTCGCCGGGCCAGGCGGACTCGCCCCGCCAGCCGTGGGCCGAGTTCGTCAAGCGCTGGGACAAGAATGGCGACGGCATCGTCGACCTTGCGGAAATCGACGAAAACCGCCGCGACTATTTGCGCGGGATGGATCGGAATCGCGACGGCCGGTTCACCGAGGAAGACTGGGAGTTGCTCAAGAAGGGCGACGCGCGCGCCGACAATCTGCTGATTGCGGTGAAACCGGGCGGTCGTGGCGATATTTCGGATACGCACGTGGCCTGGAAATACCGCCGCGCGCTGCCGTATGTGCCGACGCCGCTGTACTACGAGGGGCGACTCTACTTCGTGCGGGACGGCGGGCTCATGTCCTCCCTCGATCCGAAAACCGGCGAGCCGTTCTATGCGCAGGAACGAATCGGCGTGAACGGCAACTACTACGCCTCGCCCGTCGCTGCCGACGGTCGAATCTACGTGGCGTCACTCCCGGGGAAACTCAGCGTGATCAAGGCCGGCGGCTCCAAACCGCAGGTGCTGCACACCGCGGATTTTGGCAGCCGGATTCTGGCGACGCCGGCGCTGGTCGGCCCGCGCGTGTACCTGCGGACCGCGACGGATTTGTGGGCTTTTGGGAAGTAATGAAACGCCATGCGTTCGGCCCCAGAGTCGCCGTGTAGCGGCAGGCGTCTCTGCCATACCTTTAAATTGTCCCGTCAGGGAGCCGGCGCCCCGTAGCACGGGCAACCTGCCCGTGCTCAGCGCGGTCAGTCTGACCGCGCGCGCTCACCAGGGGAGCTCGAGCACGGTCAGATTGACCGTGCTACGGCGGCAAATTCCGCCCGCATGATGGCGGCAGGCAGAGACGCCTGCCGCTCCGGAAGTCTCATTTCTTCTTCGCCTTTTCCTTCGTCGCGTCGCTCGCGCGCGGGGTGTGCACGATCACATCCTTCGCGCTGATCGCGTTCTTCTCCGCGTCGGGATAAAGCACCTTCGGCTGCGCCTGCTCCCATTCGGCTCGCGAAACGCTGCGTTCCTGGTTCGTGAAGACGAAGGCGCCCTTCTTGTTGCCGATGATGATGTCCGGCCGGCCGTCGCCGTTCACGTCGCCGAGCCCGACCTGCCGGCCGACGCCGGAGTCGTCGTCGATCAAGTGCGGCACCCAGTCGACCTTGCCGTCGCGACCGCGCACGAGCTTGAACCAGTAGAGCACGGCCGGTGCGCCGGCGTCCGGCGCGGCGATGTTCGTGCCGGGCGGACCATGCGCCCAGAAGCATTTCCCCGTCACGATGTCCTTCAACCCATCACCGTCGACGTCGACCAGTTCGACCGCGTGAATCTCGGAGAACGTCACGCCGTAACGATTCTCGTGCGGCTCCTTGTTCAGGAAAATGTGCGGCTTGAAATCGGGGCCGCCATC
>Ga0082335_1006589_pt1 | contig 14796 bp, 14 predicted proteins | sample Subgrocontami58m_FD_72375 | JGI IMG/M metagenome (GOLD analysis project Ga0082335, IMG submission 72375) | Subsurface groundwater microbial communities from S. Glens Falls, New York, USA - GMW37 contaminated, 5.8 m (SPADES assembly) (version 2) ...
AATAACGCAGCCGATCAGAACGAACAGAATGGAGAGCTTGAGATCCATGAAGCCGCCTCATTAAATCGCCACGCCTGAGTGGCGCCTTGCGCTTTACCTTGCATCGCAAAAAGCATTCCTTAGTTTTACCTTGCATCGCAAAAAGCATTCCTTAGTTAAAAATTAGGCAATTTGAGGGACTTCCCGTGCAATGCGGCCGTATTTGCTGCGTTGCAGTCATCACAATCGCGTCAGCGCGCCGGGGGCGTGGCCGCTGCGCTGGCCCGCGGAGCACGCGACGCCATCCACCGCCGGCGGCCCGGCCCCCGCACCGACTGTGGCCTGCCCAGCCGCCATTCCGCTGCTGCCACGGCGATCACGATCACGATTGCGCGGGATCACCCTCTCATCGGTACGGTGGCCGGGCTCGCGATGACCGCCGGGCTCATCGCACGCGTGGCCTCAGCCGACCACGACCCCCTCGACATCATCACCGGGGTCGCGCTGGGATGGGCCGTGGCGAGAGCTACGCGGCGTCGGGGATGGCGACGGGCCTGAACTCACCCGTCGCGCGCTCATCCATATGGGCGCGTGCCCCGTCGGCCCCGGAGACCATGTCGAACAGGAGATCGCGCTCGGCGCGCTCGGCCAGCCGGGGCAGTCCACCGTCGCCCTCCGTCCACTGGGCCGCGCCCACGCCCACCGCGCCCACCGGGACGCGGATGCCGGCGGCGGTACGGATGCTGACGGCCTCGATTGCCAGCGCGATGCGCTCCCCGGTCTCGCGAGCATCCTCTGCCGTGCCGGACACCAGGGCGTGGAAGCGTCCGTCGTCCGTGCCCACCACGAGGTCCGCAGCCGACGTGGCGCGCGCGGCCGCGGTGTGGGCGGCGGCAAGCAGGTGCGCCGCAGTGGCGCGGCCGTGCTCTGTCGCCACTCTGTCCAGCCGGGGAATCCCCACGATCGCCAGGGATACCGGTGCACCGGTCTCGGCGGCGCGACGGCAGTCCCGGTCGGCGATGATCTCGAACACATCGCGGGGCGCAAGTTCCGGGAGCCGCGCGCCCTCGGAGGCCGCGGCGATTCCCATGCCCATCCCCGCGTGCACCGTGCCGAGCGCGGACACGACGATGATTGCGGCAAAGCCCACCGCGACCTCAGCGGCGCTCACCCCACCTGCCGATGCCGCTGCCATGCCGATGGCGGCCGCGAGCAGCGTGGCGATGAGGCCCGTGCCCCCGGCCATCGGGGCGGCAAGCGCGGCCGGAACCACGAGGAGCGGCCACAGCCACCATGCGCCCAGGGCGACGATGGGCAGGAATGTCACGGCCACGAGCGCGACCAGCAGAAACACGCGACGTTGCCGGTACCGCGCGGCCAATGCGGCTTCCGGGACGGCGTGCTGGTCGGGTGCGTCTCTCACCGGGCGTCGGTGAACCGGATGGGGCATCCGGTTTCGCGCACGTTATCCGCAGGTTCGGACGCGCCCGCATAGACTGAACGCGTGGGCTCCCACGACGACATCGCGCTGCTCGGCATCGTGGGTGGCGGCACGATGGGCGCGGAGATCGCCCACGTCGCGGCCGCGCATGGACTGCAGGTGCTGCTGGCCGATGCCGATGCGGGCCGCAGTGCGGCGGCCCGCGACCGCGCGATTGAGGTGGGCAACCGCCGGGTGGAGCGTGGACGCATGACCGCGGACGACGCGGCGGCGGCGGCGGCGCGCATCACCGCCGTCTCCGGAATCGCGGACCTCGGTGGCGTGGATGCCGTCATCGAGGCCGTGCCCGAGGTGCTCAACCTCAAGATCACCGTCCACGGCGAGATCGATCGCGTCGTCCCGGCGGGGGCCCTCGTGGCCACCAACACCTCGGGACTCTCCGTCACGGCGCTGGCCGATGCAACCCGCAACCCGTCCCGCCTCGTGGGACTCCACTTCTTCAACCCCGCGAGCGCGATGCGGCTGGTCGAGATCATCGCCGGATCCTCCACCACCCCCGACGTCATCTCGCGCGCAGAATCGCTTGCCGTACATCTGGGAAAGACACCTGTGCGCGTGCGCGAGTGCCCGGGGTTCGTGGTGAACCGCGTGCTGGTACGCGCCATGGCGGAGGCCTATCGCGCCGCGGCGGGTGCGCCGCCAGATCGCCTGGCCGCGGATGCCGCCGTGGTGGCCGGGGGGCCTGCTCCGATGGGCCCCTTCGCGCTGGGCGACCTGGTGGGCCTCGATGTACTCGAAAGCATTCGTATGGATCTCGAGCGCGCGTACGGCGACCGCTTCGCCGACGGTGGCACGCTGGCGCCCCTGGTAGCCGAGGGTCGCCTGGGGCGAAAGACCGGGGGTGGTCTTGTTCCCCAGAGCGGCGGGGAGACCACCGGGTCCGAACCCATCGTGGCGGCGGTCTACTACGCGGCGGCGCTCGACGAGGCGCGTCGACTGGCCGACGAGGGGATCGCCTCGCCATCCGACATCGATCTGGCCATCCGCCTGGGGGCAGGTTGGGAGAGTGGGCCTCTCACCACGGGATGAGCACGCCTCAACTGGTGGGAGGGATCGTCCAGTCGGGCCGCAGGTCGTAGCGCATGACGGCACTGACGAGGGCGTCGCCCTCGAGGATCTCCATGTGTCCAAGGGGGACCGCGGAGGGGTGCGAGCAACCCACGGCGCGTGACAGGCGCGTGATCTCACGACGTAGCGCGATCACGTATGACGCAGCCCGCACCGACTTGAGGGCGGGATCCAGTCCGCGTTGCAGCCAGCGCGATTGCGTCGCGACCCCCGTGGGGCAGCGGCCCGTATGGCATCGCTGCGCCTGGATGCACCCCACTGCCATCATGGCCTCGCGCCCCACGTTGATCATGTCGGCACCGAGCGCGAAGGCCATGAGGGACTCCTCGGGGAGCCCCAGTCGCCCGGAGCCGATCCACACCACGCGGTGCTGCATGCCGCGCTCGGCGAACGCACGAAAGGCCCTCGCGTGGGCCTGGCGGTAGGGCAGCCCCACGTGGTCCACGAATGCCAGGGGGCCCGCGCCGGTTCCCCCCTCCCCGCCATCGATCGTGATGAAATCCACACCCCGGGTGCCCGACTCCATGTGCCGCGCGAGGTCATCCCAGAAACCCGGTGCGCCCACCGCGGACTTGATTCCGACCGGCAGGCCGGTGGCTTCGGCGATGCGCTCCACCACGTCGAGCATGCCGTCGACATCGCGGAATTCGGGGTTGACCGCAGGGCTGATGCAGTCCACCCCCACCGGCACACCGCGAATGCGGGCGATCTCCGGAGTCACCTTGCGCGCCGGCAACATCCCGCCGATCCCGGGCTTCGCGCCCTGGCTCAACTTCAGCTCGACCATCCGCACCGGGTGTTCGACGACGAGCTCGCGCAGCCGGGCGACATCCAGGCACCCGCGGTCGTTGCGTGCACCGAACCAGCCGCTGCCCAACTGCATCACGAGATCCCCTCCGTGCAGGTGGTGTGGGGAGATTCCCCCCTCACCGGTGTTCTGCAGGCATCCCGCGAGCTGCGCACCCTCGTTCAGCGAGCGCACCGCGGCACCCGAGAGCGCGCCGAACGACATACCCGAGATGTTCACGGCCGACGGCGGGCGGAATGCATGAGGTCGGCCGCGAGCGGCGCCGACCACCTTGGCGGCGGGCAGGGGCCAGTCGTCGGGATCGCCCCCGGCGAGCGGCTCCGCGGGGAAGGCGCCGGGGTTGATGACGAGATACCCCGGTGAGCGTTCGAACGGCGCATCGGACCCGAATGCGAAGCTTGAGTTCTGCCCCTTGGACGTGGCGTAGATCCAGCGGCGCTGCTTGCGATTGAAGGGCCGATCATCATCGTTGTTCGTGACGATGTACTGGCGCAGTTCCGGGCCGAAGGCCTCCAGGATGAAGCGCAGGTGCCCGATCACGGGGAAGTTGCGAAGCACCGCGTGCCGCCGCTGCAGAAGGTCGTACGCCACGATGAGCGCCAGCGCGACGGCGATGCCGATCAGTACCCACCATCCCGCTCCCACATGGCCTCCCGTCGTCTCCGCGCACCCGGATCGTGGCGCATCGCGGTGTCCTCTCGCCCTCCTGTGGAACGGTAGGCTCTGCCGATGACGCCGCTTCCACCCCATCCCGACATCCATGGCCGCTCGGTGCTCACCCTCATGCACCACCCCGCCGATGCCATCGCGGCCGTCCTCGACATGGCCGATGCGCTGAAGGTGACGCCATCCTGGCCACAGGTGCTCGCGGGCCGCAGCATCGCGCTGATCTTCGAGCAGCCATCCACGCGCACGCGGGTCTCCTTCGAGGTCGGCATCGCGCGCCTTGGCGGGCACCCCGTGGTGCTCGCGGGCCGCGACATGCAACTGGGGCGCGGCGAGACGATCGAGGACACCGCGAAGGTGCTCTCGCGGTTCGTCGATTGCATCGTCATCCGGACGGTGGACCATGCGAAGGTCGAGGAGCTCGCCCGGCACGCCGACGTGCCGGTCATCAACGCGCTCACGCACGCGCACCATCCGTGCCAGGGGCTCGCCGACGTCATGACCATTCGCGAGCGCTTCGATGATCTGCGCGGGGTCCGCGCCACCTACGTGGGCGATGGCAACAACTGCTGCGCGTCGCTCATGGTGGTCGGGGCCCTGATGGGAATGGAAATCGTGGCCGGGTGCCCCGAGGGCTACCTCCCCGACCCCGAGGTCGTGGCCTGGGCGGATGCGGCGGCACGCGAGGCCGGCGGGTTCGTGCGCGTGGTCACGGACCCGCGCGAGGCCGTGGAAGGCGCTCGCGCGGTGTACACCGACGTGTGGGTGTCCATGGGCGATGACCAGGAGCAGGCCGCGGAGCGGGAGCGGGTGCTGTCGCCCTACCGCCTGGACCAGGCCCTCCTGGATGCTGCTGCACCCGATGCCGTGGCACTGCACCCACTGCCCGCCCATGACGGGCTGGAGATCACGCGCGAGGTCCTCCATGGACCCCGCTCGGCCGTATGGGACCAGGCGGAGAACCGCCTGCACGCCCAGGCCGCCCTTCTCGCACACATGCTGGGCTAGGCACACGGGGAGGGACCGTGCTCCCCCTCGCCGACGACGTCCCCCAACGCCGCGCGCCGGTCCTCACCGCGCTTGTCATCGCCGTCTGGGTCACCGTCTGGATCATCCAGTGGCTGCGGCCGGACGACGGCAACCTGGCCAACTCACGACAGGCCATCGACTGCCGCTGGGGCATGGTCCCCGATCACCTGATCCACGGGTCGGACACCGGTGCTGCCTCACTCTGCACGCGGCTGAACGAGGAGCACAACCGCTTCCTCGAGCTGCTGACCGCACAGTTCCTGCATGCGTCGTGGTGGCACTCCGTCGGCAACGTGCTGTTCCTGTGGGTCTTCGGAGCGTCGGTGGAGTCCCGCCTCGGCCGCATACGATTTCTTCCCTTCATCATCGCCTGCGGCACCGTGGCCCTGGTGGCCGAGGCCATGACCGGCGCATCGGGTGACGCGCCGGTCATCGGCGGCTCCGGGATCGTCGCCGGTGTCCTTGGCGCCTACATCGTCCTGTTCCCGCGGGCGCGCGTATGGGCGCTCGTGGTGATCATTCCGCTGCGGCTTCCGGCCTGGGTACTCCTCGTGGCCTGGTTCGGGTATCAGTTGGTCTTCGCCCTCGGGACCACGGACGGCGGCATCGCCTACTGGGCACATGTCGCGGGGTTCGCCGTGGGGGCACTACTGATCCGCCCGGCATCGACGGGGCGACCTCCCCCAGAGCGGCCAGGGCCCACCAACGGGCCAGAGCCCGTGGCCGGGGTGGCCGCATGAGCCCCCTCTTCCGGCGTCGTCGCCGTCGCACGGAGAGGCAGCCCGAATGGGTATCCGTCGCGATCGCGAACCACTTGCCCGAGGCCGAGATGCTGCAGGGCATGCTCGCCGGGGCCGGTATTCCCAGCTATCTCAGCCGGGTGCGCGCATTCGACGTGCCGGACATGCTGGCGGGCGGACCCCGCGAGGTGATGGTCCCTGGTGGCAGGGCCCTAGAGGCCCACGCGCTGCTTGACCCGCTGGCCCCGGACGAGCCCTAGTGGAGGGACCGCCAACGTGTGCCGGTCGTACGGGGATCCCGATCGAACCACGCACGCCGTTCCGGCATTGGGGAACCGAGCCGGGCCAGGACCAGGGGAGCGCCCCTATCGGACATATGGGCGCGACCTGAGGACACCGCCCGGTGACGTGTTCGCCGCCGCCGGAACCCGGTGAACGTCGGCGGTCACTCCGTTAGCGGCCGAGCATGGCCGGGGTGCCGGGCGAACGGCGCGGACCGCGCAGCACGACGCCGGCGCCGAGCATTGCAGCCCCGACCAACACGGTCACGAGCAGGGCGATCCACCAGTTCCCCACGATGGCCACCGCGGCCACGCGCGCGGTATCCCCCCTGTTGCCGGCACCTGCTGCCAAGCCGGCGATCCAGGGGGCGATGAGCCGGAGGACGACCGGCAGCACCCCGATCACGATGAATGCGATGCCGACGCGCCGAGCGGTACGTGCACGGTCATCCGTCGCGAGGAGGGCCCCCCCAAGGAACACGACCGTGGCGATCAATAGCCATGGCGGCAGCATCTGAAGAATGTTCATTCCGTCGGCCACATCCGTGACCGCCGGGTCCAGATCCGCGGGCCGAATGGTCACCGACAGGGCCTCTGCAGGCGGAATGGCCCCAAGGAGGGACGGGTCGACCGCTCCGAGGGCCGCGGCCAGGGGCACGCGGATCGCCGAGAGATCGATCGTGATGTCATCGCTGGGGTGATCGATGAATCCCTGATGGGCCCGCTCGAGTGCGGATCCGATGAGGCTGGAGAGCCCGGGGTCGGCCACCACGGCCACCACCTGCTCACGAATGACGCCCTCGCGCACGGCCGTGAGTGTCACCGCCGTGCCCCGCGCGGAGCGCGCCGCCTCGGCCACCACGGCGTCCGCCACCGCCGCACTTCCCGGCGGGCTCTGGATCGTCTCGATCGCCACGTCGGCAAACCCGCCGCTGCTCGACACCCGACCGACCGCCGTCCAGACGACCACCGCCCCGAGCCACGTCGCAACCCCCAGCATCACGAGTGCGATGAGGCCCGCGCGCCGTGCGGCGGAGGGCCGACGGTTCATCACCCGATGCCGAGGTAGAGGGATGCGGGGATCAGGTTCATCGTGATGCACCTGACCAGCCACGCATGAAAATGTCAAGTGCCAAGGCACAGACGCCCGATGGGCGGGTTCACGGGGAGATGATGACCGCTCCCGCAACACGCGAGGCGCCGGTGCGGGAGACTGGCCCCATGAGATCGTTCGGATCCGGGATCAGCACCCTGCCGGGGGCATGGGACGCGGCGTGCGAGGCCGCCGCCCTCGTGCGCACCGGCCTCGGCGGCGTGCGCCCCGACCTCGCCGTGATCTTCGCCACCCCCGACCTCATGGAGGATGCCGCACGGATCGCGGCGGCCGTGCACGAGGAACTGGGTCCCGTTCACCTCATCGGCTGCTCGGCGGAGGCGGTGATCGGCACCGGCCGAGAGGTCGAGAGGGGTCCCGCGCTCTCTCTCTGGGCCGCGGCGCTGCCCGGCGCATCGATCGAGTCGTTCGCCCTGGAACCGGGACAGGCCGTCGATGGAGGAACAGTCATGGTGGGGTGGCCGCCCGGGCTCGATCCCGCCGCGCCGCCCGAGTTCGCCAACGGCTCCATGGTCATTCTCCTGGCGGACCCCTTCACGTTCCCGCCCGAGGCGCTCGCCGGACACGGAGGCGGCCCCGTCGCCCAGGTCGTCGTCGGGGGCATGGCATCCGGCGGGCGCGCGCCTGGGGAGCACCGCCTGATCCTGGGGCACGATGTCCTCGCGGTCGGCGCGGTCGGCGTCGGAGTCACCGGGGCCGTGCCGGTCGTATCCCAGGGGTGCCGCCCGGTCGGGCCGGAGATGACGGTGACGGCCGCTGAGGGCACCGTCATCGCCGAGCTCGCCGGGCGCCCCGCGCTGGAACGGGTACGGGAGGTCGTCGAGGGCCTGTCGCCCGAGGACCGCCTGCTGGTGGAGGATGGCGTGCTCGCGGGCCTCGTCATCCACGAGAACCGCCCCGACCACCGACAGGGTGACTTCCTGATCCGGGGAATCCTGGGCGCGGACCCGGAGACCGGCTCGATCATGGTCGGGGAGCAGGTGCGTGTGGGACAGACCGTGCAGCTGCAGGTGCGCGATGCCGGTTCCGCAGACGACGACCTGAGGAGGGCGCTCGCGGACGTGCGCTCCGGGCTGGGCGACGCGGCGCCCGGTGGCGCCCTGGTCTTCAGCTGCAACGGGCGCGGCACCCGCATGTTCCCCGAGCCGCACCACGATGCGCAGGCCGTGCGTGAGGTGCTCGGGGAGATCCCGGTAGGTGGGATCTTCTGCAACGGCGAGATCGGGCCGGTGGGTGGGCGCACCCACATGCACGCCTTCACGGCGACTCTGGCGGTCTTCCCGGCCTGACCGGCCCCTGGTCACGAACGCTCGCAGTGCGCCCGGCGATATGTACAACAGCGCGCTCTTGACATATATAATTCCTGCGTGTCATTACACGGTGATACGTCGTCATCCCGTCATGTCATTGATATGTCAATACGGCATCACCACACGCACTGAAAGGAACCTGCATGGATCAGCAGACCGATACGGGCTTCAGCACGCCGCAGACGACCGAGGTCGCTGAGTCGCCCGCTGCGCAAGGCGGTATCGCGATCGCGATCTTCGACGAGGTCGAGCGCATCACGTCTGGTGGGGCGATGTCGAAGAGCGATGCATTCGCGCGCATCTCGGAACGCACCGGCCGTCGTGCGGGAACCGTGGCGGCGAACTACTACCGCGTGGCCCGGCAGCGGGGCGCCGTTCTGCAGCCCCGGGTGCGTCGGGGACCGGGTCGGCCGACCGGTGGCCGCACCGCTCCGAGCGGTGATGCCGATGCCGTCATCGGGCGTCTCAACGAGGCGGTGAAGGATCTGGCCGATCTCGTACGCCGTCAGGAGACCGAGATCGGCCGCCTTCGTGAGCAGTCCGAGCAGTTCGAGAAGCTCAGGCGCTGGATGGCCAAGAACGCATAGGACGTCCCCGCGGGCGCGGGCGCTCCCTTGGTCCTGGCCCGGCTCGGTTCCCCGACGCCAAAACGACGTGCTTGGGTTCGGTCGCGATCCCGACAGGACCGGCAGACGTTGGCGGTCACTCCACTAGTCGGAGACGCGCACCGGGTGCTTCGGGCCGCTCGGCATGGACAACACCATCGGCACCTCGTGGAGCCCGATGTCATCGCCGAGGAGATCCTCATAGGGGGACTCCCCGGCGGTGAGGCGGGCGAGTGCCTCGCGGACGGCCTCGGGTGTGTGGTGATACGTGCCACGCACCGAGAGCTCTGCGTAGTGCAGGGGGAACGTCGGCACGGTCACCGTGCTCCCCAGCGCGCAGCCGCCGTAGAGGATGACCTCCCCTCCCGGGCGCGCCAGGGCGATGGCCGCCTCCCAGGTCTGGGGGCGACCCACGGCCTCCACCACGGCGGCGGGACCCCGTCCATCGCCGTGGGCGGCGCGAAGGCGGTCGATCGCAGCTGCGTCACGCGGGGCGTCGAATGTGCGAACCGCACCGAAGCGCATGGCGCGCGCGCGCCTCTCCTCATGCGGGTCGCACAGGGTGACACGGCACCCCCGTGCGGCCAGGAGGCCCGCGATGAGTGTGCCCTGAACGCCGCCGCCCAGCACGACGACCTCGTCCCCCTGCCCCGCCTCCACCCGCTGCACGCCGCGCACGGCACATGCGAGCGGCTCCACCATCGCAGCGCGCTCCGGACGAAGCCCGGCGGGCACCGGCAGAAGGTTTCGCTGGGTGATGCGAGCGGGCACCCGCAGGAACTCGGCGTAGGCACCTGAGAGATAGACGATGTTCTCGCACAGGGACGGGCGGGCGCGACGGCACGGCGGACACTCGCCGCAGGGTGCCGAGTTGGCGGCCACCATCCGAGTGCCAACGACGACGCCCTCGACCCCCTCGCCCACCGCGGCCACTGTGCCGCAGGCCTCATGCCCGAAGGGGGCGGGCAGCGGCGGCAGGGCGGGGTGCGCCCCCTGGCGCAGCATCTTGGCGTCGGTCGCGCACGTGAGCGCACACTCAACAGCCAGGACCACCTCACCGGGGCCGGGTTCGGGCATCGGCACCTCTTCGAGCCGGAGATCGCCGGGGCCGTGGAGCATGAGGGCGCGCACGGCTCGCGACGCTACCACCCGCGTGGGCGCGGGCACGTGGACGAGATCCCAGACGGTGCGTTGCTCCTGCTCCCGCACGCGGAGTGACCGCCAACGTTCACCGGGTTCCGGCGGCGGCGAACACATCGCCGGGCGGTGTCCTCGGTTGCGCCCATATATCCGATAGGGGCGCTCCCCTGGTCCTGGCCCAACTCGGTTATCGCAAGCCGCGCCAGCGTGCGTGGGTTCGGTCGCGATCCCCACACGACCAGCAGACGTTGGCCGTCACTCCACTAGCCTGCCCCGCTGTGAGCGGAGCAAACACCCGATCGGTGCACGCGAGCTACCCGGAGCATCTCCGGGTGCGTGTCGACGACTACCTGGCCGGCCTCTGGTTCACGTCGCCCGATGCGGAGGAATCTGCCGAGGCGGCCGGCACCGAGGGTCTGGTCGAGGCAATGCGGTACTCCCTGCTGGCCGGCGGCAAGCGCATTCGCCCCGTACTCGCGCTGGCCACGTGCGAGAGCCTTGGTCGCGACCCCGGCGAGATGATGGCGGCGGCGGCGGCCATCGAACTGATTCACACCTACTCGCTCATCCACGACGACCTGCCATCGATGGACGACGACGATCTGCGACGCGGCATGCCCACGTGCCACCGCGTATTCGGAGAGGACGTGGCCATCCTTGCGGGCGACGCGCTCTTCGCGGAGGCCGTGCGCCTGGTGTGCGACGAGCAGGGAGGTGGTCCCGTCGTGCAGGTGGGCATCCTCGCCGAACTCAGCCGGGCCACCGGTGTCACCGGCATGGTTGGAGGTCAGTATCTGGACCTGCGTGGGGCGGGGGCGGCATCGGGTGATGCCCTCCGGGCCGTGCACGCCCTGAAGACCGGTCGCCTGATGGCCACCGCAGTCCACTGCGCCCTCGTGCTCGCCCCGCCACCCGCCGCCGAGGACGCCCTGTATCGCGCCTTTGCACGCGAGCTCGGCCTGCTGTTCCAGATCGTCGACGACATCCTGGATGTGGACGGGTCGGAAGAAGCACTGGGCAAGGCCGTGGGTGCGGATGAGCGCATGGGCAAGATCACGTACGTGAGCCTGCACGGCATGGAGCGCGCGCGGGATCTGGCCGCGGAGTCCCATCGCCGGGCCCTGGCCCTTCTCGGCGACCTTCCCGGATCGGTCGACGATCTCGCCGCGCTCGCCGACACGGCCTTCGCCCGCCAGAGCTAGTGGAGTGACGGCCAACGTCTGCCGGTCCTTCGGGGATCCCGACCGAACCTAAGCACGACTACTTTGGCGTCGGGGAACCGAGCCGGGCCAGGACGCGGGGAATGCCCATATCGGACACATGGGTGCGACCGAGGACACCGCCCGGCGACGTGGTCGCCGCCGCCGGAACCCGGTGAACGTTGGCGGTCACTCCGCTCGCCGCGTTCCGATTTTCGGGCGGCCCACTGTGGCGCAGTCGGATAGCGTGACAACTCGGTCGCCCATCACCGATGCGCAAGGAGAATGCGGATGCCCCGTCGCCCCATCGCACTTGAACTCGGCATGGCCACCTATATCGCCAAGAAGCATCTCCTCGAGCGCAAGGAGCGCTTCCCGTTCACGCTCATGCTGGAGCCACTTGAGCTCTGCAATCTGGCGTGCCACGGATGCGGCCGCATACGCGAATACGAGGATGTCTTCCACAAGCGACTATCGGTGGAGGAATGTCTGCGTGCGGCCGACGAGTGTGGGGCACCCATCGTCAACATCCCGGGTGGCGAGCCGCTGATCCACAAGCAGATCGATCAGATCGTTCATGGCATCATCGATCAGGGTCGTTTCGTCTACCTCTGCACCAACGGCATCCTGATGGACCGCGCCTTCGGGCGCATCGAGGCGACGAAGCGCTTCGCCTTCGTCGTGCATATCGACGGCATGGAGGCGGTCCACGACAGGGCCGTGGGGCGCAAGGGCGTGTTCGCGAAGGCCACGGCGCGCATGCGTGAGGCCATCGAGCGCGGCTACCGCGTGTGCACCAACACGACGATCTTCCGCGGCACCGAGCCGCAGCAGTACGTGGAGCTCTTCTCATTCCTCAAGGACATGGGCGTGGAGGGCTGCATCACGTCGCCGGGCTTTGACTACGCATCGGTCACCCGGGACCGCGAGCAGTTCCTCGCGCGCACCGAGGCCCAGGCGCTCTACACAGAGGTGCACGAGCGCTGCGACGGGCTCGCCATCCCCTTCTACAACAACCCCCTGTTCCATGAGTTCCTGCAGGGAAAGCGCCAGTACCGCTGCTCGGCGTGGAGCATGCCCACCTACACGGTCGAGGGGTGGCGGTCGCCGTGCTACCTGCTGGCCGACAAGCACGTGGCGAGTATTCGCGAGTTGTTCGAGGGCACGGATTGGGAGGCCTACGGCACCGACCGCGACCCGCGCTGCGCGAACTGCCTGATGCACTGCGGCTACGAGGCCTCCACCATCCTCGACGCCATGTCCAGCCCGAAGGATCTCCTCGCGCTCGCTCGGGGCTGACACGCGGAGCGCGCGAAAGGTGTCAGGCGGGGTCATCGTGCTCCTGTGCGCAGTTCCGGCGGAGCAGCGCATCCTGCGAGACCTCGCAGGGCCCGGCGTACTCCTGATGGTGACCGGCATGGGTGCCCTGCCCGCCGAGCGCCGCGCCGCCGAGGCCATCGCCGCGGGTGCCAAGGCGGCCCTGTCGGTGGGCTTCTGCGGATCCCTGAGCCCCTCGCTGACACGTGGCGACATCGTGGTTCCGGACCGCGTGACCGATGCCATGACCGGCGAGGAATGGCACTGCGACCCCGGCCTCGCGGGGGGGGTCCACGGCCACCGCGGAACGCTGGTGACCGTGGCGCGCGTCGTGACCGACCCCGCGGCGCGGGCGCGCCTGGACGGCATCGCGGTGGACATGGAGAGCGCCGGTGCGGCGCGGGCGTGTGCACGCGCCGGCGTGCCCTTCGCCGCGATCCGGGCCGTGAGCGACCGGCAGGGTGATGTCCTACCCGACCTCGCCGGCCTGGTCGACCCGGCGGGCCGAGTGCGCGCCCGGAGGATCGCGGGCCGCATCGCATCACGACCCACGGAGTTCCCCGCCTGGGTGCGCCTTGCCCGCGGTGCCCGTGTGGCGGGACGCACGCTCGTGCCAGCCGTGTCGGCGGCGCTCGCGGAGGCCGCGTGACAACGGCGCTCGTCACCGGCGGCACCGGATTCATCGGCCACCACATCGTGCGACACCTCGACGAGCAGGGCATGACCGTGCGCGTGCTCGTACGTCCCGGGAGCCCCAGGGAGTGGCTGCTGCCCGAGGGTGCCGAACCCGTCGCCGGAGACCTGCTCGACCCCGCGTCGATCGGCCGCGCCGCGGACGGTGTGGACGTGATCTTCCACGTGGCCGCGCACTACTCGCTGAGACGCCGCGAGGCGGGTCTGGTGGAGCGCGTCAACGTGGGCGGCACCGCTGCGGTGATCGAGGCCGCCCGTCGAGCGCGAGCACGATTGGTGCACACCTCATCCGTCGCCACGGTGGGGATTCCGGGCGATGGCACACACGGGCACGAGGACACCCCACAGCCGTCATCCCAGGTGATCGGGGCATACAAGCGCTCAAAGGTGCGCGCGGAGGCCCTTGTGCGTCGTGCGGCAGCCGAGGGGATTCCCGCCTACATCGTCAACCCGAGCGCCCCTGTCGGGCCCGGTGACAGCCGCCCCACACCCACGGGCCGCCTTCTGCTCGATGCGCTCATGGGCAGGATTCCGGCCTATGTGGACACCGGGCTGAATCTGGTGGACGTGCGGGACGTGGCGGCGGGGCACCTGCTCGCACTGGAGCGCGGAATCCCGGGGCGGCGGTACATCCTGGGTCACGCCCACGGCAACCTCACGCTGTGGCAGATCATCTCGCTGGTGCACGATGCCGGCGGGCCCCCTCCCCCACGCCACCGGGTGCCGCACGCGGTGGCCATCGCCGTTGCGGCGGTGGACGAACTGGTGGAGGGCGTCATGCTGCGCCGCCAGCCGCGAGCGCCCCTCGATGGAGCCCTCATGGCGCGCAAGCACATGTTCTTCTCGCCGCAGCGTGCGATCACCGAACTGGGCCTGCCGCAGTCGGATGTCGGGCGCGCCGTCCGCCACGCCGTCGTGGGGTTCCGCGCGATCGGGATGGCGCCCGCCGACGCAACCCTCCCGCGGGGCGGGGCGCCCGCATGACGAGCAGCCAGACCACCGACCACGCCGTCCGCGATGCCGCACGCAATGCCGCCCGGCGTGGCGCCCGCCACCTGCGCGACCTGCAGGAGCCCGACGGCTACTGGTGGGGTGAACTCGAGTCGAACGCATCGATCACGGCCGAGCACCTGTTCCTGCTGGAAGCCCTGGGGGTCGCCACCGAGGCCGACCGCCACGCGGTGGCCGCCGAGCTGCTCGCCACCCAGGGCGATGACGGTGGATGGCCGGTGTGGCACGGGGCCGACGGCAACCTGTCGGTGACCCTGGAGGCGTGGTATGCGCTCAGGCTTGCCGGGATACCCGCGGACCCCGAACCACTCGTTCGTGCACAGCAGCTCGTGTTG
>Ga0082335_1006590_pt1 | contig 14796 bp, 9 predicted proteins | sample Subgrocontami58m_FD_72375 | JGI IMG/M metagenome (GOLD analysis project Ga0082335, IMG submission 72375) | Subsurface groundwater microbial communities from S. Glens Falls, New York, USA - GMW37 contaminated, 5.8 m (SPADES assembly) (version 2) ...
TGGCGGGAGGGGATCACGCCACTCGTCGTCGACCGGCTCTCGCGGCCGTACGCGGACGCGCGCGCGGCGCTGGACGGCCTCGTCGCCGGCGTCGCCGACCTCGGCAACCGCGTCGAGGGGAACGGGGCGACGCGGTAGCCGGCGCGTCTCTTACAGCCCCAGCGCCTGCGAAGGAACCGTCGACAGGATTTCATGTCCCTGACCGCCTCCTGGGGCGAGTCCCGCAGGAGCGTCTTCCCCGCAGTTCTGCCGCCTGCTACGCGGGCTCCTGGTAGCGCTCCATACGCCGGATCCTGCGGCTGACGCCGCAGGCTATTCCCTTTCGCGCGCTTCGCGCGCTGTCACCAAGCCCGCGAAGCGGGCGTCAGGAATTAGCTGCGGGCGCCAGCCCGCAGAGCAGAGCGAATCCCGAAAGACGTGGAGCCCGCGTAGCGGGCGACAGAGCTGAGGGGGAGCCGCTCCTGCGGATGCACCCGTCCTCCTCCGCCTTGATCACCCAGGCCCGTCAGCTAGCCACGCTCGGCATGGAGGACCACGCCCTTGGAGAGGATCTCTCCGAGGACCGGGTCGAAGCCGGCGAGCCTGCGGCGCACCTGCGCCGGCGTGACTACGACGAAGTCGATGGACATGGGGCGGTTCTCGATCGACCCGTGCAGCCGCTGCGCGATCACGGAGGCATGACCGCGGGAGCGGGTGATGACCAGGAAATCCAGGTCGGAATCGCGTTTCGGCCTGCCGTAAGCGTACGATCCGAAGAGGATGATCTTCTCGGGATGGAGGGACGCGGCGATGCGCGCGGCGATGCTGCGCGCAAACCTGCGCCCGGCTCGCACCCGCGCCGTCAGGCGGCTAACGGCGGGAGTCGTACTTGTTCTCGTGTTCGACCGCGTAGGACGTGGACTCCATGGAATGCAGGCCATCGTATCGCGCCTGGTCAAGCCCGTCAACGCCAGGGCAGAGGTTCCCCCACCCCGCGCCGCCGCTTCGCAGCGGCGCTGGGTGGGGGAACCTCTGGGGGCGAACGCCCCTGCTTGCGGATCCTCCCAGCGCGTCGTATCATCGTTCCGTCCTGGATCTCCTCAACCAAGTGCGTCCCGAATGGCCATCCGAAAAGCCCTCCCATGATACTCGACGCCGGACACTCCTCCGCGGGGGCGCCGCCGACGCAAGCGGACCTGCCGCCGTTGCGAGTGCTCGTCCTCGTCTCCGAGCCGCTCGTCGAGGAGACGGGGGACGCCATGACGCCGGTCCGCCCCGTGCGTGCCGCGGAGTTCCGCCGGCAGATCGAACGAGAACTGGCCAGGGCCGAGGCCCGGTTCGCCTGGAGGGTCGAGCCGGCAATCCTCTCTCGCGTCATGGACGCCGCGCTCCGGGGGTACAACTTCGTCGTGTTCTTCGGCCACGGAACGGAGGGCAGCCTGCTCTTCGAGGATGAGCGGGGCCGCGCCGTCCATGTCGAGCCAGAACGCCTCTCGGGGGTCCTGACGCTCCAAGGGAAACTCCCCGCGCTCCACGCCCTGGTCCTCTGCGCGTGCCACAGCGAGAGCGTGGTCCCACATGGCACGAACCAGCTCGCGAACAACATCGTCGTGGTCGACCACAGCAAGCCCCTTCTCGTCCCGGTCGGGCTCTCGATGGTCCGAGGTCTTATCCACGCGACTGCGCTGGGACTGGATTTCGGTACGGCCTTCTCTGCCGGAAAGGAGGCGGCCTACGCCTCCCTCGCCGAACAAGGCGTTCTCGAGAAGGAGGCCAAAGAACAGATTGAGCGGCTTGCGCTGCTGCAGAACCAGGCAGCCCTCGTCCAGGCGTTGGAACCAGCTCCGGGCATTCCTCTTCGAGATCAGCCGCGATTCCACAGCGGCGCAACGGCCCCGTCGCCGGTGTTCGTTGGGCGCGTCGAGGAGCGGGCCTGGGTCCTGGACTCCCTGAGGCGGAACCGATTGACGACGCTGACGGGCGTGGGGGGCCTCGGCAAGACCCAGATCGCGCTGGCGATCGCCGAACACGTCGCGGTTCGGCGATTCTATCGCGACGGCGTCGTCGAGGTGGGGATCGACACGCTGGCGGACCCGGACGACCTCCTGCTGCGCGTCGCCAGCTCCTTGGGCCTGGATGCGGCCCCGAACCGGGTCGTCGAGGCTCTGGAGGATCGAGAGGCCCTCGTCGTGCTCGACAACGCGGAGTCGTTCTTCTCGTACCCCGCGGGGGACGCCCCGCGCCGCGCGCGTGCGGCCCTGCGACAGGCGGTCGAGCGGTGCAGCGGTCTGCGCTGGCTGGCGACATCGCGCGAGGAGCTGGGACTTGCGCCGTGGGAGTCCTCGCGGCGGATCGGTCCTCTTGCGCTAGAGGAGGCCCGGACCCTGTTCGTTCAGACCGCTACGGCGTGTTCTCCGGTAGGCCTCGGAACGAGCGACGATCTCGCCAGCATCCTCCGATTCGCCGACGGCTACCCTCTTGCGCTTGTGCTCCTCGCGCGTCACCTCGCGGTGCGCTCATTGGCCGACCTGAAACAATCCATGGAGCGCGGCGGATCTCCCATGGCGGAGTTCATCGAGAGGGGGGAGCCAGCAGGACGCTCGAACAGCGTCACCGCCTGCCTTGACTTGACGTACGAGTACTTGCACTCCAGAGGCGACGCGGAGAGTCAGGCGGCGCTCAGGCTGCTTGCGGCAGTGGCCTCGTTCCCAACCGGCCTCGACTCGGAGGTTCTCCGGCTCATCGTGGGTTCCGAAACCGCGAGCAAGGGGTCGCGCGACGCGGCACTTCTCATGGAGTCCCGCGGACGGCGATTGCGCCTTCTCGAACCGGTGCGCGAGTACCTTCGTCCGAAGATCGCGAACGTCGATCGAGAAGGGGTGTTCCGAGCGGCGATTCCAGCGTACGCCGCGCTCCTCTCGGGTCTGACGAAGGCGGGCCTGTCCGCTGAAGCACTGGCCTCCTCGCGGCTTGAGGCGCCAAATGTACTCGCCCTGCTCGTCGCCGCCCGGATGGTTGCTGGCGCCGAGTCTGGCCCTCTCGTCAGGGAGATCCCCGGCTTCGCGCAGTTCGTACGAATCGCCGGGATCCCCCAGGAAGGGCGGAGCATCCTGACCCGCACAATCGAGTTGCCAGAGGTCTCGAACGGTCCTCTCCATGCCCAGTGCATGGAATGCCTCGGGCACGCGCATCGGGCCCTCTCCGAGCTGCCCCAGGCGCGGAGTCGCTACGAGGAGGCCCTCCCGATCTACAAGGCCATCGGCGCCCGACTCGGCGAGGCCAACTGCATACAGGGGCTCGGGGACGTGCATCGGGACCTCTCCGAGCTGCCCGAGGCGCGGGGCCGCTACGAGGAGGCCCTCCCCATCTACAAGGCCATCGGGGACCGACTCGGCGAGGCCAACTGCATACAGGGCCTCGGGCACGTGCATCGGGCGTTCTCCGAGCTGCCCCAGGCGCGGCGCCACTACGAGGAAGCCATCCCCATCTACAAGGCCATCGGGGACCGACTCGGGGAGGGCAATTGCATATGGAGCCTCGGGGACGTGCATCGGGAGGTTTCCGAGCTGCCCCAGGCGCGGGGCCGCTACGAGCAGGCCCTCCCCATCTACAAGGCCATCGGGGACCGGCACGGCGAGGCCAACTGCATCAAGAGTCTCGGGGACGTGCATCTGGCCCTCTCCGAGCTGCCCCAGGCGCGGGGCCGCTACGAGGAGGCCCTCACAATCTACAAGGCCATCGGGAATCGACTCGGCGAGGCCAACTGCATACAGTGCCTCGGGGACGTGCATCGGGCCGTCTCCGAGCTCTCCCAGGTACGGGGCCGCTACGAGGAGGCCCTCCTCATCTACAAGGCCATCGGGGACCGACTTGGCGAGGCCAACTGCATCAAGAGTCTCGGGGACGTGCATCGGGCCCTCCCCGAACTGCCCCAGGCGCGGGGCCGCTACGAAGAGGCCCTCCCGATCTTCAAGGCCATCGGGGACCGACTGGGCGAGGCGGCATGTCTTGTCGGCGTTGGAACAATCCTGGCCGAGAGCGGAGATCTGGCGACTGCGCGATCGATGTACGGGCGGGCGGGCAGCATCTACGAGGAGATTGGCGTGCCTACGGAGATGGCGTCCGTTCATGACAACCTGGGACGACTCTGTCTCCGAGAGGGGAAGCTCGACGATGCAGCCAAGGCCTTCGCCAACGCGCTGGTCGTGGCGGTCAAGGGCCTTGCGATCCGCAATGCCAGGGTCGCCCTGGAGGATCTTCTTGATGTGCTCTACCGGGCGCCGTCTCTGTCCTCAACGCCAGCCTCCGTGGGGCTCGTCGTAGGAGAGGCATGCCTGCGCGACGACTTCCTGGCTGTCGTGCTCAGGGTCTCCACGGACACTCTCGTCCAAGGCGGTCACGACCGGACGGGTACGTTGTGGCGCGTTGCCGAACTGTTCCGAACGGAGCTGAACGGCGTGGAGGTCCCGCCGCAAGAACCCGTACGCCGGCGGCGCCATATCCTCCAGGTCTACTTCAAGACGTTGACGCACATCGTGTCGGGTAGCCTCGACGACGCGAAGCAGGCCGCGGAGGCCCTGTCCGGGCTCATCGGGTCCAATGAAGTCACCCAGGCCCTGCACAAGATCTGCGCAGGGACACCGCGATGAGCGATCCCAAGGACGAATTCCCGGACATCCTGCGCGAACCGGAAACCGTGAGGTTGTTCCTCTCCCTGGAAGGCAAGGCGCCCACGGAAGAGTGGCTTGGCGCCGTGACGTTGTTCCCCGCCGTGAACATGCGCATGGCGTCTCGCGTTTCGTCCCCGATGCAGACGCCGGATCCCCCGCAATACGCGGTTCCCGGGGTTGTGACTCCGCAGCGTCCCATACCGGTCGTCGTCCGTTCTCCCCTCGACGCCCCCGATTCCGGTCCCATGGCGCTCGTCCAGGTCGCCGCCGCCCTCCGGGGGGAGCTGGGCGCCTGGGAGGTGAGCGTCGTCACGGATCCCAAGACGGCCTGGGTCGACAAACTCCGCGTGGTCGAGGAACATCTCACCCGGTTCCGAGACGCGGTGTCCGTCATCCTGGTCGGGCCAGAACGCAGGCGACCCGGGGACTCGAGGCACCCGCGAGCGGCGGAGCGCGTGAACGAGGTCGTACGCCTCATTCGTCGCGCGGGAGGTCTGCCCACCGCCCTGGACCCTCTCTCCGGTGAGCGAGAACCGGAGGGGGTCCATGTTCCGCCCGATGCGTCAGGGGCCCTATCAACCCGCCTCCAGAGGACCTTGGAGCGGCTCGTCGCAAGAGCGGGAGGCCCTGGCGGAACGGAGGCGACGGACCCCTGGGATTCCCTGGCCCTCGCCCTGGAGCAAAGCGAACCGCTCCGCCGGTTCCTCGCCCCCCTTTCGTACGTCCGTGGAGGGTTCGACTCGCCGCTCCTCCGTCACCTGGGGCTCGAACGCATGGAGGCATCGATCGCGGAGACGGCATGGGCGTGTCTCGTGGCCGCCGACAACGGCCTCTACGAGTTCGACTCGACGGTCGCGCGAGTCGTCCGACGCTCCCTGGGCGACGAAGAAAAACGGGAAGCACACCGTGCCCTCGCGGGATACTACGCGGGCCCCGAGCGACCGTCCCTTCAGCCCGACCGCGTTCCGCCTGCGCATCCCTGGCTGGACGAGATGGAGGCATTCCACCATGCCTCCGTCGCATGCGACCCGACGTGGTGGGAGCGACACGGGTTCTTCTTCGTGGACCAGCTCGACGCCCTTGGGCGGGAGCTGATCGAGCAGGTACGGAGCTATCCGACCGCGGCAAAGGTGTTCGAGCGCGCCCTCGAGCTCGACCCCGACGACGCGTATGCGCACCACGGCCTGGCCCGCGCGCTCGACGCACAGGGGCTCGAAGCGGAACGCGTCGCGGTCCACTACGCCGAGGCGATCCGACTCGAACCGGGCATGCTCTCCTGGCACGCGGACCGGATCTGCTTCCGCATTGCGGAGGGCAGCATCCCGGAGGCGCTGCGGCTCTGGGAAGAGGCGCGGGACCTCTTCCTGGGGGACGAGACAGGCGACGATGTGGGGACGTATGAGCGCGTCCACGGACGCCTGGCCGCGCTCCTCATCCATCGGCAGAGGCTGAAATTCGCCCGGGAGGTCCTGGGAGACGTGCCGGAGCGGGCCAGGATGCGGAGCCCTACCCTCGCCGCGCTCTCGCGTCGGCTCGGTGCATTCCTGGAGGTGGAACGGGGCCGGGCGTTGGTTCCTGCTCCCCACCTGGAAGAAGGCTGGTGGCGCAATGGACCGTTCCTGCTCTCCGGCGAGCGCGCAAACGGCGCGCGCCTCCTCCGATGGCTTGCCGCCCGGGTGGAGGGCGTCGTGGGCGATCGCGTTGTCCTCCTCGTTGGCGTCGTCGGAGTCGACACAGCCAACGGGCAAGGCCAGCTTGCTGGGCCGGCGACCATGGAGGTCTCCGTAGCCGACCTGCAATCCTGGCTCGGGTCGGGCGTCGAATCGATCCCGAAGGACGGCGAGTTCCTCGAGATCGGGGTCTACGTCACGCCTGACGGGGCGGAGTCGCTGCACGCCGTACCGCATCCGTTGAAGACGTGGCGCGAGCCGGACCTTCCCGCGATCGACCTCGATCCCGAGCGGTACGTGCGAACACGGTTCGGGAGCCGATGATGTTGGACGGGTTCGGCGGCCCGCTCCGGCCCGATCTGCTGTACGTGGTCCTCTGCGGACCCGGCGTCGGCGAGAGCGTCGCAGTGCGCGTGCCTCCCGACGGATGGGTGATCGTCGACAGTCTCCGCGTGGGACCCGAACCAGGGGCGTTCCTCGCGGGACGCTCGGTGGTGTCGACCTTCGGTGGGCGGCTGGCCGGGCTCGTCTTGACGCACCCACACTCGGACCACGCGGATGGCTTCTCCGATCTCGTCGAAGCGCTGGCGGACGGGTTCGTCGGATGCGTTCGTGTGTATGTGGAACCTCCGCCGGGCTGGAAAGACGACGTGAACCTGGATCGGCTACGGAAACGACAGGGAGTGGCCGATGCGCTCTCGTCCATTGGAAGTCGCTGGAACCGCGTCACAGACAGCCGATGGGAGATGACTGCGAGGTCGCGTCAGACAGTGAACGACGCCGTTTTCGAGGCGCTGTACCCCAGCGAGGAGGCGCTGGCCAGATTCAAACGCGCCCCTCCGAGCGATGACAACCGCCTCTCCTCCCCGGTCCGTGTGACCTGGGGGGATCTCAGGGTGATCCTGGGTGGCGATCTCGTCCGCGTCGGATGGAATGAGATAGCGGACATGCCACTCGCTCCGTCGGTGGCCGACCATCACTGCTACAAGGTGGCTCACCACGGTTCACTGGGCGCGCAGCACGACGTTGTACTGGTCGGATCCTTGGACCGGACCTGGTGCATCGCCCCGTTCCGATCCAGCCTTCTGCCGAGATTCGAGGACGAAGAAGGCGTCGATCAGCTGCTGCGCAAGATCGAGCAGGTCCATCTGACATCCCTGCCGTACGACGCGCACCCGGAGCCCAACCCGCCGCGGCGGGTGACCCGGGACCAGGCGCGGCAGAGACAAGTCCCTGGTCCGCCGGCGATCGACATCGGCGCTGGGCGGACGGCGATCCCAGTCTCCGCACCGAAGCGGGCGCCGATGGCGTGGATCGCGGCCGGGTTCGCCCGATCCGGGCGCCTCGACGACATTCGTCACGGACCTCTTGCGGCGGTCGTGCGGGAGGGATAGGGACCAGGCAGCGGCGTTCCCGCGAATACGTTTTTCATCACTCTGTCTGCGATGCGCGGCCCTGCGGTCCTGCGTCATGGGGACGGGCCGCCGCTTCGCGACGGCGCGGGGTTGGGGAACCTCTGACGCCAGGGACGACGCCGTGGCGGGCACGCCTGCACGAGCCCGCCCCCGCGCGCTGCCGCGCGACTCTCCCAGTCGACGCGAATTCGCCGCTGGACAGCCCCACGGGGCGGCCATACAATTCCGCCGCCCCACGGCCTGCGAGACCCCCGATGCCCGTCCGAGGTTACATCGCGCTCGTCCTCCATGCGCACCTGCCCTACGTGCGCCACCCGGAGCACCCGGAGTTCCTCGAGGAGGACTGGCTCTTCGAGGCGATCACCGAGACCTACATCCCGCTGCTCGACGTCTTCGAGCGGCTGGTCCGCGAGCGGATCGACTTCCGCATCGCGATGACGCTCTCGCCGACGCTCTGCGAGATGCTCTGCGACCCGCTGCTGCAGGGGCGCTACCTGCGGCACCTGGGGAAGCTCCTCGACCTCGCCGACCGCGAGGTCCACCGCACGAAGGAGATGGGCGACTTCAACGACACCGCCCTCATGTACCAGCGGCGGCTGCGGCGCGCGATGGAGATCTTCGAGGGGCACTACCAGCGAAACCTCGTCCGCGGGTTCAAGAACCTCCAGGACCTCGGGAAGCTGGAGGTCCTCACCTGCGGCGCCACGCACGGCTTCCTCCCGATGATGAACCGTCGCGAGTCGGTCCGCGCGCAGGTCGAGGTCGGCTGCCAGAACTACATGAAGCACTTCGGCCGCCGGCCCCGCGGCATCTGGCTGCCCGAGTGCGGCTACAATCCCGGCGACGACCGCATCCTCCACCGCGCGGGGCTCGAGCACTTCATCGTCGACACGCACGGCCTCCTCTTCGGCTCGCCGCGCCCGCGCTACGGAGTCCACGCGCCGATCCGCTGCCACAGCGGGGTGGCGGCCTTCGCGCGCGACATGGAATCCTCCAAGCAGGTCTGGAGCGCCAAGGAGGGGTACCCCGGCGACGGCGTATACCGCGAGTTCTACCGCGACCTCGGGTACGACGGCGAGTACGCCTACATCCGCCCCTTCCTGCACTCGGACGGCATCCGCCGGAACACCGGCATCAAGTACTACAAGGTGACCGGCGAGGTGAAGCTCCACGAGAAGCAGCCGTACCGCCAGGCCGACGCGATCGAGAAGGTCGCCTCGCACGCGGGGAACTTCCTCCACAACCGCCAGGCCCAGGTGCGGCACCTGGAGGGGGCCCTCGGGCGCCGCCCGATCATCGTCTCTCCGTACGATGCTGAGCTGTTCGGCCACTGGTGGTTCGAGGGGCCCGAGTTCCTCGACTTCTTCCTGCGAAAGACGGCGTGCGACCAGGACGAGCTGGCGCTCACGACCCCCGCGGAGTACCTGCGGCAGTCCCCGCGCCTGCAGACGGCGACGCCGTCGATGAGCACCTGGGGCAGCGCGGGCTACGCGGAGATGTGGCTGAACGCCTCCAACGACTGGGTCTATCCCCACCTGCACGAAGCGGAGGACCGGATGGTCGGGCTCGCGCAGCGGTTCCCCTCGCCGCCGTCGCGCATCCATGAGCGCGCGCTCAAGCAGGCCGCGCGCGAGTTCCTCCTCGCGCAGTCGTCCGACTGGCCGTTCATCATGTCGACGGGGACGATGGTGCCGTACGCGCAGAACCGCTTCCGCACGCACATGACGCGGTTCCTGGCCCTCGACGACATGCTGAAGCGCGATGCGATCGACATCGGCGCGCTGGCCGAAATGGAAACCAAGGACGCGGTCTTCCAGGAAATCGACTACCGCGTCTATCTCCCCTAAGAGGATTCGTTGCAGGATGCGCTCCACGGAGTGACAATTCCGCAGACATACCGATGAAGATCATCATCCTCTCACGCCGTGGCTCCTTCTACTCCACGCGCCGCTTGCGCGACGCCGCGAAGGTGCTCGGCTACGACGTGAAGGTCCTCGACCCGCTCCGGTGCGTGCTCCTGCTGGAACGCGGACGCCAAAGGGTCCTCTACGGCGGCCGCGAGGTCAAGGGCGTCGACGTCGTCCTCCCGCGCATCGGGACCTACGGCACCGAGTACGCCATCTCCGTCGTCCACCAGTTCGAGCTGATGGGCGTCCCCGTCGCCAACAACCACATCGCCATCGCGCGGGCGAAGGACAAGCTCGGCGCGCTCCAGACCCTCTCGAGCCGCGGCTTCCCCGTGCCCCCGACCATCCTCACGCGCTACCCACGCAAGCTCGAGGACGCCCTCAAGCACCTCGGGGGCACCCCCGTCGTCCTCAAGCTCCTCCGCGGCACGCAGGGAACCGGCGTCGTCCTCGCCGAGAGCGCGACGTCCGCGGAGTCGGTCCTCGACGCGATCTGGAGCCTCGGCGAGGACATCATGATCCAGAAATTCATCTCCGAGTCGCGGGGCCGCGACATCCGCATCCTCGTCATCGGCGGAGAGGTCGTCGGCGCGATGAGGCGGACCGCGCGCGAGGGGGAGTTCCGCTCGAACATCCATCGCGGCGGGACGGGGACGCGCGTCGAGCCTGCGCCCGCGCTTGCGAAGCTCGCGATCGACGCGGCGCGCATCCTCGACCTCGACATCGCGGGAGTCGACCTCCTCGAATCCGTCGACGGCCCGCTCCTACTCGAGGTGAACGCCTCGCCCGGGTTCCAGGGGATGGAGGAGGCGACGGAGATCGACGTCGCCTCGCGGATGATCGAGTACGCCGCGCGGATCGCCGCGGAGCGGGGACGTCCCGCCACGGCGCCCACGCAGGCGTAGGGAGGCCGCATGTCGGGGCTGGAGATTCCCCTCTACGCCGCGGCCGGGCGGCTCGCCGGTGCGCTCGGGCTCGGGGCCGCGATCGGGATCGAGCGGGAGCGCCGCGGCCAGCCCGCAGGCATCCGCACGCACGCCGTCGTCTGCATCGGCTCGGCCCTCATGATGATCGTCTCGATCAAGATGGCGCAGCTCTCGCCGGGCGTCGACCCCGGGCGGATCGCCGCGCAGGTCGTGAGCGGCATCGGGTTCCTCGGCGCGGGCGCCATCCTGAAGCACGGGACGTCGATCCGCGGCCTCACGACGGCCGCCTGCCTGTGGGGCGTGGCCGGCGTGGGCCTCGCGGTCGGCGCGGGGTTCTGGTGGGAGTCCGTGCTCGGCACGGCCTTCATCACCTCCGCCGTCTTCTTCCTCGACAAGCTGAACCGCGTGCTGACGCTCGGCGAGTCGCTCAGGACCTGCGTCGTGTACGCGCGGGACGTGCCGGGGGTGCTCGGCCGCGTGGAAGACGTCCTCGGGCGGTACGAGTGCACGATCCGCTCCCTCGGCATCACGAAGCTCGTCAAGGAGCAGAGGGTGCAGATCCACGCGCTCGTCCAGATCCCCGACGACACGGACCTGGAGACCCTCGGGCGGGCGATGGGCGCCGTCGAGGGAATCGAGCAGTATGAGATTGATTGATCCCCCCTGTAGGGGCGGCCCGCCGGACCGCCCCTCGCCTTGCGCCCGGAATCACCGATGACCACGCCGAAGGAACCCGGCAAAACCCGCATCTACCACGACTTCCTCGTGTCGTCGAAGCTCCTCGTCCGCATCGCCGAGAGCGCGTGGCAGCCTCCGACGGACGTCTTCGAGACCGACCAGGAGGTCGTCGTGCGCGTGGAGGTCGCCGGCATTTCCGCCGACCAGGTCTCACTCGTCCTCGAGGGCGACCGGCTCCTCGTGCGCGGGCGCCGCGACGAGCTCCCCTGCGCGAAGCGGCGGGCCTTCCGCCAGATGGAGATCCACTACGGCCTCTTCGAGCGGGAGATCTACGTCGAGGGCCCGGTCGACGCCTCGCGCGCCCGCGCGGCGTACGCGAACGGATTCCTCGAGGTCGTCATCCCGAAAACGAAGCGCCCCCGCGCGGGCCGGATCCAGGTGACCATCGCGATCTAGCCAATCGTTGAAGGGGACGTGCGACCGATGGGGAGCGAGAGGAGAAGGGCGAAGAGCGAAGGGCGAGGGGCGACGGCCGCGAGCCGGAAGTCGCCCCTCGCCCTTCCCCCTTCGCCCCTCGCCGGCCTCCCCGTCATCGCCCTCCGCGACGGGATCCTCTTCCCGCACATGGTCATGCCGATCGTCCTCAACGAGGAGCCCGACAAGAAGGCCGTCGACGACGCCCTCGCCAGCAACAAGCGCCTCCTCGTCGTCCCCTCGCTCGGCGCCGAGGACGAGGAGACGCCGCCCAGGCTCGCCGACTTCGGCACGCTCTGCGAGGTCCTCAAGATGCTCCGCCTCCCCGAAGGGGGCGTCCGCATCCTCCTCCAGGGGCACCAGCGCGTGAAGCTCTGCAGGATCGTCTCGCGCACGCCGTACCTCCGCGTGGAGTCCGCGCCGCTCGAGGACACGGAGGCGGCCGGCGCGCAGGCCGAGGCCCTCTTCCGCACCCTCATCACCACCTACGTGCAACTCCTCAAGCGGATGCCGCACGTCCCCGAGGAGGTCCAGGTCACCGTCCTCAACATCGACGAGCCCGTGCGCCTCGTCAGCTTCGTCCTCTCCAACCTCAACGTCCCCGTCGCGGAGAAGCTCGGGTTCCTCGAGGAGAACTCGCTCCACAAGCGCCTGGAGCGCCTGCTCGGGCTCGTGAACCGCGAGCTTGCGATCCTCGAGATCGGAAACAAGATCCAGTCGAAGATGCAGTCGGAGTTCGGCAAGGAGCAGCAGGAGCACTACCTCCGCGCCCAGATGCGCGCGATCCAGCGCGAGCTGGGGGAGGGGGAGGACCGCGCCGCGGAGGCCGAGGAGCTGCGCGCGAAGGCGAAAGAGGTGGGCCTCTCCGAGGAGGCGGGCAAGGCCACCGAGGAGGAGATCCGCCGCCTTTCGCGGATGTCGCCCGCGTCGGCGGAGTTCACGACGTCGAAGACGTACATCGACTGGCTCCTCGCGCTGCCCTGGTCGCGGATGACGAAGGACGCGCTCGACATCGCGCGCGCGAAGGGGGTCCTCGACGCGGACCACTACGACCTCGAGAAGGTGAAGGAGCGGATCCTCGAGTACCTCGCGGTGCTGAAGCTGAAGTCGACGGGCGAGGAGGCGGCGCCGATGCGGGGGCCGATCTTCTGCTTCCTCGGGCCGCCGGGGGTCGGGAAGACGTCGCTCGGGAGGTCGATCGCGCGGGCGCTGGGGCGGAAGTTCGTGCGGATCTCGCTCGGAGGCGTGCGGGACGAGGCGGAGATCCGCGGCCACAGGCGCACCTACGTCGGCGCGCTGCCGGGGCGGATCCTCGCGGGGATCCGCAAGGCCGAGGCGCGGAACCCCGTCTTCATGCTCGACGAGATCGACAAGCTCGGGGCGGACTTCCGCGGCGACCCCTCCGCCGCGCTTCTCGAGGTCCTCGACCCGGAGCAGAACTACGCCTTCAGCGACCACTACCTCGAGGTCGCCTTCGACCTGTCGCGCGTGATGTTCATCACGACGGCAAACGCGCTCGACACGATCCCGGGGCCGCTCATCGACCGGATGGAGGTGATCGAGCTCTCGGGGTACACGGAGGAGCAGAAGGTCGAGATCGCGCGGCGGCACCTCATCCCGAAGCAGCGCGAGGAGCACGGGATCTCGCCCGAGACGTGCGACTTCCCCGACGCGACGCTCGCGCGGATCGTCCGGGAGTACACGCGCGAGGCGGGGCTGCGGAACCTGGAGCGCGAGATCGCGAACGTCTGCCGCAAGGTGGCGAGGAGGATCGCGGAGGGGAAGCGGCCCTGGAAGCGGATCGGGCCGGAGCTTCTCCCCGAGCTGCTCGGGCCGCCGCAGTACGAGCCGGAGGTCGCCTCGCGGGCGGGGGAGGTCGGCGTCGCGACGGGGCTCGTCTGGACGCGGGTCGGCGGGGAGATCCTCTTCATCGAGGCGACGCGGATGAAGGGGAAGGGGAACCTGACGCTGACGGGGCAGCTCGGCGACGTGATGCGGGAGTCGGCGCAGGCGGCGATGTCGTACGTGCGCGCGAACGCGAAGGCGCTTGGTGTCGAGGAGGACATCTTCGAAGGGCACGACGTGCACATCCACGTGCCCGCCGGGGCGATCCCGAAGGACGGGCCGTCGGCGGGCGTCACCCTCGCGACGGCGATCCTGTCGCTCGTCTCGGGGAGGCCGGTGCGGCCCGACCTCGCGATGACGGGGGAGGTGACGCTGCGCGGCAAGGTGCTGCCGATCGGCGGGGTGCAGGAGAAGGTGCTCGCGGCGCACCGCGCGGGGATCAAGCACCTCGTCCTGCCGAGGCGGAACGAGAAGGACCTCGTCGACCTGCCGCCGCGCGTGCGGAAGGAGCTGACCTTCCATTTCGTGGACACGCTCGCGGATGTGTTCGCCGCAGCGTTCTCGATCCACGAATGAACACGAATCGGCACGAATGCGGCGACGGGCGGGCGTAGCTACCGCACGAGGTCATTCCACCGCGCATCGTCGCGCAGAGGGGCGAAGTCGGGGTCGAGCGGGAGCTTCTCGACCACGGGCAGCCCGAGCCCCTTCGCGCGGACGAGGTGCTCGAAGGCGGAGTCGCGCAGCTTCGCCGCCTCGTCCCCCGCCGCGGCCGCGGACCGCTTCACCTCCGAGCGAGCCACCTCACGAAGCGCGATCGACAGCCCCTTCCTCGTCATCGGGTCCGTGGGGCAGATTGCGATCGCCTTCTCGAACGCGCCCGCGGCATCCTCCCACTCCGAGAGCATCAGGCGGACGCCCCCGATCTCGCTCTGCGCCTGCCAGAGCGCGGGGTTCCTCCGCGCCGCCTCGCCGTAGTCCTCGATGGCGCGTTCCAATTCCGGGCGCGGGTCGACGCCGTGCGCCGCATCGACGCGCGCAAGCTGCTTCCTCCCCATCCCGCGGTAGGTGTAGAAGTCGGCGAACTCCGGCTGCGCCTTGATCCCCTCCTCCGCGTCGGCGATCGCCGCGCGGAACAGCTCCCGCGGGTCGTCGCCAAGCTGCTCCTTCGCCTTGCCGAGCTGACGCCGCGCGTTCGAGCGGGTCGCCCACCCGCTCGCAAGCGACGGCTT
>Ga0082335_1006593_pt1 | contig 14794 bp, 18 predicted proteins | sample Subgrocontami58m_FD_72375 | JGI IMG/M metagenome (GOLD analysis project Ga0082335, IMG submission 72375) | Subsurface groundwater microbial communities from S. Glens Falls, New York, USA - GMW37 contaminated, 5.8 m (SPADES assembly) (version 2) ...
GTGGGGACTCCTCCCCCGGCGAACGGTCCTGGAGCCGGAAAAGCTGCTGCAACGGACGCCGGCCCGCCACTTGGCTTCGGGGCTCGAGGTCAGCGGATATGAGATACACCATGGCCGCACGGTGGGCGCGGAGGGACTGCCCTGGATGCAGAAAGAGGACGGGGAGCCGGTGGGCACCGCCGATGCGGCCGGACGGGTCTGGGGCACCTATCTTCACGGCGTATTCGATGCCGACGGGTTCCGCCGCTGGTTTGTCGACCGGCTGCGGGCGAGGCGCGGGCTGGCTTCTTTGGGGAGGGGGGCCGTTTATGATCTGGAGCCGGCCTTCGACCGTCTGGCGGAAGTTGTCCGCCGGAGTATCGATCTGGACCGCATTTACCGCGTCATGGGGCTGCGATGAGGCTGGAATATCAGATCATCGCCGCCTGGGGGTTAGACATGGCGCTCGGCGACTCGCGGCGGCTTCCGCATCCCGTACGGCTGATCGGGCGGTTTGCCGGTTTTTTGGAAGCCCCTTTGCGCAGCTCGATCAGCAATCCCCGTGTGGCTGGTCTGGCGGCCGCGCTCCTCGTGGTCTTTGCCTCCACGGCGGCGGCCTGGGCCGGTATCCGGTCTGCCGCTTTCATTCACCCCTGGGCGGGTGAGGCCTTGTCCATCGCCATCCTTTACTGGTCCTTGGCCGCCCGTGACCTGGCCGATCATGCCCTGGATGTACATGGCGCCCTTGCCCATGACGATTTACCCGCAGCGCGGCGGCTGGTGTCCCGGATCGTGGGGCGCGATACGGCGTCGATGGATCGGGGGGCCGTTGCCCGGGCGGCGGTGGAAAGCGTGGCGGAAAACACCGTGGACGGCGTCGTGGCGCCGCTCTTTTTCGCCGTGCTGGCCGGACCCGTGGGGGCGATGTTCTACAAGGCCGTGAGCACGCTCGATTCCACCTTCGGTTACCGGAATGAAAGGTATCTTAAATTCGGTTGGGCGTCGGCGAGACTCGATGATCTGGCCAACTATATCCCGGCCCGTCTGACGGCGCCGTTCATGATGCTGGCGGCCCTGCCTCTGGGCGGCGCGTTAAGATCGTTTCGCATCTGCCGCCGGGACGGACGGCTGCATGCCAGTCCCAATGCCGGCCTGGCCGAGGCGGCGATGGCCGGCGCTCTGGGGATTCAACTGGGTGGGCCGGTGAGCCGGGGCGGCCGGGTAGAGGTGATGCCGCTGCTGGGGGCCCCGGCTGCGCTGCCGGAGGCGCGGCACATCCGTTTGGCCTGCGCCGTGATGTTGACAACGGGCCTGCTGGCGGGCGCGGCGTTCATAGCGGTACGGCTCGGTGTCAGGGAGCTTTTGGCAGGTCAACTTTAAGAGTGGAAGAATGGAAAGCAAACGGATCTTGATTTTCACGGGTAACGGTAAGGGAAAGACCACTGCCGCCCTGGGCATGGCGCTCCGGGCGAGTGGGCACGGCCTCAAGGTCAGGATTATCCAGTTCATGAAAAAAGATGACACCACGGGCGAGGTAATCGCCCTCCGTCAGCTGACCGGCGTGGAGCTGGTACAGACTGGCTGCGGCTTTGTCCCCCCGGCAACGGATCCGGCCTTTGCGCAACATCGGGAGGCGGCGGAGAGGGGTCTGGAATTGGCCGAAGAAACCATAAACGCAGGCGATTGCGATCTGGTAGTCCTCGATGAGATCTGTACAGCAGTAACCTATGGACTGCTGGCTGAAAGCCAGGTGACGGACATCATGACGAAGGTCCGCGAGGGGAAGCGCCTGGTTCTCACCGGCCGCGGCGCCACCCCGGGAATGATCGCTCTGGCCGATACGGCAACGGAGATGAAATGTCTTAAACATGCCCTGCAAGCCGGACTTCCCGCGGGGAAAGGAGTGGAATATTGAAGGTGGATATCCCGCGGATAGTCGTCGCCGCAACGCACAGCGGCGCCGGCAAGACATCCCTGACGCTGGCGCTGACCGCGGCGCTTCGCGGCCGCGGTTTTGCCGTGCAGACCTTCAAAGTGGGGCCCGATTTTCTCGATCCCACCTATCTGGCCCTGGCATCGGGAAGACCCTGTTATAACCTTGACGGCTGGATGATGGGAGAGGCCTATATTACCGATCTTTTTGCCCGCGTCTCGGCGGGGGCGGATATCGCCGTCATCGAAGGGGTAATGGGCCTTTTCGACGGGGCTGATGCCGCAACCTCGGCCGGAAGCACCGCCGAAATAGCCCGCTGGCTGGCAGCGCCGGTGCTGCTGGTCGTGGATGCCCAAGGGGCGGCCCGGAGTGTCGCCGCCCTGGTGAAAGGGTTTGACACCTTCGAAGCGGGCCTGGAGATCGCCGGGGTGGTGGCGAACCGGTGTGCATCGGAGCAACATGCCCGGTGGCTCGGCGACGCCCTGGCATCCGCTTCCCTGCCACCGCTCGTGGGCGCCATCGGCCGGGGGGCGTTTCCGCCCTTAGCCGGGCGCCACCTGGGACTGGTCAGCGCCGACGGACACTTGCTCTCCCCAGCCGTTCTCGCTTCCTTTGCCAATGCCCTGGAAAAGGGTCTGTCCCTGGAGACCGTCAATGAATTGGCCCGGGCCGCGGCACCCTTAACTTCCTTTGCCGCAGCCAGGGAAAGGCGGAAAAGAAAGATATCCCTTGGTCTGCCCTTTGACGAGGCGTTCCATTTTTATTATCGCGATACCCTGGACGAGTTGGAAGCGCAGGGCTGTGAGCTTGTTCGTTTCTCTCCCCTCCGAGACGACCGGCTGCCCGAGGGGTTAGCGGGTCTGTATATCGGCGGCGGCTACCCGGAGGTGCATGCCAGGGAACTGGCGGCTAATGGGGGTATGCTGCAATCGCTGCGTGATTTCGCTCGCTTGGGTTCTCCCATTTACGGGGAGTGCGGCGGACTGATGTACCTTTCGGAAAGTCTGGAAGCAGCGGACGGCACAGTTTACCCTATGGCGGGAATAATGCCCCTGCGTACCAGGATGCGCAAGACCAGAAAGTATCTGGGATATGTGGAGGCAACGTTAAATGAAGATTCCCTGTGGGGCCGGAAGGGAGACCTCTTCCGGGGGCATGAATTCCATTACTCGGAGCTGGTTTCCGAAGAGAAGGAAGAATCCTCTTGGCGGCCGGCCTATTCCCTGAAGAGGAACCGGCCGGGAACGATTATCCCGGAGGGTTTCCAGTGCGGCAATGTCCTGGCGAGCTATGCCCATCTCCACTTCGGATCCCGGCCGGCGGCGGTGGGACGTTTTGTCGCCAAATGCGGAGGTGCAGTATGAAGAGACCGAATATGTATGATTTCTTGGCCAAGCCCCTGAACGGACCGGAGATAGAGTCCCGGTCTTTTGCCATTATCGACGAAGAGGCGCCGGCCCACGATTTTACGCCCGCCCAATGGCAGGTAGTGCGCCGGATGATCCATACGGTGGGGGATTTTTCCATCATGGAGCGGGTCCGGTTTTCCCCGGAGGCGATCACCTCGGCGGTGCAGGCCCTCCGGGCGGCGAAGACGATCTACGCGGACTCCAACATGATCCGGGCGGGTATTTCCCAGGCCCGGTTGCAGAAAGTGCACAGCGGGTACGGATCGGGCAGTATCGTCTGCTACGTGAATGACGGCGAAGTCGCCCGTGAGGCGCGGCAATCGAACCTGCCCCGCTCCCTGCTGGCGGTGCAAAAGGCCAGACCGCTTCTGGACGGCGCCATCGTTCTTTTCGGCAATGCGCCGGTGGCCTTACTGGAGATGAACCGGCTGGTCATCGAAGAAGGTATCAGGCCGGCGCTGGTGGTAGCCATGCCGGTTGGTTTTGTGCATGTACTGGAAAGCAAAGAGGAAGTGACGACCACGGGCGTGCCTTACATTGTCCTTGAGGGACGACGGGGCGGAAGCCCGCTGGCAGTAAGCGTGATTCATGCCCTCTGTTCACTGGCGGAGGCAGGGCAGGAAGAAGGAAAGGAAAGATGAATTCTGATTTTGCCAAGAAAGAGCCGTCAATGGCCGGCAAGGGGAAGAAAAAGGCTATTATCCTCCTGGGACACGGCAGCCGGGCGGCCAGCGCCGCTGACGATATGGAAGAAATTGCCCGCCGCCTGAGGGAAAAACTGGATTATGAAATCATCGAAACCTGCCAGATGTCGGGGAGGGGGGCGCATTTCCCCGAGGTCTTCGACCGGTGCGTCGCCGGAGGGGCGGAGAGCATCCTCGTTCTTCCCTACTTTCTGCACCGGGGGGTTCACGTGCTGCAGGATGTTCCGGAAATGATGAGGGAAAAGGCGGCCGCCTTTCCCGGGGTGAAGGTCGTGCTGGGTAAGAATCTCGGCTTCGACGAATGTCTTGTTGATCTGGTTATAAAGCGATTGATGGAATCTTGGAATCTTCCTGATGTCGGCAAGCTGAAATCACAGGAGTGAGAGGTATTAGAAGAAAGGAGGTGATGGAACCTGAAATTAGAATAAAAATTTCGAATCAGGGAATAATGAAGCGGAAAGAGGTGAAAATCCTCTGCTGTCCCGCAGCCGTAAAGGGAACGAAAAGCCAAAAAACCACTGGCAGTTTTTTAAAACCGCTGGGAAGGTGGCTGAGTAGGTGGCCCTGAGCCGGAAGACCTCATATTCCCGCAACCTCGCTGGAAGGAGAAAAATATGTTTAAGAGAATGGCTACAACTGTGATCGTTCTGTCGTGGGCTGGATCGGCATTGGGAGCACATCCTTTAATAACCGATGACACAGGCACACAGGGCAAAGGTAAGTTTCAATTAGAGGTGAATAGCGAATTCAACTATGACAAGGAGCGGGAAGAAAGAGTAACAACGAAAGAAACTGGTGGTGAAGTGGCAGCAATCCTATCCTATGGAATGGTGGATAATCTTGATATTGCCATCGGTGTTCCCTATCAATGGCTTACGGTCGAAGAAGATGGAGATGTAACTTCCAAAAAAGATAGGATAAACGAGATGTCGCTGGAGTTAAAGTGGCGATTTTATGAGCAGTCCGGATTAAGCCTTGCCTTGAAGCCAAGGATAGCTTTGCCAATAGGGGCCGATGAGAAGGGATCAGGGGCAGGAGAGGCCACATTTGGCCTGTATTTTATCACCACAAAAGAGATCGAGATATGGGCATTTCATTTAAATCTGGGATATGTAAGAAATAAAAACAAGCCTGATGAAAGAAGAGACATCTGGCATGCATCCCTTGCCGGAGAGGTAGGGGCTTTTAGAAGTCTTAAAGTTGTTGCGAACATCGGGGTAGAGAGGAATCCTTATAAAACTTCAGGGACTCACCCTGCCTTTATCTTGGGTGGCTTAATCTATGCGCTTTTGGATAACGTTGACATAGATTTTGGCGTCAAGGGTGGATTAAATAAGCCGGAAACCGATTATTCAATCCTTGCCGGGATAGCCCTGAGATTTTAGGAGGCGGAAAATGAAAATATCAAAAATTCAACTCACTATGCTGTTTGTTTGCTTGCTGTTTGCTGAGAATGCTTATGCCATGCATATTTCAGAAGGGATATTGCCTTTTAAATGGGCCGCCCTCTGGTTTGCCGTCGCCATGCCCTTTGTCGGATATGGTCTGCACCGCTTGAGGAAGATGTCCGAGACCGATCTTTCGTTCAAGCCGCTCGTCGGCCTGATCACGGCAGTCGTCTTCATCATTTCCTGCATGCCCGTACCGGTGCCGACGGCGGGCACCTGTTCCCATCCTTGCGGGACGGGCATCTCGGGGATCCTTCTCGGCCCGGCCATCAGCATCCTGATTACCGCGGCCGCCCTCTTGATCCAGGCGCTTTTTCTGGCCCACGGTGGATTGAGCACCTGGGGAGCGGACATCGTATCCATGGGTGTTGTGGGTTCTTTTGCCGGCTATTTAACTTTTAAAGGACTGCGTTTCCTCAGAGTGAATATGGCGGTGGCGGGTTTTTTGGCGGGGCTACTCGCGGACTGGGCGACCTATATCACGACCGCCGTGGAACTGGCTTCCGGAATCAGGGGCGACTCGCCGTTTATGCCGCTTTTCTGGAAGATCCTTATTGCCTTCGTGCCCACGCAACTTCCGCTCGGGATCCTTGAGGGGGCAATGACGGCCGGGATGGTGGTCCTTCTCTATAAGAAAAGGCCGGACCTGCTGGTAAAAATGCGCGTCTTAAAGGCCGAGGAGGTGACGGGATGAAAGCTCCCGGTTCCCCCTTTCCCGTCAAGAAGATTGTCTTGATTTTATTATTATTTGCGGTGACTTACTGCCTGCCGTTGCCTTTCACCGTCCTCTTTGCTGAAGAAGGCAAATGGGGCGGCGTGGACGAAGCGGTGGTAGAAAAATATGCCAAAGAGCACGGCAGGGAGGCGAAGGAGCCCTTGATCAACACCGATCAGGGAGACCTCCTGCTCTTTGTCTTCCTGCTGGCCGGGACGATCGGGGGATTTGCCGCGGGGTATTATTGGCGGGTGCTCATGGTGGAAAGAGCGCCGAAGATCGACAGCGAGAAACAGAAAACGGGCTAATCTTCCCTGGCTGTGCCGGCTTAAACGGCCGGCACAGCCAGGCTATTTCCGGAGAAAGAATGGAGTTGTTTTCAGAATACTTCAAGAAAGACCATCTGCTTTCCCAGATCGACGCCCGGATAAAGCTCATGGTCAGCCTGGCGACCCTGGCCATGGTGCTGAGCTACAGGGGCTTTGCCCTCCCGCTCTTCGTCACGCTGCTCTGCCTCTTTTTCTGTCTCCGGATGAAAGTGCCGTTTAAAGTTCTGCTGCTGAGATTTTCCGAACCCTGCTTGATCGCCTCCGTAGTGCTGCTGCTGAAATTTTTTTTCTCCGGGAATAATGTGATGTTTTCATTAGATATTATGGGACTGAAGTTGTCCGGGTATCAAGATGGGCTCCTGGAAGGTTTAATGATTGCCAGCAGAATTTTCGGCGCGGTTTCCGTCGTTGTCGTATTGGGATTTTCCACACCCTTTACCGAGTTCATGGCGGGACTTTCCTGGTTTCGGGTTCCCAGGGCGTTCATAGAAATACTGATGTTTGCTTACCGCTATATCTTTGTAATTATTGAAGATGCCATGGTTATTTACCATGCCCAAAAAAATCGCCTCGGTTACTCCAACATCAGACGCGGCTTAAATTCCTTTGGCATCATGACCGGATCGCTGATATTGAAGGCCTTCGAGAACAGCCAAAATACCACCGTTGCCATGGTGCAAAGAGGGTATGACGGCACAACTCCCCTGCTGAAACATAAGCCTTTCCGGGTATTAGAGGTCGCCCTCTCCATGCTGTTCATTATCATCATAGGAATTGTATGGCAGATTTAGCAAAGGGGCCGGGCGGCCCCAGACTGTCCGTAAACATTGATTCCTTTGTCTATCCCGATGGGACGCAGGCCCTGTTTGACCTGGGCTTCGCTATCGCGAGGGGAGAATTTGCGGGCCTGCTCGGGTCGAATGGCTCGGGCAAGACAACGCTCTTGAAGATTATGGACGGGCTGATCAAAGAATTCCGGGGCGATGTCTTGCTGGACGGAGTAAGTGTCAGGAAACTATCGCCCAAGGATATCTTCCGTAAGGTCGGCCTGATTTTTCAAAACCCCGACGACCAGCTCTTTGCCCCGACGGTGTTCGAGGATGTGGCTTTCGGGCCCATCAATATGGGGTTTACCGAGCAAGAGGTCATCCGCAGTGTTGACAAGGCCCTTCAGGATGTGGATATGGACGGCTGCGCGAAGAAGTCCATCCATAACCTGAGTTTCGGCCAGAAAAAGAGGGTATGCATCGCCGGTCTCCTGGCCATGGGCCACGAGATCCTGCTGCTCGACGAACCCACGGCGGGACTGGATCCCATGGGAGAGTACCGGATGATGAACCTCCTCACGAAATTGAACCGCGAGTGCGGCGTGACCATTGTGATGGCCACGCACAGTGTCGATCTTGTTCCCCTGTTTCTGGACCGGCTTTTCATTCTGAGCAAAGGAAGAATCGTGCGGTGCGGCACGCCGGAAGAGGTGTTCAAGGCGCCCGAAGAGATGACCCAGGTGAAGTTGAGGCTGCCCCATATTGCCGAATTGATTTACCTACTGAAGAATGAAGATCATCTCCCCTTTAATAAAATCCCGCTCACGATCGGCGAGGCCAGAAGAGAAATGATTGAGGTCATGTTAAAGAAAAGATGAGTCAACAAAGAAGCGGTTTCACGACGGGCACCTGTGCCGCAGCAGCGGCGAAGGCGGCCGCCCGGTTCCTCCTGGAGGGGATTGCTCTCCGGGAAGTGGAGATTACCCTCCCCGGAGGCAACCCGGTGGTAATGCCGCTGGTCTATGTCCGGGGTGACCGGGGCGGTGCCGAGGCCGCCATCCGCAAGGACGCCGGCGGCGATCCGGACATTACCCATGGCGCTCTGGTGGTCGTCAATCTTTCTCCTGTCCCCGGCGGCGAGATCCTCTTTGCCGCCGGAGAAGGCGTAGGGATGGTCACGAAACCGGGGCTCTCCGTTGCGCCCGGCGAGCCGGCCATCAATCCCGTGCCCCGGCAGATGATCTGTAGCGCCATCCGGGACGTAACTGCCCGGGGGATGCTCGTGACCGTTTCCATCCCGGGTGGCGAGGCAATGGCGGTCAAGACCTTCAATCCCCGCCTGGGAATTATCGGCGGCCTGTCGGTGTTGGGGACGACGGGCATTGTGCGCCCTTTCAGCATTTCCGCCCTGCGCGCTTCCCTTAAATGCGCGCTGGATGTAGCAGCCGCCTGCCGTATCAGAATGCCGGTTTTCGTGCCGGGCAATATCGGGCGGCGGGCGGCGGAAGAGAACTTCCGCCTCGGAGAAGGCCAGGTTATCGAAGCAGGCAACGAATGGGGCTTTGTCCTGGACCGGGCCGCTGGTCTTGATTTCCGGGCAATACTTGTTGTAGGACATCCGGGCAAGCTGGCCAAGCTCGCCGCCGGCGATTGGGACACCCATTCCTCGCGCTCCCGGAGCGCCCTGCCTACGGTTATCCGCCGGGCGGAGGAAATGTTTGCCCGGTCTTTTCCGGATCAGGTCACGGTCGAGGGTCTGTTCCACTCCCTGGACCCTGCGGAAACAAAGACGCTGGGGGAGGGCTTGGCCGCCGACGTCGAAAAGGCCGTGCGGGAGCGGATGGGCGGTTGCTGGCCGCTCGCTGTGGTCCTCATCGATATGCGGGGCCGGATGCTGGGCTCCTCGGGAGATCTTTCACTATGGCGGTAAAAGCAAATAAGATCATGATCGTCGGTTGCGGGCCCGGGTCGCGGGACTTGCTGACCGCGGCGGGACAACGGGAGATTGAAGCAGCCGGGGTGCTCATCGGGGCGAGCCGCCTGCTTGACCTCTGCCCGGAAGCGACTGCGGAGCGTATCCCGGTGGGGAAGGATATGGAGGCGATTATGCAGGTAATTGCCGACCGGCGGGAGAAGGGCCGCGTCGCTATCCTGGTGACGGGCGATCCGGGACTCTATAGCCTGGCTGCGTCGGTCGTACAGCGCTTTGGCCGGGAGGCCTGCGAGATAGTGCCGGGTATCAGCGCCCTGCAGACGGCCTTTGCCCGGCTGGGTATCGGCTGGGAGGAGGCCCGGGGCATCAGCACCCATGCCGCAGAGCCCGATCTTTGCCCGGAGGAACTATGCAGGTACGCCAAGATAGCGATTTTGGGCGGCGACCGGGAACTGGTAGCCCGTCTGGCGCCGCTGCTGAAATATTTCCTGGACCGGGGCTATCGTATTTTTGCGGGTGAAGACCTTACCCTGCCGGAGGAACTTTTTTATGAAATCGGCAGCGACCGCCTGGAAGGACGGCGCGTTTCGACCCGCACCATATTATTGATTGTGAGAGGGGATATTCTGTGAGGCCATTGGGAAAACTGTACGGGATCGGGATCGGTCCCGGTGATCCGGAATTGATAACCCTCAAGGGGGCGAGGCTCCTGGGCGAGTGCCGGCATGTCTTCGTGCCCAAGGCCCGCACTGCTGCCGACAGCATCGCCATGAAGATTGCCGGCCGTTACCTGCGCGCCGGCGTCCAGGTGCATGAGCTGGTATTTCCCATGACGGCGAACCGCGCGGAACTGGACGCCCGTTGGGAGGAAGCGGGACAGCTGGTCGCCGCCGTACTGCAAAAGGGCGAGGAGGCCTGTTTCCTTACCCTGGGCGATCCGCTCCTTTATTCTACCTATATCTATCTGCTGCGCGCCTTGCGGAAGCTGCTGCCGGCGCTGGAGGCCGTTACGGTGCCCGGTATCACCGCCTTCAGCGCCGTTGCCTCCCTGACCGAGTTTACGGTGGGGGAGGGCAAGGAACCGGTGGCCATCGTTCCGACCACCGACGACCTCGAGGGTGTGAAGCGGGCCCTGGCCGGCGGCGGAACCGTCGTGATTATGAAAATCGGGAAACGGCTGAAGGAACTCCTCAGCCTCTTGGAAGACACCGGGCTGATCGAAGAGGGGGTCTTTGTGTCCCATGCCGGCCTGGCCGGGCAGCGGATCGAAACGGATCTGCGGAAACTGAGGCCGGAGGACCCCGAAACCGGTTACCTTTCCCTTATCCTTGTACATGCAGGGAGGAGTATAGAGCGATGAAAATTTATTTTGTCGGCGCCGGCCCCGGCGATCCCGACCTTCTGACCGTCAAGGCGGAGCGCCTTTTGAAGAATTGCACCATCTGCATCTATGCCGGCTCGCTCGTCAGCCCCGGCGTGATCGGTCTGATTCCCGCGGCCGCAAAGAAATACGATTCCGCCGGCCTGTCTTTGGCGGAGATCATCGGCCTCTGTCGTGAGGCTAAGGAAAAGGATCAGGATGTGATCCGCCTGCACTCCGGCGATCCGTCGCTCTATGGGGCCATCGGCGAGCAGATGAGTGAGCTGGACAAACTCGGCATCGACTACGAGGTAGTCCCGGGTGTCAGCTCCTTTCAGGCGGCGGCCGCGGCGCTCTGTACGGAACTTACCGCTCCGGAAATCTCCCAGACCGTCATTCTGACGCGTACCGCCGGGCGAACGCCCCTGCCGGAAAGCCAGGAGCTTTCGCGGCTGGCGGAAACGGGGGCCACCCTTTGCATCTTCCTTTCGGTGCACAAGATCCGGGAAATTGTCGAACAGCTTCTGCCCGCCTATGGGCCTCAGTGTCCAGCCGCGGTAGTGCATCGCGCCTCCTGGCCGGAGCAATTGACCCTGCGGGGGAGGCTGGCGGACATTGCCGGGCGGGTCGAGGAGGCCGGCCTCCAGTCGACGACCATGATTATTGTCGGTGAGGCCCTCTCCCGTAATCTGCCGTCCTCCCGGCTCTATAGCGAGGACTTTTCCCATGGTTTCCGCGCAGGAGGCAAAAGGTGAAGGTTGCCCTGATCACCCTTTCCCCGGAAGGAACGCGGTTGGCTGATCAACTGGCCGCCAACTTGCCGGACGCTACCGTCTATCGGCATGAGAAGTTGCCACCACTTCCCGGGGTGCGCAATTTCGGCAGCATTATGGACCTGACGGCGGAGATATTCTTAAGTTACAATGCCTTGGTGTACATAGCGCCTTGCGGGGTTGCCGTGCGGGCGATCGCCCCTCATATCCGCAACAAGCATGAAGATCCGGCGGTGGTGGTGGTGGATGCGGGCGGAAGATATGCCATCAGTCTCCTGGGCGGACATGAGGGGGGCGCCAACGGACTGGCGGTGGAGACGGCCAACATCATTGGCGCCGAACCGGTGATTACCACCACTACAGAGGCGTTGAAGGACCTCATCGTGGGGGTGGGATGCCGGCGCGGCATAAGCGCGGAGCGGATCGTCGCGGCCGTAACGGCAGCCCTGGCGGAGGCGGAAGGGCGCCTGGAGCAGGTTAGATTCCTGGCCAGCGCCGACGTCAAGGCCGGGGAAGAGGGCCTGATCCAGGCCGCCCGGGAACTGGATGTGCCGCTGAGATTCATCAGCTCAGCGGAAATACGCGCCACGACAAGGAATTTCACCGCTTCGTCCCTGGCGGCGGAAAAAATAAATTTGCCTGCCGTCGCCGAACCGGCGGCTTTACTGGCAGGAAGGAGGACAGAATTAATATTTCCCAGAAAAGCATACCAGGGCATAACAGTGGCCATCGCGCGGGAAAGCTTTACGTGGTCGGCATCGGACCCGGCGGACCTTTAGACCGGACCAGACGCGCCGCCGAGGCCATAACCCGCAGCCAGGTGATCGTGGGATATACGCACTATGTGGAACAGATCCGGGATCTGACGGCGGGCAAGGAAGTGATTGCCACCGGCATGACGCAGGAGGTGGAACGCTGCCGGACGGCGCTCCTCAGGGCCTCAGAGGGGCAGGAGGTGGCCCTTATTTCCTCAGGAGACCCCGGCATTTACGGCATGGCCGGCCTGGCCCTCGAAATTGCCGCAGCCGATCGAGTCGAAGTGGTGATTGAAATCATACCGGGAGTATCGGCGGCGGCCGCCGCGGCGGCGGCGTTGGGAGCGCCGCTCATGTGCGACTTTGCGGTCCTCAGTCTGAGCGATCTCTTGGTGCCCTGGGAAACCATCCGCCTGCGGCTGGAGGCCGTGGCGGCTGCCGACCTGGTGGCGGTACTGTACAACCCCCGCAGTAAGAAGCGGCGCGGACAGCTCGCTGAGGCGGCGGCAATCTTTCGCCGGCACCGGCCGGGGAAGACGCCCGTTGGGGTGGGGACAGCCGTGGGAACGGAAGAGGAAAACATTGTCCTTTCGGACCTGGATACTTTTCTTGACCTGGAGATCGGGATGCGGAGCATCGTCATCGTCGGCAATTCTTCTTCCCGCCGCCAGGGAAATTGGTTTATCACGCCCAGGGGCTACAGAATATGATATTGCTCCTCGGCGGTACCGCCGATACGGCGCCCCTGGCCACCATGCTCGCGGAAGCGGGCTATGAGGTGCTGGTTTCCACGGCCACGAGCATCCCCCTCGCTACCGGCGACCATCCCCGCATCAGCAGAAGGGTGGGGGCACTGGACAGGGATGAGTTCCTCGGGCTGCTTTCCGCTGCGGGCATTCAGGCCGTCGTCGATGCCGCCCATCCCTATGCCGAAGGCGCCCACCGCAACGCGCGGGCCGCGGCCGCCGGCGCCGGCATTCCTTACCTCAGCTATGTAAGGCCGCCCGTAATTCCTTCCGGCAGCGATATGATTCCGGCCGGCAGCCACAGCGAAGCGGCGGAACTGGCCTTCTCGTTCGGTAAACCGGTCCTGCTGACGACGGGCTCCCGCAACCTGGCATCGTACACCGCCGCGGCTAGGCAGACAGGTCTGGAACTCGTGGTGCGGGTGCTTGGCGCACCGGAGTCGCTAACGGCCTGCGGCGAGGCGGGGATTGCACCGGGGAACATTGTGACGGGACGCGGTCCTTTTTCCGTAGACCAGAATGTGCGGCTCATCAGGAAATTCGGCATCGGTGTCATCGTCACCAAGGACAGCGGCGCGGCGGGGGGGGTAAACGCCAAGCGGGAGGCCGCCCGCCGGGAGGGCTGTTCCCTGGTAGTGGTTTCCCGGCCGGAGCCGCCGGTTCAGGATGCCTTTGCCGATATAGCCGACCTGCTTAAGGTGCTCCGGGCAAAAGTATTACCAGGGGGTTAGGTTATTGGATTTAAAGTGGATTTAACTGATCAGTTGATAGCCTTTTTCCCGGAATAGTCTCAGACAGGCATCTACTGCCTCCGCATCGTAGATAATTCCCTTACCCCGGGAAATTTCATCCAACGCTGCATCGATGCCGAATCCCGGACGATAGGGACGATGAGAAGCGATCGCCTCAACAACGTCCGCCACGGCAATGATTCGCGATTCAATGAGCAGCTCGTCGCCGCTCAGGCCGTTCGGATATCCGGAACCATCAATCCTTTCGTGGTGTTCTAACACCATCCTGGCGACAGGCATGGGGAATAACACGTCTTTCAGAATATCGTAACCGGACTGGGAATGACATTTTATGAGACTGAATTCGATGGTGCTGAGTTTAGTCGGCTTGCTCAGTATTTCCGCCGGCACGGACATCTTGCCAATGTCATGGATCATGCCGGCCATCCGGGCGCCATCAATTTGTTCGTCGCTCAATCCCATTTCAGTGCCGATGGAACGGGCGAGGTCCGCCACCCGCCGCTGATGCCCAGCCGTGTAGGGATCCTTGGCTTCGGCCGCCGCCGCCAACGCCTGAATAGTGGCCCCCAGTGCCTTGCGCAAACCTTCCATGGCCTCAAGCCGCTCTTTTTCCATTTGTTTGCGCGAGGTAATGTCTTCGCAAATTCCCTGATAATAGAGCAACTGGCCGCTATTGTCCCGCACGGCCTGCGCACTTATCTTTACGGTAATCTGCTGACCATCTTTCTTACGGAGCAGTGCTTCGAACCCTTTTGCCACTCCCTCGGCATCGGCAATGTTTTTCAGTTTAAGGCCATCCCGTGGATTCGTGTAAACCTTGCTGATGTCGTCCGTAACTGAGATAAGTTCTTCCGGTGCTGCATAGCCCAGCATGTCGGCAAAGGCCTGGTTGACCGTTATCCAACGTCCTGCCGCTGTTACCTGAGCGATGCCCTCAACGGCGTTTTCCACGAGGTTCCGGTACTTTTTTTCGCCCTCCGATAGCTTGATTTCCCGAAGTTTGTGTTCGGTGATGTCTAAAAGAGAGCCGATTGAGGCCGGCCGGTTATTGAATTGTATGGTGCTGCCGTAGACCTCAAGGTGGATTATTTCACCTTTTTTCATTAGTGTCCGGTTAATTGAAAATTCTCACGTCAGAAAACAAATATTAACGGATAATTAAGCATGTTTTTTCTTTTTATCGACTTGAAT
>Ga0082335_1006594_pt1 | contig 14793 bp, 7 predicted proteins | sample Subgrocontami58m_FD_72375 | JGI IMG/M metagenome (GOLD analysis project Ga0082335, IMG submission 72375) | Subsurface groundwater microbial communities from S. Glens Falls, New York, USA - GMW37 contaminated, 5.8 m (SPADES assembly) (version 2) ...
TGCTTCTCAGGCTGGTATTCTTTAAAAGTACCATCGAACACGTGGCTTATCCGGGGAACAGCCTGGTAACTAATTTCCTTACCATGACAAAAGTCATTGCCTCGTATATAAAGCTCTGGTTTTTCCCTATCGTTCTCAATCCGGATTATCACGTTACCTTTGAAACCACACCCATCAAACTCCCTTTTCTCATATCCCTCGCCCTGCTGGTATGTATCACATTTCTTGCGGTAAGGCTTTATCGCAGGCAAAAGGAAATAACCTTTGCCATTCTCTGGATATTTATCACATTGATACCGGTTATGAATCTTATCCCTATTGGGAATATCATGGCAGAAAGGTATCTCTATCTCTCTTCGGTCGGTTTTTGCCTGTTTGCGGGTTTACTGATTCTTAAAATTCATGCATGTGTTCCAAAGGCATATCACCCCCTTGTGAAGGTATGTTTTGCCGCCATATTCTTCCTCTCCTTTATCCATACTATAAGGCATAACAGGATTTGGTTTGATAAACAGACCCTGTGGTATTACACTGTATTGAACACCTCGTGCAGCTTTAACGCACATAACAATCTGGGGAAAGAATACTATGAAAAAGGGCTGCTGGATAAGGCTATCGAAGAATATACTATTGCCTTATCGAAGGCATCAGAGGTACGATATGCATATCCCATAGCGCATTACAATCTCGGTATTGCTTACGATGAAAAAGGTATGTACGATGCTTCAATTCAGGAATATAGAAATGCCTTGCGCATCGAACCTAAAAATAGCGATACTCATAATAATTTGGCGATTACGCTTTTTAAGAATGGACAGGTTGACCTGGCGATTGAAGAATTTCGTAAGGCAATCACACAAGACCCAGATAATCCAACGTATCACGATAATTTGGCAAAATTATATTACAAAATCAATATGCCCAACGAGGCAAGGATAGAACAAGATTTGGCAAATCGGTTAAGAGATTAATTTTCATCAATTTAGATTCTTCTAAAGATTTGAGCTAATGCAAACAACCTCAACTTTATGACGATAAAGAAAATAGTTATAATAATCCCGTTCATCATAATTGTTGGTTGTGCGTCCTTACCACCTGTTGAAGATAGTCAGACAGAACGCCAGACAATTGACATATACAATAGTCAGGGAAATGTAAAAGAGCATGTGATTATCAAAGATGATCATGTTGCGATCTATGATAAGGATTGGAAGACGAAGGGGTATGGAAAGATACAAAAGTAGCTTAATTCCAAAAAAATTTATGTAATGACAAAAGAAACTATGTAGTGGCAATTCATGAATTGCCACTACAGTGCATGATAACTACGTTATTACTGGAATTTTTCAAAAAACCAAACTGTTACGTGAATAAATAAAGAGATGAAGATATGGCTGAATCGCTGATAGAACAACTACCCAAGATAGTTACTGAGGGGAAGAAAGAGGTTGAACGGATACTGGAAAGGATTTCTTCTCCGCATAAGTTAACGTTACAGACAAATGAATTTGTGCTGCCTTGTAAGGACAAATCGGGCCTTTTCAGAGGGCAGATACCCGATTTCAAGCCGAAGACTAAGAAATACCTGGGCGAACAACAACTTGAGTTTGCGGGGATATCTGATAGTGGCCAGCAAAAGCTACACTCGGAAATTGGCGGTGAATGGGTAAACCGTTTGTGTTACGGCGATAATCTCCTTGTAATGCAGGCATTGCTAGCGGGTGACCCGTCAACGGGATTGCCATCTATGCGCGGGAAGCTTGATTTGATATACAATGATCCGCCCTTTGACAGCAAGGCCGATTACCGCACAAAGGTTATTCTCCCAGGCACAACACTGGAACAAAGACCTACTGTTATTGAACAAGCAGCCTATTCAGACACCTGGAAAGATGGAACGGTCAGTTATTTAAAGATGATGTATCCACGACTGGCGCTCATGAGGGAATTGTTAAGCGAACAGGGGTCTATTTATGTGCATATTGACTGGCATGTAGGGCATTATGTAAAAATATTAATGGATGAGATTTTTGGAAAGGAAAATTTTAGGAATGAAATATATGCAAAGAGGGTTAGAAAAAACGTTCAAGAACGAGAAAAGGTGCCACGATTAAATGAGGCACTAGATTCAATTTATTTCTATGCAAAATCAAATAATCATTTAATAAGTCCTCCCAAGAAATATAGTCCAAAATTAGAAAGGTGGCATGCGTTAGATGCACAAGGTTTAAGAAAAGGAATGGACTATCCATTGTTTGGTAAAGTCCCTCCACCGGGTCGCCATTGGGCTTGGACAAAAGAAAAAGCAGAACAAGCAATAGAAGAAGGAAAATTAAGACCTAACCCACAAACAGGAAGACCAGAATACAAAATTGAAGCGTCAGATCATATTCTAAGAGATACTTTATGGGATGATATAACTGTTTCTGCATTCACTACTGGGTACAGTACCGAAAAAAAAGAATCTCTACTCGAGTGTATTTTTGGTATGTCCTCAAATAAAGATTCTATTGTTGCCGATCTCTTCGTTGGTTCCGGCACCACTGCCGCAGTTGCCGAAAAGCTTGGGCGCCGCTGGATTGTATGTGATATAGGCAAACCTGCTATCATGATCACTCGCAAGCGCCTTATTGATCAAGAGGCAAAGCCTTTTCTTTACCAATCCATTGGCGATTACCAGAAAGAGGCCTTTGCTTCAAGCAAGCTATTCCGCCGTATTGGCGATCTGGCTCATGTGGTACTCAACCTCTTTGGCGCTATACCATTCCCGGAAGAAAACAACCCCAACCGTAACATTGGCTACCTAAAAGAAACCAAGACACTTGTAATGGTTGACTCACCGTCTAAACTAACAGGATTTGCCACATTGAAAAAAGCGCAAGAACTCAGGGAATCCTTTTTGGGCGGCTGGAAAAAGGTGGTTGTTCTGGGATGGAATTTCGTTTTTGATATTGCTGCGCAGATACAGGCATTGAATGATGACAAACTGGAAGTCCTGGTTATACCGCCCGATCTACTTGATAAACTCAAGACAAAGGCAGGATATGAAAAGCTCTTAAAGACAGGACAGGTGCGTTTTTCATCCTTACAGTATCTGTCCATTAAAAAGCCAAAGGTAAAAAGCCCTGATGCCGACATGGATGAATTGACCATTACCCTGGATAACTACGTCCTGCTTTCACCGGATGCACTGCCGCTCGATGAAGCAAATAAGAAGAAATTACAGGAGGTTATAGAAAAAGACCCACTGGCATTAATTGAATACTGGTCTATTGATCCTGATTACGACGGAGAGACATTCAGGAGCAAATGGCAGGATTATCGGGATAATACATCGAATGATTCAGACCCACACCATGTAATCCTCGAAGCAAAATTGAAAGTACCCAAGATCAACCATAAAAGAAAGATATGCGTAAAGGCAGTAGATGTGTTTGGGTTTGAAAGTGTGGTAGTGAAGGAGATAGAGAATATCACGTAAAGTTCATTAAAAAATAATGAACTTTTATATTTGAAAAAGCTATGAGCAAAGAAATAGTGTAATGCTGCTGCGGTAATTTAAAGAGGTAATGCTATGACACAAGAAGAGCTTAAGAAATTACTGGATGAATTTGTGGCTTTACCTTCAGAAACCGAGTGGTTGGAGTTTAAAGAAGCAAAAGATAATTATGATTTTAATAAACTGGGTGAATATTTTTCCGCTTTAAGCAATGAAGCCAATCTTAAAGGCAAACCGTCTGGATGGTTGATTTTTGGTATAGATAATAAAACGAGAAATATTGTTGGTACCCGGTACCGTCCTCATAGAAATAGTCTGGACAGTTTAAAACTGGATATAGCCAACAAAACCACCAGCCGCATTACATTTATGGAAATCCACGAACTTCATTTGCCCAACGGACGCGTCATTATGTTTCAAATTCCTGCTGCTCCGAAGGGAATTCCAATTGCATGGGAAGGACATTATTACGGCAGGGACGGCCAATCTACCGGCGCTTTGAACTTACAAGAAATAGAACAAATTCGCAATCAGGTTAAGACCTACGACTGGTCGGCCCAAATTTGCGATGGAGCAACTATTCATGACTTAAACAAGGATGCAATTATCAAAGCCCGTGAAAAATATAAGGATAAATTTCCACAAAAAACTCAGGAAGTAAATGAATGGGACGATAGCGTTTTTCTTAATAAAGCGAAAATAACAATCCACGATAAAATAACAAGAACGGCAATTATTCTTTTGGGTAAAGAAGAATCAGAACATTTTCTCAGCCCTTCTGTCGCCAAAATTACCTGGATTTTGAAAGGCGAGAATGATTTGGAAAAGGATTATGAGCATTTCGGCCCACCCTTTCTGCTAAATTCGGATGCAGTTTACAATAAAATTCGCAACCTGAAATATCGCTATCTGCTTAATAATACCTTATTTCCCACGGAAATTACCCAATATGAACCTTACGTAATTCGTGAGGCGTTGCATAATTGCATTGCACACCAGGATTACGAATTAAAGGGGAGAATCCATGTTATGGAAAAACCCGATGAGTTGATTTTTACGAATCTTGGTAGTTTTATACCCGGTTCTATAGAAAAGGTAATTGAACAGAATGCCCCTCAGGAATATTACAGAAATCAATTTTTAGTGAATGCCATGGTTAATTTGAACATGATAGACACCATTGGAAGCGGTATCAAAAAGATGTTTACCTTACAGCGGAATCGCCATTTTCCAATGCCTGACTTTGATTTAAGTGAGCCTGATAAGGTCAAGGTTCGAATTCTTGGAAAAGTGCTTGATGAAAACTATACAAAAATGCTTATCAATAATACAAGTTTAGAACTTAAAACGGTTATTTATCTCGACAGGGTACAGAAAAAAGAGAAACTCAGGAGAGACGAATTCAAAGTATTAAAAGCTCAAAAACTAATAGAAGGCAGATATCCCAATCTCTTTGTTGCTGCCAAAATCGCCGCTGTTACAGGAGATAAGGCAAGCTATATCAAAAACCGTGCTTTTGATAAAGAGCATTACAAAAAAATGATAATTGCTTTTATAAAAGAATATAAAGCCGCAAGCCGGCAGGATATTAATAATTTAATAATCGACAAACTGTCAGATGCGTTAGACGAAAAACAGAAGCGAAATAAAATTACAAACTTACTTTCTGAAATGGCCAAGAAAGATATAACTATTAAAAACACTGGATCAGATAAAAAACCTAATTGGATTTTGACCTGATTTTAGAAGTAAATTAGAAGTAAATTAGAAGTAAACCAGAAGAAGCAATTTTATAACTACTTGACAAACCAATAGTTAGTAAAAAGTTATTTAGATAGAAATTATTAGAATTTAGATGAATTTTAAACAATCATATCTGGATATAAAAGAAAATGAACGTGAGGTAGTTGTAAACGTGTCTAAATGGAAGGGAATTGTGCAATGTCCATATCTTTAAACACAGGAACCAGAGGAATTCCCTTAAAATTTGCCAGGGAAATAACAAAGATTGTCAATAGCGCGTGGGATAGCGGCGAATTTCTTGCAAAAGTAACCCCTGTGACCCAAGATTTACTGAGATTCTGGTTTTCTGATGCCTTCATAGAAACCCGCCACGTTAATTTTCACGACGGACAGCGGCAGGCGATTTTAAATACGATTTATGCACATGAAATACTTAAGCCAGAATCCGTATTTGATTTATACTCAATGATAAGCCATGAAACCCTGGCAGAGATGGACTTGAGTTACCTGAAAAAGGACAAGTTTAGTCATCCAAAATACTGTATGAAAATGGCTACCGGGACAGGCAAGACGTGGGTAATGAATGCTTTGCTTATCTGGCAATACTTGAATGCAAGACGTGAGGAGAAACCAAGCGGATGCTATTCCACGAACTTTCTGCTTGTTGCCCCCGGTTTGATTGTATATGAAAGATTGCTGGATGCCTATCTCGGAAAACAAAAGGAAGATGGAAGCCGTGATTTTGAAGCTTCAGATTTTAAGCAATATGAGAAGCTGTTTATTCCGCCTGCATACAGGGATGAAATCTACTGCTTTATCCAGACTTGTGTTGCCAAAAAAGAGGAAATTGGACGTAAAATAACCGGCACTGGATTAATTGCCATAACCAACTGGCATTTGCTTGCAGGAGAGGAGGAAGAGGGAGATACTGATGTTTCGCCACTCGAAGACCCGTCAACGGCAGTAAAAGAAATTTTTCCGGTAACTCCAGGCACGTCAGCAGGGCATGACTTGAATACGCTGGACAACAAATATTTAAGCGGCGGTGAGATTAAATATCTTGCCAATTTAGAAGGCATTGTTGTCTTTAACGATGAGGCGCATCATATACACGAGACAAAAAAGGCGGGGATTGTTTCAGAGGTAGAATGGCAGAAGTCGTTGAATAAAATATCAGAAAATAAGGGAAAGAAATTTATCCAAATAGACTTTTCTGCCACCCCTTATGATGTGACGGGAAGCGGACAGCGCAGGACAAAACATTATTTTCCGCACATCGTTGTAGATTTTGATTTAAGGAGCGCTATTCACGGAGGGCTTGTAAAAACAATCACCCTTGACCGACGGAAAGAGATAGCAACTATGGAGCTTGATTTCAGGGCTGTGCGGGACGGCAACGAAGCAATAGGACTATCAGAGGGGCAGAAATTGATGCTACGTGCAGGTTTAACAAAACTCAAAATTCTTGAGAAGGAATTTACGGATTTTACCCAAGATAAAAATGGCATTACGGATAAACATCCCAAGATGCTTGTTATATGCGAGGATACAGCGGTTTCTCCCTATGTTACTGAATTTTTGGTGCATTCCGAAGGTCTTGGTGAAGAGGATGTTGTCCAAATAGACTCGGATAAAAAAGGAAATATACCAGCAAAAGAATGGGACGCTATTAAGCAAAGATTGTTTAATATTGACAAACATGATAAACCCAAAGTAATAGTTTCGGTATTAATGCTCAGAGAAGGGTTTGATGTGAATAATATCTGTGTTATTGTGCCATTGCGTTCAACACAGGCCCCTATACTCTTGGAACAGATACTTGGAAGAGGATTGCGGTTAATGTGGAGAGAGCCTGAGTTTCAAGACGCAAAGGAAGAAAACAGAACAAGGCTTCTTAAAAGGAAGGAAGCGCCTTCGAACTATTTAGATATATTAAGCATTGTAGAACACCCTGCATTTATTGAATTTTACGATGAACTTATAAAAGAAGGGCTTGTTGGTGAAATAACTGAATTACCCAGGGATAGAGAAGGTGTTTTAGGGGATATTATCAAAGTCGGACTCAAGCAGAATTATAAAGATTACGCCCTGTACTGGCCTGTAATAATACAAGAAAGAGAGGAATTTTTAAAAGATGTAATGCCTTCTCTGGACAATTTAAAAAATATGCAGTGGTACAATCTCGATCAGCTTAAACTGATGGTTCATGAAGAAGGAGAAACATTTTATTCAGAAGAAATGACGGTAAAAACAAGATTTGGCGACTACAAAGTTACTGCTGAGCTTTTCACGGCAAAAAGCTATAATGAATTTTTATCAAAGATGGTAAAGATAATTACAAGCACCATTGTGAGGGTCACACAGCGTAGCACAAAAGATTATCCCATTATGCAGATTAATCAAGCCCACCTGGTGCAGTTAATTGATGACTTTATAAGGCACAAGCTCTTTAATCAGGAATTTAATCCTCTGGAAGGTAATAATTGGCGTGTGCTTTTATTGTCACAAACTGGTATTACTGAGCACATCATAAAAGAACTAAGCAAGGCGTTATACGAGATGCAGAATGCTGTCGATGTGCAGGAAGCAATTGTCGTAAAGCAATACTTTTCTCAAATACAACAACTAAGAATGCGTGAGAATTTTTCTCTCGATATTGTAAAGACCATATATGAGAAGCTTCCGTATCCTTCCAACAAAGGTGAATTGGAAAAGAATTTCATGCTTGCATGTGATAATGACAGCGAGGTTAAGGCATTTCTTAAAATTAGTGAAATTTATCATGATTTTGCGCATCTTAACTATATCAGGAGTGATGGCATTTTATCGTCTTATCACCCTGACTTTATTATAAAAACTCCAGAACATATCTACCTTGTTGAAACAAAGGCACAAAAGGATATTAAAGATGAGAACGTGTTGATGAAAAAACAATCAGCACTGGACTGGTTAAAGAAGATTAATGAGTTAAGACCAGATGATCGTGATAATTGTGTATGGTCTTATGCACTTTTAGGTGAAAATACGTTTTATAGCATGAACGCAAAAGGGGCATCTATAGAAGAAATACTTGAATATTCAAAACTAACAAAACAACGGGTTGAAGGTGTACTTTTTTAAATAAATATTAAAAGTGACGCAAAAAGCAACGCTATGAAAACGCTCCTCATTAACCCACCCATGTATGATCAGCGCAAATACGGCAAGCCATTCATTTTGCCTTACGGTCCCCCACTGGGAATTGCCTATCTGGCCTCTACACTTGAAACCCATGGTTTTGTTGTAAAGGCCATCGATATGTTCGATTACTCATGGGATAAGGTAAAGCAAACACTGGAAAAAGAGCAGCCCGATGTCGTTGGCATTACCTGCCTGACTGAACAACGGGCAAGCCCGCTAGAGGTAGCAAAGCTTTCTAAAACCATAAACAAAGATTGTGTTGTAATTATGGGTGGAATTCATCCTACCATTATGTGTGAACAGGTACTCGAACACTGGCCGGTAGACATTATCGTCCTTGGCGAAGGCGAAGAGACAATAAAAGAACTGATGATATGTCTGGAGGGAAAAAGGGATATTGGGGATATCCACGGCATAGCTTATAAATATCAAGGCAAAATTATAAAAACGCCGCCCAGACAATTGATTCATAACATGGATGACATACCATTTCCTGCTTATAAATATTTTGACTTTAACAGGTATACGGGGGGATATGAAATACTCAAAGGGACATGGAACGGCAAACAGCTTGAAAACCTGAGATTTGTCCCGATTATTTCCACGCGAGGATGTGTGGGGAGTTGCCAGTTTTGTTCAACACCATTTTTCTGGCAAAAATGGAGAACCAGAACTGCAAAAAATGTCGTAGACGAGATGGAGTTCCTCACCAAAAATTTTGGATGCGGTTTCTTTAATTTTGCGGATGATATTTTTACCGTCAATAAGAACCGGGTTGTTGACCTCTGCAAAGAAATCATAGATAGGAAATTGGACATCGTCTGGGACTGCGAAACCCGTGTGAATTTCATTTGGGAAGATATGCTTGAGTGGATGATTAAGTCGGGGTGTTATTGCATCTCTTTTGGGGTAGAATCCGCCTCGGAGACGGTGCTCAAGGCCATCAAAAAAAAGACCACGCCGGAACAAATTGAACACGCCATTAAACTCACAAAGCAAATGGGCATGAAAACCAAGACGCTTCTGATGGTGGGCAATCCAGGCGAAGACGACCATACAGTACGTGATACGACAAGAATGATCGAAACGGTACGTCCTGACTTTATTTCGGTTTCAGAGGCGATGGTATTTCCTGGTACGGAGCTTTACGAACTGGCAAAACAAAAGGGATTGGTGAATGACGATTACTGGCTTACTGACAGACCGGCGCCATACTTCACGATCGAAAATAACCTTGAAAAACTCCTGGAATGGAGTAACATTATCATGTCTGCTAATGCAGGAATTATAGGGAAAATCCTGCGGAGGCTTCGAAATATACTGGAACGAAGCACAGGACTGCGGGTTACAGGCGAAGGTATCGAGTACAGGAAAAACGGATTGGTGAAAAGGCTGGTAACATGGACTTAAACAAGTGCATAGAAGGCGAAATTCTTATACGCGAAGTCAGGGACGCCTGTTCCCCTTTGGAAGCTTTTTGCCGTTTTGTTCATCAAAAAAATTTATTTTTTCTCGACAGCGCCTTGCCCATAAAGGGGATTTCGAGATATTCTTTTCTGGGTTTTCAGCCGTTCTTAATAATGAAGACGAAACACCGCAAAATCACCTTAACCGATAAAGAAGGCGTCCTGGAAATCGAAGGGAATCCCTTTGAACATCTTCGGGAATTATTAAAGCAGTTTTCTTTAAAAAACACAAACGATTCAATTCCCTTTCAATGCGGTGTGGTAGGATATTTGGGTTACGATTTGTGCCATTTTATTGAAAAATTACCAAGCAATGCCATTGATGATATTGGACTTCCAGATATGTATATGGGGTTTTATGACACCGTCATTTCTTACGATAATCTTCTGGAAAAGTGCCATGTGATCGGGGTAGATTTCGGTTTAGACGGTACCTTGGAAGATAGGATGAAACAGGTAGTTGAGGTACTGTGCAGAAAATCCGATAGTGTATATGAAACGACGTATCATAAGCCCAATCCGAAAATAACTGAAACCGTGCTGCGGTTTAATTTCACAAAAGAACACTATTTGAACGCAATCAGGCATATCAAGGACTATATCTCGGCAGGCGATGTATATCAGGTCAATCTTTCTCACCGAATAGAAACGCATCTTGATATACCTCCTTATGAACTCTATAAAATATTGCGTTCGGTAAATCCTGCGCCTTTTTCTTGTTATTTAAACTTTGACGATGTTGCCATTATCAGTTCCTCACCGGAACGATTTCTCAATGTACATGCAAAACATGTCCAGACTCGCCCAATCAAGGGTACACGGCCGCGTGGCAAGGATGCGAAGACAGACGAGATTATGAAACAGGAATTACTCTCCAGTCCAAAGGACGATGCAGAACTCACGATGATTATCGACCTGGAACGAAACGATCTTGGACGTGTGTGCGATTATGGTTCCGTAAAGGTCACAGAAAGAAAGGTTTTAGAAACTTACCCAACCGTCTATCACCTGGTTTCTACCATTGAAGGGGATATACACGAACGGTATGATTTAATCGACTTACTCAAGGCCACATTCCCTGGCGGCTCAATTACGGGGGCACCAAAGATTCGCGCCATGCAGATCATTGACGAACTCGAACCAACGCAGCGGAATGTTTACACAGGCGTTATCGGTTATATCGGATTTAATGGTGATGCAGACCTGAATATCGCTATACGCACCTTCATTACAAAGGATAAAACGGTATACTTCCAGGTTGGAAGTGGTATTGTGGCCGATTCCAATGAAGAAGAGGAATATGAAGAGACCATGCACAAGGCCAAAGCCCTTATCGATTCATTAAAACCATGTCCAGTCTCATTTTCTTAAATGACAAAATCGTCAAAGAAACAGAAGGCCGCTTAAGTACCCTTGATCGCGGTTTTCTTTACGGGGATGGACTCTTTGAAACCCTGAGAACTTACGATAAAAAACCCTTTCGACTGGAAGACCATGTTACCCGTCTCTCAAATTCCGCGCACTATTTTAATATTCCTTTTCCCTATCCATCTCAACAAATACGACAGATTATAGAACAACTCCTTGCCGAGAATAATTTAAAAGATGCCTATATCCGTATGACATTGTCTCGAGGACTTGGAGTTAATGGACTCATTTCAACGGGTACATGTATTCCCACCTTTGTTATCCATACAAAACCGCTTGCCGCCTATCCAGCATCACTGTATAAAACAGGTGTGTCGCTTATCACTTCTCATATTCGCAGGAGCGCTACCTGTCCCATTTCATGTCACAAGACACTAAACTTTTTGACCAATTATCTTATTAAAAGAGAGGCATCTGAAAAGGACGCTCACGACGCACTCATTCTGAACACAGACAATTATATCGCCGAATGTGCCGTTAGTAATATTTTTATTGTTGAGAAGAGCACCGTTATTACCCCCTCTCTGAGGGCCAATGTACTACCAGGTATTACACGGAAGATTGTTTTAGAGTTGTGCAAGGAAAACGGTATTCATACCTCTGAGGAACTTTTCGGAGTGGAAAGGATTCTTGGGGCAAACGAAGTTTTCATTACCAACTCCCTAATGGAAATTATGCCCGTTTTAAAGATTGATGGACATTTTACAGGAAAGCTTATCCCAGGTACTATAACCAGGCTATTGCATGACAAATATAAGTCGTTAATTACATCTTTTACTCCAACATATTAATGATAACATGTATAATTAGAATTGATATAAAACCTCTTCTCTCTGGCCTTTTCAATTTGGCATATAAAAATGTAACTTGTCACAGATGTGTATCATCACAAAGGTGTGTTATGGCACATTGCATAACACAGAACGCAAGAAATAAGTCACAAAGCAATAAAGCAGTATCCCGCTCTATTTATTGCATCTATTTAAAATTTTGTCAAAAATTATTATAATTAATACCAAAACAGAACAACTTGGAAACCTTTTTGCTGGTATGTTTTTATTCACAATAAAAATATGGCAGTGCCTATTAAATATTTTCACTAATGCAAGGTGCCAAATATTATGAAGACTATTTTAGTAGTGGATGATGAATTAGGAATCATTGAATCGTTTAGAATGATATTAAAAGAAGATTATAGAGTTCTTACTGCTATTGACGGTTTAAAGGCATTGGAAATCCTTCGTAGTGAATGTGTTAATCTGGTGATTCTCGATATTATGTTACCGGGAATGTCTGGACTGGAGGTTTTAAGTGAAATAAGAAAAATAGACAAGGATGTTGCTGTCATAATGGTTACTGCGATAAAAGCAGTGAAAACAGCGATTGAAGCCATGAAATTAGGCGCTTCTGATTACATTATCAAACCATTTGATGTAGAGGAAATCAAGCTTGTCATCAACAAAACTCTCCTCTCAGGAGAACTTGCGCATGAGGTGGAGTATCTTCGGGCTGAATTAAACAAAAATTTTGAATTTAACAATATTGTCGGACAAAGCGCTGTCATGAGACAGATATTTGATACGATTATCAGAGTAGCGAAGGGGGATTCGCCTGTATTAATTACGGGTGAAAGCGGCACAGGAAAGGAACTTATTGCTAGGGCAATTCATGTACAAAGTCCAAGAAAGAATAAGCCTTTTGTTGCCGTGAGTTGCCCTAATCTTCCTGAGAACTTGTTAGAAAGTGAATTATTCGGCCACGAAAAGGGGTCTTTTACCAATGCAACTGACAAAAAAATAGGACGTTTTGAACTGGCAAATGATGGCACGGTATTCTTGGATGAAATTAGTGAAATGAGTTTGTCCAATCAATCCAAACTTTTACGGGTTTTGCAGGAATACGAATTTGTCCGGGTGGGAGGAACTAAAACAATCAGTATAGACGTTCGGTTAATTGCGAGTACCAATATCCATCTTAAGACCGCGATAACCAAAGGAACGTTCCGTGAGGATTTATATTACAGGATAAATGTCGTTCCGTTGGATGTGCCTCCTCTGAGAAACAGGAAAGAAGATATTCCTTTCCTCGTAAAGCATTATTTTAAAAAGTATAAAGAAGAACTTTACTCTAAAACCAAAAAGATTCACCCAACGGTAATGAAACTGTTTGAAAACTATTATTGGCCAGGAAATATAAGAGAACTTAAAAACGTAATCGAAAGGATACTTACCCTATATGGAGATAGCGATACCATTCTCGAAGAACACCTTCCGATGGAAATCATAAGTGGAAATAATCATCCCGCCTCATATAATTCTGACAATTTAATTGGATTATTGGATGGCGAATCACTTGATGAAATTGTTTTGCGTATAGAAAGAGAAGTTATAGAAAAAGCCCTTCAAAAAGCAGATGGCATACAAACCAGGGCCGCGCAGATACTCAAAACGACAAGAAGGATATTGAGATATAAGATGGATAAATTAGGATTGAGTTAAAAACCGGTGAATAAGTTTGAAATTTGCTTGCTCCTATCATTCATTCAAAATTGAAAGGTTACCATTTTGTTTGTCTTCTTTGTTGGTATAGATTCTCGGCACCCGTTTACTTATACTGCAAGTAACCTCGTAAGGGACCGTATTTAATTGTTCAGCTACCGATTCTATCGATATCGTTTCTTGTCCTTGGCTGCCATATAATACGACTTCATCTCCAACAGAAACATCTTTTATGTTGGTTACATTTACAAAACATTGATCCATGCAAACACGCCCGATAATCGATGCCTTCTTGCCTCTTATAAGGACTTCTCCTTGATTCGAAAGTAATCGATTATATCCATCGTCATATCCCAATGGCAGGGTAGCAACACGGGTGGGCTTAGAAACCCTGTATGTCCTGCCATAGCCGACGACATCCCCCGATTCCATATCTTTAATATGGATAATCCTTGTCTTCAAGCTCATAACAGGTTTGATGCCTATATCTCTTGAAACATCCCCTGATGGATATAATCCATACAGCGACAGACCTGGCCTGACCATAGTAAAATAAGCTTCGGGATAACCGAGAATTGCCCCGCTATTTGCCATGTGTCTTAAGGGAATACGTACCTTGATCGTATCCAGTGCATCAAGTATGGATCTAAATCTTTTTATTTGTAAGTTTGTAAATGATGAATCATTCTCATCGGAAGAGGAACAGTGTGTGTATATGCCCTCTATAAAAAGGTTTTTCACGTCTTTTAAAGATTTTATAAACTCCACAGCTTTGTTGTGCTTTACACCGATACTGCCCATGCCGGTATCTACATATACATGAACTTTTATAACCTTGTTAAAATGATACGCCCTTTTTGATAATACATCAGCAAGTTTTAAATCATGAACCGTAGGTGTCAGGTCGTATTGGATGACCGTATCGATTTGCTCTTCAAAGATACCACCAAGAATTAATAATGGTGTTTTTGTGCCCTTC
>Ga0082335_1006595_pt1 | contig 14790 bp, 10 predicted proteins | sample Subgrocontami58m_FD_72375 | JGI IMG/M metagenome (GOLD analysis project Ga0082335, IMG submission 72375) | Subsurface groundwater microbial communities from S. Glens Falls, New York, USA - GMW37 contaminated, 5.8 m (SPADES assembly) (version 2) ...
TCTGCGACTGTATTGCCTCGGCGACGGCCTTAAGCACGTGGTCTCCCACCTGATGACCGTAGGTGTCATTGAATTTCTTGAAATAGTCAATATCAATCATGAGCAGGGAGATGGTGTAATGGTACCGTTTCGAATATTCAATGTGTTCGCTCAGCCGCCTTTGGAATTCCTTATGATTTAACAAGCCCGTAAGTCCGTCCGTGATTGCAAGCTGTTGCACCTCGCCGTATAGCCTTGCATTTTCTATCGCAACAGACGCCTGGTAGGTAATCGTGCGGAGGATTTCTTCGTCTTCCAGGGTAAATTGCTCATCGTTCACCTTATTCGCCAGAAATAGTCCGCCGCATATAGTTCCATGGCTTCTGGTGAGCGGCATACCAAGAAGTGTCTGGATTGGCGGATGATCGGGAGGCAATCCTATGGAACGTGGGTCTTCCCTCATGTTATCCAAACGGAGCGTTTGTCCCTTTTTTATAACCGCGCCAAGAAGCCCTCTCCCTGTCGGCTGCGCATGGGTCTGGTGTGGATTTGACAGGGAAACCTTAAAGTATTTGATCTCCTTGCCGTTCTCGTCCAACAATGCCAGCGCCCCCAATTCGGCGCCGATTATTCTTCTCGAAATATTTATAAGGTCTTGTAAAAGGTGTTCGGTCTCTATGTTCGAGTGTATCTCCACGGCTACGTCGTTGAGGTATTTAAGTTGTTCAATCTTTCTCCTGATTGATGCGGCCATGAAATTGAAGGTCTTTCCCAACTGGCCAATCTCATCACCGTTGACATAGGGAACCTGTCTCGCAAAATTACCCTTGGCGATGTCTTTGGATATGGAAGCGAAGGTGTTGATGCGTTTCGTACTCAGCCTTCCTATAATAAGAGACGTTCCGACAATGATGCAGGTGATAATGCCGCTGATAATGCTTATGTATACTACACTAATCCTCACAGGTTCAAGAAAGGTTGATTCGGGTATGGTGCTCATAACCCGCCACCCGTTTTGTGTCGTTCTGATTGCCGAATGATAAACACCTTTCGCGAAAATCACCGTATGCTGGAAGTAGTTTGGCGGCAGCGTATTTGTTACTGCATCCATTACCACGGGGAGATTTGTTGGCAATATTTTATTAATATCATTTCCATACCTTTTTTCTTTCAGTATTTGCTCTTCGACCCCTGGTTTTAAAGATGCCCACGATCTGAAAATCAGGTCAGGGCTTGTGGAGTGGGCGATACGAACACCGTCCGCATCGGATACTATTACAGCGTTTCCGCTACCTACCCGGTCTCTTTCGGTTTCAACGAGATTCCATAGCTCTTCCGCGTTGCACTGCGCCACAAGCACACCCAGGACATTATTGGCATGCTTAACGGGAACACTGAAGTAGAGAGAAGGTTTGCCCCTCTCCAATGAAGGCGGCGAAACGTATTTTTCGTCTTTAATTGCATTGCAAAAAAAAGGTCTGTATCCCAGGTTGCCCTTGGCTCTGTTGCAGGTACCCAGTAATACATTGCCGTCTGTATCTATGAGGCAAAGGGACAAGAAATCCGGGTCTATGCGTAGTTTTGCCCGCAGCGAGGATGCCGTCTGACGGATAATCTGAGGTTTTTGTTCCTTACCGGTCTTTAATTTTAAGATGTGGATTAACTGAGGCATATCAACGATTTTATCAAGGTGCCTGAATTTGTAATCTATGAAGTGATTAATGGACGTTGCCACGTTTTCTGCCTGAACTTCCAGGGTGTGTATCGCCTCCCTGGTCAGCCTTGTCTTCCCTATCCTGTGGAAACTGTAGGTAATGACGAGCAGCGGTACTATAGATACCAGGAGAAGGATAATAAGCAGTTTGTTTTTGATTGACAGGTTTTTCAATAAGTTCATAAGTATTCTAACATTCCAGATAAAAAATGTAGCGCCTAACCCCTCATGTTTTATATTGTTGACCACTCCAGCATTAATGTAGCAAGGTGAGTACCGTGCAGTACAAAAAAGAACATATTTATGTTAAGTATTACATTCAGGCATAGTTAAAAATAAATATCATGTAGTTCTTTTACCATAAATAGACTGTCTGGCAAGAAAAAATTGTAATATTTACAAGCATAGTATGTAAATATTACAAAATGACCATAAGGCTCCAATTTGCCGGACTGTAAGCTTTTGTGTCTGGATTACAGGATTTTTTTAAAAATAGCTAAATTATTTTAGTAACATGCCGATATTAAAAGGAGACGTTTGATAATGGCATCTGATTATAAGCTGGAAATGGGTTGGTGCATCCTATATAATTTCCTGCCTTGCGGGTAATGAACGTCGTTAACTTTATGGGAGATTAAATATGTCAATAGAAAATGTTTCTAAAAATTCTCTAAACGCAAGAGTCGCAAATACGGGCCGTATTGAGGCTAACCAGGGGCAGATAAAGGCGGAAAAAGGCAAGCGTTCTGTCCCTGCAAAACTTGATACGGTAGACATCTCCAAAGAGGCAAGGAATCTTGAGCAGACGGTTGAGCATTTAAAGGCCGCTGTCGGTGAAACGCCGGACGTGAGAGACGCCAGGATGGAAGAGGTCAGGGCGAGAATGAAGGATGGTTTTTACGACCGTCCGGACGTTATTGAACAGGTGGCTAATAAGGTAGCAGACGCCTTTAGCAAAGGGCAGGATGGCAAATGATGCAGAATGGCGGAACAACGGGTGTCCAGGGTAGCGGCAAACGTTTTATAGGAGTAACGTTTGACTGTTGTCAGGTATATACACGCATTTACATAAACAAGACAGAAACAGCGTATGAGGGCAGATGCCCAAAGTGTTTGCGTAAAATATGTGTCAATATCCGCGAAGGCGGGGTAGATTGCAGATTTTTTTCGGCGGTTTGACGCCGTGTTTTTGTTTGTTTGAAGAGTGGTTTGTTAGCAACGCCTGTCTGTCTGATTAGAACAGACAGGCTTTTTTTGTTTATACAGGAATCAATAAAAATGGTGAATTTGAAATTTTATCGAAAATTATTGCTGGGGTTAATCAGCCTGCTGACCATTGCCGGTCACGCCTGTTATGCAGGAGACGTAAAGTCAAAGGTCGTTATATTTCCCTTCAAAAACAACACCGATTCAGATACCCCTGTCAGAGGCGTAGAAGAGGTCATACGGAGTGAACTGATCCGCTCCGGGTATTTTACGATTGTCGAACAGGAAAGAACGTATGAATTCGTGAAAGAGGCTGTGCTCACCAACTTTTTCAAGATTGATAATGCAGAGGTTAAATCATCCGTATCCAGGGCTAACGTTGTTGATATGTTTGCAGGCATAGACATAAAAATGGTTGTGCGGGTAGCGGAAAAGCTGAAGACCGATTTCGCCGTGAAGGGCGCATTGGGGCAGTTTGGAGAGAATTTCAGGGCGGATATAGAAATTGTTAATGTTGGCAAAAAGGAGACGGTGAGCGCCCTGGTGGGTGAATGCGAATCGAAGGAGAAGATTTGTGAGATGCTGGAGCAGTTGTCTCAGCAAATCGTTAACGTTTGTAAGGGCGTGAATGTGCAGCGTGATGTGGACAATATACAGAGCAGTTATCAGCAGGGGAGACTAACCTATGAAGAAACGGTGGAAAGACTAAAGAGGCTTTCTTCCGGGATGCCCGGTGTATTTACCATTCACTGCACGTTGTTCTCGCTCTACTTAGGACATCCGGAGATGAGAGATGGCTTGATTGATGAGGGAGAAGAGATACTGAATTTGTTTGATGCGGATAATGAAGAAGATATGCGGTGCTTGTCTTCGCTGGGCATTGACCCTTTTTATGAATTGGCCAGTGTTTACGTGGTAATGGGGAATCTGGGCCGCGCCATTGAAATTTACCAGCGGGCGGTTCTGATAAATCCTATGAACCACGCAAGATACTACAAGCAATTAGGGATACTGTACAAATTAGAGAATCAGACGGACGCGGCCATCTCTGCCTTTAAGCAAGTGCTGGATAGGAATCCAGCGGATTGCGAGGCGAGATTAAGCCTGGCCACTGTTTTTGAATCTGAAGGTGATATCGCAAACGCCCTGGAACAGTGCCAAGCTTGTCTGAAGTATGTGAAAAATGCCGCGGAAGGCTCAAAAGTAAAAGAACGAATTAAGCAGTTACAATCAAAAATTGGGAACTAACTTATGAAAAGATGATGCAAGAAGCTCAAGGCTGGAAGCTCAAGGCTCAAAGCTCAAAGCATACCTTATTGCTTTCAGCTTCGAGCTTTCAGCTATGAGCTCCGAGCTCCCGTCTTCTTGCCTCACCAATTCGGTATATTGTTTGCGTTTGTTTTAATTAAAATATCTAACGTGGCAGCAAATGTTGAAATATTGAACATTATTTGGTAGATTTACATATTGTGTGTCTAAATATTAAACATGGCTACTAGTATATAGGTGGGTTTTTTAATCTTACGGCGAATAAGGGGGTAGTAAATGAGGTCAAAAGGGACAATTCTTATTGTAGATGACGAAGAAACGATCCGAATCTCAATAAAGGAATTTCTGGAGGAGCAGGGATATGAGGTGCACGTCGCTGAAACCTGTGAACAAGCTTTAGAAAAGATAAATGAGTTGTTACCTGACTTAATATTGTTGGATTTACGATTGCCCAGCATGGGCGGCATCGCCCTGCTCGAGAAGGTGAAGGAAAAAGACCCTAACGCCCTGACAATCGTTATGACAGGGTACGGGAGCGTTGATTCCGCCGTCGAGGCGATGAGGATGGGTGCCTATGACTATTTAGAAAAGCCGTTTAAGGTGGAGCACCTGCGGCTGGTTATTGAAAAAGCTTTGAGTACGCAGGCGTTAAGGCGCGAGGTGTTGGAATTAAGGGCGCAGCAGGCGACTTTTGCCGACGATCCGGAAGGCATAATTATCGGAAACTGCCGGCAGATGAAAGAGATATATAACCTTATCAAGCAAGTGGCAAAAAGCCCTTCGACAACGGTATTGATACAGGGCGAGAGTGGCACGGGCAAGGAGCTTGTAGCAAGGGCGATTCACCACATGAGCGCCAGGAAAAACGGGCGTTTTGTGGATATTAATTGCGCGGCGTTGACGGAGAGTCTCCTGGAAGCGGAACTGTTTGGGTATGAAAAGGGTTCATTTACCGGCGCAGCCGCGGCTGGCAAGCCGGGTTTGTTTGAGGTCGCAGACAAGGGGACTATTTTTCTGGACGAAATAGGCGAGATGGGGGTTTCGTTGCAGGCGAAGCTCCTCCGGGTCCTGCAGGAAAGACAATTCAAGAGAGTGGGCGGCATTAACGATATTAAAATTGACGTCAGGGTGCTTGCGTCAACGAACAGAAATCTGGAAGAGGAAGTTGATTCCGGGAATTTCAGAAAAGACCTGTATTACAGATTAAAGGTGTTGCCTATTTATGTCCCTCCCTTAAGAGAGAGGGGTTCGGATATCTTGCTGTTGGTGAAGCATTTTGTGCACAGGTATAACAATGAATTTAACAAAAATATGCACCATATTCCGTCAGAGACGGAGAAGCAGCTTTTGGAATATCAATGGCCGGGAAACATTCGTGAGTTGAAAAACGTGATAGAAAGAGCCGTGTTGATCGCAACCAACGGGACGCTGTTGCCGGAATTGGTTGCCCCTGTCGGGCCGGGGAGAAAAACCGTTGTGGACGATGTCGGCGGCAGTGAAGAGAATGAGGGAGAATCCAGCATTCGTTCGTTGGCAAACATTGAAAAACAACATATCCAAAAGGTGCTCAATGAGACCTCATGGAGAAGGACAGAGGCCGCCAAGATACTGGGTATCAACAGGACAACCTTATACAATAAGATAAAGGAGTACGGTATAACCCAGGCGTAAATACCGTGGTAATAAGGGAACATGAAGAAAAAGATTTTGTTGGTTGATGACGAAGAAACGCTCCGATGGGCATTGCACGAAGCACTATCGGGAGACGGTTTCGATATAGAGAATACAAACGATAGCGTTCAGGCGCTGGAGTTCACGAGAAAGACCAAGTACGACCTGGTAATTAGCGACCTGAGAATGCCCATTATGGGCGGTTTACAATTGATTTCCGAGATAAAAAAACAGAGCCCGGACACCAAGGCGATTATTATTACGGCTTACGGTTCGATAGAAGCGGTTATCGAAGCTATGCATCTCGGCGTGCTGGACTTTATCACAAAACCATTTAAGATTGAACATATTAAAGGCGTTATTCGCAGGGTATTGGATGATACCGCTGTCTCGAATTATAACAAAAACACCGGCAGGGCAAAGAACGCTGGGTACGAACGGTCGGGGACTGAATATAAGGATGCTTGTATTCAGTCGGATGTGTTTTCTGTCGCAACAGACGGAAAAGAGACCGCGCGCAATACATTTTATGATGTTGTCGAGGCCGGGAAGTTAAAAGGCTTTATCTTTGGGAGTACGCCTCTTGAAGCAGACGGGAAAAATTTGGATGTTATTGTGAAGACAATTTTCCGGTATTCGCTAAAAACTCATACTTCGCCCGCTTCTTTACTAAAAGAGATTAATCAGTATCTTTGTAAAAACGTTTTAAACCGCTTCCCCGTAGCGTTGTTTTGCGCAGTATTAGACGAGCGGCGGCAGACGTTTTGCTGCTCCGTTCATGGAGAAGAACTCACGTGTTTTATAAGCCTTCCTGATAAACAGGTGCTGATGGTGGCGTCTTCCCCGTTTCCCTTAAATATGTTTCCGGGGATGGGAATCATGGAAAAGGACGTGCCCTTTGTCTCTGGCAGTAAATTGGTGATGATACGGAATAGCTCGCTTTCTAAAGGGCTGAAAAAGGGAACTATCACGGCGGGTAGATTCAGGGATGCGATATCTGACGGCAGCGCGACTGGTTGTGAGGAAACGGCAAAAGGTATCAGGTTTCAGATAGCGGGACTCGACGAATCAATAGCGGAGGAAAAGGACTGCTCGGTATTGGTTTCAGGCAGCAGGTTTGATATGCGTACCCCCGCGTTGTGTGAGGAAGGCATGATTATTCCGGTGCCCGTTGGTAATTATGGGGAAATATTGGAACAACTTGATAAAAAGGTATTGCCTTTTGTGGCGGATGCCAATAAGAGACATGAAATCGTAACCTCTGTCAACGAGGCGGTACTGAATGCGGTATCCTTCGCGTACCGTAAGGATGAAAAGGGCGGCGTATTTTTAAAATTTTCTGTGTTAGGGGGCGAAGTTATTGTAGAGGTGTCAGACCACGGCTGCGGTTTTGATATGCAGACCTACACGGAACCGGATATTACGTTATACAGGGATTTAACAAAGAAAAGCGGCAGGGGCATATTCATAATGAAGCAGTTAATGGATAGGGTGATAATACAATCCTCCGGGGAAACGGGCACCACGGTTTATATGGCAAAGCGGGTCGGCTGTAATGAAAATTGAAAGACGTGAAAAGGGGAAAACGATGATATTATTGCCTGCCGGGGACTTGGTTTCAGAGGGGATAGATGAACTTGAAAATCAATTGAAGGCGTCATGTGACGACGCCTATCGTGTGATTCTGGATCTTACGAACACAAGGTACCTCTCCGCCAGGGCATTGGGCATAATGGCGTTTTATGTGAAAAGCTTACGGGACAAGCAAAAAGCGTTAAAAGTGGTCGCCGCGAATGAGAATATAAAAAAGCTGTTTGTGGTTACGGGTTTATTCAAGCTGATTGAACTATATGAGAGCGAGGATGCGGCGGTAGCCAGCCTGGGTCCACAAGTAGGCAAACTGGAGAAAATGCTTTTATTGTCCGAAGAAAATTCCGTGTAAGGGCGCATTTAATTGAGGTAAATGAAATATGTCTGACCAAAAAGCTCAGGAACAAACACAAACAACCGTGGAAGCGCCTGTGCAGCCTGTAGAGCAAGCGGCAGAACAAGCGCAGGAGATTCACAAGGAATCTAAGAAGAGGTTTTCGCTTCCCAAAGTGAACCTTTCCGTGATTGTTTCATTCGTGCGGAAAAATGTAATCTCGATAGCCATGAACCTTGCTATTCTGGGGGTGGTTTGTTTTTTGTTTTTTCTCCAGGTGGACAGGGTGAAGAAGGGGGGCTCGTCTGTTGTGAACATCGAGGAAGAAAAGGTGGTTGAAAATCTGATGAAAAAACTGGAGCAGAATGAGGAGGTATCACAACGGATAAAACAAAAGAAGACATGGGAAAATAAGCAGGCAAAGCGGGAGGAGGAAACGCCGGATTCAAAAGGCGAATCTCACGATGTGAAGGTGGATACGTCAAAGTTCGTCATCGAGGCGAACAGATTATATGAGCAGGGTGATTATAAAAGCGCCGCCAATTTATATGAAAAGGGGTTGGACAAGTCAATGCCCTTTTTGAATGAGGATTTTGTGATGTTCCGCCTGGGCGATTGCTATTTTATGTCTGAGAAATATGAAGAGGCAATAAAGGTGTTCCAATCGCTGAACAACGATTACATTAACAGCGCCTATCATTTTAAAAGCCGTATGAAGGTCGGGGAATGTTACGCCGGGCTTGGGGAATACGAAAAGGCGCGAAAGACGCTCTATACGGTTGTCGCGCAGGAAGGGAAATGCAGTTCTGCCGATGACAAGGCGATTGTCGTTGACGCGTATTTCAAGATAGCGGATTATTACATGCAGGAAGCGCAGCGGCTTCGCACGGCAACCGCTGTCGGAACCAGCAGCGCCGCCCGTTCAGTAGTTTTAAAATAATTCGTAACAATTTAGCTTTTTGAAACACAGTATACACACCCCTAAATCCCCTCTTATTAGAGGGGACTTCCGCTCTCCCCTCTAATAAGAGGGGCTGGGGGTGTGTTTCAATGCCGGTTTCCAAGCGGCGTCTTGGAAGAAGCACGAAAATCCCCCTTAACAAAGGGGGCCGGGGGGTTGTAATATAGCCCAGAAAAAGCACAACCCCCTGAATCCCCCTTTATTAAGGGGGAATTAAACGGAATAATTCAAATGTAAGCAGGAAAATGAAGAAAAAAACACTTTCTGGATTATGCGCAGTTTTGTGTGGTTTCATGGGGATATCTTCCCTTGTCATGGTACCTGCCGTTCCATCATGGGCGGATGAAAGGTCCAAGAGCCAGGGCAGCATGAACGAAATACTGGGTATAGAGAAACGCGCCCTGGAAAAGCTCCAGACACAGTTACAGATACTCGAAACGCAGAAGATTGAGGAAAAGCAGATTCGGAAAAATGAACCCCAAATCCCTGCCCCACAGGGCGGCAACAAACAGGTAAACAGGGTGCCAATTGTAATTAATCCAAATGAAAACATTGTGCTGACGAAAGAACTGGGTGAATACGGCGTGTCCGTGTATTCGATTTGCGCAACCCAGGTAAAGATATCTGAGGTACTTCAGGCGTTATCCGCAAGTTTTGGTAAAAGCATCATTGTGGACGATGACGTTGAGGCTGCATATCTGGACTCCTACATAAATATTTCAATACAAAAAAGTCCCTTGCAGGATATATTGGAAATCGTGTTGGGTCTGCGTGGACTGGAATTTGTGCTGAATGAGGATGCCATATACGTTATTACCCTCTCCAAGCTGAATGAAGAATCGGCTTTTGAATACTACCGGGATAAAAGCGTGCAGCTTTACCAAAAGGCGCAGTTGAAGTTTCCCAACGACCGCAGGGTTGCCAAGGCGTATTTTGAACTGGGGAACTATTATTATGACCTCGGTTTTAATTTCCTCGCCTTGCAGGAATATAAAATCGTGCTGGGAAAATACAAAGAACCCCATTTATTAAAAGAAGCGCTTTTCAAAGCGGGACGTTGCTATGACCGTTTGAAAGATTATGAAAATGCCAGGAGGGTTTTTTTCCAGTTTATGTACCGCTACCCAAAAGACCCGTTGGTTGACGATGCGCTTTTGTCAATAGGGGACTCCCTCGTTGAACAGGGGTTATACCTTAAAGCGATAGACGTCTACGAACGGGTTATTCGCGAGTATCCGAAAGAAGCCACGGCCAGCGCCTCCCGCCTCAACCTGGCAAGAACCTATGTGAAAATGGGTAACTACAGAGGCGCGCTGCAATCTTTCTTGCAGGCAAGAGACAAATATACTGCCGGCCAGACAAGATCAGAGATTGAATACCAAATCGGTAATTGCCTGTATTTGTTGAACGAGTATCAGGACGCGGGAAGTGTTTTAGGGAATCTCCTGGTTAGCGAACCCGGAGGAGAAGGGGCTATTATGGAAAACGCCAGCTTCCTGCTGGGGGACTGTTTTTATAAGCAAGATAACTACCTGTCTGCGTTTCAGGTGTTCAGGCAGGCGACAGGTTCCTATCCGAAGAGCAATAAGGTCCCCTATGGGGTTTATTTTATGGGGAAAAGTTTAAGCGCCATGAATATGTCAGACTCGGCCATACAGACATTCCGGGATGGGATACAGGCGTATCCTGACAGTGATTACGTGGATAAAATGGCGTTAGACATTGGGAATTGTTATTTTGACAGAGGAGATTATAATCTGGCGTATCACGCCTTTGACAGTTTTGTAAAACAGCATGCAGATAGTGAACTGGTGGTTGACGGCATGATTGGGAAGGCAGACGCCCTTTATCAGGATAGAAAGTATGAGGAAGCAATAAAAAGCTATCTTGCGTTATTAAAGACGAATGAAGAGGAAAAAATAAGGCAATATGCATTTAAACGCATCGGCGATTGCTACAAATTCATGGGTAAACTGGAACAGGCGGTAAAGGCGTATCTTGCGGGTTTGGACAAAGAGGAAGCCGCCCCTGTAGCGGTATCGCAAGCAGACACCTCTCTGGACGAGACCGCGCCGCCGCAAAAGTTTTAAAGCCCCATCTTCCGTAATTCCCCTCTAAAAAGGCTTGATAACACGCCTTGTTCAGATTGAACTCCAGCTCAGTACTCCCCCGTTACTCCAACTCCCAACCCTTGTTCCGGGAATCAGGAAGTCGCAACCTGGCAATAAAATTTTCGTAACAGTTTAGTTTTTGAAAATTTCTGCATTGGTGGAATATCGTACCTGTAGGGGCAATTCATGAATGTCTATTATTAAGGGGGATTTTTAAGCTTCTGCCGTCCCGAAACCCGCTTAAACAAAATAAAAATTCCTATACAATTAAATTAGGCCTTCGGCGACTTTTATCTGTTTAATACGTAGGGCAAGGCTTTAGCCTTGCAACTGTCAGAACACGCGCCAGGGATGGCAACCCTAAAGGGTCGCCCTACTCAATGCGGGTTCAGGTTTGTAACCTGAACCTGAAGGTGAGGATGTTCAATCCAGTATCGCTCAGTCGAACTTTGGGGTTCAAGTTATGTGTAGGGTGGATTAAGGCGTTGGTTTTTACGCCGAATCCACCAATACTATTTCCGGGAAAGGTGGATTCGCTATCGCTTAGTCCACCGCAAACTCGCTTAAGCAAAATAAAAATTCCTATACAATCAGGCTCCAAACCCGCGCAAGCTGCGGTTGTGTTGTAGAGCGAAGAGTCACTTCGCTCTACAATTTAGCCTGAACGTTTTATGCCGGTTATAATAAATGCTTTGCACCTCTGTAGCAGACATCGTCATTATTGAAATTCTTCAAATTTTAGTCCATCCATTACCGTAATCCCATGGTAATCAACCACCATGCTGCGATGCTGGCAAAATATCCCAGGGCAATAACGGGCGTCCATTTTAAATGAGAAACAAAGGTATAGTGTTCCTTGCCGACACCCATTGCCGCAACGCCGGCTGCTGAACCTATGGAGAGCAAACTGCCGCCCACGCCGGTGGTCAGGGTGATTAGCAACCACTGATCAAGCCCCATCGCCGTATCCATTTTGAGCACTGCATACATAAGGGGAATGTTGTCAAACACCGCGGAAGCGCCCCCAAGGGCAGTATTTGCCATGGTCAGTTCCATACTTCCGTACAATTTGTTTCCAATCACGCCAATGTATCCCACGTATTGCAACGCCCCAACGGCAGCCAGTACGCCAAAGAAAAAAAGCAGGGTGTCAAACTCTATCGCCTCCACACTCTTGAAGAAATCGAAACGCTTGGCCTTACGCCTGTCTTCGGTGATCCCTAATTTTTTCAGAAACTTTTTATCTCCCCAGTGCTTCATATAGTAAGAAACGAACATAAGAAATCCCATGCCCAGCATCATACCCAGGAAGGGCGGCAAGTGTAAGAACTGATGAAAGAAAATCCCGAGCGCAATGGTTATAGCACCAAATGCTATCGCCATCTTTGCGCCCGGTTTCAGCGCGTCAATCTCTTTTCTGCATTCCGGTTTTCCTTTTGGCACAAAAAAACTCATAATAAGGGCGGGGATACCCCAGTTTATCAAAGAGGGAATGAAGAGATAAGAAAATTGCAGGGTGCCTACTTTTCCGGCAGTCCATACCATCAGCGTGGTGATGTCACCGAAAGGACTCCACGCCCCCCCTGCGTTTGCGGCTACAATGATGTTCACAAAGGTGGGCACGATAAACTTTTTATTCCCGCCGCTAACCGCCAGCGCAACGGTAGTCATAAGCAGGGCGGTGGTCATATTATCCGCAAAAGGCGAGATCATGAATGCCAGACCGCCCGTTGCCCAGAACAATTGCTTGTAACCCATCCCACGCGCCAGTAATTTTGCGCGAATGGACTGGAATACATTCAGGGAAGAGAGGGCGTTGATATACGTCATGGCGACAAACAGAAAGAAAAAGAGACTGCCAATCTCCGCTATCAGATGCTCTATAAAGGTGTGAGAATGCCCACCCCCGTTTGTTACCTCATAAATGCCGATGAAAAACCATATAAAACAACTAAAGAGGATCATGGGCTTTGCCTTCTTCAAATGAAGCTTGTCTTCAAAAATAACGAGGGTATAAGCAATAATGAACATAACGAGGGAAATAATTCCTGCCCACGAGCCTGTTAAGTTCACGATGATATCTCCCGCCGATGCATGATTCTCAACGGGAAATGCAGGTAATTGCACGCCAATACCACTACCCTCTGCCGGGGATATATGCTCATTCATAAACAGTCTCCTTTGAAAAAAAGTGTGAAATATTCATTTGTGCGCCGGTGCGCCCGGATCAAATCCTCAAGACTTTATCGCAAAAGTCTTGCCATGGTTGGAGTCTGTGGGAGTGAAACTACTGTGCTGGGTTACCTTCTTAAAATAGATTACCCACTCCCTGCCCCTCCCAAGAAGGCATACGTGTTAAGTTAAGGGCTCTAAAAATATCACTTTATTAATATAGCCATGAGGGAGCAAATCTGTAGCGCAGGCTTCCAGCCTGCCAGCTTTCTTTTATTTTGCTTCATGCAGGCTGGAAGCCTGCGCTACTTTTTATGCAAACATTGCAAAACTTAACACCTATGCCCAAGAGGGGACTTTTAAATATTCCCCTCCTGGGAGGGGCCAGGGGTGGGTTCCTCTCGATGTTTGCGCCGTCAAACTTCGCCTGGCCAAACAATCCCCGGTGTTCTAATTTTCAACCGTCAATACCACGTCCTGATTAATTATCGTACATGAGACAGACAATGCCGCAGGTTATAAAAGTATCTTTTCGTATCAAGTGTTGTTTTGGTAGTAACCGGCGTGTCCTCCATAAGATGAGATGCTAATACCTGGCTTGGTTTGTCATGCGCGTGTCTGATTAAACACACCTGATAATGATGTGGCATTTTGTTTGCATCCGTCTTAGTTCGTAGCGCGTATTATAACATTACTAATTATTGTTAAGGTGCTTTATGACAACAAAAACAGGGCTTGTAATTATAGGAATAGTTTTAGGATTTATGCCGTGCCTCTTTGGTAACGATATGGACGTGGCCTCCACAAAAACAAATTATTTGCCGTCTCTTCCTGTGAAATCAGACGGGAGAATAACGGCAGATATCGAGAGGCCGTTGTTGAGACCCGTTGTGTGTAGGAAAGAAGAGCAGGTTCAGAAACCAGGGAATCAGAAGTCAGAAGGAACTCCTTCTGAGCCAAAAAAGGAAGAAGGCGTTGAAAGTTTATTATCACTTCTGAGAACTGAAAGAGAAAAACTCCAGGAGCTGGAGCAACAATACAATACCATCGGAAACAACGCGTACCCAGGGCAGAACAGCGCCGGCATCAATAGAGAAGGTGTGAATGAAATGACCGAACCAACGTCCGTTGCACAAGTTGCCCAGTCATCGCAGCCAGGCAGTATCCAGGTGAATAGTGGGACGTCAACGGAAATACCCGGCGGTGACGCAGCAGAGGTCAGTGCGGGTAAAGGCGGCGCGGCGCCGCAGCTCAGTGTGATGAAAAATAACAAAAAATCTGAGACGGCTTTAAGCAGCGCAACGAATAAGCGGTTGGAGATGATAGCAAGGCAGGTAAGCCAGCTTGATATCGCGGAATGCTATTATAAATTATGCGAGTATGGCGAGGCGCTCCAGACGTATAAGCTGCTTACACCGGCCAACACCTCATTGGATCAGTATGTTTGGGCTCAATACCAGATTGCAAACTGCTACCGGAATATGAAAAAATATGACAGCGCCTTCGGGGAATATCAGCGATTTGTCAATCAGTTTCCGGAAAGTGCCCTGGCAGACCAGGCAAAATGGTACATGGAGGATGTTACGTGGTGGAAAGGGTGGCAGGAGAAGAATACCTCTGCCGGCGATCAATTGCTTACGGCGTCAAATAATCATATATCCAGGTAATTTAATTGTATAGGAATTTTCATAATATTTAAGCGGGTTTCGGGATGGTAGAAGTATAAAAATCCCCCTTAGAAAAGGGGGCTGGGGGGTTGTAATATAGCATGGAATAAGCACAA
>Ga0082335_1006597_pt1 | contig 14781 bp, 11 predicted proteins | sample Subgrocontami58m_FD_72375 | JGI IMG/M metagenome (GOLD analysis project Ga0082335, IMG submission 72375) | Subsurface groundwater microbial communities from S. Glens Falls, New York, USA - GMW37 contaminated, 5.8 m (SPADES assembly) (version 2) ...
CGTCTCCCACCGTACGGATCTTTTCTGCTTCTTCATCCGGGATGTTCATATCAAAGGCGTCTTCAAATTCCATGATCAGTTCTACGGTATCCAAAGAATCCGCTCCCAGATCATTAATAAAGGACGTTTCTTTGGTAATTTGTTCGGCTTTTACACCCATTTGCTTGGTAATAATCTCTTTGACCTTCTCTTCGACCGCTGACACTGTTTTTACCTCCTTATTATAAAATTAATTCCATTTTCCCATATTTTTAAATGCCTCTACCGTGTCAATACTTTTGATTTCTTGAGCAGAGTCAATCCTTTTCATAATGCCCGATAGGGCTCTTCCGGGGCCTATTTCATAAAACTGATTAAATCCGTCACGGATCATCATGGAGACTGATTGGTGCCACCGTACCGGGCTATTGAGTTGTTTTGCCAAAGAGATTTTTATCTCCTCAGGTTCCCGTACGTATTGTGCATGAATATTTGCCACAACGGGAATCTTCGGCTTTGAAATAGGTGTCAATTCAAGTTCCCTCGAAAGCTTGCTGCTTGCGGGGCTCATTAAATCAGAATGGAACGCCCCGTCTACCTTTAAAGGAACAACCATTCTTGCCCCTCGTTCTTTAGCAAGAATAGACGCTTTTTCCAGGAGCGTTTTTTCGCCAGAGATAACCACTTGACCGGGACTATTATAATTCGCGGCACAAATAATTCCAAGTGATTTCATCTCATTGCAGATTTGTTCTACTTTTTCATCTTCTAATCCAATAACAGAGACCATTCCTCCCGGATTCGCAGTACATGCCTCTTGCATAAACAGACCGCGCTTGTATACCAGCCGTACGGCATCCATAAAGGTCATGGAACCGGCAACTACGTGGGCTGTGTATTCTCCCAGACTAAGCCCGCAGGCAGCTAGGCACGTGTCCATTTGAATCGAAGAATATTTTTTTAAGACTTCCAGTATGGCAATACTGGTTACTAATATAGCAGGCTGACAAATAGAAGTCTTGTTTAGTTCCTCTTGTTTCCCATGAAGACACAATGCCGCTATATCAAAACCCAGAACTTCATTGGCCTTATGAAAGACATCCCGCGCCTCTTTGAAATTTTCATAAAAATCCTTACCCATTCCCGGATATTGGCTGCCCTGACCGGGGAAAAGGAGAGCTGTCTTTCTCGTGTTCTCTACCATCTAATAACCGAAGACCCCCACGTTAACCCTCCTCCAAATGCTACCAGCATAACAATGTTTCCTTTGCGGAGACGTCCTTCCTTTCTGGCTTCGTCAATTGCGATGGGAACGGAGGCAGAAGATGTATTTCCGTATTTATCGATGTTTACAAAAGCCTTTTCCATCGGCAACCCCAGCTTTTCCATCGTTGCTTCAATAATCCTGAGGTTGCTCTGGTGTGGAATAATTAAGTCGATATCGTTAAGGGTGAGCCCATTTTCCCTCGTTGTCTCTATGATTAAGTTGGTAATATTATTAATCGCCAGTTTGAATACTTCTTTGCCTTTAAATTGAATATAATGCAGCCGTTGTTGAACTGACTCTAGGGATGCGGGATTTCTTGCCCCGCCTCCTGGCATGATAAGTACATCTGCCTCTGATCCATCTGCGGCTAATCTCGATGAAAGAATTTCATGTTTTACAGGGTTTCTTTGTATGACGACTGCACCAGCGCCATCTCCGAATAATACGCAGGTTGCGCGATCAGTGTAGTCGGTAATTTTCGATAAACATTCAGCGCCTACCACCAAAACGGTCTTCATTGCTCCTGAATTTATAAAGCTCTGTCCAATAGACAGGGCATAGATAAAACCGGCACATGCCGCAAGTATATCAAAAGCGCATGCGCGGGTTGCCCCTATTTTTTGTTGTATGTAGCACGAAGTCGAAGGGAAGATATGGTCGGGCGTAATCGTAGAGGTAATAATCATGTCTAAATCTTTGGGAGAAACGCCGGCATCTTCCATCGCCCTGAGTGAGGCCTGGGTGGCAATGTCTGACGTTGTAACGCCATTCTCGACGATACGGCGTTCTTTAATGCCCGTTCGCTGGATAATCCAATCGTTACTGGTATCAACCATCTTTTCTAAGTCGTAGTTTGTTAAAACCTTGCTTGGAAGGTATGACCCTATACCTGTAATTGATGCTCTTTGATTCTGTTGCATGTGTAATTAGTTCGTTGACCAGAGGAGATTAATCGGAGGCTAATCGATTACATAACAGTTGCCGCGAGTGCATTGGTTTTTTCCAGTTCGGAGACAATGTGCTCATTCACATTGTTTTTTGATAATTGCAATGCGACTCGTATGGCATTTTGTATGGCCTTGGAATCAGACCTGCCATGGCATATAATACAAATACCATTGACGCCCAACAAGGGAACGCCGCCATATTCACTAAAATCCATTTTAGCCCTTAATGCCTCAAAGGTTGGTTTACATAACCATAACCCCAGTTTCGTCCAGAAGCTTTTCATTGCACCGGCTTTAACGGTTGACAAAAGGTTCGTGGCAAGCCCTTCTGCAAATTTCAACAAGACATTTCCCACGAAACCTTCACAAACAACGATGTCAGCTTTGTTATCAAATATTTCACGGCCTTCTACATTTCCCACAAAGTTTAAACTTGAACTGGAGAGGAGCGCGAAAGTTTCTTTCGTAAGATCATTTCCCTTTGCGTCCTCTTCGCCGATGTTCAGAAGACCAATTCTTGGATTTTCTATGCCAAACATATATTTACTGAGTACCGCTGCCATAACACCGTATTGGAAAAGGTGTTCGGGTTTGCAGGCAATGTTTGCTCCGACATCAATAACCAAACATATTCCGTGTCGGGTGGGAATAGCAACGGCAATACCGGGACGCCGTACCCCTTTCAGGGTTCGTAAATGCAATGTTGCCGCAGCTACCGCAGCGCCTGTATGACCCGCACTTACCATAGCAGCTGCCTCTCCTTTTGCTACTAGTTCAACACTGCGTGTGATTGACGAATTGATTTTTTGTCGTATAGAGTAGGTTGCAGGGTCGTCCATTCCAACCACTTGAGGTGCATGATAAATCGTAATGTTCTTCGGGGGATTCCCGTGAGAGTTAAGTTCGGATTGTATCGCTTTTTCATCACCAACCAATACAATTTCATCATCTTGAAACTGTTGTGCTGCCAGAACTGATCCCTTAACGATTTCGTGCGGAGCTTTATCTCCACCCATTGCGTCTACCGCAACTCTCATAAACTCACCTTTCAACAGTAATAACCTGTTTACCTCGGTAATAGCCACAGTTGTGGCAAACAGTATGGGGTTGATTTACCTGTTTGCAATGTGAACAAATATACCGCTTTGAGCGTACGCCAGCTCCTTTCCCAATGTTTTCGTCAAGCGGAATAATAGGAGGAGTAAGCTTGTCGTGGGTGCGTCTTTTGCGAGTTCTTGAATTCGAAAACCTTCTCTTTGGATTAGGCATGCATCACCTCGATAAAAAATTCATAAAAAAAAGAAGCACAGGGAAGACAAAGAAAGAAGGATACATTTATGATATACTCCCCAGTACTTCATCGTAAGATATTTTGTAAATGTTACTTTCAAACCAAAAATTCTATATACCTATACCATTATTGTCAAGCAAAAACTCAAGAGGCTGATGTACTAAAAGGATGTCATCGTTGTGTTTTTGGATGATTCGGCACCTCTATTTTCAAAATAAATCAGCTACTTCCCTGTAATATCTTATTGCGTAACAATTCAGCGGCAAAATTGAGTGCTTCATCCAGCTTTTCTACCCACTGTCCTCCCGCCTGTGCCATATCGGGTCTGCCACCCCCACCCCCACCAACAACCTTTGCAACTTCTTTTGAGATATTTCCGGCATGCAATCCGCGCTTAACCAGATTGGGACTCAAGGCGGCAATTATCGTTACCCGTCCGTTTTGTGAAGTTCCCAAAACTATGGCGAGTTCTTCGCCGGATTTCATCAGCATGTCTATCGTTTTTCTCAAATCGTCTGCGGTTGCATCGTCTAATTTTTTGGTAATAATCTTTACATTTGATACCACTTTGGCGCTCTCAAAGAAGGAATCAACCTTACCACTTAATTCCTTTTGTTTTGTCTTGTGGATTTCTTTTTGTAAATTTTTTAGTTCATTGAGAATTTCCCGCGTTTTTGTAATCAATTTGTCCTCGTGCGTATTCAGGGTATCACACACTTCCTGGATAATCGTTTCTTTTTCTCTACTTCTGTTTAATACCGCTATACCTGTAACAGCTTCAATACGCCTGATTCCTGCTGCAACAGAGGATTCAGAAATGATCCTCAATAATCCAACTTCTCCGGCATTATTTATGTGTGTTCCACCGCACAGTTCCTTGCTGAAATCGCCCAAAGTAACCACTCGGACTGTTTCTCCATATTTTTCACCAAATAGTGCCATGGCGCCAGCATTCCTTGCCTCCTGGAGAGTTGATTCTTTTGCACACAGAGGCGCATTTTCTAAGATTTTTTCGTTGACCAAGTCCTCAATACGGGTTAATTCCTCTTTTGTTAAACTGGAGAAATGGTGAAAATCGAAACGCAAACGATCGGGTAAAACCAGTGAACCTGCCTGTTCGGCATGCTGGCCGATTACCCTTCGCAAGGCATAATGGAGAATGTGGGTTGCTGAATGGTTCCTCCGAATAGCGTTCCTTCGCTGGACGTTTACCTTCGCATGAACCACGTTTCCCTTCTTTAGTTCTCCTTTTATTACCTTTCCAATATGCAGGATAAAATCATTATTCTTCTTAGTGTCGGTAATCTGGACATGAACACCATCTGTTTCTAAAACACCAGTATCGCCAATCTGTCCACCGGATTCACCATAGAAGGGTGTTTGGTCTAAAACCACGGTAACTTCACTGCCGGTTGTTGCTTCGTCCACAAGTTGATCACCCTGGATAATAGCGATTACCCTTCCTTCGTATGAGCATGTTTCGTAACCCAAAAATTTTGTGCCCTTTGAAATGTCTTTGATCTTGCTCAGAGGGCCTGTGTCGAAAACCTGCCCTGTCATCTGGGACGATGTCCTTGCTTGTAAACGCTGTTTTTTGAGTTCTTCTTCAAAGCCGTCCTTATCAACCGCAAATCCTTTTTCGTTGAGTATTGATTCCGTCATATCTAACGGGAAACCGAAAGTATCGTATAATTTAAAGGCTTCCCGGCCAGGAAGTACCGTTTGTTTGTTTTTTTGTAATGTTTCCGTGAGTTCTTCTAAAATGCGGGTTCCCTGTTCCAGGGTTTCGTGAAATTTTTCTTCTTCGTTTTTCACAATCCGGGTAATGTTTTCTCTCCGTTGTTTAATATCTGGATATTGTGCCTGCATTACATCGCTTACAATCGGTACCAATTTGTACAAAAAACAGTCTTTTATGCCGAGTTGTGTGCCGTCCCGTATGGCACGCCTCAGCAACCGCCGTTCTACATATCCACGCCCCTCGTTGCCGGGTAGTACTCCGTCGGAAATACAAAACACGCATGCTTTCACATGGTCTGCAATGCGGCGCATGAGCACGGCATTCGCCATCTGTCCATTGTATTTTACTTTTGTGATTTCTTCTATGTGTTTGATAATAGGACTGAAGATGTCAATGTCGAAGTTGGTTTGTACTCCCTGCATGACACGTGCCATCCTTTCCAATCCCATGCCCGTATCAACATTTTTGTGTGGTAACGGTTCCAGCTTGCCTCCTTCTTTGCGGTCGTATTGGGTAAACACCAGATTCCATATCTCCACAAATCGGTCGCAATCACAGGCAGGGTCACATTCTTTTCGTCCACAACCAACTTTTTCTCCCTGGTCGAAAAATATCTCTGAACATGGCCCGCAGGGGCCGTTTGGCCCATGTGTCGGCGCATTCGAAGGCCAAAAATTATCCTTTTCGCCGTACCGGTAAATTTTTGACTGTGGTAGACGGATATGTTTTTCCCAGATTTCGTATGACTCCTGATCGTCTTTGTAAACGCTTACACTCAGCCGCTCTGCTGGAATTTTTAACTCCTGCACCAGGAATTCCCATGCCCATTCAATAGTTTCTTTCTTAAAGTAGTCTCCAAAAGAAAAATTTCCCAACATCTCAAAAAAGGTGTGATGGGAGGCTGTTTTTCCCACATTATCAATATCTCCCGTACGCAGGCATTTCTGGCACGTGGTTACCTTTTTAAAACCTAAGGTTCCTTTACCCAGAAACATGTCTTTAAACTGATTCATACCCGCACCCGTAAAGAGGAGCGTCGGGTCGTTCTGGGGGACTAGTGAGTCGCTGGGTAAAATTTCGTGAGACTTATTTTTGAAAAAATTTAGAAATTTATCACGTATCTCGTTTGTCTTCATAAATTAGCTCATCACCGTAGTGGTAGAAAATCTTTAATCTTTTTTCTGCGCTCTTTGTGCGCTCTGTGGTTCAATTTTTTTCACACTTTCTGAAGCTTTTTCAGGGGCTTTTTCTCTCACCATTTCTGGCATTATTTTTTTAAGGACCGACTGTTCGATTTCTTTCATCAATTCGGGTTTCCCTTCGATAAACTGCCTGGAGTTTTCTCTACCCTGCCCCAGTCGGATATCGCCGTAAGAAAACCAGGTGCCAGACTTGTCAATAATCTGCTGTTCAACCCCAAGGTCCATAATGTCACCTGCACGAGAAATACCTGTGTTATAGAGGATGTCAAATTCCGCCTTTTTGAAAGGAGCTGCTACTTTATTCTTGGCGATGGTAGCGCGAACTCTATTTCCAATTGTCACCTCACCGTCTTTTATGCTGCCAATCCTCCTGATATCGATACGCACCGAAGAGTAGAATTTTAACGCCCTTCCACCCGGGGTTGTTTCAGGATTTCCTCCGTACATAACGCCGATCTTTTCCCGAATCTGGTTTATAAAAATAACGCTGGTTTGAGATTTTGAAATACATCCCGTTAATTTACGTAACGCCTGAGACATCAACCGTGCTTGTAGCCCCATATGTGAATCGCCCATCTCTCCCTCAATTTCTGCGCGAGGAACGAGCGCCGCAACGGAATCGATTGCAACCACATCAACGGCATTGCTTCTTACCAGTAATTCTGCAATTTCAAGCGCCTGTTCGCCTGTATCGGGTTGGTTAACCATGAGATTGTTTAAGTCGACCCCCAATCTCTTTGCATAGTCGGGGTCTAAGGCATGTTCGGCGTCAATAAAAGCAGCCATGCCACCCGCTTTTTGTGCATTTGCAATAATATGGAGTGTCAGGGTGGTTTTACCCGAAGATTCAGGACCGAATATTTCAATGACCCTTCCCCGTGGGATGCCACCCACGCCGAGCGCAATGTCCAGAGATAATGCACCCGTTGAAATTGTGGGAACGTCTAGCTTTGTAGCGCTCCCCAATTTCATTATCGTTCCCTTGCCGTACTGCTTCTCGATCTGCGAGACTGCACGTTCGAGTGCCTGCTGCCGTTTTTCTTTATCTGCATCGTCTGGTTTGGATATCATAATTCACCCATATAAAAAATTATAAGGTTTGTGAAACTAAATCAACACTATGTAACTTCGTATATATGGGCCCCTCCGGTGAAAGGGTACTCTTCAACAAAACCACCTGTGTTATATGTTCTAAGCCAAAATGAAACCCATTGTACGAATTCAGGCACTCCATAAGTTTTGTCACATTCCTGCGTGTCTTGACACGCCCCACAGTAAGATGCGCATCGAACTTACGAGCCTCGTGCTCCACACCCAATGCCATTAATTGATTGTCCAGTCTTTCGTGAATTTGTGCTAAAACCCCACCAGTATCTATCGCTTGTGCGAAAATAACACGTGGACTTTTAGGTGTCGGGAAAGCGCCCACTCCTGCATAACTAAGATTAAACGGTTTTATATGAGTTACAGAGTCTTTTATTATATTGCGAACCTCTTCAATTTTTTCCTCGTCAATGTAGCCGATAAATTTTAGCGTGATATGGAGATTTTCAGGAGCTACCCAGCCTACGTCTGCATCAGCCTTTTTAAGCTTATCCTGAAATGCCGTTAATTTTTTTCGGGTTTCCTCGGTAATTTCGACTGCGACAAAGAGCCTGACGTTCATAATTCAAGAATTTTTATTTTTGTGTTTATCCTGTTTTCGTCCTGTTAATCCTGTCTGGTAAATTTATTATAAGGTGGTTGATTTAATAGTTTCTGATTTCTCGCACAGATGTTTCGTGGAGTAGTCGAGACGATTTAGTGTCCTTTCCTTTCCCAAAAGCTCCATCGTTTCAAAAATGCCAGCGCTGACGCTTTTGCCGGTAATGGCGACCCTCATGGGCTGTGCAAGTTTGGAAAATCCTACACCAACCCTTGTGGTTAATGCCCGTAGGGATTCTTCCAGATGTGTTTTGTCAAAATTCTCTATCAATGAAATAGCTGAATGCACCTCTTTTAATAACTCGCCGATCCCTTCTTTTTTGAGGAATTTACCTACGGATGCCGGGTCGTATTCAAGGGTATCGGTAAAGAAAAAAGTTGTCTGATTGAGCAAATCCTGGAAGGTCTTGAATCGTTCGTGATACAATGTTACCAGGCTGGAAAGCCACGCTGCAGAAATCTTGGTCAGATCAATACCGGCTTTTTCAAAAAACACCTTAACCTCTGTGGTCAAATGCTCAAGAGGTGTATTTTTAATATATTGGCCGTTCATCCAGTCCAGTTTTGTATTATTGAATTGTGCGCTGGTTTTGTTTACCCGTTTTAAGGTAAACTTCTCGATCATTTCCTGGATCGATATGATTTCCTGGTCGTTTCCTGGTGACCATCCCAGAAGGGCAAGGAAATTTACCAGGGCATGAGGTAAGTAGCCTTTATCTCGGTATTCAGTAACAGAGGTTGCCCCGTGACGTTTGCTTAATCTCGATCCGTCTTCACCAAGGATCATGGGAATATGAGCAAATTCCGGCATTTTAAACCCAAAGGCGTTATAGAGAGCTATCTGTTTGGGGGTGTTCGATATGTGGTCATCTCCCCGAATAATATGAGTGATTTCCATCTCTGCATCGTCCACTACGCAGGCAAAGTTATAGGTTGGAAAACCGTCCGCCTTAAGGATAACAAAGTCCTCAATCAGGGATGCATCAAAGGTAATGGTGCCATGTACGAGGTCATTAATTTCTGTTGCCCCATCTTGCATCTTAAAACGAATAGCCTTACGACCTTCCTCGTCGGTATCATAAAATGCCTTCCCCAGTGCGACCAGTTTTTCCGCATGTTGTTTATAAATGGATAGCCGACGGCTCTGAAAATGCGGACCTTCATCCCAGTCTAATCCCAGCCATTTCATGCTATCAAGGATAGCTTGTGTGGCCTCTTCGGTAGAGCGTTGCTGGTCGGTATCTTCTATGCGCAATAAAAAGATACCCTTGTTATGCCGTGCAAAGAGCCAGTTAAAAAGCGCCGTCCTGGCTCCCCCAATATGGAGGTAGCCCGTGGGGCTGGGCGCAAAACGAACTTTGACGTCAGAACTCAACCCTTTTTCCTTTCTCTAGAACTCCAGATATATGCCCTTATAAGCATCTTTTGGTTACCGTGTAACAAATAGATATAATAACGAATCTCAAATAAAAGTGTCAAGCGTTTTATTAGTCAGACAAGGGACAGATAGGACTCCTTCATTCATTTTGACGTTTACTTTCGCAGAAATTTTGATAGCATCGAGACGATTCTTTCGAATAGCGTTGCTAAATATATGTTCAGGGATTTCAATCTTTAGCTCCTCCCCCTTGACTTCGTCGTGAGCCTTCGGCGTGAGCTCAGTCGAACGCTCAGTCGAACGATGGGGGAGACCAGGTGGGGGCGAAAGGGAAAAGGATGATCACCCTCCCCTAACCCCTCTCATCAAAGGAGGGGGAAAAGTTGCCGGATGCCTGATTTATGCGTGTGTGAGATGTTTATTGTTTTTATAATTTTCACGTGACTGGAGGGTAATATTGTGGGGCGTTTTAAAGTAATTTTTCATGGATTTATTGCGACAGGGTGTTTTATTGCATTGTTTTCGGCATGGTCTTTTGCGGGTGGTTTGCCTTCACATGCGGAGCTTCGGGATGCCCTTATGGTTATTGTTAAAGAGAACAATGGTGGGTTTGGTTTTCAGATGTGGGCGGCTGTGGTAGACCGTGACGGTATAGTAAAGGCCGTGGTGTTCTCCGGGAAAGAGAGGGGAGATCAGTGGCCCGGAAGCCGTGTTATTTCCGCGCAAAAGGCCAATACCGCAAATGCCTTCAGTTTGCCGGAGTTTGCGTTGTCAACCGCAAATCTATTTTCTGCGGTGCAGCCGGGCGGGAGCTTGTTTGGGTTACAGGAGAGCAATCCGGTTGTTCCGGAAGCGGCGTATCAGGGTTCGTCAGAAAAATTTGGAACGGAAAAAGACCCGATGGTTGGCCATAAGATAGGCGGGGTTAACGTGTTTGGAGGAGGTCTGCCGTTGTATGAGAGTGATGGAAAACTTGTTGGCGCTTTGGGTGTGAGCGGTGATAGTTCGTGCGCTGACCACAATATCGCCTGGAAGGTACGGCATAGACTGAATCTGGACTATGTACCTGCCGGGGTGAGTTCTGCGAAGGACGACAATATTGTTTATGATATTACGAATGGCGTCAGCGCGAGCGGTTGGGGGCATCCTCAATGCTCTCCGGAGGCGGCCAAAATTGCGCAGGAATTTTCCAGGACGCATCCGGCGAGAAAGAGGAAATGATGCGCACAAAATTTAATATTTCATACGGGATTGTGATCATATTTCCCCTGTGTTTGCTTTTTAGTACGGTTGCCTTTGCATCGGCAATCGTGCAGGTATCTAGCGGATGTTTTCATAGCCTGGCTTTGAAATCAGACGGCACTGTGTGGGCATGGGGATTAAATATACACGGTCAGCTTGGGGATGGAACAAATACAGACAGGAAAATGCCGGTACAGGTAAAGGGTCTTGGCAATGTTACTGCAATCGCAGGAGGCGTGTGGCACAGTATTGCTTTGAAATCAGACGGCACGGTCTGGGCATGGGGAGGCAACTGGGCGGGACAACTTGGAGATGGCACAACAAAGAGCAGGAACATGCCTGTTTTGGTGTACGGTCTTGGTGGTATCACGGCAATTGCCGCAAAAGGACAACACAGTCTCGCCCTAAAGTCGGATGGAACCGTCTGCGCCTGGGGGAGAAACGCATATGGACAAATGGGAGACGGGACTGCTACCGATAGAAACACACCGATAAAGACAAGGGCGCTCAGCGACATCGTCTCCATTGCCGGTGGAGGATACCATAGCCTTGCCCAAAAGGCAGATGGTATTATCTGGGCCTGGGGACTTAATAAATATGGTCAGGTGGGAGACGGTTCCGTCTCTGACAGGGCAATCCCCATTCAGGTAAGCGGGCTTGCGGACGTTAGCATGATTGATTGTGGGGGAGATCACTGCATTGTCCTGAAGAATAACGGTACTGTTTGGACATGGGGATTTAACCAATATGGCCAGTTGGGAGATGGCTCAACTAATAACAGAAGTGCCCCATATCCCGTAGATGCGCTTGAAAATGTTAGTTCAATTGCCGGCGGAGGAGATCATACCCTTGTCCTGAAATCAAATGGGACAGTATGGGCATGGGGGCGTAATAATTCCGGTCAGTTGGGGGACGATACTACCACAAATAGAGAAATACCCATTCTTGTGAAAAAACTTGATAATGTTATTTCCGTTTCTGGTGGAGGGCAACACAGCCTCGCCCTAAAAGCCGACGGTACCGTATGGGTATGGGGGTTAAACAAAAACGGTCAATTAGGGGACGGTTCTAACTCAAACAGAAACACCCCCGTCCAGATAATCATTAAATAAACCCATGTTTTTTATTTAAAAATGAAACTAATGAAAAATGAATTATTGGCTATGGCAAGCGGTGTACAGTCATTGACAGTTTAAACACAGTTGCTTCGGGAAGTGCACGTATCAATTCGTCTAAATTGTTTGCCACAACAACGAGATGTTTCATCGTTTCCTGACCCAGGGTATTCAACTTCAGCATACTATTGTGCGAACGTGTCTTTATTTTAACATTTACTTTCGTAGAAATTTTGATAGGCTTATTTATGAAAAAGGGAACAGTTCACCGCAAATGGCGCGGAGACTTCGTCGTGAGCTCAGTCGAACGAACGCAGAGAAAAAAACCCGCAGAATTTCTCTGTCTATTCTCTAACAACCTCTGCGATTGCAGGTCAGGCGTCCTCGCCTGATATTATTGTAATGACAGACGGGGACGTCTGTCCTGCCAGCTCTGCGGTGCGCTGAACTGTTACTGAAAAAGAGTATGGGAAAAATTGATGCGACAAATCAAATCTTGAATCAAGCCCTGGACTGTGCAAGTAAGGGGATTATGATACAAGACGTAAACCGTAAAGTAGTTTTTTTTAATCGTGCCTGTGAAGAGATCACAAAATGGCCGAAGAAAGAGATCGTTGGCAAAGATTGTGGTGACATTTTTAAGTGCCATACCTCGACAGGCATGTGTCTGACCGAGAAATTTTGTCCTGGTACGGAAATTTTTCAGGGCAGGCTTTCTCAAACTTCCAGGGAACTCTTGATTAAACGGGGTGACGGTAGCGAAGCCTGGGTGGAGACAAGTGCATCGGCTATCAGGGATTTGGAAGGAAAAGCAACGTATATTGTTACCATCGTAGAGGATATTAGCGAAAGGAAAAGATTCTCGGACGAGGTTCTCAGGTCGAAGACACTGTCCACTCTGGGCGCATTTACCGCAGAACTGGCGCACGAGATCAAAAATCCTTTAAATGCCATGCATATTCAAATGGCGCTCCTGGAGCGAGAAATACGGGATATATCCAGGGTGGGCGAAAAGACAAAAAAGGAATTGCTGGATACCGTTTCTGTCGTTCAGAAGGAACTGATTCGTTTGAGCGGGTTTGTTGAGGAGTGTTTGCACTTCTCAAAGACGGGAGAATTGAATAAAAGCCATGTTGATATTCATGAAATACTCAATGAAATTGTTTCTTTGCTCACGCCCCAGGCGCAATTAAACGGTATTCAGGTGAAGTTAGAGGTTCATTCTGTATTGCCTAAGATTAAAGTGGACAGGGATAAGATAAAGCAGGCAATATTGAATATCATGATTAATGGTGTTGAGGCGATGCCGGACGGAGGAACGTTACGGGTAGGTGCGAAAAGGAGCGGGAATGAGATACTCGTTTCCTGTCAAGATACCGGATCGGGAATTCCCGATGAGATTAAAGATAAAATATTTGATTTGTTTTATACCACGAAGGATGGGGGTACGGGGATAGGGCTTTCTTTTGCTCAAAATATTATACAGGCGCACGGAGGAACGATACGATTGGAGCAGTCCTCTCGAGGCAGCGCCTTTGTGATTGCAATTCCAATATAAACAACTTCTATGACAAAACCAAAATTGTTACTCGTGGATGATGATAAAAATGCGCTTGACGGATTGGTAAAAATATTGACGCATGATGGATACTCTGTTTCTGGCGTCTTGTCAGGCTACGAAGCTTTAAATCTTTTGTCTAAGAAAAACTTTGATATCATCGTAACGGATATGAAGCTGCCGGGGATGGGGGGATTGTCGCTAGTCCACGAAATACGGAAGAAGGAAGAGTCTGTGTCTATCGTAGTTGTTACTGCCTACAGTTCTGTAAAGACGGCGGTGGAGGCTATAAAATGCGGAGCAGATGACTATCTGACCAAGCCGATAAATATAGAGGAATTAAAGTTGGTATTGGAAAAGATATGGGAAAGACAGCAGTTGATTGTTCAAAACAGGATGTTAAAGGAGAAGCTAAAGGATAAGTACAAATCTTCCGGACTCGTTGGAAGCACTCCTCAGATGAAGCAGATATTTCATATGATTGCGGACGTTGCTCCCAGTACGGCTTCCACCCTGATTTTGGGTGAGACAGGGACCGGAAAGGAACTCGTGGCAAACGCTGTTCATTGTCAAAGCGACAGGGCATGTATGCCTTTTGTCGCTTTGCATTGCGCTGCGCTGTCGGAAGGTGTATTGGAAAGCGAGCTTTTTGGCCACGAGAAGGGCGCCTTTACGGGCGCCGTTCAGGCCAGAAAAGGGAGGTTTGAGATGGCGGATGGAGGCACGCTTTTTCTGGATGAGGTGGGTGAGATGAGCTTAAAGGTGCAGGTCAAGCTGCTTCGTGTCCTTGAAAAGGGAGAGTTTGAACGTGTCGGTGGTGAAAAAACTTTAAAGGTTGATGTGCGGTTGATTACGGCAACCAACCGGAACCTTGAAAAAGAAGTTTCCGAAGGAAGATTTCGGGAAGATTTATTTTATCGGTTAAATGTTATTACCATTCATTTGCCTCCCTTGAGAGAGAGGAGAGACGATATTCCCATTCTTTCTAATTTTTTCGTCATCAAATATACAAAGAAATATAAAAAGGAAATAAAAGGCTTTGCCCCTGAGGCAATGGAGGCGTTGTGCGCTTATCACTGGCCGGGAAATGTGAGAGAACTGGAAAATGTCGTCGAACGGGCAATCGTACTCTGTAAAAAAAATACGATCTCGCTGGAGCACCTGCCAGGAAATGTTGTTCCTGACAAGGACGATATGTCCGTAATTAAAATTCCAGTAGGAATTTCATTAAAAGAAGCCGAAAAAGAGATCATACAAAAAACACTCCAGATGACCCATGGAAGCAAAAAAGAGGCCGCCAAAATACTGGGTATATCGAATAGGAAAATTGAATATAAAGTAAAAGAGTGGCAGTAGA
>Ga0082335_1006598_pt1 | contig 14778 bp, 16 predicted proteins | sample Subgrocontami58m_FD_72375 | JGI IMG/M metagenome (GOLD analysis project Ga0082335, IMG submission 72375) | Subsurface groundwater microbial communities from S. Glens Falls, New York, USA - GMW37 contaminated, 5.8 m (SPADES assembly) (version 2) ...
ACCGCTCGAGGTGAGCGAAGCCACCGCTCGAGGTGAGCGAAGCCACCGCTCGAGGTGAGCGAAGCCACCGCTCGAGGTGAGCGAAGCCACCGCTCGAGGTGAGCGAAGCCACCGCTCGAGGTGAGCGAAGCCACCGCTCGAGGGGCTGGGGTGCGGTTAGCCTTGGGCCATGTTTGCCGCGATCGCCGTCTCATACGGCATTACCGTCCTCGCCCTAATCCTTCTCGCCATTGGCACAAGAAAGATGCTGGCCACTATCCGGTTGGGTCAGCCCGACCCAAATCGCCGCGATAACCCCGGGAAGCGAGTCCAAACTCTCATTAGGGAAGTCCTCGGACACACGCGAATGCGCCAATGGAATTTGATTGGCATCGCGCACTGGTTTGTCTTTGTCGGCTTCTTCTCTTTATTCCTCACTCTAATTACTGCTTACGGGCAGGTCATCTCACCTGCTTTCACGATTCCGTTCATTGGTAATTTCATCCCTTACGAGCTCTTCGCCGAATTCATCACGTGGAGTACCGGTATCGGCATTCTCATACTCATTGCAATTCGACAGATCACTCGACTCCGCAAACCCCCACGGAAATCGCGCTTCTACGGCTCAACGATGTGGCAGGGGTACTACGTCGAGGCAACCATTGTCGCCATCGTCGTCTGCGTCTTGCTCCTACGTGGGCTTGAGGGGGCCGCTGTCGGGCCGATTGCATGGACTTGGCATTACCCACTCACGTACCCATTCATAAAGATGTTCAGCAGTTTCTCGGTCTCCACAATTGACATCTGGATTCGTACGATCGCAACTATCAAGATCGCCGTCTCGATGCTCTGGTTCATCGTGATAGCTACGAACCTAACGATGGGCGTTGCCTGGCACCGCTTCCTTGCCTTTTTCAACATCTACTTCAAGCGCAACGCAGGCGGCGCACCATCGCTGGGCGAATTGCCACCAATTCTGACTAAGGGCAAGCCGATCAATTTTGAAGATCCGGCTGATGATGACCTATTCGGGATTGGCAAGATCGAGGACATGACTTGGAAGGGACTACTTGATCTGACGACCTGTACTGAGTGTGGAAGATGCCAGTCGCAATGCCCTGCATGGAATACCGAAAAGCCACTCTCACCAAAGCTGCTGATAACCGCAATGCGCGACCATGCATACGCAAAAGCCCCCTATTTGCTTGCAGTTTCGCCCGAAGCCCGGGCAGCACTTCCCGATGAGGTAAGGCAAGAGGCAGAGCGTCCACTCGTCGGAGTTGATGGAGTCATCACCCCCGATATTTTGTGGTCCTGCACGAGTTGCGGTGCTTGTGTGCAACAGTGTCCGGTCGATATCGAGCACATTGATCACATTGTTAACATGCGCCGTCATCAAGTACTAGTTGAATCCGATTTCCCAAGCGAGCTCGGCAGCGTCTTCCGTAACTTGGAAACAAAAGGCAACCCGTGGGGAATGAATGCATCCACACGCAATGACTGGATCAAGGAGTGCGATTTCCCGATCACAGTTCTCGACGGCCAAATTCCCGAGGATATCGAATACCTATTCTGGGTTGGTTGTGCGGGTGCTTATGAAGACCGTGCCAAGAAAACTACGAAGGCCGTTGCCGAACTCCTACACAGGGCAGGCGTCAAGTTTGGGGTCCTTGGCGACGGTGAGACCTGCACAGGAGACGCTGCTCGACGTTCTGGCAACGAATTCCTTTTCCAAATGCTCGCATCGCAGAATGTCGAAACGTTAAATACTGTCTTCGAGAATCGTGCATCCAAGAAAATTATCGTCACCTGCCCTCACTGCTTCACAACGCTCGGTCGCGATTACAAACAATTAGGAATCTCACTCGAATTGATTCACCACACACAATTGCTCAACCGTCTCGTCAGAGAGAAGCATCTGGTCCCGATCGTGCCGCTAAACCAGACCATCACCTATCACGACCCCTGCTACCTGGGTCGACACAACCAGGTCTACGCACCTCCGCGCGAACTGCTCGAGGCAAGTGGGGCGCAACTCGTGGAGATGCCGCGCAACTCTGAGCGTTCCTTCTGCTGCGGTGCTGGTGGAGCAAGAATGTGGATGGAAGAGAAGCTGGGCGAGCGGATCAATATGGCGCGTGTCGACGAGGCGATCGCCACAGAGGCTGCCGGAGTCGCTGTCGCATGCCCGTTCTGCCGAGTGATGATCTCTGATGGAGCCGCAGCGCGAGAGGACGTCGTCGAAGTCTTTGACGTAGCTCAACTTCTTCTTAAATCGATTGGTTGACCAATCGCTCTCGTTTCATGGCGTGGATATCTGATCGGCCCAGTTGGCGAGCGCGATGGTGATGCCGCGAATGAGACGGTCGAAGCTGCGGTCTATGTCGACGGGTAGGCCAAAACCACCGCCTGTCTCAAGAGTGACAAAACCATGCAGTGCAGAGCGCAGCGTCCGGGTCGCGTCAATGGCATCGTCGTCGCACAGGTTGTAGCCGACCAGAACTTCAAAAACCACACTCGCGACGGCGCGACTTGCGGCATCATCTTCGACGTCGTTCTTGGTGGGGGCACGCAAGGTTGCGACATAACGGCCTGGATGTTCCTTGGCCCAACGTCGGTAGGCCTGCGACATAGCCTCGATTGCATCATCGCGTGCCCGGCCGACCGCTGCGCGGCCGAGAACGTCGGCCAGCTCGGTCTTCGCCCGCACAGCGATATTGCGTTGCAGACCCTCCATGCCATCAACGTGTTTGTAGAGTGAGGGTTGGCGCACCCCTAGTCGGTCGGCGAGCGCGGTTAGGGTCAACCGCGACAGCCCGACCTCGTCGGCGAGCAGCTCAGCCTCGTAAACCACCCGCTCCTCGTTCAAACCGACCCTAGCCACGTTCGTCTAGCCGGTTTAGGAAGCCGATGACCGCTGTAGCAACGAGGTCCGGCCGCTGCGACTGGGGGTAGTGCCCGGCCTCAGGCACCATCAGAACCTCACCGCTCAGAGCTTTAGCAACCCATTTGGCCTCCTCCGCAGGATGGGGGAAATCAGGGTCGAGTTCCCCCATCACGACCAGGGTCGGCGCTGTCACGTCGGGCAACCGGGTTTCGACCGGAGTATGGCTGGTGCGCGTGGTCAAAGAGAAAGCCTTGGCGTACCCAGGCCGACGTAGGCCAGAAACAACTCGTCCTAGGTACTCGTCAAGGTCCGCGGGATGTCGCCCTGCGTACAATTTCGGCACATATGCCTTCCACGCTGCCGCCGCCCAGAGATGGACTGTCGCCAGACGGAACAGGGTGCGGGTGAAGATGCTGATAATCGGGTCACGCACGAACGGACCGATGAGTACGAGCCCGGTGATCAGATCGGGGCGTTGCGCCGCGGCGAGCGCTGCAGCACCCGCGCCCATTGAATTGCCAACGATGACCGCTGGACCACCGAGCTCATTGATCAAAGCGATCACATCGTCGGCGGTGTCGACGTCGCCGTAGGAGGTGAACATGACGTCGCTGTCGCCGTTACCGCGTAGGTCGGTGCATGCGACGCGGTAACCTGCGGCACGGAGCGCTGGTGCTAGGAATCGGTAGGAGGAGCGCAGGTCACCCATTCCAGGCACGAGGACGACCAGTCGACCATCCCCGGCGACGTCGTAGGCGATCCGCCCCTCGGCGCGACGGAGGATCTGGGTGTCCTGCACGGAGTCAAGCGGGTTCGTCGTCATATGGCTAGGTTACTTAGCCAATAGGCTAGTGTCAAATGCCAATTATGAGTTGGAATTTCCCCTCCTCCATAAGGCACCGTGGGATTACAGAATACGCCCAGAAAACTCCCAGAAAGTGAGTGCATGCTCAAGGGGTGAGTATCAGCGAAATCGCCCCCACTGTCGTAACAGGCGTCAAACATCGGATTCTGGTCGTCGACGACGAGCCAAGTATCACGGAACTAATCGCTACGAGTCTGCGCTTTGTCGGTTTCGAAGTCCGGACCGCAGGCACCGGCTTTGAAGCCTTGACAGTGGCCGAAGAATTCCAGCCGCACGCCCTGCTACTTGACGTAATGCTTCCTGATCTCGATGGGTTCGAGGTCTGCCGCCGACTCCGCAATAACGGCATCGACGTCGGTGTTCTCTTCTTAACGGCGCGCGATGCGACTGAAGATAAAGTCGCCGGCTTAACTGTCGGCGGTGATGATTACGTCACAAAACCATTCAGTCTCGAGGAGTTGGTCGCTCGAGTGCGCGCACTTCTTAGACGCACTGGTGTTGTTGCCGCTGAAATCGATGACGAAATCATCTCCTTCGCGGACTTAAGTCTCAACGAGGCCACTCACGAAGTTTATCGAGCAGGCAACTTGATCGAACTCTCACCAACAGAGTTCACCCTGCTTCGATACCTGCTTATCAACGCTGGGCGCGTAGTCAGCAAGAGCCAGATCTTGGACCACGTCTGGCAGTACGACTTCCGTGGCGACGCGGGCATTGTCGAAACCTATATCTCCTACCTGCGTAAGAAGATTGACATCTATGAACCTACGTTAATTCACACGGTACGGGGCGTCGGCTACCGACTACGCCTGCCACCCAAAGCTGCATGAAGATCCCACTACTCCAACATGAGGTATCTTTACGTGGGCGCCTCGTAATTGCAGTCGTAACTCTTACCGCGATTGCGCTGATAATCACCGACATGACGGCGACGATCATTCTTCGCAACAATTTAATAAATAGGTTAGATACTCAACTCAGAGCGGTCGCAGGCGGACAAACACTGCAACTCGACCAATTGCACCTAAACGATCATGTAGATAACAGTCAGTCGACACTACCTGGAACGTCACGAATGCGCAGGGTGCCGAATGCGATAACCCTTACGTTGCTTGATCCAAAAGGACAGGTAGTCAGCCAATACGGTGGTGGGTCAAATAACAGTGACCTCACCGCTACGTTGACCGGGATCACTATCGCTCAAGCAGCGAAACATAAGAATCAACCGTGGACGATTAAAAGCGCGGGAGAATCTGACGCCTACCGAATCATTTCTCGAGTGATCGTCAATAATGAGGGCACGGCGATTGTGGCGATATCGCTCTCTGATATGCATGCGACGTTGATAAATCTTGATGTATTCCTCATTCTGCTCGGCCTACTGGTCTTGTTCCTTCTGGCGCTGATCGCGCGGAAGGCAGTAAGCATTGGACTTCGACCTCTTGACGACGTTGAAAAGACAGCAGCCGCGATCGCCAGCGGTGACTACTCAGCACGACTGGCCAACGAAGATTCGGCGACTGAAGTAGGTCGGTTGAATGGGGCGCTCAACGCGATGCTTGAGCGTATTGAACTCTCTTTTAAAGCCAGAAAGGAGAGCGAAGACCGCCTGAGGCGATTCGCTGCTGATGCCAGCCACGAACTGCGAACTCCGCTTACGGCTATCCGCGGATTTGCCGAATTGCATCGACAGGGCGCGATCTCTGGTGAAGAGGCAACGACTACTCTTCTGCGCCGGATCGAAAGAGAATCTGTTCGAATGAGCACTCTCGTAGATGATCTATTGCTCCTTGCTCGACTAGATCAACAGCGACCTTTCGCGCACGAACCAGTCGACATCGGATCACTTCTTGAAGAGGCCGTTGAAGCGGCACGCGCATCATCTGCAGAGCACCCCATCGATTTGGTGATGCCGGATGATGATATTTTCGTGCACGGAGATGCGGGCCGACTACATCAAGCTATTTCGAACTTGCTTGTAAACGCCCGCATGCATACACCCAGTGGTACACCCATCCACGTTCGAGTAGACCTCGAAAAATCTGAAGTGCTCATCTCAGTGGCCGATGAAGGTCCTGGATTGACACCAGAACAGAGCGCGCGCATTTTTGAACGGTTCTACCGCGCAGATCCTTCGCGCCAACGCGGAACTATTCGAGAAGAAGGAAGTGGTTTGGGATTATCAATCGTCGATGCAGTCGTCTCTGCCCACGGCGGTAGCGTCTCGGTCGATTGCGCAGAAGGCGTAGGTGCAACATTCACAATTCGCCTTCCTCGACTGGTAGAAGACGTCTAAGCGTCTCTTACGCCTCGTCCCGCGACGGGAGGCAAGGTCGACCATGGGAATTCAATCCACTTATCAGTCTTGCACCATGAGTACTCAGGTTTCTCCACACTGTCAGGCTTTTCATAGAGCACGGCGCAGCGAACCTCCGATACGTATCCCTCGCAGAAAGCTTTAACGAGGGCAAGAGTTGCGCCAGTATCTGCGACATCATCGGCTATGAGAACTCGGGCACCGGTTAGATCGACTTGGTTCGGTACCGGGGGCAGAACCACTGGCATCGGAAGTCGCTCATCTACCCCGATATAAAACTCAACGCTCATGGTGAAAGTGTTCTTGACACCGAGCGCATACCCAAGAGCACCGCCTCGAGTAGGCCGCCGCGAGCAATCGAGAGAATGATCGTTGGATCGTAATGCGAGTCGGCGATCGATGTGGCTAGCTCGCGAGTCGCAATTCCGAATTGTTCGTACGAGAGTCGCTCCCTTATTTGCGGAGAACTCATCTCAAACCTTGCTGCGATAAAAGTTGAGCCAACTGCGACTCGGAGTGGGGCCACGCTGACCCTGATAACGAGAGCCGTATTTCGCCGAACCATAAGGGTGCTCAGCAGGGGAGGAGAGTCTGATCAAACAGAGCTGACCGATCTTCATTCCCGGATGCAATGTCACTGGCAAATTCGCAACGTTAGAAAGTTCGAGAGTGATGTGACCAGAGAACCCCGGGTCGATAAAACCAGCGGTTGAATGCGTCAAGATTCCAAGCCGACCCAGCGATGACTTGCCCTCGAGCCGGCCAGCAATGTCATTTGGCAGAGTGATGACTTCGAATGTGCTGGCAAGAACGAACTCACCTGGGTGGAGCACGAAGGGCTCATCTCCCACGGTGGCAACCTCTCGGGTCAGATCCGCCTGTTCGACGGCCGGGTCGATAAATTGGTATCGGTGGTTCTCAAAGACCCGGAAGTACCGGTCGAGCCGGACATCGACGCTCGAGGGCTGGATCATCTCCTCGTCGAATGGGTCTAGACCAACCCGTCCTGATTGGATTTCGGCACGAATATCGCGATCGCTCAGCAGCACATCGTGACCTTACCGTCGGTTGGCTATGCTGAGAACGAGCGACTCGTCGCGAGCGCGGACGTAGTGAAATGGCATCACGTCAGCTTCCCAAGCTGACAGCGCGGGTTCGATTCCCGTCGTCCGCTCCATGGGGTCTCCCCGAAAAGAATGGCCAGCTGTCCCCGAAATGAAGAACGAGCGCCACCCGCCTGCGCTGGCACTCACTTGATTCCTGTTTTCATCTTTAAGCGGCTTCGCCGAGCCAAGTTCGCTGCTCGTGTTGCGGTGCGCTCGCAACATCTCGTACTCCTCCAACGTCATATGAACTTGCAAAGTGGTGGAGTCGGCGGCAAAGTGCGGATGGATTGGATCCCCGTTCCCTGCCCATTCATGCCAGTTGCACCAGTTGCAGACTTGGCGCATGTTGGGGGCGGTTGCCGCAATACCCAAGAAGGGCGTGGCCCAGGCTTGACCTGTGATCCCGAAGAAGCCCCGGGTGAGGTTTTCGCCCGATGCGTTCTGCAGGTTGCCAAATGCTACCTCTACGTACGTACGTGCGTCGGTTGTTACTGCGCCAGCGGCGGGTGGGTTCAAGATCACCAACCAATTGCCGGCCGTGGGGGCCTCCACGGTTCCTGCGCATAGTGGTCATCCAACTTTTCCGGCAAGTGCTGGACATTTGAAACGTCGCCGGTCTGTCGCTGTGATTCTTTGAAAAGCGGACTCCTCACGTGTGGAGATCAACTCGTTGAAGTCGTCAATCTCCCCTTCGAAGATCCCGGCCCCGGGTGGTTAACGACGACTAGGTATTCCGGTTGTCCCTGCACAGTCTCGAACGTGTTGTATCAGACCAGGTGGGTCGCACTACGGATTTAAATTGTCGGTGGAGTGGTTTCGATGATCCGACATATCACGACATCTTCACCGTCGCGTTGGCTCTCTTGAGCGATGCGCCGTGCACTGGCCAATGATCGGCGGAGTTGATGCAGATTAGTTAGGGTGCGGTCGATTTGGGCGATGTGGCCATCGAGGAGTTTGATGACTTGGACGCAGGGTGTTGCTCCGTGGCGCTGCAGGTCCAGGACGTCCTTTATCTCGCTGAGGGTGAAGCCAAGCGTCTTGGCTTGGCGGACGAATCGCAGTATGCCCAGGTCGTCGTTGGTGAAGATCCGATAGTCGGCTGCTGTGCGCTCGGCAGGGGCCAGCAGGCCTTTGGATTCCCAGAGTCGTACCGCCTTTGCGCTCACTCCCGCAGTTTTGGCTGCGGTGCCAACGTTCATCGCCATGTCGGTCTCTTTCCAGGTCGTATCTCTTCACTTGACCTTACCCCACGAGCAAGGTTTTAGAGTGCACGTAGAACGGTACGACCAGGATTCAAGCGTTATGAGAGGCTTCTGATGGAGACATTGGTATTGCAAGTAGATGGCATGTCGTGCACCGGGTGCGAGCAGCGAATTAGCACCGTTCTGCGCCGGGTGGACGGAGTGCGGGAGGTGGTTGCCGATCACGCTACCGGTCGGGTGGAGTTGTGGGTCGGGCCGGAACTGACTGAGTGGAGTGTGCTGGTTGAGCGGATCATTGCGGGGCTGCACTGTTCGCTCTGCACCGGCACGATCGAGAAGGCACTGGGCCGGATGGATGGGGTAGGCACGGTGTCTGTGAGCCTGACCCATGAACAGGCTCTGGTCGACTACGACCCGACCCAGGTCTCCCCGGAGAAGACCCTCGGGACGGACTCGGGTTCTTTATGCCCGGCGTGATCCGTGAACGACTTTCCCTGCCCTCCCCGGGACGGACACCACCATCACCACGGCGGTGATGGGACGGCGAAGGGAGCGGTGATGGAAGTCATTCATCCTCGATGTGCCGGCTTGGACGTCTCCAAACGTGATGCCAAGGTGTGTGCGGGTCACCGGCGCGGGTAGGGCCGGGACCAAGTCGAGCGTCACGACGTGGTCCTCTATGACCAACCAGGTGCTGGCGTTGCGTGAGTACCTGATAGGCCAGGCGGTGACGTTGGTGGTGATGGAGGCCACCAGCGACTACTGGAAACCGTTCTACTACCTGCTCGAGGACAGCTCGTTCGAGCTGATGCTGGTCAATGCCTGACACATCAAGAACATCCCCGGGCGCAAGAGCGACGTCTCGTACGCGACCTGGCTGGCCAGCTCGGCGCGCATGGGCTGGTCCGGGGTTCGTTCGTGCCACCGGCGCCGATCCGGACGCTGCGGGATCTGACCCGGACCCGGACCTCGATCACGAGGGCCCGCTCAGCCGAGATCCAACGACTGGAGAAGCTCCTGGAGGACGCCGGGATCAAGCTGTCCTCGGTGGCCACCGACATCACCGGGGTCTCCTCACGGGCGATGCTCGAGGCGATGATCGCCGGCCAGCACGACCCGGCCACCCTCGCCAACCTGGCCAAACGGCGGATGCGGTCCAAGATCCCGGCCCTGACCGAGGCGCTAACCGGCAGGTTCAGCGAACACCACCACCTCCTGACCCGCCTGCACCTGGACCTGATCGACCAACACAGCGCGGCCATCGACGAGCTGACCGCCCGGATCGAGGTGGTGATCGCACCCTTTCGTCACGTCCGGGACCTGCTGATCACCATCCCCGGGATCAGCGAGGCCGTCGCGGATGTCGTCATCGCCGAGACCGGCGCCGACATGACCCGCTTCTCAGCCGCCGCGCACCTGGCCTCCTGGGCCGGGACCAGCCCGGGCAGCAACGAGTCCGCCGGCCGGGTCAAATCGACCCACACCAGACCCGGCGACCCCTACCTCAAGGGCACACTGGGCGTCGCGGCCATTGAGCATCGCCGGCCACGCCATCACCAGCGGCTACCTCGGTGCCAAGTACCGCCGGGTCGCCTCCAGGCGCGGACCCATGAAGGCCATCGTCGCGGTCGAGCACGCCATCCTGATCGCGGTCTGGAACATGATCACCACCCAGACCACCTACCAAGACCCCGGAGCCGACTACTTCATCAGGCGCAACCCCGCCAAGGCCCGCCAACGAGCCATCGACCAGCTCGCCAAAATGGGCTACGCCGTCACCCTCAGCCCTCTTCAGCCAGTCGTGGCTCAGTAATCTTCGCGTCAGACCGCAGTTCAGGCGTCAAACCGTGCTTTTCACCGGCCTAAACTGAGCAAAGTCGGACGGGACGTCCCCTTGTCTGGGTGGGGTCTCAGGCGCTGCTGGGTGTTGGCTTCTGGACGCCACGGCAGACGCGGCGGACCCGCCATACCTGGGCGCCAAGCGTCAGCCAGATGGCCGCCACGATGGCGAAGAAGACAACGACCAGGACGTTGCCCACGCTGGCGAGAGGTTTGGGTGGGGCCGGGTGGTAGGCGGACCGGGCGATGGTCACGTTGATAGTGGTGGCCGACGTGACGGGCGTCGCGCCAGCGGCGGCGTAGGTGGCGACGAACTCCTGCGGTCCGTTAGCGGTGGGTCGGTACAGGTGGTCGGCGTCACCACCAAGAGTCAACCGCGCGATGCCGACCTTGTCGGTGGTGGCCGACCCCAGTGGGACGAGCCGGGCCGGGCTCCCGAACTGCGTGGTGGAGAAGGCGAAAGCCACCGCGACATCGGCCGTTGGATGGCCGCGGGGCCCGGTGAGTGTTGCGGTGAGCTGTACCGCGCCCCCCGCCTGCACGCCGGTGATCGTGATTCCAGGTGCACTCGTCGACGCACTGGTGGAAGCTCCGCGTGGTGGTGCGGCCTGTGCGTTGTCGCCGGTGCCTACCCCGAGCAGGCCAAGGAGAGCGACGAGCAGCAGGACGCCGGTCGCGCCAGCCACGCGGTGTGCCTTACCCGCGCCGACCTGCCTGCCGTCATGGCCCGCAGGCTCACTCGGCTCGGCGGTCGGGCCGACGCCCTCGGCCTTCTCCATCTCTTCGATCTCGGCGATGGACAGCAGTGGTACGACGCGGAAGAGCAGCATGAGCAGCAGTGGGATGGCGGCGGTCGCGGCGAGGGTGATCGCGACTGGAACCCAGGTGGGGTGGTATCTGCCGAACGAACCGGTCATCGTGTCGTAGGTCGCCGGGCCGACGACCATCAGGATCCGCTTGACCCACATCATGGGAACGACAAGGGCGGCAGCGATGACCATGCCACGCAGGTTCCTGGTCCAGGGCAGCGCGATGAGCAGCAGCGGCAGCAAGCCCCCGAAGACGGCGAACATCCAGAACCAGAGAGCAAGGCGACCGACGAGAAGCTCGCTGAACACCGCGGCGGTGCCGCGATCGGCGACATACGAGCCGGGCAGGAGGTCGGCGAACGTCAGATAGATATAGGTGGCCGACAACGTCGCCATGACGAAGCCCAACCGCACAAAGTGTCGCTCGGTGATGAACGCCTCGAGGTGGTAGCCGCGGCGGAAGCCAGCAACAACCAGGATGACCAGGGCGACGCCTGAGTAAAGTGCCGCGACGACGAACTGTGGCCCCCAGACACTCTCGTGCCACCACGGTCGGCTGGTGCTGGCAAAGGCCCACGCGAGGACCGAGTGCACCGATACGGCCAGCGGGATGATCATGATGGAGACCAGGCCGAGGGCGCCGGCCAGGACGCGCCGCTGCTGCGGTGCCCCTACCCAGCCGCGAGAGACGGCCGCGAAGAGGCTCGCCTGGCGTCGACCCAGCTGCTGTCCATGCTCTCGTCCCAGGATGGCCATGTCCGGCACCAGCGGGAGAGCGAAGAACACGATGGACCCGAAGGTGTAGGTCATGACCGCGACGAAGTCCCAGAACACAGGGGCGGACAGGTTGGGCCGGATCAGCAGTTCCCAGAGCCGGATCGGGCTACCGATGTGCGGAACGATCAGGGCTGCGCCGATCAGCACGGTGACCACAGCAGTGCCCTCGGCCAGGCGGGTCAGCGGTGCCCGCCAGGTTGCGCCGGTCAGCCGAAGGATCGCCGAGACCACGGCCCCGCCGTAGCTGACCCCGATGAACGTCACGACGTCGGCGATGTAGATGGCCCAGAAGGCGTGGTCGGTGTAGCCGGCCACTCCCATCCCGCCTTTGAGCTGGACGACCCAGGCGACGAGACCGGCAAGGACAACGGCGCCGAGAGCGCTGATGGTGAGCCACCAGAGCCGGCTGGGCCTGCCGAAGGGGCGTAGCGCCGCCTCGCGAGCGCCCGTGGTCATGCTGCGCCCCCGAGGTTTTGGCCGTGGCCGAGGATGTAGTAAACGCGCGGGTTTGTCCCGAGCTCCTCCTTGTACCGGACGGCGTCGTTGTCCCGGAGGAACTCGGAGAGCACCACCGTCGTACCGATTCCGCTAACGGCGACGTCGGTGACGAGGTCGCCGATGTAGAGCACCCCCATCGGGCATCCGGCCACGCAGGCCGGCAGCTCACCGTGTGGCAGCCGGTCGGCACAAAACACGCACTTGCCGACGGTGCCCTTCTTCGCCACAGGCATCTGCGGTGTCGAAGCCATGGGCAGGCGCTTGGGCGGCGGCGGCTCGGTCCAGTTGAAGTAGCGCGCCTCATACGGGCAGGCAGCCATGCACGCACGGGACCCGATACAGGCATCCGTATCGACCAGGACCAGTCCCTCATCAGTACGCAGATTCGCGCCAACTGGGCAGATGTACATGCACGGAGGGTCCTCGCACATCATGCACGGCCGCGGCATGTGGAACGTCCCACCGACACTGTCCGGCATGTCGTAGACGTTGATCCAGGTCTGCTCTTCGCGCAGATTGTGGCGTTTTCGGCAAGCGAGGGTGCACAGCTTGCACCCGTCGCACATGCGCAGGTCGATGACCATGCACCAGGCATGCTCGGCCGCCTTCGACGTAGTCGCCGCCTGCGCCTCGTCCCGGTAGTTGACCATCGCCAGGGCGACGCCAGCCGCGGTGAGACCCAGCGTAGCGAGGACGTTGCGCCGGCTCAGCATCTGGTGTTTATCCAGGGCGACGTCCGCAGGCAGACCTGCTGGCACGTCGGGGCGCGTTGTTGGGGGCTGCATGTCATTCTCCCTTGCTAATCAATCTCGGTTCACTGCTCGGTCAAGACGCGGCTTACCGCTCACGGCTCTCGGCGTTATCTCCACCCAAGCGCCCAACAACGACAACATCGTCCACGTCGCCGGGAGGCGACACCCGAGGCGGGAGGGGTCCGAGAATTGCACGGCGCTCACCGCGTCTGGAGAACCGAGGGCACAAGCTGCTCGAAGATCGCCTCGTTGCCGCTGATAATCAGCAAACCCACGATGAGCATCAGCGATGCCTGCACCGTCGTCGAATACTTGAGAAACCGCTTTGCCTTGGCGAAATGCCGCGCCGCACGGTCGAGCGCGACCGAGGTGATGAGGAACGGGGCGCCGATGCCAACCGAGAAGAGGAACAACGTTGCGCCGCCCACCAACGGGGACCCAGAGGATCCGGCGTAGAGCAGCAGCGACGCCAGCAGCGTGCCACCAACACACGCCAGGCATCCGGCGGACACGTTGGCGCCAGCCAACATCGCGGCCACGTGACGGCTCCGGCTACTGGAGGATGCGAGCCTCTTCGGTACTCCGAGACGAATGGCGTACGGCAGTTTGAAGAAGCCGAGCGCCTGCAACGCCATGATGATGACGAAGCCGCCAGCGACGAGCCGGAGTGGCACGAGATACGGTCGCAGTGCCGACGTGTCGGAGAAAAATCGTCCCGCGAATCCCGCCGCGACACCGAAGGCGGTGTAGAGGATCACGAACCCAGACACGAACGCGAGGCCAAGCGAGACCACGCGGATGCGAAAGGCACCGTCACCTGCTCTGCTCGCCACATCCTTGGCGCCGAGTCCCGTCACGAGTGGCAGGAACACCCCTGTCATGTGCAGTGCGCACGGCGAGAAGACGACGAGGAGGCCGGCCAGCATCGCGAGCATCCCCGCCAGCGTCGTGCCGATTCCGCGCGAGGATGTCGCGCCGACGGACGGGTCGTGGATCGGAAGCTGCCAGCGCATTACCGCGCCGTTCGCTGAATCATTCTCGAGCGGCGGCAACTGCAGCACCAGATCGCCGGTGGCCCCGAGCACCGGCCGCCCCGTCGAGGTTCGGTCTGCGAAGGACACCGCGACCGTCTGATGATGATCGGATCGGAACAACATGCGCTCGCGGCCGACCGGCGCGACGGATTCTCCGCCGATCGTCAGCCTCGCCCGCTGACTCCACACCGCCGGTTCGGGAAGATCGACGACGTGCGTGTCGAGGCTGACGAGCACCACGACGACCCGGCTCGGGTCCAGGCCGAGCGCACCAGGATTGCGGCCGGTGGCCTCGAAATAGCGCGGCGTAGCCAGGATCGCGTTGGCATCGATCTCACCGCTGCGTCCAGTCGTACTCGTATGGGCGGCAACGACCTCCCCGACGTCGGCGGCGCCCCGGCCGCCGCCGACGGTCAAACCGTAGACCAGCGCGAGAGCGACCCAGAGCACGAGTATCGCTGCGGTGGCGCCGACGAACACCAGCCCGCGCCGCGTCCGTGCGTGCCGATCGGAGCGCTGCGGCTCCAAGGCGCACGTGTCCGAGCGCGGCCGCGCCCCGACGATCGGCACGCCCAGGAAGACCGGATCGCTAACGGCACCGCGTCTCATCGCCGTTGCAGACGGCGCGATGAGACGCGGCGCCGTCCCCACAAGAGGACGAGAATCCCGACGATAACCGCGGCTGCGCCTGCCGCCCACCGGAGCATGGC
>Ga0082335_1006599_pt1 | contig 14778 bp, 13 predicted proteins | sample Subgrocontami58m_FD_72375 | JGI IMG/M metagenome (GOLD analysis project Ga0082335, IMG submission 72375) | Subsurface groundwater microbial communities from S. Glens Falls, New York, USA - GMW37 contaminated, 5.8 m (SPADES assembly) (version 2) ...
CTGGGGGCTTGGTGGGGAATGGCTGCCGAGCTGGGCCAACGAGTCAGGGAATGCGTGAGGCCGGCAGATGACAACGGCACGGCGGTCGTTGGTCTCCCAGACCTTCGTCCGGCTAGCCAGCGACGGCAACGGGCTCTACCTGGAGGCGCCCGACGTGTCGCCGGCGATCGAGGGGCTCCTGCGTCTGGCCGGCTGGCAGGGCCACCCCTTGCTGCCGGAAGGGCTGACCCTTGGCCCGGCGCGCTGGCCGACGCTGCGCCAGGTCGGTCTGCCGCATCTGGGCCGGGGCTGGCGTCGGCGCCCCATGGCCGACCTGTGGATTGCGCACGCCGTCGCGATGGAGCGTTGGCGCGCCGGCCTGTTCGCGCCCGGGGCGCCGAATCTGCTCGACCTCAAAGCCGAGCTGGCGCGGCGGGAGTCGTCACCATGCTGCCTCTGCGCGCGGCTCTGCGGGGCGCGGCGGCGGTCCGGCGAGCGCGGCGCCTGCGGCGCGACCGTTACCCCCCGCCTCTTCTCGCTGGAGGTGTTGAGTGCGGAGGAGCCAGGGCTGGGCCGGGGCGCGGCCCCGCGGTTGGCCGGCTGCAACGCAGACTGCCTCTTTTGCAGCCGGCCCGACGGGATCCGCGCGCAGGCTGGCCAGCCGGCGACCGTGCCGGCCATCCGCAGGTGGATAGAGGCGCAGGCAACGGCTGTGGACGCCATCCACTGGATCGGCGGCAATGTCGACCAGGAGCTGCCCACCGTGCTCGCCGTGATGCGGCAGCTCGATGCGGAACTGCCGGTCATCTGGAACCACAACGCGACCGCTACGGAGCTTGCGATCGCACTGCTCGATGGCGTCGCGGACGTCTTCATCCCCGACCTGCGCTTCGGCCCAGGTGACTGTGCGGCCAGGCTAGGGGCGCCGGTCATGTCCTTCGACAACTGCACGGCCGCCATCGCGGCCGAGCTCCGGCAGGCCGCGACCACCGTCGTCCGCGTACTGGGGCTGCCGGGACACGTCGAGTGCTGTGCCCGCCCATGCCTCGAATGGCTAGCGGAGCGTCGGGATCGGGTGTTCGTCAGCTTGCTGGACCACAGCTACCAACCCCTACGTCGTGCCCGAGGGCACCCGACGCTGGGGCGACCATTGAACGCTCAAGAACGAGCGACGCTGGACGATCTTGTCCGGAATCTGGGTCTGAGGAGGGTTTCATGAGCTACGGAGTCCGAACTCCATTGATCGACTGGCGCCAGATCGGTGAAGCCATTACGGTCGGGGTCGTGCAGGCGGGCAAGCTCGCGATCGGGGCGGTCGAAGGAGGGCTCGCCCTCGTCGACCTCGCCCGCGATGCAGTGAAGGACGTGACGGCGGCGACAGGGAGCCGGGCCACTCTGTTGCCGGTCGCGACCAATCTCCGTGCGGACGTCTTGCCGGTATTGCGCGGTGAGCTCGCCAACTGCGGACTCCGCTCCAAAGAGGGGGGATACCTCGACGTGACGGGACGAGGCAGGCTGCCGATCTCCATGACGGTCTTCAGCCAGGACGGCAAGGTGCTGTTCTTCGTCCGGGCTGGTGACGACGGCTTCATCGAGGTTGTTCTTGCGGACCGCTCCGCCACGCGCGAGGTCGAAGCCGTGCTCGGCGCGACGATGTTGAAGGTGGCGGAGGAGACCCTTCAGCAGCAAGGCTTTCGGCTGTTGGAACGAGGGGGAGCGCGCCGGACGTTCGAACGGCGCGTCGGCGGCCGGCTCGAGCGGGTCGTCTTCGACCGAGCAGAAGAAGGCATCAACGGCGAGGCGATCACTATCGATGCCAGCGGAAACCTGTGCCACGGCAACGACTGCCCGAACCTCCAGGCTGTCCTGGCGCACGTGCGGGGCAGGCCCGACTTCTTGGTTCTGGACGGCGAGGCCGAAGACCGGCTCCGGTTCGGCACCAAGCCGCTCCCGGGGGGAGCGGCGGCCCGGAAAGTGGCTGAGCCAGCGCGGCGCGCCCAGCCGCCCGACCGCGCTCAGGGCGAGCGGTAGGAGGCTGAGATGCCGATCACCCTGCGGCTCAACGGCGTGACCGGTGCGCTTGACACCTTCAGGGTCAGCGACGACGCGCTCCGGGAGGTCCTGGGACGGCGCGAAAGCGAACCCGCCACTGCCCATCTCCTCGGCTACATCGTCGAGCGCCTGGCCAGCGAGCGCAGCGTCGAGCCCGCTGGCCACGAAGACCGGGAGGTGGTCCTGCGCCTCGTGGCGCACTGGATCGAAGGAGTGGCCGGGATCGAGGATACGATCCGCGTGGTGCCGCTCAGCGTTCGAGGGGACCGCAGTTCAGGAGCCGGATCGCGGCTGGACCGCAATCAGACCTTTCGCGATGCCCTCCTGAGCCGCCGACAACCAACCCTGCTCGTCTATCCTAACCACCTCGATGCTCGGTCCTACTCGCGGGACTTGGCCCAGGAACTCGACCTATCGCTCTACTGGTGGACTCGTGCCGGCGGCTGGGACCGACCGCTGCCGGACGGTAACGACCAGTCTCGGAACCTGACCGAGCGCCACCCGGTCATCGCCATCGGCGAAGCGCTTCAGGCGATCGAGAATGGCACGCTGCCCCGCCAGTCGATTCTGGCGTACCAGGACCTGGTCTGGGACGTGGACGGCGACAACCAGGTGCTCGCCACCGGATTGCCGAGCCTCTGGGACCAAGTGCGTACCATCGAAGGCGGACTCATCCTGGCCATGCCGACCGAGGCATTGCCCCCGTCCTGGGCCGGGCTTTTTCAGATCATCCGGCTCCGGACCGGGAGCAGCCCGACACCGCTCCTCGACCGCTTCGGGCGCGACATCACCGCTAGGGCCCGCGACGGGCTCATCCAGCCGATCGCAGGGCGGCGGGACGAGCGGGCAGCAGTCCTCAACGCGCTCCGGCGGGCGCCAGGCGCGGCGAGTGGGGTGCTCCTCTACGGCCCGCGCGGGGTGGGGAAGAGCGCACTGCTCGAACAGCTCGCCCTCGACCTCAACGACCCCGCCATCGACTCCAAACTCCGAGGGAAACGTCTGATCCTCATCGACGTCGCCGACCTGCTCGCTGGTACAGCGAATCGCGGAGATCTCGAAGGGCGGGTGAGCCAGTTGATCCAGGAGGCCGCAGAGAACAACGACTCGACCATCCTGGCCATCGACGAGATCCACCGGCTTGCCAGTCCCGACGCTGGCGCGGCCCTCGAAGCGCTCAAGGAGCCTCTGGCGCGCGGCCGTATCCGGGTGATCGGCGCGAGCACCCCGGCCGACTGGAGCCCGGTCGAGCGCACCCAGGAGGCGTTCGCTTCACGTTTCACCAAGATCCACCTGGCGGAACCGACGCTGCCCGAGGTCGTGCAGGCCATGGAGGCTCATCTGCCTGTCCTGGCGCGCCACCACGAGGGGGTCAAGATCCTCAGACCCGACCTCCAGTTCATCGCTGAGGCGGTCACCCGATACATGGCGAGCCAACCCCTACCCCGAACGCCGATCACGATGCTCTATGACCTGGCGGCCCTGGCCGAGGCGCAGGGGTACGGCCAGATCACGCAGCCGATGGTTTGGAACACTATCAGCCGCAGCGTCGGCGCGCCCATCGGACCTGTCTCCGACGAGGAGGCCGCAACCCTGCTACGGGTGGAGTCCGAGATCAACGCGACCATCCTTGGCCAGGAGGAAGCGGCCCAACTGGTAGCTGAAGCCGTGCTCGCACACCGGGTCAGGAAATCGCGGCATCGCCCATCGTTCCTGCTGTTCATCGGGCCCAGTGGCGTGGGAAAGACGGAGACCGCGCGCATCATCAACCGAGTGCTGGTACCAGGACGAGAGCTACTCGAGTTCAACATGGAGCAGTTTCACGACCGCCACACCGGGGCTCGGCTGCTCGGCGCTCCCCCGGGGTATGTCATGTCCGAAGAGGGCAGCATCCTCGTGACCGAGGCGCAGGAATCACCATACCGGGTCGTGTTGCTGGATGAGATCGAGAAGGCCCACCCGGAGGTCATCAAGCAACTCATGAACCTGATCAACACCGGGATTTACCGCGACCCGCGCGGCCTCGTCGGTGATTTCCGGCGCTGGGTGTTCATTGCAACGAGCAACCTGCTCGTGGACCCCGGGCTGCTCAGCCTGCCGCTCCGGGAGCTGATCCCGGAGGTCGTCCGGGAGTTCGGGCTGCGCGGCGTGCCACCCGAGGTCGTGGGCCGTGTCGGCAGCCTCGGGCCGTTCCGGCCCCTCACGCTGCCCGTCCTTGAGCGGATCGCCGAGCGGAAGCTCCGCGCGTTCGCCGACGAGGTGGCCGCCGAGGGGTACGGTTCGGTTAGCTGGGCCCCCGCTGTGCCACAGCTCCTTGCTCGGCTCGCGCACGGATCACCGCTGGGTGCCCGGGCCCTTGATCAGCAGCTCGACCCACTGCTGAACCGCGCGGCAGCCGGTAGCATCGCGCCAGGTGGGGCCGGACGTTCGATGGTGCTCCGTGTCATCGAAGGCGAGCTCCACCTGGGGAGGGAATGATGCTCCACACTCGCTTCGCGCCAACGCGAACCTGGTGGTGCGTGGATTGCCGCCAGGTGGTCCGCGCGCCGGTCTGCGCCCGCTGCGGCCACGCCTTCGACGAGGCCCGTGTGCGTTGCCTCCAGTGCGGGGGAATTAGTCGGTCGTCGCTCGGTGGGTGTCCAAACTGTGGCACCGAGCTGCCGGCCTGGCGTGCAACAGCGAGCCGGGCGAAGCCGGCTCCGCCGCCTGAGACAGTCGTCGTGTCTGGCATCCTGATCGAAGCCCGGACCCCGGCCGCGCCGGTGCCTGCCCCGGGTGCCAAGTTCGCTCGGGTGCCGCGGCAGGTCCCATGGTTCGACGCGCTCAGTCTAGGAACGGCTTTGGCGGGGCTCGGCGGCTACCTGTGGCTCGATCGCGACTGGCCTGGTTGGGCGGTCATCTTGGTCCTGGTGGCACCGGTGGTGGTGCTTGGTCTGGTCCGGCGCTTACGCCCCGACCTCTGGCAGCAAATCCGTGGGCGGCTGCGGCCGGCTCTCGAGTTCTTCGGCCGGCGCGTCCCCGAGATCCGGCGAATCGTCGTGCAGAGCGATTTGGGGGCGCTGGTCGGCGTGGAGATCGCCCACCCCAACCGCTGGCCGCCGGAGCGAGCCTTTCCCGCTGTGACCGAGACCGCCCCGCTGCGGCTGCGGTGCGACGGAGATTGGATCCAGCCGGAACGGCTGTTGCGCGCGGTGCGGATCTCCGTGGTCGATGAGCAGGGCTCCCCGATCGCACCGCCCGTGCGGGCTGGCGCACTCCAGACCTTCAGCATGGCGCTCGGGCTCGTCACCCTGATGATCCTCGCCGGCATTCTGACATGCGAGTTTAGGCCCCCCGTGCCGTAACCAGAGGTGTCTGATGGCGAGACGACTGTACTACTGCGAACACACCTGGGTCGGGGCGTCGTGCCGCCGCTGCGGGATAGACCGCGCAGCCGTCGAGCTCGCCCAGACGATGGGGCGGCCACGAAATGGGGGCCTCCCGGACTGGGCGACCGGCCTGCCGGACCGACCGTCGTTGCACGTTGGGCCAGAGACGGCGATAACGACGGTCACGTTCGACCCATGGGTGACGGCTCCGTTGGGTCCATCGATTGCGGTCGCCCGGCCCGAGGCGGGCTTGGTGCCGCCGGACATCGACGCGGCGGCTGAGGAGCGAATGCTGGTGTTGGTCAACCAGGCCCGGGCAGCCCAGGGGCTGAGGCCGCTGGTAATGGATGAGGCCGTCCGCGCCGTGGCCCGACGTCACTCGGCCGACATGCGGGACCGGGGCTACTTCGAGCACCAAGACCCGGAAGGGCAGGTCCCTGCCGACCGGGCCCAGGCGGCCGGCATCCGGTTTCGTCTGTTCGGCGAGAACATCTCGATGGGGGCCGAGGTCGGCGCCGCCCACGAAGCTCTCATGAACAGTGCGGGTCACCGCGCCAACATCCTTCACCCCGACTACGGCCGGATCGGTATCGGCATCGTCCGCCGTCGAGGCGGTCCGTACGTAACCCAGAACTTCGCTGACTGACGGTGGCCGATCCGGGACATACAACCGCGCCAAAGGAGTAGATGCGACATGCGCCTACGTCACCGCCTCAAGTCCGTCCGCTTCAGACGAGCGCTACTCGTCTTCCTTGGGGGCATAACGCTCGCTGGTGCGCTCTTGTTCCTGTCCGGACTGGCCGACCAGACGGCGCCGGAACCGGTCGAGCTTGTCCAGACCCCACGCCTGGTGGCTCTTCTCTCTGAGGGAACCTCCGCTGCTCATGTGATGGAGGAGATCCAGAAGGCGGGCCTGACTGTCCAGGAACAGATCCCGGAGCTCGGCGTCATCGTGATGGACGCCGTCGACCCTGGCCAAGAGCTGCCGGAGATCTCGGGTGTCCTTCGCTGGGAGTGGACGACCTCGTTCTCGGCCGACGATGTCCTTCTGCTGCCACCCGTGGCCGATTTCGAATGGCCGCTGCGCCTGATTGAGGCAGACGCGCTCGGGCGCGATGCCGGCCGCCAAGTGCCGGTCGCCATCCTCGACACTGGGGTCGCGGCGCATCCTTCGTTTCGCGATCGTTGTTTGCCCGGGTGGGACGCGACTGGCCAGGCGGAGTATCGCTGCGGGGATGATCCGCGTGGGCACGGAACCCACGTGGCAGGGATCGTCGCGAGCAACGGCCGGGGCGCTCCTCGCGGCGTGGCGCCTTCGAGCACGATATTGCCCGTTCGCGTCTTCAAGCCCGGCTTCCGGGATGCCAACTCCCTGGATATTGCGCGCGGCGTCCTGTGGGCAGTTCAGCACGGCGCACGCGTGATGAACATGTCGTTAGGTTCACCACAGCCGTCCCCGTTTCACATGCAGAGGGCAGTCGAGCTTGCGCGGGAGCGTGGAGTTGTGGTGGTGGCTTCGGCGGGGAACTGCGGTCCGACGTGCAACCGGTCTTGGCCGGCGGCCGACGCGTCGCTTGGTGTGGGGGCGGTAGACCGTAACGCGCGCCGGGCGCCCTTTAGCGCGGTGGGAGACCACGTGTCGCTGGTGGCCCCCGGCGTTGAAGTGGTCTCAGCATTCCCCGGAGGGACCGCCAGCGCCGATGGCACTTCGATGGCGGCGCCATTCGTGAGCGGCGCTGCCGCCGTCTTGATCGCGCAGGTCCCGGCGCTGCGCGGTGAGGTCGTGACGGAAGCGCTGAAGCGGACGGCGCGAGACCTGGGGCCGACCGGCCCAGACCCCCAGTATGGGGCTGGTCTGCTGGCCGTTGGGCCCGCGCTCTCACTGGTCCGAACCGCCCCACCGCCGGGAGTGGTGGCTCCTCGTCCCACGCCCAATCCGGCCGCGCCGGCGCCTACCGCCACACCCGCTCCCGGGCAAGGCGGGGATCCAGACCCGAGCCCTGAGCCACCCGAGCCGACGCCTGGTCCCATTCCGCCTCTCCCGACGCCGACGCCGGGCCAAGAGGAGGCTCCGCGAGTTCGGCCGGTCCCCGTGCCTCCTCCCGATCCTTGGGTGCATCCCCAGCCGCCAGCACCGCGCTCGGGGTTGCCCTCGTTCGTCGGCCTGGCACTGCGCGCCATCGAGGGAGGTGTGACCGCTGTCGGGAAGCTGTTGGACAGGTGAAGCGGAAGCGCGATGGAGTTGCACAGTACGCTTGTCCAAGGAAGGGGGATGGGGAAGCCGATCCTTCATCGGAAGCCGCGAGGCCGTTTCTGTCTTGGTTGGAAGGCGACCAGATGAGGAAAGGAGTGTTGGGCAGCACTTTCGTTGCAGGGGTGCTGCTATCCGCTTGCTTCCCCTGGCACCCGGAAGCATCCCGGTGCTCGGAGACGAAGATTGTGGTGGCGGTGATGAACGGATCGGATTTCGGAAGCGTCATCCCCAATCCAATCCATCCCGCTCGGATCGTCCCTGTAGCCAGCTCGGTCGAGACGCATGCGGGTATCCTGGACCAACTGAGAGCAAACCCTCGTCTGGGTCAACGACTGGTGGTCAAGCCTCTATCGTGGGCCAGATCCTGGCAATCTCATCCAGACTGGTATGACACCCGCGACACGCTCAGGCAACCGTTCGCCGAGACTGCGCAGGCGATAGCGGAACAGCTCTCGGCGCTACGAAGCGGTGAGCCCTGCAGCGAGGCGATCGTTCTCGTGTCAAGCCTTGCTGGGCTGCCCTCTCTCTACCTCTTCGGCGCGAACATGGATGGGGGGTTGACTTCCTGGGTGCGGGCGATCGTGGCGATCAACAGCCCGTTAGCCGGCATTAGAGATCCAATCCGAAGGGAGGCCATCAACGCGATGCTAGTCGCCTGTCCAGACTGCAACGCGCTGGAGGACCTCTTGTCCCCCGACATCGTCGCTACGGTCGAGCGGGGCGCTAAGCGCGTGGACGCCGTCCTCATCAGCGATATACGCGATGCCATCGTCCCGCCTGACTCTCCGCGTAACTTGTGGAGGCATCATCTGGTGGACTCCGGCTGCGAGCTGTCCTGGGCGTCTCTCCTTAAGAATGGGGACACATGTCACAGTCAGGCGCTGAGGCTACCTGAGACCGCCCAACACGTTGTGGCGGCCATCGTAGAGAGTCCGCCCTCTTGGCCGGCTCGGCGCCGAAAGCTCTAAGGGAAGATGGGGGCCCTATTGTCCCCTGGCAGTCAGCCGCTCCATGACCCGCTGGAGCGAGGTGCGGCGGCCGAGGCAGGTCGTGGGCCCGCTTCCACGCCAGCGCTCCGAGAGAAGTCGTCACGTTGAGGGGGGAAAGAATGAGACCACAACACCTAGTCCCGAGCTTCCAGTGGCACGGCCGATTAGCGCCTTGGGCGCTAGCTCTGCTCTCATGCGCCGCCGCGGCTATGGCTTGCGGCCTGACGAGCGAAAGCGCACTTGTCGGGCGATGGGATGCCTCACAGGCGACGGTAAAGACACTTCTTGGAGACATCAGCATCAGCGACATCGAGTTCTTCAAGGAGGGAACAGTGACCTTGAAGGTCGTGAGTAGTCCGTTTGGGAACCCAGTGTCCGTCCCGGTTACCGGCAACTGGCGGTTTGTCGACAGAGAACGTGTGCGCCTTGAGTTTGGTGGTGGTCAGTTCCCGGCGATCTATCACGTTTCAATGATGGGTGACGAACTCACCCTTACGGATCAAAGCAACCAGTCGTGGAAGTTTCGTAAGACGAGGTGAACTACTGTGAAGAAGAGAGGGGAACTGCTGCCAGACCGAGGTGTCGACGGTCGCCGCTGGGCACTTGGCGTGAGTCCTGTGGGCAGCGAGACGTCGAGAGGCACGGGGTATCTTGCGATGCTTGTCTGCGCAGGCCTCTTCGCCGTGGGCTCGATGGCCTGCTCTGGCTACATACCGTGTGACGCCCAGTCGCCGGCCTACGCAGACTGCGAGGACATGAGGCGCTCAGTGCGTCAGGCTGAGGACCAACTCACCTCGGCAACCGAAACGGCCCTGCGCGGCTGGGCTGAGCAGCTATGGTCGGCGCTCACCGCGGAGATGCTCCGCGTGGCCTCCGAGCTGGGGCGCGCGGCCGCGGATGAGGGCGAAAGGAAGGTGGACCAGCTGGTCAAAGACTTCCGCACGCAGGTCGGAGACCTTTTCGGCCAGAGCCCAAACCGTTCGTTTGCCAAGGGCGAAGGGGACCGGGGTGGAGCCGGCGATAACTCCAAGGCGCCGCTTCGTGTCGCGGTCCTGCTCCCAGGCATTGGCACCAGTTCTGCCACCGAGTTTGCCGGAGATCGAAGCGAAAGCCTCGGCCAAGTGTACGGTCTCTTGACGAGCGCGAAGGGCTACAGCGACGTCATATTCTTCAGTTACAACTGTGGGACCGCAACGCCCGGGTCGAGCAAGCCGCGTTGGTCGCCAGCACCGTACGAACACACTGACACCTTCCGTGGTCTCGGCGCCTCCGCGAAGAAGCTCGAGTGCGTGATTCGCTCCTATTCGGAGGCTGCGCATACCCCCGTAACCTTCGATCTTGTAGGCCATAGCCTGGGTGGCGCGGTGGCCTTTCGTTACCTTGTCAATTGGGGGAGCAGCGTCGAGCACCTGGTGACACTAGATTCTCCTGTCAACGGGGCCAATCCCTACACAATTTCGCTCTGGGATGAGATTGAGCAGAAATACGGCCTCCTGGGCCACGTACCGTGGCTCGGTGGCCGTATCGATCGGCTGATCAAGATGTTCCACAGTGAAGCAGCGGGAGAACTTAAGCGGCTGGGGAAGGATCCAGTGAGGGCCGGCACGGACAACTTTAGCCTCGTGCAGAAGCTACGCCAGCGGGGCATCACAGTGTGGACCTACGTGAATCCGCGAGACCTCATCGTCCCGCCCGTCGATGCGGGCATCACTGGATTCAGGCGGGAGTTCCCACGCGGAGCGAACCTCGATCGCATCATCTTCTCGTTCGACCTGACCTGGTTCAGCGCTGCCGATACGAACCACGGTCTCGTTACACATGTCCTCGACGACGATCCCATCGCCCGTTCCGAGAGGCTCGCCCTTTGCCACGACCTTGAGATCGAGTGTGTACCATAGAGGGAGCTTTCTGGCGCTGATTGCCGATCGATCGGTGCCACGGTATCACACTATGTCGTAGGATAGGCCCATCATGGAGCGGGTGTTGAGTGAGGTGGGCCCAACTGTTCCAGGTAGGCACTTGCGAGTAGGCGATCCCGTCGTCCTGCCAGAGCATCTATTGAAGACGAGTCCACTCCTCGAGCGCTGTACTCCATTCCATCGCGAGCCTCGGTCGATGGCCATTGAGAGCCATCGAGCAGCCGTTGGCATTTCCTGGCCCATCGCCATTTCGCCTGTCCGGCCGTGGGTCGGTGCGAAACACTTTCTGCGGACTCCTACCGCGGGAACTGGAGCACCCTTGTTCGAGGTCGCGTGGGAGCGTGTAATTGAGGTTAGGAGTCGTTACGTAATAACCACTGCAAATATGGTATACTTGGAGCGCCCCAGAGCTACTCTCAAGCTGAAACCCTTATTACGTGACAGCCCCTTAGATCGGGGCACGCTGACGCATCCTGGGGGAGTTGCGGGCGGGAAACACCTCCTCCGGGGCCCGCTGCCGAACCAAGCGTGCGCTCGAACGGCTCCGGGCCGGTTGTCTTGGACCAGTGGATGCTCCTACGTCTTCGGCATCCTCCCGTTGGCTGCGAAGCCCAAACACAGCACGGACAGCACGACGGCAAGGCCGGTGGAGATACCGCGAGACATTCCGGATGCCTGCAGCGCTGCCGAGAATGTGAGTAGGAGCAGCCCCACTGTCACCAAGGCGACTATCGGTGGCACACATCGGGCGGCGATTGACAAGCCGCACACGGCGAATACGCAGGAGGATGCCGATCATTTCCCGGGTCGGCGCTGACGCTACCTCCGCGTGCAAGTACCGCCCATAGACCCGAATGCGGGAGAAGTCATTCGTGGCCTGGTAGCCAAGCAGCGCTGACAATGCTAAGGCGACCATCAGGTTATAAAAATCATGGGTCGCGGAAGCCGAATACGACATCGTGTCGGTGCCATGGGCCACCACGAATCCGTCAAACTCTTCGCGCCGATCATAGATGTATCGAGCTAGGCTACTCCAGTGGTTGGGCTGAACGTTCACACCATCCAGGGCGAACAGTTGCACATAGAGCACTTCCCCCAGGTCCCCGATTCCGGGGAAGGGGCTCACGAACTCCGCTCCGTTCTCGGGAGCGAGGACGACGTTCCCCTTGTGCCACATACCGAGAGAGCCCCCCGCATTGATCACCAGCAACCTCCCTTGTTGGGCGTGCCCGACCCCGGGAAATGGAGTTTCCGTCGGCTTCACCTGGCCGTCACTGGCAGGGTGTGGCATGCGGGCACTTGGGGAGAAGAAGGCTGGGGAAGATCCTCACGGTCGCCTGTTTCGGTCGTCTCGGTTCACTCCGGTTTGGACGCTGGTAGAATACATGGTTGGAGTAGGATATTGCCAGAAAGGACTGCCGCAGTAGTTGGAGCCGGCGTCATCGGTCTCACGACCGCGATCACGGCACAAGAGGCCGGGTTTCGTGTCGCAGTTTACTCGGACAGGGCCACCTCCGATACGAGCTCAGCCAGAGCGCCCGCGAGCTTCAAGCCCGCTGAAGTGGTCTACAACGACGTCGCTCATGAGATGGTGGATGCGTCGCGGCAAGCGTACGAGCGCATCTTATTCGAGGCCCCTGGCGTGTCGGGGGTACGCAAGCAAACCCACTGGGAGGCGGGCAGTGCCCTTATTGAGCCTCCGGACTTCCTGCAGGTGATGGAAGAGGTAGAGGCGCTGGAACGGCCTGACATCCCCGGCGGGTATGCGTTCGCCTGGCGGTTCAAGACCTTCTTCATCGATACGACCCTGTTCCTGCCCTGGCTGGCGCAGCGCTTCCGCCGAAACGGCGGGTCGTTCGTGGATCTGCTAGAGGCTTTTCACTCTCTTGAGGAATTGGCGGGGCTGCCGCACGACATCGTGTTCAACTGCACGGGACTGGGCTCCAGATCCCTGTGCGGCGACGAGAGGCTGGTGCCGGTGAAGGGCCAGATCGTCTTGGTCGACCCCCAGCCGGACATGAATTGGTCCATCAAGGCCGACGGCTTCTACGTTTATCCGAGGCGATACGACACGGTGTTGGGCGGGACTGTCGAATGGAACGTGGGCGACGACCAGGCGGAATCCGGGACCGTCGACGCCATCGTGCGGGCCAACAAACGGATTCTGCCTCACTTGAAGGCCACAAGCATTAGGGGCGCCTACGGGTGTCTCCGTCCCTACCGCTCTGCGGGGGTGCGCGTCGAGCTGGGATACATCGATGGGAAGCCCATCATCCACAATTACGGGCATGGTGGCTCGGGCTTCACCCTCTGCTGGGGCAGCGCCCGCCGCGCTCTGCAGCTTGTTTGAGTTGTAGGCTTCCGGTGAAATCTGAGTCGTTGGACCAAGCCTAACGCTGCTCTACCAAAGGGCCGCAGGTCCCTCTCTGCTAGCCCGCTGCTTCTCATCACCGAGCGAGTCGCGGTTGCGAGTCTGTTCGCCAACGGGTGGCCTTCTTGAAGCATCTCATCGGCGTTGCGGCTAAACGGGCGGAGTATAATCGTGTGCGCACTATGGCGGGTGCGACCAGGCGGGGAATCCTGCGGCAAGGGGAGGTTACTCGCCAGCCACGTAGGCTCGAGGGCAAGCGTTCGTTGTCGGCTCTAGATTGACACCATAACTGGACGCGTTTCGGTCGCCGGTTCGCGCGTGTGCCACAGCGTTTTGGCGGCCTTGCTTCACACTTGGAACGCCACGAAGGGCGAGCTCCTGTTGGCCGGGCAAGGGGCTGTGCAGGAGTAGGAGGCTAGTATTATAAGGGCCGTCTCTGGGATCGCAGGGATCGCCGCTTCTGTGAACTTCAACCATGACCACGGGTCTACTTGGAGCCGGCACCAGGACGACCAACCCGCAGTCTCTGGCCGGCCGGACAAGATTGACCTCATCGGATGCGCAATCACCGGCACCAAGGCATGCGCCGTTGCGACAGCGCACGTGGATTACCTCGCCACGATCCTGCGCCTGATGGACATCCCGTCCGGCATCGACTGGGCACGTGTTACCGCCAATTCGGTTGGGGAGCACCGTGGAGCTTCGCCTGATCACGCCCTCGGGAGCCAGGATCAATCCCGGTTCCCTGCCGGCGGGAGTGAAGCGCACCTCTGGGTTAACGTTGAGAGATACGAGATCACATCGCCCAATCAGGGTACGTGGACCTTGGAGCTTTTCGGCGCTGACCCACCTTCGGGCGGTGAAGACACAACGATTCTCGGCGAGCTTCAAGCTCCTGTCCGAGACGCGTCGCCACCGGCCGCGCCCTCGCAGGCAACGGTGCCCGGAGCTCTGGCGCCTCGCCGAGCTGCGGGGTCGGCCTAACCTGCATCTGTGCTGAAGTCTCAGGCACGCGCAGGGATCCACGAGAACATGAGCTGCGAGCACCTGATCCTCAATGGCACATTCGACCTGGTTGCTTCGCTCCATGAGTGTCCGATCGTGAGCCTAATGGCCTGGGTGCCTTGATGTTATCGGTTCACCGTGCCGTGCGAGGTGCTATAATACGCGTGGAACTGCCTGCGAAAAGCGAGCAGGGGACTACGAATTAGGGTGGCGAGCAAGGGACTGCGAATATAAGCGGAAACACGACCAAGGGACTCCGTTTTGGAGCGGACGGCCGAACTGCGGCCTCATAAGCCCTTGGTCACTGGTTCAAATCCAGTCGCTGGCACCAGCCCTCCCCCTTGCCGCCATCGACCCCATCGGCAACAATGGGACGATGAACGTCGATGAACTCGAAGCCGAGGCCCTGAGGCTCGAGCCGGGGGCTCGGGCGCGCTTGGCCGAGAAGCTCCTCGAGAGTCTCGAGACCCTTTCGGAAGCCGAGAGCGCGAGGCTCTGGGCCGAAGAAGCACAGCGCCGAGACGCAGCGTGGAGTGCGAGCGGCGATCCAGGGCGAACAGTCGGCGAGGTGTTTCGCGACGCTCGGGTCCGGCTTGGCTGAGTGCCTGTCTGCTTCCATCACCTCGCCGGGGCGCGAGCTCAACGAAGCTGCCCAGTACTACGAGCTTGAGCGTCCCGGCCTCGGGTCCGCCGGCCACTCCCAGGTGCCACCCTCCTCGAAGTCCGTGAGATAATGGTTTGCTCACCAGGAGGTGAACGGAACTATGGCAATCGCTGAGCGACCGACATACTTAGACCATATCACTCGCGATCCCGGCATCATGGTAGGCAAGCCGGTGGTGAA
>Ga0082335_1006603_pt1 | contig 14776 bp, 14 predicted proteins | sample Subgrocontami58m_FD_72375 | JGI IMG/M metagenome (GOLD analysis project Ga0082335, IMG submission 72375) | Subsurface groundwater microbial communities from S. Glens Falls, New York, USA - GMW37 contaminated, 5.8 m (SPADES assembly) (version 2) ...
ATAAAAAGCTACCGCGAAACGCTGCGCATTAACGTACCTACATCGGCGCATAGCTTGCGCCACGGCTTTGCCACGTATCTGGCTGAACAGGGCGCTAACCCGGCCGCCATCCAGGTGTTATTAGGTCACGAGTCACTAGACACCACAACCCGCTACGTTCATGCGTCGGATAAGTATGCCGAAGGCGTGCATCGTAAGTTCCACCCACTAAAAGAATAGCTAGTAGGTGTGCTGTCTAACCCAGCTGACTAGCACGCGGCTAAGTTCGCGTCCGTGTCTTGTAAATGAGTGGTCAGCGCCTGATATAAGTTCGAATCGGTATTGTTTGATAGGCTTACATTGCTTATCAAACGCGTTTAGTATATCGCGTGCCGGCCTGTCGAGGAATTGATCTCGGCTTCCCAATATCACCAGCAGCGGCAGGCGCCAGTTTTTAACCCATGGGAATTTACGATTGCTATCGTAGTACGGAAACGTATCCTCGGGCTTGCCAGGAGTCGCTACGCTTAGGAGTCTGGCAGCTGACCAAAACCAGGAACCCACGAGCGAGCTCGGCAGCAGCTCGCCTCCCCTACCCTGCTGAACCATTGTTCGCGCGCGGGCTAGAACCGTATTGAATTTTTTACCGTACTGTTGCCGTAGTCCCGGTATATCACTAACTGGTCCGAGCATGATGGCCGCAGCAACACCGTGCCCTGGCCGTGAGCAATAGTAAGCCACCTTATTGGCACCGGTGCTGTGGCCAGCCAGTACTACTTTGCGGTATCCTAGTGCCTTTACTGTGCGTACCATGGCAGCGATGTCGTATTTACAATCTGTAAAGTGCTCAAACGCCTCGCCGGCCGTTATTATACGGCGCGCGACGCCGACTTTGAGGTGTGCGACTGTGTAGCTGCCGCGGGTATTGAATACCGCCAAGGCAATACCATGCCGTGCGAGAACTTGCGCGAGCATATTGGTGCGTTTGAGGTGGCTTGTAAATGGGCCACCGAGCCCAGGTACCCAAACTAAGACCGTTCGGCCACGCGATGGTTCAAAAATTACTCCAGGCAGTGTTAGACCATCATATGTGCGAGCATTGATTAGCGTTGTTCGCACCATACTAAGGCAGGTAGTCCAGCGGGTTCACTGGTAAGCCGTTCGAGCGCACTTCGAAGTGCAGGTGCGGTCCCGTGGTCAGCCGGCCGGCACCAGGTGTGCCCGGCAGTCCCCCGACTGCGCCGATTATCTGCCCCTTGCTGACGTAGGTATCCTCAACCACGTCTATGCGACTGACGTGGCCGTAGACTGTGGAAATACCACCCTTGTGTACTAGCATGATGTAACTATATCCAAAACCGGCGTTTTTGGCACGAGCCACATAACCATCGGCGGCGGCTTTAATCGCACTCCCCTGGCTTTTTGGGATATCAAGCCCAGGGTGCTCAAAGTAGCGACGGAAAGGGTAGGTGGGGTCATAAAAATATGTTGAAATGCCGCGCGTTGGTGATACTGGCCAAATAAGGGTCGCGTCACCCAAGCGATCGAGTCCACTCGTACCCCGCTGCTGCAAGCGCTTACGAACTTCTTGTTCGAGTGACTGGATATCACGATTCGCGGCCGACTGTTCCTGTTGAAGCTGCAGCACGAGCGCCTGAAATTTAGCTTCAGATTGCTTAGTTTGCTGTAGTAATGTCTGCTTGGTCTCAAGTTGCACGGACAAACCCTGCTTGGCTCCCTCCAGCTCTTCCTTGGCGGCCACCAGCTGAGCGCGGTAGCTAGCCAGGTCTTGTTGGCGATGCTGCAGCTCACTGCGTAATGTTTGTAACTCGTCGATGCCTTGTTGCAGTTGTCGCTGGAGTTCCTCGAGGTAGTTTAGCTGCTCAAAAAAATCACCCAAGCTCGGATGCAGAACTGCAATTTCTACCCAGCCGCGTTGGTCCTGCTGATTTATCTGCCGCAGCAGCTCAGCCACGCGGGTTTTTGATTCGGCTATATTTCTATCCTTATCTGCGATATCAAGCGTCACTGATTGAATTTGCAGCGTAACAGTAGAAAGCTGCACTTCCTTACCCTTAATACCAAGTTCGGCCTGCGCGATTTTATCGTCGAGTATGCCGAGTTGTCGTCGCAACGTCGTGGCTTCGGCCTGCTTTTGGGCAATGCTTTTTTGGTAAGCGTCAATTTGTCGCTTAAGTTCGGCAGCGCGCTGCTGTTTTTGTTGGATTTGCTGATTAAGTTCGGTGGTGGTTTGCGCCTGCACGCTAAATATTATGCTACCGAGCGCGGCCGCCATACACACCAAAGCCAGGATGCGAATGATGGCCGTTCGCATATGTCAGGTTGGTAGTTCCTCAATTGCGCGTGCCAGACGCGCCAAAGTATCGTCACGCCCCAGCGCCCACGCCACGGCAAAAACGTCGGGTGACTGGCGTTCGCCCGTTAGTGCTGTACGCACTGGCCATAGTACTTCTTGCCTGGTGAATGTGCCAGGGCGAATAATAACCTCGAGCGCTCGTTGCACCTCCGACAGCGTCCAATCCCCCACTCGTGCCAGGCTAGCGGCCGACTCAGTTAAGGCAGTTAACGCCCGCGCTGCGTTGCCTCCCTTTGGTATTAGCAAATCGGCGCTTAGCTCAGTGGTCGACCGAAAAAACCAACTAGCCTCCCGCTCGATATCTTCAAGTGTCGCCAAACGCGAACGCAATATCTCGGTGAGATCGTTGGTGCGGTGAGGTGTGCGCCCGAGTTTTTTACTCAATGATTCATAATACGGCTGCAATAGTGCCTGAAGGTCGTTGCTAGGAAGATTTTTAAGGTAAGAAGCATTGAACCATTTTAATTTTTCCAGACTAAGGATAGCGCCGGCTTTTTGTGCTCGCTCGAGTTTGAATTCGTTTACCAGTTCGGCTAGTGTGAATAGTTCACGTTCGCCTTGCGGATGCCAGCCTAAGAGCGCCAAAAAATTCACTAAGGCGGTAGCGAGATAGCCCTGGGCGCGGTAGGTTTCTACCCACACCGCAGCCCCGTCCTTGCGTTTAGACAGTTTGGCGCGTTTCTCATTAAGTACGTTCGGCAGATGCGCCCAGGCCGGTGCCTGCCAGCCAAGGGCTTGATATAGTATGACGTGCTTGGGGGTAGATGGTAGCCATTCCTCACCTCGTATCACGTGAGTAATTTTCATGTCGTGATCGTCCACAATATTAGCCAGATGGTAGGTCGGGAATCCGTCTGACTTTGTCAGCACCTGATCGTCGATCGCGTTATTTTGCACAGTCACCTGCCCGCGTATAATATCCATAAACGCGGTTTCACCGGCGGGGACTTTGAGCCGTATAATGTAGGGGTCTTTCTTCGCTAACTTATCTTGTACTGCACTGGCACTTAATTTAAGGCACTCGCGGTCATAACGCGTGGGTTGCTTTTGTGATTGTTGAACAACGCGTAACACTTCCAGTCGCTGTGCCGTACAAAAGCAGTAATAGGCTGCGCCCTTCCCTACCAGCTCAGCTGCCACCGCCTGGTAGCGCGCCAGACGTTGCGATTGTACATAGGGGGCGTGCGGCCCACCAATATCTGGGCCCTCGTCCCAGGCTAGCCCTAACCACTTCAGGCCCTCGAGAATACGGTCGAGGCTGCCTTCGACCAGGCGTTCGCGGTCGGTATCCTCAATTCGAATAATAAAGTCGCCACCATTGGCCTTGGCAAACAAATAATTGTATAAGGCGGTGCGGGCACCACCAACGTGGAGCTCACCAGTAGGTGACGGCGCAAAACGTACGCGGACTTTTGGTTCGTTCATAGGTTAGCTCGTAAGACCGAGCCTTTGTAATTCTATCATAGCTAGCTTGCCTAAGCTGCGGCGAACCGGATGAAGGGTGTTTATTAGGCGTTTAGAGTCAACCCAAGTCGTTGCCGCTGCTTCTTGGGGGTCGGGCTTTAGTTTAGGCCGCAGACTATCTACCTTAGCAATCGCCAGGCTCTGTATTTGTCCAACATAGCCACTCTTTGCCACATCTTCCCTTACCAGTAAGAATCGTTTAGGCAGCCGGTAGCTATAAATGTTTTTCGTAATTGCAATAATATTAATATCTTTAATGCCAACTTCCTCGTACAGTTCCCGTCGAACTGCCTGTTCATATTCTTCGCCATTGTCTACACCGCCTTGGGGAAATTGCCAGTGTCCTGGTCGCACAACATTTTGCGTCAGCAATATTTCACCTTTTGGGTTAATAACGCAAATAACAACATTTGGCCGGAAGCGCTCCGGTTTTTTCGAATTAGCTAGTGGTAAACGCTTAGTAACCCGCATAAGGCATATTGTACCACGCGGCTGTAAGACGAAGCCATTGTTTCGCGTTGTAATTTATGCTATACTATGCATATGATTACGCGTGTAAAACGCTCGTATTTTGTTATAATACTGGCGGCAATCCAGCTGTTCTCCCCTGCCCTGGTGCAAGCCCAGCCCGAGTTTGACCCAAACTATGTTTTGTCGGATGTTGATTTGACCGATTACGAATCGATGAGCCTTGAACAAATTCAGGCGTTTCTATCAGCTAAGGGTAGCGCCCTTGCAAACTACATCGAACCTATTACATCATTGCGCGCTGCACAAGTTATCGATCGCGCGGCGCGCGACTTTAAAATAAGTCCAAAGTTTTTATTGGCGCTGGTGCAAAAGGAACAGAGCTTGGTGGAAAACAGTAATCCGAGTCAGTACAATTTCGATTGGGCTACAGGCTACGCCGTGTGTGATGGCTGCGATATAAATGACCCATTGATACAGAAATTCAAGGGTTTTTACAACCAAGTCTACAGTGCAGCGAAGCGCATTCGCCAGGATTACCTGACAAGTCTTGATATGACGGGGCGTACGATATCTGGCTATGGGCCTGGTATACCAAAACAAGTCGACGGCACGACGGTTGTTCCGGCCAACAAGGCCACGGCCATAGTCTATACTTATACGCCGCACCTCAAAGGCAACCGGTTACTGTGGACAGTATGGAACCGATACTTCACCCGCAGTTACCCAGATGGCACGCTTTTAAACGTGGATGGTGAGCGTGAAGTGTGGCTAATTGAAAACGGTCAGCGCCGCCGGTTTGGCGGGCGCACCGTGTTCCTGTCGCGCTTCCCGAACTTTGATAAGGTGCTGACCGTGAATCGAACCGAACTTTTGAAGTATGTCGAGGGTCGGCCTATTACACTCGCCAACTATTCCTTCGTACGAGTACCGCGCGGCACGGTGTATTTGGTAGTTGATGATTCCGTGCGCGGGTTTGCGTCGCGTGAGGCATTGCGTAAGGTTGGTGTGAACCCAGAGGAGATTGTCAACGTAAAGCCGGAGGATTTGCTGGATTACGGTGAGGGTGAACCAATTACGACCAAAAGCATATTTCCGCTGGGCACACTATTGCAAGACCGAAAGACTGGTGGAGTTTTTTGGGTGCAGGACGGCGTGAAGCATCCTTTGTGGTCCAGGGAAATTTTGAAATCAAACTTCGGTACGCGCCGTATAACTAAAGCCAAGGCTGGCCAGCTCGAGCAGTATCCAACGTCAACTCCCACGCTCTTCCGCGAGGGCGACCTGGTGCGGGGCAAGACCGAACTTACCACCTATCTTATCTCGAACAAGCTGAGACGACCATTTGCCTCGGACGAGGCCATGCGTGAGCTGGGCTTTGATCCGAAACAAGTGTTAGTGACGACTGACGAGGCGCTTGCCATTCATGGCCTGGGAGCACCCATTCAGGCGAGTTTCTAGCATTACCTATGGCACTGGTAGCTGCCGCCTTACTGCCTAATTCGCCCTTATTGCTGCCGGGGCGTGACGCTGTTACGCGTGCTGCCGCGTCTAAGACACACGCCGGTTTAGCGCGTTTGGCTGGAGTACTCAACACCGTCGCGCCGGACATCCTGCTTGTTGTCGCAGTCGGTGGAGAAACAACGTCATTACCGACTCGCTATGCATTACTGCAGTCACCGCGCTTAGCGTATGAGTTCAGCGAGTTTGGTGAGTTCATAACAAGTGGCGTGCGGACAATTGCCAGTGGCCTAACCCACCACCTACGCGAAGTGTCCGAAACAAAGTTCCCACTGCCGCTGGTCGCGCCGGCACAACTACCATACACCTTTGCTGTACCATTGGTGTGTTTGGGTCAGGCATTTGCGGAAAAACCTGCAGTCTTCTTACAAGTACCGCGCACGATGCCGCTTGATGAGCTACGCTTACTTGGCCAATTGCTGGCGGATACCTTAGCACAGCGCCACGAGCGAATTGCGGTCTTGGGCGCCGGCTCGTTAGCCGTGCATAGCAACGGAAGTGGGCCAGACGCTAAGGTCTTTGATCAGCAGCTGCAGGCGGCGTTAGTCACCGGAACGATTGAACCGCTAATAAATCTGGATCCTGCACTGCGCAAACGCGCCGTCGAGTCTTTGTGGGCACCAGCGGCCATTAGCTACGCGATTTTGGCGGATCATAATTTAGGAGTCTCGCTGTTATCATATGAAGTTCCGTTCGGGGTTGGGTACATCGTCGGCTATCTCGACCTTAACTAGCGCCAAGCGTTCGGTTGTGGCTGAGGTGGCGCTGCTCCGCCGCACGGTACGCGGTCGGCACGTATTTGATTACTCGACCATGCCGGGCAGCGCCGCCCTCGGCGACCTGGTGCGTGTGCCATTTCGGGGTGGGCATGCGCCGGGGATTGTAGTACGGCTTAAGGCGCTAAGTGATGTCATGGTGGAGCTCAAACCGTTGGGTAGCGTGTGGCTCGCAGGTTTTGTCACGCCAGCACAGCTTGAACTTACGCATCGGCTAAGCACACACTATGGTGTGAGTCGGGGTGCGGCGCTCATGCTGACTTGCCCGGTACTACCATTGCGTCGCATGTCGACTAGCATAGATGGATCTGCCGTGCCAGCCCGCGTAAAAAAGAAGCCGTCCATTGTTTGTTATAGCGAAGCAATACAACGTGATACCGTTGTACGTTCACTGGTGGAGCGCGTTGTGCGTCGCAAGCAACAAGTGCTTGTGTTGGTGCCAAGTGTAAGCGAGGTCAGGTATTGGCAAGCCCGCTTCAGTGATGAGTTGGTATCCTATCATTCGGACCTATCGAAGCCGGAGATCCGTAAAATACGCGATGAGGTGCAACGCGGGAGCGCCCGAATCGTCGTTGGCACTCGGGCGGCGCTCTATCTCCCATTTCGCGAGCTCGGGGGCGTGGTGGTTGATTTTGCCGAAAGTGAGAACTATAAGCAGTCTGACCAGAACCCACGCTACAACGGGCTGGAGGTAGCGGCTTGGCTCAGTGAACTGTGGGCCGCGTCGCTGGCATACGTTTCTCCAGCACCTTTGCTTGATACTTGGGACAGCACACGCCGCGGTAACGGCACCTGGCGTAGACTAAATGGGGCAGTAGGCAAGGTTGAGGTTGCGGATGTACGGCCGGAGCTTAAACCACGTTCCCGAGATCTTATTGGCGCCACACTCGGCCGTCACATTTCGCTTGCCTTGGCTCGCGGTGGGAGGGTGTTTTTGTACCTTAATCGGCGCGGAAACGCAACCGCGGTACTTTGCCGAGACTGCGGCTGGCGCCCTGCCTGCCCCACTTGTGGACGGTCGTACGCCTGGAGTGCCGACACAAATATGCTGGCGTGCTATCACTGTGGAACAAGTGATCGCCTACCCTTGCCGTGCCCTGGTTGCGGTGGAGCCAATTTAACATCCATGGGGGCTGGGCTAGCCGAACTTGAACGCGAGGTGCGGCAGACCTGGCCTGGAGTACCACTACTGCGCATTGAGGGCACTAGCGCGGCCCCACAACACCTCCCTGAACAGGCCAGATTGATTCTTGGTACGCGTGCTGCACTAGGCGTACTTACGCTCGGCGAATTTAGCTTAATCGGTATGGTCGCGCCTGATGCCGAATTATCAGTGCCAGAGTACCGTGCTAGTGAAGAAGTTTGGGCTATGGCCAGGTTGTTTCAAGTGAGCGGCTGTCCACTGTTGACGGTGCAAACTCGTAGACCCGAGCACTACGTGTGGCAAAGCCTACAGTCGAATGACGTTGAACGGTTTTACGTGGCCGAGCTTAAGGTGCGCACGACGATGAATTACCCACCATTAGTTAACTTGGTGCGCCTTACAGCACAGTCCACCGACGACAAGGTCGCACTCGAACAAGCACGTGAGGTTCGCGCTAGACTGCAAAATATTATTCAACTACCGGTGGAATTGCGAGGACCGTACCCTGATTACTATCGACGAGTGCGAGGTCGCTACCGATTCCATTTACTACTGCGCTACCCGCGGGGCGGCTATAATCCAGACCAGCTGTGGCCGTTGTTACCTGATGGTATACTGATTGACAGGCACCCCTGGAGCGTATTAGGATAATCCGTTAACATGATTCCCTTAATCATTGCACCCGATACCATCTTGCGTCAGGTGGCAGTAGCTATACCGCTGCCGCCACCTGAAAAATTGCACCAATTGGCCCGCGAGATGTTTGAGGCTATGATACACCATCGTGGAATTGGCCTGGCGGCACCGCAGGTCGGGCACAGTATTCGCTTGGTTGTGATTGCGACGCCCGGCGGTCCCACCGCCTACGTTAACCCCGAGGTCGTCAAGTTTTCCTGGCGCAAGGTGGATATGGAGGAGGGCTGCTTGTCGCTGCCCGGCGTGTTCGGTGTAGTAAGGCGCTCACAACAGGTTACGGTCAGTTACGTCACGCTTGGTGGTAAGACAGTGCAGGAAGAACTAAAAGGCATGATGGCTCGCGTTTACCAGCACGAAGTTGATCACCTGAACGGCGTACTTTTTCCGGACCGCGCAAAAAGTATCGACGAAGGTAGCGAGTTGCTAATAAAGTATGGCGCAACTTGAACCGTTTGTTTATTTTGGCACCTCGCAGTTTTCGCGCCTCGTGCTGGAGGGCTTGTTGCGCGCTAATATTAAGCCTCGGCTGGTTGTTACGGTGGCAGCGAAGCCGGCTGGACGTGGCTTGCAGGTAGCGCGGTCACTTGTAGCCGATGCTGCCCATGCGACCGGGCTGCCATTGCTCGAAGTGACTAGCCTTAAATCACCCGATATACAGGCACAGCTGGCAGCTTCCACGACCAGGTTTGCAATACTGGCTGCCTTCGGTAAAATTATACCAGCCGCTGTGCTCAAATTGTACCCCAGTGGCATTATTAACGTTCACCCATCACTGCTGCCCCGCTACCGTGGACCATCTCCCCTGCAGTATGCGCTGCGTGATGGTGTGTCTGAAACAGGCGTCAGCCTGATTGTGCTGGATGAGGAGGTGGATCATGGACCCATCCTTGCTCAGCAAGCGGATGCGGTGCTACCGGAAGATGATGCTGCAGCGCTTGGTGCCCGGTTAGCGGGCCGTGCTGTCGCCATACTACTAGACTCACTCCCCCGCTATCTGGCTGGCGAACTCAAGCCGCAGCCGCAGCCGCATGGGCAAGCGACTTTTACCAAAATGATTACCCGTGAGGACGGTCGGGCGAATTGGCAGCACGGCTCTGACACGCTGGCGCGACAAAGCCGTGCGTTCGCACCCTGGCCTGGTTTATGGACCATGTGGCGACATAAGCGACTAAAGTTAGTTGAGGTAGAAGCGGTGCCGGGGTCAGTAGTCGGCCATGGTCGTGTGGCTGTGAATGGCAGCGACGTGATAATTGGTTGTGCGCCAGGTGCACTTAGTTTAAAAAAAGTTCAACTCGAGGGCGGCAAACCACTGGCCATTGAAGATTTCCTGCGCGGACATCAGGATTTTATTGGTACTCAGTTGTGATGAACTACAATGCGGTCATACCAAAAACCCCCCGACTTTCGTCGAAGGGTTTCTTCGCTTACAACTTAGTAGCGAGGCGGCCGACTCTTGCGCAAACAGTCGCGACAGCGAATGGTGTTGAGCCGGTTCGGGTCGGGGTTGAACGGCAGCTGTGTGATCGCGGTGCCGCAGTCGCAGCACTTGATGTTCATAGCTGTTACGTCAACCATCGGTCGTGGCGCGCGGTTGTAGCCGCCGCGGAAGCCGCCCGAGTTGCCGCCTTGGAAATCATCGTTTTGGTAGGTCATTTGAGCGAAGTACACCCCCTTTCTTATGTAGCTATAGTAGGATGAACTTTTCGCTTATTACCTACCAAACGAGGCTTTCGTCGAAACTCTATCCTAACTGGCACCATACTACCACAGACGTGTAGCATTGTCAATCTACGGTAAGGCAGCGGGTTATTATTTGAGTCGATAGTAAACCTTACTACCAAAGCGTACGTCTATATACTCCAGCCTAGCTTCGTCGGCGCTAATTTTTTCACTAACCAGCCGTGACAATGAGTTAAGTTGTGGGTCAAGTGGCTGAGCACTAGACACCAGTACGTACCAGCCCAAATTCGTCGCCAATTTTACGCTTGGTAGGTTGGCAGCTTCGACTTCCAGGTAGTCGAGTTTTATGTTCGGCAATATTTGCCGCCAAAGCGGCGGCAGGGTATGTAAAAACTCAACTAGCGAATCACCTGCCACTACCTCACCAATGGTTCTGGCGCTGGCACCCACCTCCCGCACCACCACGAGATCGGGTGCGGCTGATTCCGGCAGCACCGGCTGAGTCAGGATACCGCGCTGGTCCATAATATATTGTGCCTCCCCCGATTGCCACACTGCCACAAAAGCGCGAACCGGCAGGCGAATTCGCAATACATTTGGGAATTGTCGTTCAATAGTAAGTTCGGGTGCCGCCGACTCAAGCCCTAGGGCGGTGGCAATTCTTTTTTTTTGTACAAAAAGAATGTTGGCGCGCGGAATAATACCGGCGTACCTTCCCGTCAGTACGGCCTGAACCATTTGGCGCAGGTTACGCTCGGCGTCTCGTGTCGGTGAGCCAGTGATAATTATATTATGAACTACCAAGGTCGGCCCCAGTAGTGCGTAACCAGCTACTAGTATTATTATTAATAAAACCAATGGCCACCGTAAACGCTGCCACCAACTGCCAGGGGTAGGCTCATTGTATTCCTGAGTCAGACGTTTGACGGTGTCGGGCGCGCGGTGCGAAGTGCGCGAAAAATCCCGACCCCGTAAGCGCGGCTGCGGTTTAGGGCGCACAAATTCCACTAGTTCCGGTACCATTTGTTTTTAGGACGGTAGGAGGTATTAAGTTTGGCCCGCGCGCGCGCGCGTTCCAGGGCCAGGCCAATGAGCTCGTCCAGCAGCTTGCCGTAGGTCAGCCCAGAGGCGGCCCACAGCTTGGGGTACATACTAATCGAAGTAAAGCCGGGTATAGTGTTAACTTCGTTCAGATATACTTTCCACCCCCGTGGTTGCACCAAAAAGTCCACCCGCGCCAGGCCGGCCAGGTCCAGTACCTTAAAGGCCTGTACTGCCAACTCGCGCACTCGCCGCATTACTTTAGCCGGCAGCGGTGCCGGAATTATAGCGTGTGATCTACCGTCGACATATTTAGCGTTGTAATCGTAAAATTCGTTAGAGGAAACAATTTGCCCGGCTAGCGAGGCGCGCGGTTCATTGTTGCCTAAAATGGCGCATTCGATTTCAACGGCATTAATTATCCCCTGTTCTACAATTACGCGCCGATCGTACTTAAGTGCCAGGGTGACAGCGTCTGACAATTCACGGGCGGCCGCCACCTTGCTTATGCCTATTGACGAGCCGAGATTAGCCGGCTTAACAAAGCAAGGCCAGCCACAAAGTTTGTGCACCTCACGCGTTATTTTGGCGCGGCCGCGCGGCCAATCGTTGGCGGTAAAGTGAACACTCCGTGGCGTTGGCAGCCCATTGGCGTTGAATAGCATCTTCTGCGCTATCTTATCCATGCCTACAGCCGAACCCAATACGCCGGCGCCTACATACGGAATACCAGTTAGCTCCAGAAGTCCTTGTATCGTGCCATCCTCGCCGTAGGTGCCATGAAGAACGGGTATAATAACGTCAAGTCCCGTGGGTGGTTTTGCGGGTCGATTTGATTTTAGGCTGACCAAAGACCGCACGGTGGGGTCGGCTGGTAGGGTTTGCGCGAGCGCTGGCGGAATACGTGCGCCTGATTCCAGCAGCTTCACCACCTTGGGCCCAGCCAGCCAACGACCATCTTTAGTTATCCCAATGGGTATAACTTCGTATTTTTTTTTATCGAGCGCATGCATAACCGAACGCCCGGACACGATTGAGACCTCGTGCTCAGCCGACCGTCCACCGAATAGTACGCCGACGCGGAGTTTATGATTTGACATAGGTTAAGTCAAAATTCTAGGCAGCTGTGGGTTAATGCTCGTCACCACCTCGTAGTTAATAGTGCCGATGTGCCGGGCCAGCTCGTCAGCCGACACAGTGGCCTTTTTTTGTTGCCCAATAAGTATAACTTCATCACCTACCACGACCCTTTGGCGAACATCGGTTACGTCCACCATTGATATGTTCATGCAAATTCTACCAATAATGGGCACCCTTGTCCCGCCTATCAGCACTACTCCCTTGTTCGAGAGTTTTCTGTCGTATCCATCCCAGTACCCGACTGGAATGGCCGCCATCACGGTCGGCCGTTGGGTGATGAAGGTGCGGTCGTATCCCACGGGCGTACCTTTAGGTAAGTGCTGCAGCTCGATAATTTGCGTTTTCCATATCAGTGCTGGCCGCAGGCTAAAAGCTTTGTGGGTGCCCTCGACGAGCTCGTGGTTTTCTCGGCTGGGCCACAGGCCGTAAAGCGCGATCCCCAACCGTACGAGCGAGTAGTGGCTTTGGGGCGCGGCCGTAATCGCTGCACTGCAAGCAATGTGTTTTAGAATGTCGGGCGTGAGCTCAGACCCTAACTCGTGAATTAATTTTTCGTAAGTTCCGAGCTGCTTGTTAAGGAACACCTGGTCACGCGCTTCGGCCGTGGCCAGATGTGAAGCCACACCTTCAAGCTTGAGATAAGGTGAGCGCCGGATGCGCTTAAGGAATAGTGCAGCCGCGCTCGGCATCACCCCGAGGCGCGCCATGCCGGTTTCAAGCTTCAGGTGTACATGGGCCTGCTTGCCCGCCTGCTTAGCAGCACGTTCTAAGGCCTTCAGTTGCTCCTCCTCGTACACGACAAAGGAAATTCGATGACTAAGTGCCCAAACTAGATCGGTCGCAACGAATGGCCGATAGTAACTTAAAACTAAAATCGGCAGCTTAATATCACCCTGTCGCAGGGCGGCTGCTTCTTTTAAATTAGCCACGCCCAGCCAATCCACCTGGCCGCTGCGTTGGCATACCCTACCCACGAGTTCTAGCCCGTGGCCATAGGCGTTACTCTTCACCACCGCCATCAGTTTCACCTTGGGCCCAATCAAACGACGGTGGGCACGGATGTTTGCCACCAGTGCCCGCACGGAAACTTCGACCCAGGAGTGCGCGGGTGGTTGCTTCATGCCTGGCCTATGACCTTTAATCCGCCCAGGTAGGGCTGCAGTACATCTGGCACCAGGATAGTACCGTCCTCTTGTTGGTAGTTCTCTAAAATGGCAATAATGGGTCGGTTCATCGAAAACACCGTTCCATTCAGCATGTGCACGAATTCCGGTTTGCCATCGACTTTTTTATAGCGAATATTAAGTCGCCGCGCCTGGAAGTCGGTGGTGGTGGAGCAGGAATGAGTTTCGCGGTACTTACCTTCACTTGGTAGCCAAGTCTCGATATCATATTTGCGGGCGGCCGGGTCCCCGAGGTCAGCCGTGCACATTTTAATAACCTGGTAGGGTAACTGCAAAGCCTGCATCAATTCCTCCTCGATCGCCAGCAAGCGTTCGTGTTCAGCATCCGATTCCTCGGGCGTAGTTAGCACTATCATTTCGAGCTTATCAAATTGGTGCACGCGCAGAATACCTTTCGTATCCTTGCCATATGAGCCAGCTTCGCGCCGAAAGCAGGTGGAGAACGCTACGTAGCGGCGGGGCAGGTCCTTGTAGGCCAATGTTTCATCCATATGCATCGGCCCGACCGATTGCTCGGCGGTTCCCACAAGATATAGCTTGTCTTTTTCAAAGTGATAGGTTTCATCTTCGCCACCATGCTCCAGGTACCCCATGGATGCCATGGATTTCTCGTTAACAAAAACAGGTGGAATTATAGGCGTGAACCCGTGCTTAATGGTTACTGCCAGGCCGTACTGCAGCAGTGCCACTTCAAGCAGTGCCGCTTCGTTTTTAAGATAAGCAAACCGTGCGCCCGATACCTTAGCAGCACGCTCCATGTCGACCAAATCGTGTTGCTTGGCGAGCGCCAGGTAATCCAATGGTTTGAAATCAAACTTTGTCGGTTTGCCTACCTTCTTTAGCACCTCATTGTCAGCCTCGCTCTTCCCTAATTTAACGTCGGGTCGCGGTAGGTTTGGCAATTCGCGCAAACGCTGCTCAAGCAGCGTTGTAGCGTGGGTCAACCGCTCCTCAACCTCGTTAAGCTGTACCTTGGCAGCCTTGCCCTGGTCGCGGTTATCAGCCGTGAACGCCTTTTGCTTGCCGCGTAGTTCGTCGGCCGTGGTTTGAAGTTTACGGCGCGCATCATCAAGCTCAACGATTTCGGCAACATTAGCCTTAACGCCTTTGGCGGCAATGCCAGCTTGTACGAGCTTTGGATTATCCCGAATTAGCTTGATATCAATCATAGGCGTTCGAGCTCCTTAAAGTATGGTTCGAGCTCCAGTATAGCCTTTTTTCGATGATTTAGGTACCCAGTTGCCTTGTCTTTGGGCGTCAGCTCGCCGTGGGTTTTAGTGGAGCCCTGCGGTATGAATAAGCGGCG
>Ga0082335_1006604_pt1 | contig 14776 bp, 10 predicted proteins | sample Subgrocontami58m_FD_72375 | JGI IMG/M metagenome (GOLD analysis project Ga0082335, IMG submission 72375) | Subsurface groundwater microbial communities from S. Glens Falls, New York, USA - GMW37 contaminated, 5.8 m (SPADES assembly) (version 2) ...
GTTAACCACGATAGTCTGGTTCATCTGCAAGGTCAGGGGGATCATCCTTTTCTGGCTGTCCGTAAAGGGCAATTTGCCTTCCGGCCAGGCCTTGGTGTCAAGGACCTCGGGGAGAACCAACTCCGGCTCCAATCTGTCCCAGGCGGCGTACAATTCAGGAACAGACAGGAAGGTGCCGGACCCGCCCAGCAAAATGTCGGCAGAAGGCAGTCCGGCCTGCAATTCCGTCCGAAATTTGGTAGCAACCTCGTTGCCGGCACCGGGAATGAGATTCATGTCAATTCCGAGATCGTCCTTTAGCGCTTTGGTCAAGGCGATCCGGAGTTCCGGCCCGACCTGGCCGTAGATCGTCACCTTGCCTTCTTTTTTCGCCTCCGATAAGATATTGTCCCATTTTTCTTTTCCCGGCGCCGCCTGAGCAGGTTCGGACAGCAGGCCGGCCAACAGCACAAGAGCTCCCAAAAAGACGAACCATTGCTTCATTGTTTCCCCCTCCTTTTTCAATATCGACACCATGCAATATATGAATAATTAAGCAATTATTTGGAAGATGGTTACCAGAAGGTGTGTCATTTGTCAAGGCATTATTCCGGAATGCCGCCATGCTCCAAGCCGGTTCTCAACCTGGATGTCTTTAGTCCTATTCGTGACGATTACCTGAAGAAAACAAAGGCATAAGAATTGTCTGTGTGGCAGAATTAGGTTGTCACTTCCCCGGGTCTTTGCTATATTCGCCCCCTGACTTAAGTTTAACAATCGAGGTAGGAAGCCGTGGAAGAGGGCGAGCCAAGAGGGGCGATTGAGCTGGTAGTGAACGGTCAACCGGTGCAACTGGAGCTTGGACACCAGGTGCTGCCCTGGCATACGCTGGTGCAAACCCTGCGGGAAACATTGGGCCTGACGGGAACAAAGACGGGCTGCAATAACGGCGAGTGCGGCGCCTGCACGGTCATCATGGCCGGGAAACCGGTCCTTTCCTGCAGCACCCTGACCATCGAATGCGACGGCAAGGAAATCACGACCATCGAGGGATTGGGGGATCCGATCAACGGGGTTCTCCACCCGCTGCAACAGGCCTTTATCGATCATGACGGCCTGCAATGCGGTTTTTGCACCCCCGGGATGATCATGGAAGCCAAGGCCCTGCTGGACGAAACGCCTGATCCCACGGAACGGCAGGTAAAGGAAGGCCTGGCCGGCAACCTGTGCCGGTGCGGCTCCTATCAAAAGATTGTCGAGTCCGTCTTGGCGGCGGCGGTCCGGATGAAGGGGGATTGAAATCATGCCCGAGCGGTTGTCTATCATCGGCCGGCGCTTGCCGCGTTTTGGCGCTGTTGACCTGGTCACCGGGAGCGCCAAATTTACTCAGGACATCTTTCTGCCCCGGATGCTCTACGGGACGATCCTCTGCAGTCCCCATCCCCATGCCGACATTGTGAGCATCGACGCCAGCCGGGCCAGGGCGCTGCCCGGCGTCCGAGCGGTAATCACCTATCAGGATCTGGAACAATTTCCCGATGTGGTGAGCGCCACCAATGGCGAACCATTGAAAATTATCGGGAAAACGGTCTTCTTTGTGGGCGACTACGTGGCCGCTGTGGTGGCCGAAACGGGAGAAACAGCCGAAGAAGCGCTGGCGTTGATCGAGGTGGAATACGCGGTATTGCCGGCGGTCTTTGATGCCAAGGAAGCCATGGCGCCCGGAGCCCCCGTGCAAAGACCTCTCTGGCCCTGGAACGTGTGGAACTCCCAGGAGCGCGGCAAACCCTCCCAAGTCATAGATAAAACGAAGTTGACCGGCGGTAATGTTGAGCAGGGCTTTGCGGAGGCCGACGCGATCGTGGAAGCGGAAGTCCACACGCAAACAACATTGCAGGCGCCCCTGGAAACGGACACTATTATCGTGGCCTGGGATGCCGGCGGTGTTTGTACGGCCTGGACCAAGGAAAATCCCGATACCATGGCCGGCCGGCTCTGGCCGGTCCTGTCCGAGGTGTATGGGACGCCCCTCAACAAGGTGCGCGGCATTTGCCATCAGGCCGGGGGACGCTTTGGCAAGCATGTGGATCTACGGGTCCTCTCCCTGGCGGCGGTGCTGGCCAGGAAAACGGGCCGCCCGGTGAAATTCCAGGGTTTGAGGATGTGGGAATATCATTGGGCGCGGCCGATTGTCCACAGCGTGGTGAAGATGGGGGGCAAAAAGGACGGCCTGCTCTCCGCCATCAGCATGAAAACCATTATGAACTGCGGCATGGCGCACCGTTCGGCTGCTGTGGAGCTGCGAAATATCGGGCGGGCGCCGAACTGGACCTGGAAATGCGGCAATTGCCGCTTTGAGGGCTACGGCGCCTACACGAATCTGGCCGGCACCGGTTCCTTCCGGGGCTATGGTTCGACGCAAGGCCATTATGCCGTATCACAACTCTGCGACCGGCTGATCGAGAAGTTGGGTGTGGACCATATTGATTTCTATAGGAAAAATCACTCGGGGGCCGGCGATTGGTGGGAGCAGCAGAAGCAGACGGCAAGCGGCCTGGATGATTGCCTGTCTCAGGCAGCGGCGGCCAGCGGCTGGAAAGACAAGTGGCATCAGCCAGGCGCCAAAACGCTGGCCGACGGGAGAAAACACGGCATCGGGATGGCTATTGCCGTCCACAGCGGCGGCGGTTCCGTCACCCCAGCGGCGGCCATGGTGGAAATTAACCAGGACGGCTCCGTGCAGCTTTTTGCCGCCGGCGATGAAACGGGGCAGGGGGTTTATACGGTGGAAGCGGCGATCTGTGCCGAAGAGCTCGGTGTGCGTTATGAAGATGTCCGCGTGATCCGCGCCGATACGGAGGGAGCGCCCTATGCCTCGGCTTCGGACCACTGTCAGAATACCTGCAACATGGGCGGTGCCGTGCAACTGGCCGCCCGCGACGCCAAAGAAAAGCTCCTTTCCCTGGCCGCCGAGGAATTGGAGGTGGCGGCGGAAGAACTCGAGGCGCGGGAGGGATGGATCTTTGTGAAGGGAGCGCCCTCCCGGAAAATCGCCATCCGGTCCGTAACCGCAAAATATGTGGGAGCGAAGGCGGTCGTCGATTCCCGGCCCATCGGCTGCCGCCTGGACGGCTACGGGTGGTATGCCCGTTGGGAAAACGTTCCCTGGACCCCCGAGGAACCGGAAGGCTCCCTCGTCCCCAAGACCTGGGTCTGCCATATCGTGGAAGTAGCCGTGGATGAGGATACGGGGGATGTGGAGATATTAAATTACGTCACCGCCCAGGACGTGGGGCGGGTGATCAGCCTCAACACCGCGGAGAACCAGCTCTTGGGCTCCACGCTCATGGGTATCGGCTATGCCCTTTGGGAGGATTTCATCCAGGATCCTCATAACGGCCAGGGGCTGAATGCCAACTATCTGGACTATAAGGTCCCGACCCATCTGGATGTGCCGCCTACGACCGCCATCCTGGTGGAACCGATCAATCCCAATACCGTTTTCGGGGCCAAGGGGATCGGCGAAGCTTCGCTCATACCCAGCGCGCCGGCCGTCGCTCATGCCGTCTATAGCGCACTGGGGGTAAGGATCAACAGCACACCGATCACGCCGGACAAGATCCTCCGGGCGCTGGGCAAGGTTAATTAGGATGAGACCTTTCCGACATATCAACGCCGGGACACTGGACGAGGCAGTTGCCGCGAGGCAGGAGAAGGCCATGATCATCGCCGGCGGAACCGACTGCCTGGGACTTTTAAAGAACAAGGTTCTGCCCGTTTATCCCGAGGTCCTGGTCAATATCAAAAATATTTCCGGTCTGCATTACATCGAAGAAGACGCCGGAGGGCTCAGGATCGGCGCCTTGGCCAAGCTGGCGGACATCGCCTCTTCCCCGGTGGTCAGGGAAAGATACGGTGTGCTGGCGGAGGCCGCCAACTCCGTTGCTTCACCCCAAATCAGAAACATGGGGACCTTGGGTGGGAACCTGTGCCAGGAGGTGCGCTGCCTGTACTACCGGTGCTCTCCCTTGACCGGCAGAGACTATTTTTGCCTCCGGAAAGGGGGCCGCACCTGCTTTGCCGTTTCGGGGGACAACCGCTACCACGCTATCCTGCAGGGCAAAGGTTGCTTTGCCGTCTGTCCTTCCGATACGGCCATTGCCTTGAGCGTCCTGGAGGCCAGAATCGCCATAAAAGGGGCGAACGCCGATCGTCTCCTGCCCATTGCTGATTTCTTTACAGTCATGGGGAACGTTCTCGGGCCGGATGAAATGGTGCAAGAGATACAGATCCCTAAGCCTCCCGCGGGCGGCAGGCAAACATTCCGCAAGTTCCGATTGAGAAAAGCCATTGACTTTGCCGTTGTCAGCCTGGCCTCGCTCATCACCGTCGAGGGCGGTGTCTGTGAAGATGCCCGGATCGCCATCGGCGCGGTGGCCCCCACACCCTTCAGGGCGCGGGAGGCCGAGGAGGCAATCAGAGGAAAATCCATCACTGCCGCAACGGCGCAAGCGGCGGCCAACGCCGCCGTAGCCGGCGCCGTTCCACTCTCCATGAACGCCTACAAGATGGAAATAACCAAAACCTTCGTTAAAAGGGCCATCCTCGATGCAGCACTTTAATAATCTCTAATGAATGGTTCCCTCGTAGCGTTGCTGTCGGCCTTTTGTTTTGCCGCTAACATGATTTGCTCCCGGCGAGGAGTTTTGCGGATCAAGGATGCCGGTTTGGGCGGCTATATTTCCGTATCCGTGGCTCCGCCGCTGATTTTGGCAATGGCCGTGATCGGGGGCGAACTGCACTCTATTACTGCCTTTACCTGGAAAGGCTACGCCTACCTGGCGGCCGCCGGGATTACAAATTTTGTCTTCGGACGTTCTGCCGGCTACCGGGCCATACAACATCTGGGCGCCAATATGGCCGCCATCCTCTCGTCACTGAACCTTATCTATTCCATCCTGCTGGGCATTGTCATCCTCGGGGAACGGGTCACCCGGGATTTGGCCGTCGGCACGGCGCTCATCATGCTCGGGCCGGCCCTGCTGTTCTGGCCGCAGCGGGACGACGATTGCAGCCGGGAAGATGAACTGAGCAAAAAGCCGCGGCTGACCCGGCCGGGAATCATCGCGGCGTTGCTGACGGGCGTCTTTTACGGCGTCACGCCCCTGCTGGTCAAATTGGGCCTGCAGGAGGGAGGTTCCCCTTTGGCCGGCACACTGATATCCTATTCCACCGCCATGCTGGTATTTGGCGCCACCATGATCGGTCCGGAGAAAAGAGGAGAGATAATCAATATGGAACGTACGGCGCTACTCTGGTTTGCCGCGTCGGGAATTCTGGCCACCGTAGCCCAGTTATTGCGTTATGTGGCCCTCAAATGGAGCCCCATCAGTGTTGCCGGGCCGCTGCTGGCCACCATTCCGCTGTTTCTTGTCCTGCTGTCCTTTATTCTTAACCGGAGGTTGGAGTCCTTCCGGCTGAACGTCATCCTGGGGGCCATACTCGTCGTTATGGGGGTGGTGCTGGTTTACCGATAATCACGCCCGCTCCCCGGACGCTCAAACTGACCGGTCTCTTGATTGTAGAGGCAATTTTCGGGGGCTTCGGGAAGCTTCAAACCTAATTGCCCGAAACCGTTGATGGTGAGGGGTTCTTTTCCTGCGTGGAAAGGTATGTATCCTTTGAGTGTACCGGTCCCTCTGATGATGGCGCGGGCTTTATCCTCGGTCAACCGGTGCAGGTCCTGGGACTCGAGAAAACCTTCCAGGTGTTTTCTGCCCTCGCTGGAGATGGCGATCAGATTGGCGCCGGGTCCACCGGCCCCTAAAGGCATGACGGCGATGCCGGCGTCTTTCGCTTTCCCGACGAGTTCCGCTATCGGACTCAGGGTATAGAAGCTTGTTTGGCGCAACCGGTCCTTATCCCGGCGGTAAAAATTTCTTATCGTTCCGCTGTCGTTGTACCGCATATTCGTTTCATCAAAGACCAGGGCATATTCGGCGGCGTAAGGGGGCAGTTCACTGCCATCATCAGAATCGGTCCTTCCTTCGCGGGCGTCAAGGGCCAGGTTGATCCAGCGCCGGCAGAGGGTGTCCCTTATTTCCACATAGCGATTGATGGCCGATACCGTGGTCTCGAAGTCCCCTTCCTTCAGTGCCCGGGTAAAGCGTTCCACCAGTTCCAGCTTTTCGTAAAGCAAGGGTAGCCCTATCCTGTCCCGGTCCCGCAGGAGATCGGTCCACATTGCATTGATGAAGGAAGCCCTTCTGAAGATCAGCGGCCTTCCATCTTCATAGCTTTTGCCGGCCTGGACCAAAGCCAGATGATCTGCCAGTGAATCAAGGGCACTATCGGAAAACAGTTTGATCGAGAAGGCGCTGTAGGGATTGCCCATCCGGCCTGCGGCGTCTTTCAGACCCGACAGCCAGACGTGCCGGTAAGCGCCGCCGACCATGCAGCAGAGGTGCCCTTGCCCTCCCGTCAAGCCGCCGAACTCATCGTTTTCCAGCTTGACCGCCAGACTGAAGATGTCAGCCAGGGAGAGGCCGGCGCCGCTCAACATGCTCGCCGCGGCGAGCAACGCAACGTTGAAAACATTGGAGGACTCCATGCCCCCCGCCAGGGCCATGGGTGATATGGCCTCGCAGGTTATCCGTATCCCGGAGAGGCCGAAAATATTGCGGAAGACGAAGGCAGGCCCGTTCAACTGGGAGGTCTTTCCGTACCGGTCCAGGCTTACCTTGCCTCTGATGCGGTGCGGTTTCTGCGCGGTTATTCCATAATCAGGAGCGACGTATTCGATGACTTCAGGGTCGCTACCCAATTCAAAGCGGATCGTGGTCGTAAATTCGCTGGCGATGGTTGGTGTGGAGGGCAGGTCCGAGAGTTTTTTTGCCCCGGGCCGGGTGAGCGCTTTTTGGAACTCGGGCAGGTCTAAGCTGGAGCCGGCGCCGTCGACCCCTCGCAAATGACCGGTGATGGTCAACTCCACTTCCCGATGGGCGGCAAGCAGCTTCCGCACCTCTTCCGCGGTGCGTTGCGATTTAACGGCATCCGGATCGAGCGGTTGGCCCTGAGTAAAAGTGTGGCTGGGCCAGAAAAGCAATCCGGAGATCATTGCTGAAGAGACCGCGGACTTTTCAAAAGCCGCTTCGCGGTCGTCTTCAAGGTTAACCCAAATATCACCACACATACCGACTCAATTCGTCCGGCGCCATTTTGCGCACGGGCATAAAACTGACCGGACTTTGATCCCTGATAGACGTGCTGGCCGTGGCACCGGTCGTTGTCTGGTAATAATCGAATGTTGTCGATGGTTGAGAATATTGGCTCAAAAACCAGACGATGGGATACGAAGAAGCAGGGAAGCGGCTGTCCCGCTTCACGGCAGTCAAACCCCGTGATTTGGCAGCTTCCCAGGGGCTCGTCGTCCAACCCGTAAAGATGCTGTTCATTTCCTGGGCAGTGGGAAGCCTCCAGTCATTGAAAGCAAAGATATCAATTTTCCGCGAATCGTTCATATTAGTGCTGACAAACATCAATCCCTCATAGAATGACCCGGTCAATCCCCCCGTATAACTCGGCAAGTAGACGCCGGAATATCTTTCGCCATAATTATCCGGCAGAAAGATCATGAGGCCGCTTTCCCGGTCGAGATAGTACCCCTGAGGAATTCCTTTTAAAAGCAATGCCTTCTGCAACGCGATATTCTCATTGTAACCTTTTAGGGCGCTATCGATGCCTTCGTGGTAGTCCTCCCCCTCGCCCGTGGCATGATAGTACTCGACGAGGAGCTCGAGCATCCACTCCTGCAGGGCTGCAAAGTAGTCGTACTGGTCCTTGATGGTGGCCGAGTCCGTCGCGCTCAAAAAGCGGTGCTTGCTTTTGACTACCTGGCTCCAGATTTTGAGCAGGGGGGTCTGTCCCCCCAGTCCGGAAAGCTGGTCGTGCATTATGCTCTCATTGCCCAACAGCTTGCTCTCTATCAGGTTGATGATCGCCCGTCGCTTGGTTTCCAGCAGGGCCTTGTTCGCGGGCGGCCGGGAAACGAAAATCGTCAGTTGCTTCCTGATGCTATTGATATTGCTTATCAAGGTGCCCATCTGGCCCACTCTGATATCATAATTGTTCTGCTTAATTTCGGTGGAGAGCTCGTTGTAGATTTTTGTCAGCTTGGTATCGAGGGCGTCCAACTGTTGCGATACCTGTACCAGCTGCTCCTGCATTAGTGAAAATGCTTCGAGGGTTGCATCGGGTAACTCCAGGCCTATTTTGCTCAGCCCCCAGCCGAAGACTTTGCCTCCTGCGTACGAGAGCGCGCCCTTGGCGAGTTCCGTAGCGAGGGACGCTGCAAGACCTCCTCCGAGGGAGTTGGGCGTTCCACCGGAAAAGGGATGGGTAGCGCCTGTGACGCTGCCCATCTGGGCGACCAGTTGGTCGATATATTGGTTCACCCCCCCATGCGAAGCGGCCGCCGCGATAAACATGTGATGACTGAAATACTGCATCGAGGCATTGAGACCGCTGCCGATGTCCACGTCTGCCGGTATCTCCAGGAAGTTTTTCACGATCATGGTCGCCTCATCCAGGGTTTTATCGGGATGCTCGTCGAGATAAGCGCTGACCATTGTTGTTACGATATTGATGTAGATGATGCCGGTCTCCGGGTCGAAATTCCGGAAGTCCGCCTTGAGTTCGCACGGGGATGCCTCTCCATCCAGGCTTCCGCCTTCGGTTGACACCCGGAAGTCAGCGGGAAAGTCCTTGACGGCTATCAGGAATGAGCCGAAGTCGCCCGTAGCAGGTTCGTCGGTCCGGTAAATCTGATCTCCCGCGGCATTGGAGACCACCAGTCTTGCACCGGAAATAGGTCCCTGGGCGGATACCCAGCCCTGTACAATCGTCTCCTGCCCTGAGTCGCTCCCGCTACAGCCACCCATCAAACCCAGGGCAATAGATAAAACAACGCTCAGGCACACCGCATAGAATCCGTTAAGCCCTTGTTCTCTCACTGTATGGCCTCCTCATCACTGATAATGTTAATAGTCAGGACCGGGCGATTGTATTCGTCCAACCAGGGGAAACTGGCGATGTTTTCCCCTGTCGCCGCGCCAAACGGAAAGCGCTATCGACGCGTCCGCAAAAGTCGCTATCTTCCGCGAGGCGTTGTAGCTACTCTGTAACTATAGGTAAGTGCTTCTGACGTGTCAAGAAAAAGCCGCCCCTCAGGGCAGGTTTTACCGGCCGGCGGTTGTTTTGCCTAACACTGTATAATAGATGGCTTTTTGAGCGATTGATGATTTTAGGTCGAAGCCGCGTCTTGACCAAAAAGCGGATAGTGAGGCCGGGGTGTAAAAAACGCTTTTCATATGCAACAACCTCTCAAAAGCATAGGCGAGCCAGCCGATGGGCTTGGCCGGATTAAATTCTTCAATAATCAATTGCCCCGATCTTCCCAGCAACCGCTCGACCTCTTTGGCGACCTTATCGTGGTCCTGAAAATGATGGAAGGCGTCGACGATAATTATCTTATCAAAGTATCCGTCGGCAAAAGGCAGCTTTTCGGCGAAAGTCCGTACGCAATTAATCCCTCCATGTTTTCTGCATACAGCGAGCATCCCCTGGGAGGAGTCGGCTACCGTTATCTCCCGCACCTTGCCAACAAAAAACTTGGCGATACGCCCACTGCCGCCGCCCAAATCTAAAACCCGATCCGTTTTCTGAAAATTTCCCAGCAGGCTTATTTTTTTATAACTGGCGGCGGCGCCAAAATGGATTCTTTCATAAACTGGGGCAACGAAATCAAAGAAATTCTTCATAATTGCCGCCGCATGGTTATTCCGTCTTTTCCTCCCGCAGGTGCACCGTGCGTTGTGGAAAGGGCATCTCTATCCCCTCTGCCCGAAACCGGCGAAAAATCCTTTTTCGCAATTCATGCTGGGCAAAGTATTGGTCGGCAAACTCCCCAATCTGGCAGACCAGGGTAAAGTCGAGAGAACTTTCACCGAAGCCGGGAATGAACCTCGCGACGGGCTCAGGTTCTCCCAGCAAGCCGGGAATCGCTCCCACGGCCTTCTTTGCCTCATCGACCAGGATTTCTTCCACTTTTTCGGGGTCCGTGGAGTAACTGGCGCTGACCGGTATCGGGAGGGACATCCTCTTTTCCGGCAGGTAATAGTTGACGACGATACTCTGCGCCAGCTTGCTGTTCGGGATGATGACCATGTTGTTCGGCAGCATCTTTACCCGCGTGGTTCTCCAGGTGATATCTTCCACATAGCCTTCCTGGCCCGTTTCCAGCCGGACAAAGTCGCCGACCCGGATGGTTTTCTCCATGAGGATATGGACACCGGAGAAGAGGTTTTCCAGGGTGTCTTTCAGAGCCAGGGCAACCGCGAGTCCTCCCACGCCCAGTGCGGTAATGATAGGCGTGATCGATAGTCCGAGGATGCTGAGAATGATGAGAAAACCCAGGGTGAGAATCACTGCTTTGATTATCCCGTAGACAAGACCGGTGCTGGGGAGGGGCAGGTTGGTTTGCTGGATGTAACTCTTAAACATTTTTCCGGTGAGGTTTGCGGCAGCGATAGTGATGGACAAGATAAGCAGGACATGGATCATCTTGGTCGCGTACAAGATGTACCGTTCCGGCAAGTCCGAAACGGCAAGACCGATATAGATGCCGATGGCGAGACACCAGTATAAGGAAGGCGTTTTGATAGCGCTGATGACCAGATCGTCTATCTGGATCAACGTTCTTTCCGCCCGCTTATGGAGGCCCCGGAAGATGAGAACGCGTACAATAAGGAGCGCCGTCAGTGATAAAACAGTGACGAACAAAGGAATGACTACTCTGCTGATGTTTTCATCCATGGGACCGCTCCTCTGTCTTTACAAAAAAGGCGGGGACGATCAAATGTTGGCGGCGATCCAGTCACCGATTTCGCTGGTGCTCATGCCCATCTTACCGGCGTCGAGGCTTCTCAGTTTTCCGCTCTCCAGCAGTTTTATCACCGCGCTCTCCACCCGCCGGCCGGCCTTTTCTTCGCCCAGTGTTTCCAGCATCATGCCGCCGGCGCAGATGGCGGCCAGGGGGTTGATGATGTTTTGCCCCGTATATTTCGGAGCCGAGCCGCCGATGGGTTCGAACATGGAAACGCCCTCGGGATTGATATTCCCGCCTGCCGCGATGCCCATGCCGCCCTGGATCATGGCGCCCAGGTCCGTAATGATGTCGCCGAACATGTTGTCCGTGACAATCACGTCAAACCATTCGGGATTCTTTACCATCCACATGCAGGTCGCATCGACGTGGGCATAGTCGGTCTGGACGTCGGGAAAATCTTTGGCGACTTCGTAAAAGGCCCGTTCCCAGAGATCAAAAGCGAAGGTCAGCACGTTGGTTTTGCCGCAGAGGGTGAGCTTTTTGGCCTGGGCCCGCTTCTGCGCGTAATTGAAGGCATAGCGCAGGCACCGTTCCACCCCTTTTCTGGTATTGATCGATTCCTGCGTGGCGACCTCGTCGGGCGTGCCCTTCTTCAACACGCCGCCGGCGCCGGCATAGAGACCCTCGGTATTTTCGCGCACCACGACAAAGTCGATATCGGCGGGGCCCTTGTCCTTCAGGGGGCAGGGGACGTTGGGATACAGCTTGACCGGCCGCAGGTTGATATATTGATCCAGTTCAAAGCGCAGGCGCAGGAGGAGCCCTTTTTCCAGGATTCCGGGCTTGACATCGGGATGGCCGATGGCGCCCAGATAGATGGCGTCAAACTTCCGCAACTCCGCCAATACGGAATCGGGGAGTATTTCGCCGGTCTTCAGGTAGCGCTGCCCGCCCAGGTCGTAAGGGACGAGGTCGAAGGGAATGGACTCCGCGGCGGCCACGGCCTTGAAAACCTTGAGCCCTTCGTTGATCACTTCCGGTCCCGTTCCGTCACCGGGCAGGACCGCGATCTGGTATGTTTTTTGAGAAGTCATGATAACCTCCTGGGAAATGGAATTAATAAATGATGAACAATCCCTTCGCGGAAGAAAGTAGTAAAAATGTCGAAGGTGCCACTACTTAGCGTAATGAGGCCCTGAAGTCAACCCGAAAAAGCGGGTAAGAAAGTCGTTTTCCTTGACAAAGTCGGCAACAATCGAGGGCATCTTTACGACGCCGTTGTAGCGGATGCCTGCCTCAGGTTATTTCGAGAAAAGGGTTTTTACCTTGAAAGAACCTGATTTTTAATGGCAAAAGCTTGGCCTATCCTCGATTTGACATTTCCACGGGGATTAGGTAAGGTTCACGGACTTATCCCCCCCGTCTATGTCAGCCGATACCATTTGCCTGTGCAGAGGGGAACAGAGCTAAACAATCAAAGCCATGACAAATCACAAACTGACCGAAGAAATATCCGTTCTCAAACAGAGAATTCAGGAGCTGGAACAATCGGCGGCAGCGCATCATCAGGCAGACCGGGCACTGAATACGTCGCCGGTCCTTATTGAGACCGTATTGGATAATTTGCCGGATTCCCTGATTGTCATCGATCCGGCTAATTATACGATCCTGGGAGCAAACAAGACTTTCGCCGATGCTTACGGACTGGACAAAAATGCCGCCATTGGTAAACACTGTTATGAATTGACCCACAATAGAAAAACTCCCTGTTCTCCCCCTCATGATATTTGCCCTTTAGCCGAGACTTTAAAGACCGGGAAGCCGGCCACAGCGGAACATATCCACTATGACAGTACGGGCGGCAAACGTCATGTTGAAATATCGACCCTGCCGATAATCAGCAAGGGAGGCGAAATCCATCAGATAATCCATTCATCCAGAGACATCACGGAGCGCAAGCGGGTGGAGGAAGACCTTAAAGAATCCGAGGGTAAATTCCGACCGCTGGCAGAACAGTCGCTTATCGGGGTAGCCATCATTCAGGATGGAGTATTCAAATACGTCAATGCCAAATACGCGGAAATTCATGGGTATACCGTTGCTGAACTGCTGGATGGTTTTCCTTTTCAGAACCTTATTCATCCAGATGACCGGCAGCTGGCTGAGGCAAGGATAGAGAAACGCCTTGAGCATGGTAATAAAGCGGATGGTTCAGCCGAGTTTAAAAAAGTAACGAAAAATGGCGAAATAATGGACGTACTGCATTTCGGCACCGTGCAATCTTTTCAAGGGAAACCGGCAATGTTCGTTTTGCTGTTAGACATAACAGACCGTAAGCGAATGGAAACAGCGCTGCAGGAATCGGAATCGAAATATCGTTCGTTAGTATCCACAGTGGATTCATTATATCTCGTAGATCGGGACGGCCGGTATCTGTTAGCGAATGATAATTATCTTGATAGATTTGGCCCGCTGAAGGATACGATTCTCGGCAAAAAATTTGATGAATTTCACGACGCGGAGTATTCAATTATATTTTCTAATTGTCTGAAGTACGTTTTAGAAACGGGCAATTGTTATCAGGACGTACTTCTGGGGAAAAGAAGCGGCCGGTACTTCGTCCGGACTTTCAGCCCCGTTAAAGACGTCAGCGGCAACTTAACGTCCGTAACAGTCGTTTCCAAAGACATAACCGACCGCAAGCAGGCGGAGGAGGCCCTGCGGGAGAGCGAAAAAAGATACCGGGAACTCTGCGTCATCGATGAGCTGACCCAGCTTTTCAATGCCAGGTATTTTTATGATCAGCTAAAAATGGAGATCGGCCGGGTCGATCGCTATGACCAGCCATTAACCATGCTGCTTTTTGATGTGGACAATTTTAAGGGATTCAACGACGTTTACGGCCATGTCGAGGGAGACCAGGTCTTATCACGACTCGGAAAGGTGGTAAAAAGATGTCTGCGCCAGACGGATTCCGCTTATCGTTATGGCGGCGAGGAATTTACCGTCCTCTTGCCCATGACCACAAGGGAGGACGGCGCCGTTACGGCGGAAAGAATCAGGACGGAATTCAAGAAAGAGGTTTTTTCCCCGGTGCCCGGTGAAGATATCTATCTGACTGTGAGCACCGGGCTGGGGCAATACAAGACCTATGAAGACCTGAAGTCCTTCGTGCGCCGGGTGGACCAACTCATGTATCAGGCGAAAAATACTGGAAAAGACAGGGTTTGTTCTGAGTCATAGCTGTCATGGTAAATAGATGGTGACCGGTTTCAAAATTTTCACCAGCAATCGTCTGGAAGTCCTGGCTGATGAATTAGCCGGAGTGCTGCAGACACCCCTGGCTTCGCCCCTGGCCGCCGAAGTGATCGTGGTGCAGAGCCGGGGGATGGCGCGCTGGCTGTCCATGGAGATTGCCCGGCGCCGCGGCATCTGTGCCAATGTGCGCTTTCCCTTCCCGAAGGCTTTTGTGGAGGAGGCCTTTACGGCCCTGGCCGGCCCGCCGCCCCGGGAAACGGCCTTTAGTCCGGAAACCATGACCTGGAAGATCATGCGGTTGCTGCCGCTTTTTCTCGAAAAGCCCGGTTTTGGGCAGATCAAACACTACCTGAAGGACGAATCCTCCCCTTCGGTATCCGGAGCCGACGGGAGGGCAACGGCGGTTCAGGTTGCCGTCGGGCCATCATCCCTCGGCCGGGCGGGTCTGAAACGCTACCAGCTCGCGGTGCGGATCGCTTCTCTCTTTGATCAGTACCTGATCTTTCGTCCCGAAATGATGGCCGCCTGGGAACAGGGCAAGACGCAGCGGGTGGATGAACAGTGGCAGTGCGCCCTCTGGCGGGAACTGGCGGCGGGAGCGGAAGGCTTGCACCCGGCGGCCCGGAAAGAGGCCTTTATCCGGGAAATCCGTCT